>Ga0335081_10015303_pt1 | contig 12408 bp, 13 predicted proteins | sample Lox_Sample_35_FD_206713 | JGI IMG/M metagenome (GOLD analysis project Ga0335081, IMG submission 206713) | Soil microbial communities from Loxahatchee National Wildlife Refuge, Florida, United States - Lox_Sample_3.5 | ecosystem: Environmental > Terrestrial > Soil > Wetlands | place: USA...
TCGAAGGGCGGCTCTTGGCTCTTAGCTGTTGGCCCTTAGCTTTCTTGTGCGCTTTGATGGATTGCCTGAGTCCGAGTTTGACCTGCACACAGCCAGCGGCACGGTGCCGAGCCAATAGCCCAAAGCTAAGAGCCAAAAGCTGAGTTCGAAACTACACCGGCACCGGCACGCTCTCGACGATCTCGCGGAGGACCTGCTCCGCCTGCTCCGATTTCTTGAGCGTCGAGGTATAGCGCGCATTGACCACGACGCGGTGGGCGAAGACGGGAACCACCAGCGACTTGAAGTCTTCCGGCACGGCGAAACCGCGTCCATCCAGATAAGCCATGGATTGCGCCGCGCGGTAAAGCATCAGCGACCCCCGCGGTGACACGCCCAGGGAGAAGAACTCCGAGTCGCGCGTCTTGCGCACGATCTCCAGGGTGTAGTCAACCAGGGAGTCGTCCACGCGCACTTTGGCGACGTTTTCCTGGATGGCGACCACGTCGGCGGAGCTGAGCACCGGCAGCACATCGTCGAGGCGGGCGGCGCCGGCTTCCGAGCGCAGGATCTCGCGCTCGCTCTCGCCTTTGGGATAGCCCATGCGGGCGCGCACCAGGAAGCGATCCAACTGCGATTCCGGCAGAGGATAGGTGCCGTGGTGCTCGACCGGATTCTGCGTGGCGATGACCAGGAACGGCTGCGGCAGGCGATGCGAGTGGCTGTCCACCGTGACCTGGCCCTCATTCATGGCCTCGAGCAGCGCCGACTGCGTTTTGGGAGTGGTGCGATTGATCTCATCGGCGAGCAAGACGTTGGTGAACACCGGCCCCGGCTTGAACTCGAAGCGTTGCTCGATGGCGGAATAGATGGAGATGCCAACCACGTCGCTGGGCAGCATATCGCTGGTGAACTGAATGCGCTGGAACGCGCAATCCAGGCCGCGGGCCAGAGCCTGCGCCAGCGTCGTTTTGCCCACGCCGGGAACGCCCTCGATCAGCAGATGCCCGCGGGCGAACAGCGCCACCAGCGCCAGGCGCACCACTTCGTCGGTGCCGCGGATCACGCGGCGCAGCGCGCCTTCGAGCTGCATCGCGCGCTGCACCGGTTCGGAAACCGCTCGCGAAGCCATGCTGTCTCGGATTGTAAGCGAAAGCACGGACCCGCGTCAGGGTACTCACCGGGAGGCGTCCTCCCGGGCCACCCTCGCTATCCAGGCCTCTGCCGGCCTCAGAATTGAGGAGGCGTGGCCGGCAGCGCAGCCGAGCTGATGCTTTCGCACGCCTCGGTATCCACCGTCAAGTTGCCTTGGGCGTCCAGCGTTATCGTCCACATGCTGTCGTAATCATCGTCTGACCAATTGGGCACAGTTTGGCTGCTCTGATAGCTGGCCAGCAGCGCATTGACAGTTGGCGGGATGTGATCGTGTTCCCACCCCACCAGCAAGGTCTGGTTGGAGAACGTTCCCCCAGTAAAGAAAAAATCGCTAGCCGCGGTAGATAACTGCGGCGCATTCTGGGCGAAAACGGCGACGCTGGCGGCCAGATTCAAGGGAAAGTTGTTGGCGATGGCGTACGGTTCCACGGTCATCGAAGGCCTGACATACGACGAAGGGGTACTGCCGTCACCGCCCGGGATGGCATTAGCGGGATCGATGGAGTAGACCTGGGTGGGTTGGATTTTGCCGCTTAAGGCGTTCGGCAGATCGAGTGCGCGCCACTGCCCCGCGCCAATGTAGTCGCCGTCGTCCCAGTTGGGTGTGGGATGCGCCTCGGCATGGCGAATCATGTAAACCGTCTCGTTGGTATTGATTCCCGCCGGAATGACGGCGCCGCCGCTGCCCCCGGTCACCTGAAAGTGGAGATTCCCCGTGCAGGGCGCGCTGACGATCGCCGCAGCAGGCAGCACAGGGTAGCTGGATAGCGGGTCCAAATTGCTGTTGTAGGTAACCAGGCTGGCGCTTCCCGACGGCGTGATCGAGATCGCATAAACATAATTCGGGCCGGCATAGCCCGCAGGGAGCGTCAAGTTGTAACCTTCGAGCTGGTTAAGGTTTGTCATCAGGACGCTAACGGTCTCCCACGGCGCCGAGAAGACATAGTATCCGGGTGCATTTGCCTGGACGATACTGCTGACCAGAGCTTCGTTGTCGCCGTTATGGTCGCTGAAGTCCAGACCCTGGCAAGCTGGGCAAGGGAACACCGGCTGGGCAACTCCGGCCGGAATGTATGCCGAATACGAGGCAAAGATCGGATAGCTGTTTGCAGTAGCAGGCGGAGTGCTTCCATTCGATATCGTGACCTGGTTAAGCATGGCGAACTGTTGAATCGTCTCCAACCCGCCCATGTCGGGATAATTGCTTGCGGTTTGCAAATGGGTCATCGGTTCGAGGGCGTAGATGCCGGTCACATTGTTGCCCCCCAGGACGTGCTGCTTCAGGAACGCGCCCATCAGCAGTGTGCGCTGTAAACCGCGATCGGTCAGATTCGCCGTCTGCGGGTTCACATCTCCGGAAGTTTGATAAGCCAAGTCCTCGCTCACAACGAAGATCAAGTTAAGATTGGTGGCGCTCAGCGGGGCGGGAGTTGGCTGGGAAGTGACGCCGCATCCGGAAAGCAGCGCCAGGGCCAGGGCCGTGACCAAGGACTGCGGCCAGACAACAGGAATCCTCTTCATAAATTCTCGAACCGGCGATCGGTTGCTCGACCCAAGTTAATACCCGGCTCTGGCCGTTCCACCAATTCTGAATGTGGCGACCGGACATTCCTCGTTCCGTTTCGCCCGTGCGACCTTTTTGGGATTTACGTGTGGGGACCGGAACTATTCACCTGAGGCTCTTCGCAATCCGGGCGAAGTATTTCGCGGCACTGCGCAAATCGCAGCAGCGGGCCTGTTCAAGTTACTCAACGAAGTTAATAGCAGGCTCTAGACTGGCAGCCTTTGGTGCTCGGTACTCGCAACTCGGTACTCTACGAAAGCATCTCCGGCGGCCGTCCGGTCAGGCGCTCGATGCGCTTGCGGATGGGCGGATGGGTCGAGAACAGGCCGGCGAAGTTGATCCCCAACAAAGGCTGCACGATGAACAGGTGGGCGCTCGAAGGCGAGGCCACCATGGGAATGCGTTTGGAATAGGTGTCAAGCTTCTCCAGGGCGCGCGCCAGAGCATAGGGATTGCCGGTGAAGTGCGCGCCGGTGGCGTCCGCCGCGTACTCGCGCGAGCGCGAGACGGCAAGTTGGATGAGCATGGCCGCGATGGGCGCCAGGATCAGCATGAACAGCGCGCTGAGGCCGCCTCCGCCGCGCTCTTCGCGATCGCTGCCGCCGAATCCGCCGAAGAGCGCGCCCCAGTATGCCATGCGGGCAAGAATGGTGATGGCGCCGGCGAGGGTCGCGGCGATGGAACTGGTCAGAATGTCGCGATTGCGCACGTGTCCCAGCTCATGCGCCAGCACGCCCTCCAGTTCCTCGTCGTCCAGCAGATTGAGGATCCCCTGTGTCACGGCGACCGAGGCATGGCTCGGGTTGCGCCCGGTGGCGAAAGCGTTAGGCGAGTCGGTGGGGATCACGTAGATCTTGGGCATCGGCAGGCGCTGGCGCTGGGTGATGCGCTCCACTACCTCGTACACGCGCGGAAGTTGCTCGCGCGTGACCGCCTGCGCTCGGTAGGACATCAGAGCAATCTTGTCGGAGAAGAAATAGGAGACAAAGTTCATGACTGCGGCAAGCCCCAAGGCAAGGAACATGCCTCTCTGGCCGCCCAGCCAATCGCCCACCAGGATCATGAAGCCGGTCAGCAGCCCCAGCAGCAAGGCAGTTTTCAGTGCGTTACCCATATTGCTTAGTACCTGACATTATAGATGTCAGGAACGGCCCCCGGATGCTAGCTACACTGGCTTATACGTCAACGGGTTAGGGGAAGTTCCGAGGATAGTACCGAGTACCCGGTTGGGGCCGGCGGCAGGTATAGCGGAAAAATCGGCCAAAAGAAAGCTCGTCGAAGCTGACGGGCTATTACTTTTTTCTCGGCACTCGTTACTCGGTACTCGCTCAGGCGGCGCGGCGGCGACGCCCTGCTCCCGCCGCCTCGAAATCGGTCATGCCGGCGGTGACGGCTATGCCCACTGCCTGAGCACGGAAGAGGGCTGACTTTTTCCGGTCGCGGAACCCCAGCAGCATGGGGAGCATCGCCACCGTGCCGGACATTGCGGCATCAAGGCGACCGTGCTTTGCAAAGCTGATGACTTTGGCCACGCCTCCGGGATAATCGGTCAGCAGGATGATGGCGGTCTCAGCCGCGCCGCAGGCCAGCGAAGCGATCGCCGCCCGCCTGCTGCTGCCCCACAGCAGTCGCGCTCCCAGGAAGAATGCTCCCGCGACGCCGTAGTCAACGAGGGCGTGGGTTTGCGGAGAGAGAACCTTGGGGAAGCGCTTGGAAAGCTCCCGGATTCCGACTTCAACTAAGGCCATCGCTCACCTCCCAAGCCGCGTACACCAAGATGCCGCCTTTCATAGACGAGTTGGACGAGTGCAATCCGCGGGCTACGCGCCGGCTCTTTTTGCGGCGCGGGCCAGCGTGGTGTCGAGAGCGGATTTGGCTTTCTCGTAATCCTCGCCCGAGATCTTTCCCTGGTGACGCTCCATTTCGAGCTGGAACAGCTCTTCTTTCAGCGCCTCGAGCAGGCGGTCGCCGTTCTGGGGTGCGCTCGCCGGTGGATTGACCGCGAGGGCAGCGGTGGTGCTCCTGGATGCTCCCGCGCGCTTGCCTGCGGCGGGCGCGGGCGCAGCGGGACTGCTCGCTACTGCCGGCTTGGGACGGGTCACAACGTAGAAGACTCCCAGCGCCAGCGCCACCCCCAGTCCGCCCAGGATGAATCCACGATAGCGATGCAGCGGGTCTGGAGTCTCTTCCGGCGCGCCCAGTCCGCCGCCGGGAGCTCCACGCGCCGCCATGCCACCGCCCCCGGCGCTCGCTGCCTGTTGTCCTTCGGGAATCGTGCCGGTGCCGGAGAGATCAAAGCTCAGGTCCTGGCCTGGCTTGACGTTGGTGATCACCTGGATGTTGGCATTGGGATCTCCGCCTTCCATGGTCTGATATCCGGCGGCGCCGGTAAACTGCATGGATTTCGGCAGCATCACCACGACGTGGTCAGCGGCATAAAGCGGCTGCGGCCCAAATTTGATCTGGCCCGAGTACGGCAGGTGATAGTTCACCTGAAAACGCGTCTCCCCCGGCCGCACGGGAAAGATAAAGGCGTACTTGTTCTTGCCCGCTTGCGGCACCGGGGCGGAGTTGACCGGCTGGCCGCCCGGTCCGGAGGCCATTCCGGAATCCACCTGCGCGCCGGCGGGCAATGCGATCTCGAAAGCGTTGTCGCTCATCTGCGTGCGCGGCGGGGTGGAATCATTCTTCACCACCCAGAGTTCGGTGACCTGGAGGTTGCTGCCTTCGGTTTGCGCGCGCATCATGTCCACGGTCAGGCCGATGCCTGGGACCTTCGCGGCGGCGTCATACACCGTGATCGCGGTCGTGCTGGTTCCCGGCGGGATAATGCCGCCCGGGGGGAAGTAATTCACCCCCTGGTGCAGCACGCGGACCATGTGGGGTCCGCCGGTCTCCTGGTAGTTGAAGCTGAAGCGTCCCTGGGAGTCCGCCTTGGTGCGGGCGGCTTCCTGCATGCCCTGCGACATATCCAGCAGAACCACGTCATCGCCGGCCGCGGCCTTGCCGGTGGTGCCGTTCTTCACCGTACCTTTCAGGCTGGTGGCCGCGGAGAGCGCGCACAGCGCCAGCACGGCCGCCGCCACGCGCAACATCTTCACACTCTTCAACTGCGGGCTCCTTTGCGGGATTTGGGGGAGATTGCCGGAGCTGGGCTGGGAGCGTTCTCCAGCAGCTCGATTTCGGCCAGCACCTGCGCCGCTTCCGCCTCCAGCGTCGAGCGCATGGCCCGGAAGTCGCCTTCCGGAAACTTCCCCGCCTTGTATTCGAAGTTCAGGTCGCGCAGGTTCTCGTAAATCACCTCTTTGCGCTCGTAGAGATAGGTCAGGCGGGTTTTCTCCTCGCTGGCCGGGATCTCTTCCTCCATGTAGAAAACATAGAAGAAGAGGATCATGGTGAAGAGCGCGCACAGGAGGATGATCATAGCTCCGTCTCCTTGCGGGCGCGCTCGCGGAAAGCGTCGATTTCCTCCGCATTGCCAGGGGGCGCGGCGGGGGCTGGTGGAGGCGGGCCCGATTTCCAGCGCCGGACCACCCAGACCACGGCAAAAATGCCGGCGCCCAGGGCCGCAAAGGGAGTGATCCAGGCCACGCGATTGAACCCGGTGTTGGTAGGCGCGGCCAGCACCACGCTGCCGTACTCCTGCACGAAACGCTGCAGGATCAGGTCATCGCTGTCCGGACCTTGCAGGGCCGCCGTCAACTCCTGCCGCATCTTTTCCGAGTACTCGCACCCGACGTGGTTGCATTCCAGCAGGATCTGATTGCAGCCGCAGCGGCACATCAGCTTGTGGCCGAGGTTTTCGAAACGCGCGCCGCCGGGATCAGCCCCCAGAAGGAATGTGGCGGCGAGGAAAACCGTGGCGATTTGCAAAATTCTGACCCAGGCAGGGGTCCCTCGACTCGCAGGCAACGGCGGCGCGCTCGCTCGGGATGACAATGGAAAGTGTTCGCGCCGCATCAATCCCCCGCCTCCGCCGTTGCCGCCGCGTGCGCGCGTGCCGGTTGCCGCAAGCGGACCGCCGCCGCATTCGGCACCAGAGCCACCAGGGTGCCGAGGATAATGACGTAGACTCCCAGCCAGAGCCACATCACCAGCGGGTTCAGGTGAACGCGGATGATGGGCGGCCCGTCCTCCGTGTTGCGGCCGGCATAAACCAGGTAGAGATCTTCCTTCAGCGTGGAACGGTTGGCCACGATGGTAGCGGTCTGGCCGCTGGCCTTGAACATGCGCCGCTCGGGATACATGGTGTCAATCTTCTGGTTGCCCTTGTAGACGTCCACGATGGCGGATTCGCTGCTGTAGTTGGGATTGTCGTCCTGGGTATAGGAACGGCCCACCAGAGTGTAGGGGCCGATGCTCATGCGGTCGCCCACGCCCAGCGGCTTTTCATTCTGCTGGTTGAAGGCGGCGCCGGCGATGCCGACGATCGCCACCACCACGCCGAAGTGCACGATGTAGCCGCCGTAGCGCCGGGTGTTGCGGCGCGTCAGTTGCAGCATCGCGGTCAGCAGGTTCTGCCCCGTCTTTTCCGCGATCACCCGTCCGCCGCGGATAAACTCCGAAGCCACCGTGGCCGTCACCAGCACCGAAAGCGAGATGGCCATCAGCGAATAGAACACGGACATGTCCTGCCATGGGCGCATGCCGAGGGCGATCAGCACGACGGCGGCGGCCACCGCCGCCACCGCCGGCCACAGGAAGTTGCGCCGCAGACTCTCCAGCGACGTCTTGCGCCAGGCCAGCAGCGGTCCCACCGCGGTCAGCAGCAGGAGCAGCATGGTGATGGGAAACATCACGCGGTTGAAGAATGGCGGCCCCACCGTGATCTTGGTGCCCTGCACCCACTCCGAGAGCACGGGGAACAGCGTTCCCCACAGCACCGCGAAACAGGCCGCCAGCAGCACCAGATTGTTGAACAGGAAGCTGGACTCGCGCGAGACCAGCGATTCCAGCTTGTTCTCACTCTTCAGTTCGCCCCGGTTGCGTATAAAGAAATAGGTGCAGGTGGCGAAAGTAAGCGCCAGGAAGATGAGGAACCAGGTCCCGATCGAGGATTGCGCGAAGGCATGCACCGAGCTGACCACCCCCGAGCGGGTCAGGAAAGTTCCCAGAATGGAAAGCATGAAGGTGGCGAAGATCAGCCACATGTTCCACATCTTCAGCATGCCGCGCTTTTCCTGCATCATGACCGAATGCAGGAAGGCGGTGCCGGTGAGCCAGGGAATGAACGACGCGTTCTCCACCGGGTCCCAGCCCCAATACCCGCCCCAGCCCAGCACCGAGTAAGCCCAATGCGCTCCCAGCGCGATGCCGCAGCTCAGGAACAGCCAGGTGACCATGGTCCAGCGGCGGGTGATGTGGATCCACTTCTCGCCGGGATACTTCATGATCAGAGCGCCCAGAGCAAAGGCGAACGGGATGCAGAAGCCGACGTAGCCCAGGTAGAGCATCGGAGGATGGATCACCATCTCCGGATACTGCAACAGCGGGTTCAGCCCGTTGCCGTCGGGCGGAATTGCGCCGATCATCATGGCGAAGGGATTGGCGGCGAAATTGATGAGCAGAGTGAAGAACACCTGCACCGCGGCCACGATTACCGAGGCGTGCGCCACCAGGCGCGTGTCCACCTTGTGCCGCCAGCGCAGCACGAATCCGTAGGCGGAGAGCAGCCATGCCCAGAACAACAGCGAGCCTTCCTGCCCCGACCACAGGACGGAGAACTTGTAGGGGATGGCGAGATCGCGGTTGCTGTGATGGAAGATGTAAGCGACGGAGAAATCGTTCGTGAAGGCGGCCGCCACCAGGGCCACGGCGGCTGCGGTGATCGCGATGAAGACGGCCATGCCCGCCCGGCGCGCGGTGTCGCCCAGGCGGTCGGCAGAAGCGCCGCGGCGAAACAGGGCTACAGCTCCAGCTACCAGGGAGTAAACACTCAGGGCGAGCGCCAACAGCAGAGCATAACTACCAAATTGAGGCATCAGTCCACACCGGAAGGTTCGATTATTGTCTCAGAGGGGGAAAAATTGTGCAACGCGGGTTCAGCAACATGCGCGCCATGAGGCGGGGCTGATCGTGGTCCAAACGTACAAGCCTGTGGATGGCCAGTTCCTCAATTGAAACCAACGCCGCGGCTTCTTACCAGATTGACAACACCGGCCCACTTTCCGCCCCGCCTGCGTTCTCCACGGCAGTGGCCGCAACTGCATACTGTGGTGGGGATAGAGCAATTCCTGGAAACTCCTCCGCGGGCTGGAAGTGTGCAGGCAATGAAGGCACCCTTCGACTATTCCTGCTCCGTGGTGGGGCCGATATGTAGGGCCAAGGGCACTGATTAATGCAAACCGTCCTTATTGCCGATGATGAAGAAAGCCTGAGGACGCTGATCGAGACCACGCTGGAGGCTCCGGGGCTGCGGATTCTGCAGGCCGCCAACGGCGATCAGGCAGTCGAGGTAGCGCGGCGCGAGCATCCCGACCTGATTCTGCTGGACTGGGTGATGCCCGGCAGGAGCGGCATCGAGGCGGCGGAACTACTCCGCCGGGAACCGGCCACCGCCGATATCGCCATCGTCATGCTCACCGGCAGACACCAGGAACAGGACCGCCAGCGCGGACTGGCGCTCGGCATTCGCGCCTATCTGGTTAAGCCTTTCAGCCCGCTGCAATTGCTGCAGTGCGTGCGGGGCGTGCTGGCGACTCGGGAAGATAGGAACGACACGCTAAGGGACCAGGACCATGAGAAGATGCGACGGGGCTGAGCAGCACCCGGCAGTAACCACTCTCAATCTCCATCGCCAGCTCGAGCTCTATGCCCGCGATCTGAAGCGAGTGCTGGCGGACGAGGAGGAGCGCAGCCGCCAATTGGAGATGGCCAACCGCCAGTTGCAGGTCTACGCCCAGGACCTGAAGTCGTCGCTGCTGGCAGAGCGGCGGCAATCACGGGAGCTGGAGCGCTCCTACCACGAGACCGTTCTGCGTCTGCTCACCGCCACCCGCTGCCGCGATCACGAAACCGGCGAGCACGTGGTGCGCATCGCCCATTACGCCCGCCGGCTGGCGCTGTGTACGGGCTGGGCCGGGCCCGACGCCGAGCTGCTGTTCGAGGCTGCTCCCATGCACGACGTGGGCAAGATCGGGATACCCGACTCCGTTCTGCTCAAGCCTGGCCCGTTGAATGAGGAGGAATGGAAGCTGCTCAAGCGCCATACCGTGGTCGGCGCCGAGCTGCTCTCCGGCTCCCGTTCTCCCCTGATCGAGATGGCGCGGCAGATCGCCCTAACCCACCACGAGCGCTGGGACGGCACAGGTTACCCCCACAACTTGAAAGGGCTGGCCATCCCGCTGGCGGGCCGCATCGTGATGCTGGTCGATCAATACGATGCCCTGCGCACCAAACGCCCTTACAAGCCGGCCCTCAGCCACCGCCAGACTTGCCAGGTGATGCTGGAGGGCGATGGACGAACCCTCCCGCGGCACTTCGATCCCCTGCTCCTGGCCGCTTTCCGCGACATCCACCAGGAGTTTGGGGACATCTACGCAATCCACAGCGACGACCCCGGCATGTTCACCCCGTCACCACAAGCCGAAACCGCGGCAGCCGCTGAGACCGCGTAGGCACTGAAAACCGCAGAGGACGCCAAGCACGCAGACGATTCCACTTCTTGTTCCACCGCGTCCCCTGCGGTTTTGGGTTCCCCAGAATGCCGAGGCGGCAATTTAAATCCCAACCGGCTCGTTGTAATCCGTGCCGGTGCGCGACGCCTTTCGCTTTGCTTCATACACCCCGTAAGGCGTGCGCGCGGAGCGGCGTTTTTCGCGCAGCGCCCGCCCTGCCAGCAGGCCCGCGGCGAGCACTCCGCCGGCGATGGCCGCCGTGGCGACGGCCTTCCCGGGATTGAGCGCGATGGGCTCAGCAATGCGGCTGGAAGCCAGCACCAGGCGGGCCCGCGGGCCCAGGGCCTGGCGGAAATCGGCCAGCGACTTCTCCCCACCGCGTTCCAGCGCGCTATAGGCGTGGATCATCGCATAGGTGAGCGGGAAGGAGCGGTCCTCGCCGCCATTGACGATGGCGTGCTCCACGCCACGATCGCGCTGGCGTTCGCGCAACTCCTCGAGCGCGTTTTCCACTGCGTGGGGCTGGGTCCAGAGAGCGCGGAAGGCGATGCGGCCGGACTTATCGATAAGGAACGTGGAACTGTACGGCTTGCCGTATTTGCGGTGGATGGGACCGCGCAGTTCGTCCACCAGGATGGGCATCTCGATTTCTTCTTCGTCGCGCAGCCGCTGCGCGGCACGGGTCTTCTCCTCCATCGAGCCATGCGCCGGGATGCGCTCGCCGGGGTGGGCCTCGCGCACGTACACGAAGAGGAACTGCGTGTCCTTGCCGTTGTGCTCGCGGTAGAGCTCGTTGATGCCACCGATCGAGCCCGCGGTCATGGGACAGGTAACCGAGCCGAAGGTCAGGACCACGTTTTTGCGCCCGCGATACTCGCCCAGCCGCACGGTCTTGCCGTCCAGGGTGCGCCCTTCGAAGTCGGGGGCAGGCTCGCCCGGCTCCGGCCCGGCGCCTGTCCGGCTGGCCTCCATTTGCTTATTAAGAAGGTCGCGCGTGAAGGATTCGTAGTTGTACTTGGAAATGCCAAACATGAAGGGACCTCCTCGAGCACTACCCGTTTGGCCCGGCATCGAACGAGTCATTCGATGCCAGCCGGGGAGAGGTTGTTTTTCCACCGTATAAATTCATCATCATATGACTTGCCGGTGGGGAAAGCGCTGACTAGAATCGCAACACTGCGCCTTCAAGCCGGCAACCATTGTAGTCTCATTGCCGTCTTCGTGGAGGATTGATGCCAGCCGTCAAAGTGGGGGACGCGGCGCCGGATTTCGAGCTGCCGGCGGTCGTGGGGGACAAGCGGCGGAAGTTCAAGCTCAGCGACTTGCGCGGCCAGAACGTGGTGCTGGCCTTCTACGTCTTGAACTGGACGCCGACGTGATCGGCGCAGATGCCGGCGTACGCGGTGGAGCGTGACCAGTTCGCCGGCCTCGATGCCCAGGTCGTGGGCATCAGCGTGGATTCCGTGTTCAGCCACATCGCCTGGCAGAAGAAGGATATCGGCCTGCTCAACTATCCCCTGTGCAGCGACTTCTATCCCCACGCCGAGGTCATCCAGAAGTACGGCCTGCTGCGCGAGGGGCCGCCCCTGCCCGGTATCAGCGAGCGCACCATCATCATTGTTGACAAGACTGGGAAGGTCGCATGGCTCCAGCAGTACCGCCTGGACCAGGTGCCGGACATTGACGAGATTTTCGAAGCCCTGCGTAAGATCAACGCCGGCGCCCAGACCGCCGCGTGAGAAATAGCTGGTTTCTGGGCGGTGGTTCTGTGGCTCCGGGCGTGAGCCCGGGGAAACAAACTACTCCGTTGCCGACGCGGCCACCGGCAGCGCATGCTTCCGCGGGCGGGAGTTGGCCTGCAGGATTTTCTTGCGCAGACGAAGTGATTTCGGCGTCACCTCGACGTACTCATCGTCCGCGATGAACTCGATGGCCTGCTCGAGGTTGAGCGTGCGGAACGGCACCAGCCGGATGGCCTCGTCGGCGGTGGAAGAACGCATGTTCGTCAGCTTTTTTTCGCGGACGCAATTCACGTCCAGGTCGGCCTCGCGCGAGTTCTCCCCGATGATCATGCCTTCGTACACCTCCGTCCCC
>Ga0335081_10015304_pt1 | contig 12407 bp, 12 predicted proteins | sample Lox_Sample_35_FD_206713 | JGI IMG/M metagenome (GOLD analysis project Ga0335081, IMG submission 206713) | Soil microbial communities from Loxahatchee National Wildlife Refuge, Florida, United States - Lox_Sample_3.5 | ecosystem: Environmental > Terrestrial > Soil > Wetlands | place: USA...
GATGTACGGCTGGATCTATACGAAGTTAGGCCGCTTTGTTTTAGAACCCCAAGTCCGGCAATCATGGATGGCGCGGCTTGTGCTTGTGTCACCCGCAGCGGAGTGAAATCGAATGCGGTATCGAAAAGGAACTATCGCTCTGAGCGACACCTGGGATTATCCGCTGCTGCGCAGAGTGCTGCATTGCGTGTTTGTCACCCCGGCGCAGTTATATGAGTTCATGAAGCTGGACCACTGCGCATCCTCGCGCAATGCATTCGACAATCGCTTACGCCGATTGCTGGCGCACGAGTTGTTAACACGGCGCGAGATCCCGACCATGAATCGCGGAGTGGTGTATTCGATATCGCGGGCTGGCGCCTCGGAGATGATTGGCAAGGGAGAATACTATTCCGGCTCTGCCGATAAGGCCGAACCGCCCAGCGGCCACGTGCAGCACGCCCTGGAACTGAATGACATCCACCTTGCCCTGAAGCGCACCGGCGTGCTCGTCCGCTGGACGCCGGAGTCTGACATCCGGTCGCGGAACGAATTCACCGGCATCAGGTACGTGAAAGACTATGACGCCGTGGTTGCGGTGCGCATTGACGGGCACGAACACCGATTTGCCCTCGAATATGAACGCACGCCGAAGGCAAAAAGCAGATACCCGGACATCTGGAAGCGGATCGAGGAGGAAACCGAGTTCCGCCATTTCCTGTACCTCGTTCCTAACCACGACATACTCGCGCTCCTGGTTAAGCAGTTCCAAGGCTGCCGCCGCGCGGTTTACTTCGGCCTACGAAAAGATTTTCTTGCGGATACGCTTAGCCTTGAGGCGCAAAGCAATCACTCCCCCTTGTCCACTACCCTTCGCGCCGTGCTAACCGCAGACTTGTTCCGTTCCGGCAGCCGGGGTACGCCAATCCGCCAATCCCCTCTTTTTACCGATTGAGGTGTGTTTGCGCTGGGATTGCGCTGAATTTGCCGTGGAAGGACCCCGCCCAAACTGGCTGAAGGCCAGCATGTTAGCGTCTGACTATCTCCCGTGTCGTGGCTGATTTTCGCGAAAATGGTGGAGGTTCTTACGACGGATTGTGTGAGCGGTTGCGCGCATGCTGCTCGCTAGGATATACACAAGCCGACTTTTCGTTCCCGATCCTCTCAGCTAGGGGTCGGTCGAAGCAAGCCAAGACATCGCATCGGATGGCAGGTCCGCCCCCAAACAGAAGCGCATGGCACTGAGGAGCTTCCGCGTCCCGGCAATAGTTCCATCGGACAGTTGAAGCTGACGAAGTGTGTGTGACTGTGCCGTGCGGAATGGATGGAGCACACGTCCTGCCTGTGCCCTCCAGTATTCGACGAAGAAAGGTGCTATCACGGAGCCAAAGAGGTGGGATCGCTCCAAACACATGCCTGACAAGGTTTGCATCAGACGAATCTGAGAATACAGCGACTGCGCTGCGGGCAAGCGCACGATAGCCCCAATCCTCAGCGTGTAGCTCTTCACGAACTCGGATGAGTTATGCGCAAGGACAGCTTCATTCATCAGAGTCTGGCCATCAGCCGTGTCAAGAAAGCACCGGCGCAGAGAAACGGCAAACCCTTCCGCCTCGTTGCATGTATCGGTCTCGGCTTCCAGCGCGGCGATTGCCATCTCCAACTCACTCGAAGTCGAGCCCTGCACAACCAGCGTGGCCACACGAAAGACGATCGGAATTACCGTCGTTACTCGCGCAAAGGACATGGCAGGCACGGAGCCACTGGAGACGACATTGGCGAGCATGGCCTGCTGTTCCGGGGTGTCGTTCTCCGGCTTTCGATTCGCCAAAAGCTCCTGAATCCCAAGTTTGATATTGAACGTGCAAAGCTTGCCTGCTCGTTCAAATCGATTTTCGAGCAGTTCCCACGGCAGACCGTATCGGACAAACTGAGTAACGACAGTCCACGCTTGCGGATGTCCTTCAGCGAGCGACAGCGCTTTCCAGGTCCATTCACTTGCCACTTGTAACGCTTGAACGCCGTCCGCAAACTTCGCTACTCGGATGCAGATGTAAGCAATCTGCTCTGGTTTGAATCCTGTTGCCAGGTTTTCGTGGCTGGCCGTAAACCATCCCTGTTGCGGTTCGGAGAAACCGACCCCGGCGGTTCCATCGTGGGCCATATTGCTGTACACCGTGAGGACGGTGAAGACCTGGTAAAAGAGCGCCTTCCACCCAGTCGTCTCCTCGCGAATTTTGATGACCAGATCCACGATCTCACACAGCGTGGCAAGAGCCCCGCTCCGATCGCCGATCCGCCATTGGGCAATGGCGTGCTCCGCCAAGGTGCCGACGAGGATGGAAGGGATCAACTTCCCGGTTCGCGCCAATACCAATGCCTGCGCTGTATAGAACGTCGGCAGCGGGTTCGAGGTCTCATCTTGTATCCCCGCGAGAATCACCAGGGCATTTCTGCGCAGCAGCGCATCCTTGAAACCTTTACATTCCAGTGCCTGCAGAAGGAAACCGCGCCCGTCCTCGTCCTTGTCGGCGATAACCAATTGCTTTCCAGTAATTTCGAACAGAAGGAATCGAGCGGTGTCGTTGGTGATGGTCGCTAGAGCGCTCGAACTTAATTCCATCGCGATGTCTAGGTGCTCCTCGAATTCGGCAGTTACAATAATTCGACCCCGAATGGCAGCCGCTTCGAGGAGAGGAAAGTCGATCTCCTTCGCCGTCTCCTCTACCTGGATCAGCTTGGCCTTGGCGTGTTCCCAGTCGCGATCTTCGCTGGGCTCGGCAAGCTCCCTGCTCCAAATCCCGTCGCAGACGATCACAACATTATCCTCCGCGAACTCCGAGTTCGCGAGAACGTTCAGTTGCGCCTTCGTGAACTGCTTGATGGTCGAGAGCCAGGCATCGACATCGGCGTCGGACTTGCAGCTGTTCGCCGACATCAACGCCATGATTTCCAGTGGGTAGTCGCTGGTCGGCAACGGCGACCCGTCCGGAAGGTGAGCGTTCTTGTATGCATTGAGTGCACACAACAGATACTTGTTGGCGCTTGCCGAGAACTTCCAAACAAGGTGAATGGCGAGATACCCAGCGCCAATCGCGACGCCCCAACCGTTATATTCCGCCTCGTGTAAGAGGACGTCGAAGAGAGCGAGTTGCGGTTCAATGTCCCGACCGAGTTTCGCGGCGACCACAATCTGCACGGAGCGAAGATAGAGCTCCAGATTCAGGTCGACTTCAGACCGATCCATTGATGCCGACCACATGCGGGAGAAGCCAAACTCATCAGTGAAGGGTTCGTCAAGCTCCATGTAGGCCGTCAGCGTGTTGATCGTTACCAGAACCGCATACGTGGTGATCGACGACATCATGAAGTGGTTTACGGCAGCGAACGCATCAATCGGCGTGATGATGTCACGCGCCAGAATTCGTGTGCCCAGAATGAAGTGAACCCCTCTGCGCGTCCTCGAATCGAGCGCATCCGCGAGACTCGGGCCGAGAAGCGGCGAACACAGGTAGCGATCCGGGCCAACCTGCTGAAACCAGACTCCTGTGGAGCGTTTTACGATTTCTCCCGGTAACGGAATGGCGGAGGGCACCCTGGCAACTCTCTCGATGTCCTCTTTGCTAAAGGGGCCGATCGCCAGAGTCATGCGAATGATGAGCTCACGTTCCAGCGGGTCCGGCACGGTGATCCGCAACGACTCCAGAGCCTCATGTCGGCTGGACACCGCGAATTCTCCGCGGAATATCGGCTCCAACTCTGCTAACGTCAAGGCCCATCCTCCCCTGGCCAGGTACCGCACCGCGCCCAATACAAGAACCGGCAATCCCTGGGATACGGTCACCAGAAACTCGGCGGTTTTTTCGGTACGGATGGCGTCGGGAGCCCCGGAGACCTGCATCAGTTCGATAACATCCTCGGCGTCGAAACGCGGCACGTCGCAGTGGACATCCCCAAGACGCTCTTCGAGCGCGGCAGTGAGCCGATAGTAGCTGGAGACGAGCAACCTGCCCCCAACCGCGGACAGCGTTTCGTAGAGCTGGCCTACACGGGTGGCGAGTCTCCCGCCCGGAAGAATGCGTGGCAGGTCCTCAATCGCGAGGATTGCGTCGCGGAGGATTCCCCCGGCGGCACTCAAGACCTCTCGAAACGGTTTCTCCGCGAGGCTGGGGCTCAAGGAACGTATGAAGGCGTCCAGGAGAATGCACGCTTGCGCCTCGGATGCGTCGCGCGGAATATTCAACCAATAGAGCGGACGGGACTCCTGCTCGCGGACGAGCAGGAGTAGTTGGGTTTTTCCTGATCCGGGCTCTGCTACGAGAACCGCCGCACCGAGGCTATCCAGCTTCTCCCGAACGACGCTGATGACTCTCGACCTGCTCACGCGAGGGGATACCGGATCTGGGACTTCGGTCGAAAAGGATGCCGCAGAGATCGAAAAGGCGGCGACGAGGCCCATGCTCTGATTGATACGCTGCATCGCGTCCCGAAGGGCCGTGAGTTCTGTCGAGTGCTCAGCTACGTAGACTCCACTTCCTCAAGGCGCGCATTGGCCTGTGCGATGTCGGCGCGGATTAGCGTGATGAGCTCGTCATCGTTGGCGCTCCGGGTTCGTTGCGCGCAGGTAGCCGCCAAGTCGGCGGCGGTCAAGGGCGCGCGACCCTTCCTGCTCAAGCTCCGAAAGACATATGAGACGAGATGCTCGTAGAGAAAACCGGCCTCGGCGTCGTCGCCGGCATAGCCACGTTGAAGCAACACCGATCGGATTTCCGCCTCGGTCTGATCGAGTCCGGGCTGTCCGGTCGCCCACTCAAAGCCCATCACCAGACGGAAAAACGCATCTTCGTCGGCGACGGCAGCCTGCAGCAGCGCCCACGGCGGCTCCTCAATCTTGGCCGGGCGCGGCAACTGCGCGAGGAACGAACGCAATCGCGCGATAGCTTCCGAACGGGGTCTTTCCCCATATTCACCTTCACGAATCGCCTGCCAAGTCGCGATACCCGGCTCAGCGCCGGTCCAATCAGTCTCCTCGCCGATTGCCGCCGTGGTGAGATACCGGAACAGAAGCTGGGTGTTCGGGTTCGGTTCAACGTGTACGCAACGGTTGGCCAAAGCCTGCAGCGCTTCCACGCTCCGCAAGGTCAGGGAGCGACCGCTTCGGAGCTTGAGCTGTTCCAACAGCCGCTTTTCTGCGCCGTTTTCTCCATCGCTCTCCACGGTGTCGACATCTTCGCCGCATTCGAGCTCGATTCGCTGTGAAGACTCTAGATCGATCCATCGGAGGATCGACATATTCACCTGATAAAAGAAGCCGGCAATCGTGGGCCCAGCATCGCGCGCCGAGTTGGATACAAAGGCCATCTCCCCTCATTATCGCCTCTATAGCGACTTCGCCGACTCGATGATGCGGGGAACGCTCCGGCCAATTCTTGAATTGAGCGAGCCTTAGGGATTTCGCAACGATTAGTTCTCGTAAACGCGCCTGGCGTCATTGAATTGTTCAACTCCCAGACCGCTGGCGACGCAGAGGCTAAAGATTGTCGACGGCCCGGCGGCGGACCACCGCAGCAACATTGGAATCAGCATCCAGAAGGATTATTGCAATTCGATAACGATTGGAGCGTGGTCGGAAGGTTTGTCCTGCCGTCGCGGTTCTTTGTCGATCTCGCAGCTTTGCAAGCGTTGTGCCAGCCGGGGACAGAGCAAGAAGTGATCGATTCGGATTCCGCGATTGTGCTCAAAAGCTTGCCGGAAATAGTCCCAGAAGGTGTATTGTCCTGTTTCGGCTGGGTGCAGCGACCGGAACGCGTCCGTGTAGCCAAGTGCAAGCAGCGCACGATAACACGCGCGCGGTTCGGGTTGAAACAGCGCGTCATTGATCCAGGAGGATGGTTTGTGGCAATCGATGTCTTCGGGGATTACGTTGAAATCGCCGCCCACGAGTGTCGGGACTGCGGTCTCGCGCCAAGCAATCATCTTCTCTCTTAACCTGTCCATCCAGGCCAGCTTGTAGGCGAACTTGTCGCTGCCAATCGGATTGCCGTTTGGAGCATAGATGTTGACCACCCGAATGTCCTGGATCAGCACTTCGAGAAAACGGGCGTGGCTATCTGCGTCGTCGCCGGCGAGGCTCGTGCCGACAATCTGAATGGGAGTACGCGACAGAATGGCGACACCGTTATATGCCTTCTGCGTCACTGCCGCGCTCTCATATCCCAAATCTTTGAATAAATCCGTGGGAAAAACTGACCCTTTCAATTCCTGCAACAAGAGAACGTCCACGGGCTGACGTTTCAACCAAGCGGTAACGTGTCCCTCCCGCGCCCGGATTGAATTTACATTCCAACTAGCGATTCGGATAGGCGGCCTCTTTCAGGCAAAACTCACATCTTCAACTCTCTCGTTGCGCCGAATCCCTGTCAAGGCTTTCAGGCTGCGCTGAAGTAGCGGATTGCATGTCGCAGTCGCGCACGAGAAATCGTGCTTTTTTCATTGAAAGGAGATTGCAATGTTCGGACAAATGATCGTTACCCCAATTGTGCAGGTGGGCGCCGCTGCCGATCTGCAAACCGCCACTTCGGAACTCTTGCGTGTAACCGAGCAGCCCGAGATCGTGCGCTGGATCGAGTTCCCGGACGCAGTGCTCCTTTTCCTGCTTGTGCCTGGTGACCCTGATTCCGGAGCCGCGTACGTATTGGACCGGAAGAGGGGAACCTGGTACGCCGTCGATTTCGAAGACGAACAATTCGGCGGGTACAGCATAAGCCAGCTCGAAACGCTCCTGAAAGACTGCAACTTCCTACAGCTTGTTGAGCGGCCAGGGCTCTGGCGTACCGGTTTGCCGTGGCTGGTCCTGCTAGGGAGAGTGCCGGAAGCGGCCGTTTGACAGGCACAATTTTCCGGGTTATCAACTGACACCCACCACGCAGAAGAAGCGCGAACGGTGACAGCGAAGGTCGAACAATGCCGACGAAAGGAGGTGGAACCAGATGGCGACGCCCGTAAGAGCATCTCGACAGTTGGTTGAGCAATACCAAAGCCTGTTCGTCAACCGCCGTGCGTACACGATGCAATCTTTGAGGCCGCACCTGGAGACGGGACGCCATTATTACTTCCGGCCCAGCCGAAAAGGCACTGACGTTCCACTTCTATTGACGGAGGACACCATCCGCCGGCACCTCGAAGGCGAGATTACGGTCGGCTTGTATGCCATCAACCCGTCCACCCAGCGCTGTAAGTGGGTCGCCATAGACGCCGACTACAAGAATGCGATAGAGGACCTGCTCAAACTGCAGTATCACCTGATTCAGGATGGCGTCGAACCTGCGCTGGAGATGAGCCGACGAGGAGGGCACCTTTGGATCTTTCTCGGGACGCCTCTGCTGGCAGCTGAATGCCGTGTTTACATCCATGATCTTGCCATGCGCTTAGGAGTGCCGGTGAAGGGCTCGGGGCTGGTCGACGGCATCGAGGTATTTCCCAGACATAATGCGATCGGTGCAGGAGAGTTCGGCAACGCTATTCGCGGCCCTCTGGGGGTTCATCGAGCTTCCAATCGCCGGTTCTGGTTTTACGGAGCCGAGTACACGCTGGATGCCCAAATCGAATACCTCAACCGCCTGCAGAAAGTCACGGAAGAAGAGATGCAGAAGTTCATCGCTGGCAAAGAAGTGCCTCAAATTGATTTGCCGTCACGACAGAGGAGCAAGATTCGAGCGGATCGGCAAGACGGAAATGGACGATCTGAATTTCGGATTCTGGCACACGTCGGGAATGTTCGGAAAGTTGGCCGAAACTATGTCACGCGCTGTCCTTCTTGTGCGGACTCTGGCCACGACCGGAGCGGCGATAATCTAGCCATACTCATCGAGGATCCACGTTTTTACAAATGCTGGGCGGGCTGTACCAAAGAAATGATTCGAGCGGCCCTCGGCTTCCCGATTCGAGTTGGAAACTACGCATGAGAAGGGGCGTTGCATTGAAGCAGAAGCGATTGTTGGAGCAAGCGGGCCTGCGACTGCCACCGCAGGCGCTGCGAGTGCTGAAAGAGCGAGGGATTTTCGCACAGTCGGCGGTAAGCCTGGAGCACCAGCACTTGGCGAAGCGCTATGTAGTACGCGGGCTGGAGTCGGGCGGCGCAGTTGGAGATCTTGGCCGCTACGTGACCTTCGCCCAACCAGATGGAAGAGCGATCGAGTACCTGCATCCGGTCGAAGCAATCGGCGTGAACGGACTCCATGCAGTGGTGATTGCACCGGTTTTCGTGCGCATTGACATGCTACGCAAACGAGAAACCTACGAACTGCTGATTTCGCAGCATCGACCGGGCGAAGCAGTGGATGGCAAACGTCCCGGGCTGCAATCAAAGATATTGTTCCGCGGAGTTCATGGAAGATTGGAGATGGATCTGTCGGGAAAACACAAGCGTGAATCTGGGGCAGTGGTTCCGACGTTTTATTCCCTCGCCGGTGAAGAAGTCATGATCCCAAAGCGATTTCAAGAAGTGGTCTGTGCGATTACTGCGGCGGTGCATTGCGTTGGCTGCTCGCATTCTCATTTCTCGAGGAGGCCTATGCGGGAAGAGATATGTGCCGAGAACGGGATACCGGCAATTCAGGCCAGCGAGCGAGTCCATCCGCAGCAGAAGTCGGCATGTCTAGAAGTGGAGAGAACATGTACGAAAAACTGAAAAACTACGCTCTGATAATCTGCCTGTTCGTTTTTCTGTTCGTAACCATTGGAAATGCCCTGCATCTGACTCCGGGCGCAGCATTCATCGGCGCACTGTCGGGCACGCCGCTGGTGATCTTTGGTTTTAATCGCTGGTGGGATGCCCAATGTCGAGAAGAGACCCGCGGGGAGCAACCCGCGTCAGAGGTAATGGCGCTGGGCGAGCGACCATGAAAGCCCTTCTACGTGTTCTGGTACTGCTCATCATCAGCGCTTACTTGTTCAGCCATTACGGGTCATTCCTACGCAGAAACCTCTGGCGAATTCATTCCGACACCGGCCGAGAGGTGTTGACCCACCCACCGCAGCAAAGAAGTCATTCGCAGGCCGATTTGCCCGAAGGGGACCTGCCGCCAGGAGTGTTGCCCCGTCACGAGCTCACGCCAGGAGCAATCGATCCGCGTGTTACGCAGAGAAACATCAGAAACACGATCTGCCGACGAGGGTACACGGCGACCGTCAGACCGCCCTTCGAGTACACCAATGCCATGAAGCATCGGCTGATGAGGTTTTACGGAGTGACCGGCAGCATCCACGATTATGAACTGGATCACCTGATCCCGCTGGAACTAGGCGGCTGTCCGAAATGTGAGGCCAATCTTTGGCCGGAACCTCGGGATGTATTCCCGAGCGCAAATGAAAAGGACGAAGTCGAGAGCTACTTGCACGAGCAAGTTTGTTCAGGCGCGCTTCCGCTGTCCGACGCACAACGGGAAATCGCAGCCGATTGGTATGCGGTGTATAGAAGAATGCAGAGCGGACAATAACCAGCGGGTGAGTCGACTGCAGTAGCGAGGCTCGGTATGTCAGCGGTAAAGCAGGTCATTGCCATCAACGAAAATGATCGGGCAGAGGTCAAGCCGGTCGGATCGGAGACCGTGCGTCCGTCGCGCCGGCGTCTGCCCGATGAACGACGGGCGATCACGCACCATTTTTCCATTGCAGGACATGAGGGATATCTCACGGTTGGCGTATACGATGACGGCTCACCGGGAGAGATTTTTGTCAGGATGGCGAAACAGGGCTCGACCATCTCCGGGCTCATGGACTCGATCGCGACCGTCGTTTCACTTGCGTTGCAGCATGGGGTACCGCTCGACGTGCTCTGCGCCAAATTCAGCCACGCGCGCTTTGAACCCAGCGGCTGGTCAAGGAATCCAAAGATCGGCTATGCCACGTCACTGATGGATTATCTCTTCCGTTGGATGGACCTCAAGTTTCTGAAGAATGAGCAGGGAGAACTGTTCGAGTCCCGTCCAGTGTCCATTCATGCCATGCCGCTCCCGAATGGGAAAGGAGAGGTTGAAGCGCTCGGTGAATTCGTGCAATTCGGAGATGCGCCTGCCTGCAACATCTGCGGCTCGCTAATGCTGCGGAGTGGTACGTGTTACCGCTGCACCTGCGGGAATACAAGCGGCTGCTCCTAGCCAAGCATCTATAATCAACAGGATACAGAGCGACAACCAAGCTGCGGTAGAATTACGCAAGTTGCGTTACGCATCTTGCGTAATGGGGGCTAGTGCTATGAAGAACCCTTTCGAATACGGCGGCGTGGTCGGCGGTTCGGCCTTCTGCAACCGGAAGAAAGAGCTGTCGGACCTGGTTCGTGCCATGGAAAACAGCGAGAAGCTCTTCCTGTATTCCGAGCGCCGACTAGGGAAGACTTCGTTGATCCATTATGCGCTGTCGAAGTTGCCAAGAGACAACTACGCATCCGCCTATGTTGATTTGTGGGCTACCGATGGTGAGGTCTCATTTGTTACTGCGACCGCCAAGGCGATCACGGAATCGATGGGCCGTAGCGCCGAGCAACTGCTGGATACGGCCAAACGTCTGTTCACTCATCTTGTGCCCAGCGTGACGGTCGACTCCGAAGGTAAGCCAAAAGTCACCTTTGGGGTGAGCAGCGAGAGAGCGCGCGATCCGGAAATTGAGGAAGTGCTGATGGCGCCAGCAAAGATTGCTGCTCACGGCAAGAAAAAGGTTGCAGTGGTATTCGACGAAGTGCAACGAATTCTTGAGTACGAGGATGACCGAGTGGAGCGGCGACTGCGGAGCATCATTCAGAAGCAGGAAACCGTCTCCTACATCTTTCTTGGCAGTCGGAAGCACCTGATCCAGCAAATGTTCCTCGATAAGTCCAGGCCACTGTACCGCTCAGCCGGCCATTATCCGCTGGGCCCGATTCAAACGCCAGATTGGCTACCATTCATCGCCGAGAAATTCCTGGCAGCAGGAAAACAGATCGGGGAAGACACAATCACTGCAGTCTGCCAACTGACTGAGGGGCATCCTTTCTACACGCAACACTTGTGTCACGTACTTTGGGAGCAGTGCGATGTTGGTGGAGAAGTCACGCCGGAGTCGATCAAGATGGGAGTCAAACTGCTGCTGGATCGTGAAAGCTACGCCTACACCGCGCTTTGGGAGTCTTTACCACTGAGCCAGCGACGGTTCCTGAGCAGCCTGGCTTCCTCGCCCAAAGGAGTGAAGCCGTTCTCAGGAGAATTCTTGCAGCATCATCGCCTTGGATCAGCATCAACCGCACAACGAGCTGCTCAAGGCCTACTGCAGCGAGATCTGATCGATCGGGACAACGGCTCGTTCTTAATCAGCGATCGTTTCTTTCGAATCTGGATTCAGCAATCGCAAGACTAAGCGTTGGTAACCGCGAACTGAAGGGCCATACCTAACCAAAGTCCCGACCAGGGATTCGCTGGCGTCTCTAAGTAGACCACAAGGCTCTGAATTCATCGGCAACCACGCGCCAATGCTTCTGGTCCCAGTATTTCTTTGCAGATCCAGAAGTGGACGGCAAGACGAACACTATGGAGTTCAGATTGGCGCCGTCACGTTCGCTTGCTTGTCTCCCGTAGTCGATGTCCCGTGTATCGCAATCGAAGTAGATTGACGCAGCCTTCTTCCCGTTAAACGCGATGATACTGGGTTGGATAGCACGTAACCGCTCCACGAGTCCATCCACGTCAAAATCCTTGGTCCCGAGCCTCGTGTCCACACCAGATGTCTTCTTGCAAATATCGGTGAGACCTATTCCCAGGTGAGCGAGGATTTCAAACTCCTTCGGTTGTAGTTGCCTATCCGTTAAGCCGATGTAGTACAGTGTGGACCAAAAACAGTTGCCGCTCTTCGCGTAGTAGGCGCCCTGCTCGTGCGAACGCTGGCCTGCAGCAGTGCCAATGAACACCAGTTGTATCCCTAGTCGCAGCACGTCGGGAAGCGCATCTGGCATGCGATCGATCATAAGTACCGGATCTGCAAACGTCACCGTGAAACCGCGCCCTTAGTTTAGAGCGTCCAGAACCGTACCAGCACTGGCAGCCCCAAAAACCCAATCAATAGCCAATCCACACTTTTCCATTCAACCGCGTTCAAGAGCACTCAACACATTGGAAGGAGGCACGTTCCCATGGCAAATGGCGAAACGGCGGCATCGACTTCGGCACCCGACGTCAAGAAGCTTCTCGTTGAGCTTGAAGTTCCGTTTCCGCCGGACCAGGTCCGGTGGCGCGTCACTAACACCACAAACGACAAAAAGCGCGGTCAAATCGTGCCCTACGCCGATCCCCGCTCTTACACCGACCGGCTAAACGCGCTTTTCACGCCACAGGGCTGGACCCGGGAGTACAAGGTCGAGACGATGGGCAATATCACCCGGATGAAGAAAGGCGAGAGCATCC
>Ga0335081_10015305_pt1 | contig 12407 bp, 7 predicted proteins | sample Lox_Sample_35_FD_206713 | JGI IMG/M metagenome (GOLD analysis project Ga0335081, IMG submission 206713) | Soil microbial communities from Loxahatchee National Wildlife Refuge, Florida, United States - Lox_Sample_3.5 | ecosystem: Environmental > Terrestrial > Soil > Wetlands | place: USA: Florida...
GTGGACGGGCCGCCGGTCGGGGGCCGGCCAAATCGGAGCTACCACCAGCCGGCCGGCGGTTTGGCGGGAGCGCCACTGTCCTGCAACAGTGCGACAGGCGGCCGGCGGGGGCGGGAACCATAGCGACGTGCAAAGGCCTTCGTGAACTCGGCACCCAGAAAGAAGATCTGCGCGGAATAGTAGACCCAGACGATGAAAACTACGATTGTGGAGGCGGCTCCGTAGGTGGATGCAAAGCCGGCTCTACCGAGATAGATGCCGAGAGCGAGCTTGCCAAGTGTAAAGAGCGCGGACGTGATGGCTCCTCCCAAGATGACATCGCGCCATTCGATGGGAACGTCCGGCAGGACTCTGTATATGGCGGAGAACAATCCCGTGATCATCGCGAAGGAAACAGCGAAATTCAGGAACTGCAGGATCACCTGATGGGCCGGGAGAATGGAGGCCGACCAGGATCCGAGCGCCGCGAGCAAGGTACTGGCAGCCAGAGAAACCACCGCAATGAAGCCCACGGCCAGTACCAAGGCAATCGACAACAGGCGCTCCCGTATGAAGCCCGACAACATTTTGAGTCCGCCAAGTTCGGGCGTGGGCACGTCCCAAATGGTGTTCAACGCGTCGCGGAGCTCAACCAAGACACCGGAAGCGCCAAACAGGAGAGTGAACACTCCGAAAGCCGTGGCGAGGATGCCATGGGCGGTGTTGCGGGAACCTTCCAACAGCGCCTGAGCCACGGCCGCCCCACCCTGTCCGATGACGGCCTGAAGCTGAGAAATAATGGCGCGTTGCGCCGTTTGATGGCCGAACACCAGGCCAACGACGGATACCAGAACCAACAGGAGCGGCGCCACAGAAAGCAGCGTGTAAAAAGCCAGGGACGCGCCGAGGCGGGGAGCCTTATGCCGGCTCCAATCACTCAGACTGGCGTTGAAGATGGAAACGATATGGTGCAGACGAAACGATGTGAGCGGTTTGCGGTATCTGCGGGCAGCGCCGCCTGCGACCGCCGCCATTTTTTTAATTCCGCGCGGCTCAAGAATGTTGGGAAGGTTCTTGGGCATGAGGATGATCCGGAGGTTGGCCGGTTTCCATTTCAGCCAGCCTTGCAGGTTCCGAGTCGCATGATGCCTGGCCAGGATCGGCGTCGGCAGGTCGGGAGCCGTGTACCAGGGTGGAGACTGCAGCGGAAATCCCTGCGGCCAAGCCATTGACCTCCTTTACGGGCTTCGATGCGGCGTTCTTGACCGCATCCCCGACATGTTCGACGCGGGCGACGGCGGAATCGACCGCGCTGTCAATCTGCTGCAGGCGGGCGCGTCCCGACCTGGCAATGGCGACGGCGTCGACGACGACTTCGCGGACGCCGGGGCGGTTGTCATCCATGATCCGGGTGGCTGAGGCCAGCGCAGTTCCGGCGTTGGCCGCGAACGGCTTCACATCGCCGATGAACTTTGTCAAAGCACGTTCCGTCTTTGTGGAGACCCGATACAAGGCAATCATGATTGCGGCCTGTACGACAAAGGCAAGGGTCACCACCACGACCCCGACCGAGCCCAGGATGCGAAGAGCGTCTTCGGTCATACGAAGTATCCCCTCAGCGGAAAAAGGATTGGGGCTCCATTCCGGTCGCGGCCCTGGTAGCGGTTGAGCCGCGTGCATGAGTCCGCAAGCGATTTCCGGCCGTTTTCAGTTGTCCTGTCTTGCATTTTCCTGGCCGCCTTTTGAACCGATGTTCGGCGAGGAAGATGGTTGCTTAACGAAACAGCGGTGGAGGCGGCAATTTCTGCCATGGCAATCTTATGCAGCACAGAATTTGCTTCTGTGGCAATACTCGCAGAGCGAAAAATGACAGTCGCAGATTCGTCGCAGATTCGTTGACCATCAAAACCGCCGGGTGGCGGCCGGCTTTCCATGGCACGCCGATTGCTGGAATCGCTCCAAGGGTGCGAATCTTGCGCCCTTGAGAGAAAAAGGATAGCGGAGCTTGTCCGGGAGGTGACCGTTTCTGCTGCTTCCGGAAGCCTTGGCCGGGTTGAAGAAGAGCAGCGGCAAGCCCGGCACCGGGCGGGCGCGCGCGCGGAGCTGCGGATTTCAGTCTCTGAACGCGCCCCGGATCGAGTGGGCAGTGCTTAGGTTCAAGGGCAAGCATATGTGCGCCTTCTCGACTTTTTGTACGCTACTGCTGCTTGCCTGCTCCGCGGCCGGGCAGGTTTCCGAATTTGAAAACAAGCCGATCGCCGACATTCAATTCTCGCCGGCGCAGATCCTCGATGAAGGCGACCTGGCGAAGGCTGTACCACTGAAAAAAGGCCAACCGCTGAAGGCGGAGCGGGTGGCCGCGGCGATTGACGGCTTGTTTGCCACGGGCCGGTTTTCCGACATCGTAGTGGACGCCGAACCCTCGGGCACCGGCGTCATTGTGCATTTTGTTACCCAGCCGGTCTGGTTCATCGGCGGCGTGGCGGTGGAAGGGAAGATCGACGCTCCTCCGAACCGAGCACAGATCCAAGCGACGACACAGTTAACGCTGGGCGCGCCGTTTCGCGATGAAGACCTGACCCAGGCGGTCAACCTGATCAAGGATTCGCTCAAGGCGAACGGTCTTTATGAAGCCGAGGCGACCTCGGAAGTGGTGCACGATCCCGACGCCCAACAGATCTTCATCACCATCAAAATCAACTCACATAAGCGGGCGAAATATGAGACACCGCTGATCCATCCCTCGACCGATGCGGAGAGCGGCGATGGAACGCAGGGATCGGCCGACCGCGCCTTGCCTGGCGGGGCCGGGCCGGCAACCGTCCATGCCGATGCGATCCTCCCCGACAGCACGATCATTCGAGCGACCGGCTGGCGGCTTCCGGTGATTCACTGGTGGCGACAGGTAACAGACGCCCGCACGCGTAAAGGCATTCAGGGGATTGCCTCGAAGTACCAGAGCAAAGACCGCCTGCTGGCTCGTGTCGAGCTCGAAAAACTAAATTACAACGCCGAACGCCGCCGCGTCCGCCCCGAGCTGAGCGTTACTCCAGGGCCCAAAGTAAAGATACAGGCGGTGGAGACGAAGGTTTCGCACCGGGTGCTCAAGAGATACGTTCCCGTCTTCGAAGAGCACGCGGTAAATAACGACCTGTTAGCCGAAGGCAAGCGCAACCTGGGGGATTATTTCCAGAGCAAGGGCTACTACGACGTCGATGTCGACATTCGTTCCTCGCCACCCGAGAACGACTTAGAAACTATCGAGTATGTCATCTCACGGGGCTCACGTTACAAGCTGGTGCGCATCTCTTTTTCGGGAAACCGCTACTTCAAAGACGAGACCCTGCTGGAGAGAATGTACATGCAACCGGCGGCCTTCTTTATGCGGCGCGGACGTTATAGCGAAGCGTTCCGGCGGAAGGATGAAGAGACGATCGCGAGCCTGTACCGCTCCAACGGGTTTCATGACGTGAAGGTCGCGTCCGTGGTGGATCGAAGCTATCAGGGCAAGACGGGGCAGGTGGCGGTGACGGTGCACATCGAAGAGGGCGCCCAGTGGCTAGTGGACCGGGTGACGCTGAACGGAGTCACTCAATTCAAGAACGAGGAATTGACGCGAAGGCTCGCTTCCAGCCCCGGACAACCATTCGCGGACGTGAACCTGGCGAGCGATCGAAATGCGGTGCTCACTTACTATTATGGGCGCGGCTTTCCGGACGCCGACCTCAAGGCGGAATGGGAGAACGGCGGATCACCCCACCACGTCAACGTGACGTATACGGTGACGGAAGGCGGCCGAAAGTTCGTTCGGGCGGTGCTCACATCGGGCCTGCATACGACGCGCCAGCGCCTAGTGGACAAGAACATCACTCTCAAGCCGGGCGATCCGCTCTCGCCGATCGAGCAGGACGAGATTCAGAAGCGATTTTACGACCTCGGAATATTTGCGCGAGCGGACACGGCCATCGAGAATCCGGGTGGCGACACCGACCACAAATATATTCTCTATAACTTCGAGGAGGCGAACCGCTATCTGCTGAGCGTGGGTGTCGGGGCGCAGCTCGGCCGCTTCGGTACGCCGAGCTCGACCAGTCTTTCGGCGCCTGCGGGAAGCACGGGCTTCAGCCCCGAGTTCTCGCTGGATGTGAGCCGCCTGAACCTTTTCGGATTGGGACAAACGGCTGCTTTTCATGGCCTCTATTCCAGCCTGGAGAAACGGGGTTCGGTCAATTACCTGGTGCCCCGCCTGGGGAACGTCCAGGGCCGGGACCTAACCTTCACCGTTCTTTACGATCAGGCGCTGAATGTGAATACCTTCGCGTCGCGGCGCGAAGAGGCATCGGTGCAGCTTTCCAACAAATTCTCCAAGACCATCACCGGCTCGTTCATCCTGGCGTACCGGCGCGTCAGCGTGAGCGACGTGGTGATACCGGTGCTGCTGATTCCCGAACTGCTACAGCCTGTGCGCATCGGCATCGTTTCGGCCAATTTCGTACAGGATCGCCGAAACGACAAAGCCGATCCGCATCGCGGTATCTATAACACGGCCGACATCGGGTTAGCGGGCAAGTTCCTGGGCGGCCAGCGTAGTTTCGGAAAGGTTTTGTTGCGCAACGCGACCTATCACGAACTGACCCGGCATCTGGTGCTGGCCAGGCAAACTCAATTCGGCGTCATCGCGCCATTCGCCCTGCCCGCGGGCGTTTCGCAGGCGGAAGCGATTCCGCTGCCGGAGCGCTTCTTCGGAGGCGGCGCCGATTCCCTGCGAGCATTTCCATTCAACCAGGCGGGGCCGCGAGATACGGGAATGCCGGTGACGCCGGGCGGGCCGTCTTCGGAGCCAACCGGCTTCCCTTTGGGCGGCAGGGCCCTGTTGTTCAATAACGTCGAGTTACGCTTTCCGCTGATCGGCGCGAACATTCAGGGCGTTCTCTTCCACGACATGGGGAATGTCTTCAGCAGCGTGAGCAACTTATCGTTCCGCTTTCACCAGAAGGATCTGGAGGACTTCGATTATACGGTGCATGCCGCCGGCTTCGGCATCCGCTATCGCACGCCGGTCGGCCCCATCCGTCTCGACCTGGCTTACAGCATCAATCCGCCTTCGTTCATCGGCTTCAGCGGTACACCGGCGGAACTTCTACAGTGCAATCCGAACGTGCCGCCGCAGGGCCCGTGCGTGGGGGTGAAGCAAAGCGTCAGTCATTTCCAATTCTTTTTCTCGATCGGTCAGACATTCTAATGATTCGAAACCTGGCACTTCTCACGGTATTGGCAGGCACGACGGCGACGGGCGCGGTGATCGACCGCGTCGCGGTGGTGATGGGAAAGCACGCCATCAAGTTGAGCGATGTCGATCGCGATTTGCGCGTGACGCAATTCCTGAATCGTGAACCGCTGAAGCTGGGCTCCGATGCACGACGCCGCGCGGCCGATCGCCTGGTCGATCAATCGATCATCAGCGACGAGATCGCGAACGAGGCGATGGCGAAACCCGCCGGGAGCGATGCGGAGGCGATGATGGAGCGTCTGCGGCGCGACCGTTTCGGCGGATCGGACGCGCGTTTGCGGCAGGCGCTAATGGCCTACGGCCTCACCGAAGACACGCTGCGAGCGGAATTGCTGTGGCAGATCGAGGTGCTACGGTTTATCGATCAGCGGTTTCGCCCCGGCGTGGTGGTGACGGACGACGAAGTTCGCCAGTACTATGACGAACATCGCAGCGAGTTAGCCCGCCAATACCCGCAGACTCCCAAGTTAGAAGAGCTGGAGCCGAAGATTCGCGCTTCGCTGGAAGGCGAGCGCATCAACCAGAGTTTTGTTCAGTGGCTGGATCGGGCGCGGCAGCGGAACCGCGTCGAGTACCGGCAGGGGGCTTTCCAGTGAGCAGGCAGGCGCGCATCATTCGCAACGTGGCAATCGGACTGGCGGCGCTCGTGGTGGTGGTTGCCGTGGTGGTGTCGATCCTGATACGGACGGATTGGTTTCGCGATTTCGCGACACGCAAGATCGTAGCCGCGATCGAAGAGGGGACGGGGGGGCGCGCGAAAATCGGCTCGGTCCAACTGGATCCCGGGCAGCTTCGGGCGGTGATCAACGATCTCGTGATTCACGGCTACGAGCCGCCCGGTTCGGCGCCTTATTTGCGCGCGCGCCGGGTGGAAGTGGATATCCGCCTGTTGACGAGCCTGAAACAGCTGTGGGACATCGCCTACTTGGGTGTGGAGGGCCCACAGGCAAACATTATGGTGTTCCCCGACGGCACGAACAATATCCCGGCTCCGAAGACCAAATCGACATCCAAAGAAACTCCGCTGGAGACCGTGGTGGACCTGGCGGTGGGACGCTTCGAACTGACGGACGGCCTAGTCACGTTCAACTCGCAGCAGCACCCGCTGAACATCCGCGCCAACAACGTTCACGCGCAACTCGCCTACGACACCATGAAGCAAGGCTATCAGGGCCGGATTTCGCTGGATCCTATTTACGTGGCGTCCGGACGGAATACCCCGGTAAGTTTTACGATCGCGGTGCCCTTGAAGCTTCGACGGGACCGCATCGATTTCGAGAACGTGAAAATCTCGACTGCGCGCTCGGAGGTTCTGATTAGCGGCTGGATGGAAAACCTGCGCAACCCGAAGACTTCGGCACACCTCAACGGGCACGTGGCCCTGGAGGACCTGAAAGACGCCGCCGGCCTGCCGCTGGCGCTTCACGGGCGCGGTGTGCCCGAGATGGTGGATCTGGATGCCGACGCCACATACGCGGACAACGCGATACAGGTTGCGGGACTGCGGGCAGCGATGGGGCATTCCAACATCCAGGCTTCGGGAAAGTTGAAGGACGCTGCCGGCGGCGGCCCACTCGATTTCAGAGTGCAGCTTGCCCTGGGCGAGCTAGGCCGACTCGCGGGTTTGGCGGCGCGCCCGGAGGGCACGGTGGTGGTGAACGGCGCGGCGAGGCTGGATGCGAGTAACAATTACCTGATCACCGGGAATCTCAAGGCCAACGATCTATCGGTCCAGCAATCTTCGGGACGAATCGGGCAGTTCAACTTGCACTCGGCTCTGCGTATGGATCCCCACCGCCTGGATTTTCAGGGCCTGTATGCCGCCGCATTCGGCGCGGAGATCGAGGCCAATGCATCTTTGGAGGATTTCGCGCGATTCCGTGTCGACGGCAAATTGCGCCGCCTGGACCTCCGCGAAGCGGCCCGGTCTTTCGGCCAGAGTATTCCTTACGATGGAATCGTATCAGGGCCGATTTCGGCTCAGGGAGATTTGAAGACTCCGGGAACAAAGGCGCTGGGGGCACGCGCGCAGTTATCGATTGCGCCCGGGCGGCGCGGCATCCCGGTATCCGGCCGGCTGAATGCCGCGTATGCCGGGCAAGCCGATGATCTCGAGGTACGGGATTCCGATATCGTCCTGCCGCATTCCCGGCTCGACCTCAACGGTTCGCTGAGCAATCGCCTGAATGTGAAACTGACCTCGCGCGATCTCGAGGACCTGCTGGCCGCCGCGCCCGCCACGTCGCGGCCCAGCGTCGCGCTGAACGGAGGACAGCTCGGTTTCGGCGGTACCGTGACAGGAGCGCTGTCCTCGCCGCGCATCAGCGGACACCTTGCCGTGAATCGATTTCAGGTAGAAGAGCGCCGCTTCGATGCGCTTGCCATGGATCTCAACGCCGCGAGCGGCGGGGCTGCGGTCTCGAACGGCACGTTGAGCCGCGGCACGATGCAGGCGCAGTTCGGCGCGTCGGTGGGGCTGCGGGACTGGAAAGCCACGCCTAACCAGCCGCTGGGCGTACAGGCTTCGGTTCGCGGCGGAGACCTGGCGGACGTGATCGTGCTGGCGGGTGTGCCAAGCGCAGGATATTCGGGCGCCTTAGCCGCCGATGCCAATGTCGCAGGAACCGTGGGCAATCCACGCGGCGCGGCGAGCGTGCAGATCGCCGACGGCACAATACTCAACGAGGGGTTCGACAACCTGCAGGTTCGAGTCGACATGACCGATCAACTGGTCACGGTTCCAGCGGCATCGATTACCGCGGGCCCCGCGCGCATCGACCTTGCGGCCGACTTCCGCCATCCGCGAGACACATTCACATCCGGGCAATGGCACGCGCACATTCGAAGCAACCAAGTGGACCTGGCCCGGCTGCGGACTCTGCAAAAGCAGCGGCCGAATGCCGCGGGCCAGATCCAGATCGATGCCGATATCGCGGGCCGCTTAGCCCAGACGCAGGTGGGCACCAACACACAAAGCGAGTTTCTTCCGTCCGGCGTCAACGCGGACATCTCCGCGCGCGGCGTGCGCGTGGAAGGGCAGAACTACGGCGATCTCACGGTCTCGGCCCGGACCAGCGGACAAACCGTGAATTACAACATCAGCTCGGATTTCGCGGGTTCCCATGTCCGCCTGAACGGGAACACGCAGCTCACGCAGGGCTATCCGACCACTGCCGATGCCAACATCGCCCATCTGCCCGTGGATCGTGTGCTGGCGCTGGCGAAGCAGGAGTTTCCGGCCAAGGGCACGCTGTCAGGTACGGCTCACTTTTCGGGCACGGCCGACAATCCACAGGGCCAGATCGACTTGGATCTCTCCAGCGCCGAGATCTACGGCGAACCGATCGATCACGTGAAGGCGCGGGCGACTTACATTGCCAACAGCATCGATGTACCGCAATTGGAGATCGTGTCGGGCGGCGCGCGGCTGGATTTGACGGCACGCTACGACCACGCGCCGCTCCAATTCCAGGCGGGCAGCATTCAGTTTCGCGTGAACAGCAGCGGTATCGACCTGGCGCGCATTCGCAACGTGCAGAAGATCCGGCCAGGAATAGGAGGCACACTGCAGATCACGGCCAATGGCGCCGGGACGGTCAGCGAGAAGGCGCCACGCGTCGCGTTTCGGGAGCTGAATGCGGACGTGGCCGCCAAAGGAGTCGCGGCCCAAGGCAAGAATTTCGGCGACCTGAACCTGACTGCGCACTCGACGGGGAACCGCCTCAACTTCGCGCTGGACTCCGACCTGGCCAGCTCCTCGATTCACGGCAACGGCAGCGCGGAACTGGACGGCGACTATCGAGCCACAGCGAAACTGACTTTCGACAAAGTCTCCTGGACGCGGATCCAGACGCTGCTGGGGCAGGGCAGCGAGGCGGCGCGCGGATTCGAGGTTCTGGCAGCAGGCCAGGTGGATGTGAATGGCCCGATGGCAAAGACCGACGAGTTGCACGCCTCGCTGCAGCTTACGAAGGTCCAGTTTCAGATCGGGCAGCAGACGGGAGCGCGGGCCAGGGGGCTCACGATCGAGAATCAGGGGCCTATCGTGGCGACGCTGGAGGGAGGCGGAGTTCGCCTGCAACGCCTGCATCTGACCGGGCCGGCGACGGACGTTCAGGCAACGGGCAGCCTGTCGCTTCAGACCCAGGCCGTGACGGCTACGCTGAAGGCGAACAGCAGCCTGGAGGTGATGCAGCGGGTGAGCTCGCAAATCGTCTCTTCCGGAGATGTGGCGATTTCGGCCGACGTGCGCGGCACCATCGCGAAACCGTTGATCAACGGGAGGGTGGAGCTGCACAACGCATCGGTGAACTACACCGAAATTCCCAATGGGATCACTAACGCGAACGGGGTCATCCAGTTCAACGGCGACCGGGCCGCGGTACAGAATCTGACCGCCGAAGTAGGCGGAGGCAAGCTCAACGTGAGAGGCTATGCAACCTATGGGGCCGAGCCGCGCTTCGGGCTCCGCGCCAACGCTACTAACGTGCGCGTGCGTCCGCAGACGGGCGTGAGCCTGCTCGCCGATGCGAATCTACAGCTCACCGGGGGGATGCAAACCAGCATGGTTACCGGCACCGTGACGGTGAACCAGATCACATATGCGCCGACCAGCGATTTCGGGTCGATCCTCTCGCGGGCGGCGCCCCCGGTGCAGAACGTAGGCGGGCCTTCGCCGCTACTGGACAACATGAAGCTGGATGTCCAGGTGCGGACGTCTCCCTCGCTATCGGTGCAAGCCGCGATGGCGGAGAATCTCCAGTTGGGCGCCAACTTACAGGTCCGGGGCACGGCGTCCCAACCGGGAATCCTAGGACGGGTGACCATCACGGAAGGCCAACTTCTGTTCTTTAGTTCCACTTATACCGTCAATACGGGAACGATCTCGTTCTACAACCCGATTCGGATCGAACCGATTCTGAACCTGAATCTGGAGACACAGGCCCAGGGCGTGGACGTCGTGCTGCGAGTTACCGGCCCGATCGACAACATGAACCTGAGTTACACTTCCGACCCGCCGTTGCAATTCCAGGAAATCGTCGGCTTACTCGCAGCCGGAAAGACGCCTACGTCGGATCCGAATATTCTGGTGAACCAGCCATCTACGCCGCCGCAGACGTTTCAACAGATGGGCGAGTCGGCGATCGTGAGCAAGGCGCTGGCGGACCCGATCGCCAACCGGCTCCAAAGAGTATTCGGCGTCAGCCAGTTGAGTATCGACCCGACGTTTGCCGGCGGCAGCGACCTGCCGCAGGCGCGCGTCACTTTGAAACAACGGATATCCGGCAATATGACGTTTACGTATGTGACGGCGGTGAACGATCCCAATACGCAGATTGTGCGGGTGGAGTGGGCCATCAATCCGCGGTGGTCGGCTATCGCCGGGCGGGACGAAAACGGGCTTGTCAGCCTCCGGTTCCTGTACAAGAAACAATTTCACTGAGGGAAGAAGGAGTCGACTGCGACATGATTCGAAAAATGAAGACCGGCGAATACCGCTTGTATTCCAGGAAAGTGGATCCCAAGACCGGCCGGCGGCGGAATTTGGGAACGTTCCGGACACGCGAGGCGGCGCAACAACACGAGCGCGAGGTTCAGTTTTTCAAGCGGCATTGAGGGGGCGATCGGCTAAAGGCTCGGAAAGCCGGAGGCCGCCCCACGGGGAGTCACGGGAGAATGGGACGAAACGTGGAATGTGGGGAAACTTTTGATTATAAACAGATAATAGACTCTGTTTAGGCGATATTGGAGGGACAAAACGCAAGCTGGCGAGTCGGTCGCGTGGTAGGGTGGGGGCAGGATGTACAAGATCGCAGAGCGGGTGGAGGCGGATGAGCAGGGCGAGGGTCGGGAGGCGGCCGAGACAGGGACCACGGCGGAGTGGGTCCGGAGAGAATTGGGGTTCGAAGCGGATGCGACGCAGCGGCGGGTGCTGAATTCGAAGAGCCGGCGGGTGCTGTTGAATTGCACGCGGCAGTGGGGCAAATCGACTGTGACGTCGGCGAAGGCGGTACACCAGGCGTGGACGGTACCGGGGAGCCTGACGCTGGTGGTGAGTCCGAGCGCGCGGCAGAGCGGCGAATTTTTGCGCAAGGCGGAGGAGTTTGTGCGGCGGCTGGGGGTGAAGCCGAAGGGGGACGGGGACAACGACATTTCGATGCTGCTGCCGAACCGGTCGCGGATCGTGGGGCTGCCGGGACGGGAGGCGACGGTGCGCGGATTTTCGGCGGTGACGCTGCTGCTGGTGGACGAGGCGTCGCGGGTGAGCGACGAGCTGTACCTGTCGCTGCGGCCGATGCTGGCCGTGAGCAACGGGACGCTGTGGCTGATGAGCACGCCGCACGGCAAGACGGGGTTCTTCTGGGAGACGTGGCAGAACGCGGGCAGGGGAGACGGCCGGGGCTGGGAACGGGTGCGGGTGCCGGCCGTGGATTGTCCGCGGATTCCGAAGGAATTTCTGGAAGAGGAGCGGAAGACGATGGGGGACCTGTGGTTCCGGCAGGAGTACGGGTGCGAGTTTGTGGACGCGGTGAGCGGGGTGTTCGACCGGGACACGGTGGAACGGGCGGTATCGGAGGACGTGGAGCCGCTGGAAATATAGGCGCTTCGCGCCGGGGCCGGGGGTCGGGGGTCAGCGGTCGGGGAAAGGCGGGCGCTTCGCGCCACCGGGGAAAGGTAAAGGTATGGGGTCGGATTTCTTTGTGGGATTGGATTTGGGACAGAGCCAGGATTTTACGGCGCTGGCAGTGGTGGAGCGGGCGGAGTGCGCCGGGGCATGGGATGGGGCGGCCTTCGCATATTTGACGGAGAGCGCGGTGCGGCTGCGCCACATGGAGAGAGTTCCGTTGGGGACAACTTACCCGGAGGTGGTGGCGCGGGTGGGGAGGGTGATGCGGTCGGCGGCGCTGGCGAAGGGCAGGCGGCACCTGGTGGTGGACGCGACGGGAGTCGGACAGCCGGTGGTGGACTTACTGGAACAGGAAGACCTGCCGTGCAAGATATGGCCGGTTACGATCACGGGCGGGGTGAGCGAGGGGTTGAGTAAGACGACTTATCGGGTACCCAAGAGGGACCTGATTATCGGATTACAGGTAAGATTACAGGCGGGGGAGTTACAGATCGCGGCGGGATTGAAAGA
>Ga0335081_10015306_pt1 | contig 12406 bp, 14 predicted proteins | sample Lox_Sample_35_FD_206713 | JGI IMG/M metagenome (GOLD analysis project Ga0335081, IMG submission 206713) | Soil microbial communities from Loxahatchee National Wildlife Refuge, Florida, United States - Lox_Sample_3.5 | ecosystem: Environmental > Terrestrial > Soil > Wetlands | place: USA...
CGGTCACGGTGGCCGATTGACTGCTGGCAATCGCTGCCGTGGTGGCGTTGAACGTAGCTGTGGTGGCGGCTGCCGGCACTGTCACTGAGGCGGGAACGGTTAGCGTGGTGTTGGTGTTGGTCAGGGTGACGGTGCTGCCGCCTGCCGGCGCGGCCTGATTCAGGGTCACGGTGCAGGTGCTGGAGGCGCTCGGTCCCAAGCTCAACGGATTGCAGGCCAGAGTCGAAACCTGTATTGGCAAGGCGCCACCGGTTACGGTTCCGCCGGTCGCAGAGATCGAGACGGCCGTGCCATCCGGCAAAGCGCCCAGGGTGTTGGTCACTCCAATTGGCGTGCTTGTGGCGCCCACCGCCATCGTGAGATTGACAACCGCAAGGGTGCCGTTTGGAATGATGCTGGCGTTCATGCCGGCGGCGATACACGTGTACGACCCGGAGCCGCCGAAGCAGGTCACGGTCTTGCCGGCGCCCGAGGCGACCGATCCGACAACCGCTGAAATTGCGGTGACACTGCTTGCAGGATAGGTCAAGGTCCACTGAACGGCCGCTGGTTCACTTCCAGACGGTGAGGTCAAGCTCAGATTCAGCGCCACGGTTCCATTCGCCGCTGCGGTGCCTGAGGACAGAGCCATCGAGTCTGTTTGGGCAAAAGCAGCGTGGGATGAGAGCAACGAGACAGTTGCAAGGAGGGGGGTAATTAGCCGGCTACAGCTTCTCATAACGTGTCCGCGCAGTAGTTACGAAATACCGCACTTAGATTCTAGAAGTACTAGAACCTTGATACTAGTTTGATAAAGGCTACTATCCTGACCTGCCGGAGGTTATTATTTCCAATGAGATAGGGTGTGTTCCGCGTGGAGTAATTGATCAACTAGTAACTTCTGGGGAACATTAGATGTTGACGATCGTTATGAGAAGTCATCCGAAAACGGGCGCGCCAGTCATGCGCCGATGCGTGCTGGTTAGCGCCCAAGCCGCTGTGCTCGCGTTGCTCCTGTTGCCGGTCCGCTCAACTCATGCTCAGACCACTTCTCTGAAGCTGTCATCCGGTTCAGCAGTCCAAGGCGGTTCCGCGTCCTTGAGTCTTTCCTTAAACGCGTTGGCCGGGAGTGCGCCGTCGAGTCTGCAGTGGACGCTGTCGTATATGACCAGCGACATCGCGTCACTTACCTTTACAACCGGACCGGCCCTTACGGCAGCGGGCAAGTGGCTCAATTGCAGGTCGGGCAGTGGTTCGGCACGATGCCTGGCCACCAGTATGGATGCGAACCCAATCAACAGCGGCGTTGTCGCAGTGATCACGGTCAAGCTCGCTCCGATTACGAGCGCTCCCACGGTGCTGCTGTCGATTGGGGATGTGGCAGGGGCCCTGGCGGGCGGGACGCCTCTAACGGTCTCGGGCACAGGCGGTGGCATCAGCATCCTTCCAACTGTTTCGAGCGTCCAGTGTTCCCCCTCCCGGATCTTGTCCCGAGCAACTTCGACCTGCACGGTTACTCTCTCCGCTGGCAAAGCCACAGGTAGTTCCACGGTCACTCTAGCGGCCGATGACCGGGCCTTGGCCGTGCCGGCCGCCGTCAGCGTTGCAGCGGGCGCGTCATCAGCCATATTCCGGGTCAAAGCCCGCTCGGTAACCAACAGCCGGTCGTTCACGATCACCGCCTCCCTGAATGGGGTGTCCGCGACCGCATCGTTGGATGTTCGGGCCAGGAAATAGTCTACAAGCGCGAGAGAGCGCGAGTGAATGGTCCGGGCATCGCAACTGTCGTGCGCATGACACGTCACGAACGCTAGCGTCAGGCTTTGATTGCTGCCTCGCGAGATGCGCCGTGGGGACGGTTCACGGAGGACACCCTATTGAAAACGGCACGCGGGCTCGTGGCGCTCTCTCTGGCGAGGCCGGCGCCGGCGTAGTGCGCGGGTCAAAGATTGCTAATGACTATATGGTGGACTTTAACCAACAGTTTGACTTCCTGGAGAGGCACTTCCAGCGCCGCCGCGATCTGCTCCGGAGTATCTCCCCTGCGGTGCATGCGCAGTACGTGCGACCGCTTGGTAAGATTAAGCCCTGGCTTGGGGGGCGAGGCGGAAGCGTTCCAGACGGGCAGGTGCTGCAACTCGTGCAACTGCGTCGAGAGGCCCCCGAGGGTTTGCCGCAGCGCTTCCTCGGCTGCGTCGCACTCCTCCTTCGCGGCCCTCGCCCGCGCGTCGGCGGTCAAAGCCATGGCTTTGGTACGCCACAGCACGAAGAGGCTCAGAGCCAATGCGGCGGCTGCCAGGACGGTTGAGACGCCGACGACCACCACAGGCGCGGGCAGGTTCATCGCAGACTCCGCAGACGATCCTGCCGGCTGGCTATCTCCTGTAAGCGCACGCCATAGTTACCCTCCACGACTACGACCTCCCCGCGCGCGATGAGGCAGTGATTCACAAGCACCTCGACGGGCTCGTTGAGTCCCCGGTTCAACTCCACGATGGACCCAGTGGTCAGCTTGAGGACGTCTTTCATCGGAAGCTGGGCTTTGCCGAACGAGATGCTGACCTGCAGATCGACATCCAGCAAGAGGTCCATGGTGCGGGACCTCGGGGCTGGGCCGGCCGCCGAGCCTATGGAAGCCTCCGGCGCGCGAGCGGTGGGTGGTGCGTCCGAAGCGCTGGCTCCCGGGGCGATGATCAAGTCCAAGAGTCTCCTACTGAATACAGCCAGCAGCGGCGGGGTAGCGGGCACGTCGGTGAAGTTCATCCACACGGAAGCCCATTCGCGCACGTCAGGGTCCGGCGCGCGCTCCGTCCCGGCTTCGGTAGTGACCTCGCGGCCCACCAGAGAACCGACGGAACGCGCCAGCACTGCCAGGGACTGGCCGAGTATCTCCACCCACGTGTTTTTCGCTTCGCTGATCTCCACCGTCTCAAGGCCGGCGGCTTTGAGCGTGAGCGTTCCGGCATACTCCCAGGTGGCGCGCGGGGCAGCCACCCAGACGCAGGCACCCGCCGCGATTTGGAATGGCTGCTCCCACCACAGGAATTCCTGGCCGCCTGCGATCTCGGACAGAGAGCCGCTGACGGCCTGCCAGCGGACTTCCGGCTTCTGGTCGGTCATGGATTCGAGTACTTGGGCCAGGCTCTCGGTCCAGCGATCGAGCAGTAATTTCGCGTTCTCGATGCCATCCAGCCGCATTTGTCCGCCCGCTTCCCCGGAACTCATGCCGTTACTGCGCCTCGGGTGGCCGGCCACTGTGCGGCGAGGTGGCTCCGCAATCGCAGAATCGCCTGAGACTTCAGTTGCGATATGCGGGATTCATGCAGCTTCACGACCTGCGCAATCTCCCGCAGCGTGAGCTCTTCCTGATAGTACAAGCCGAGGACGGTGCGTTCCATGGCGGGAATCTGTTCGATGCCTTCCGCCAGCAGTCGCTCCAGCTCGGACTTCTCCAGCAGCGTCGAGGGAAGGTTCTCGTCTCCGTCGGGGATGTAGTGCAGCAGGTCTTTCCCCTGCTCGCCCGATGTGTAGTCGAGGCTGGCGATGTTCAGCCCGCGAATCTGTACCAGCCATTCGTGATACTCCTCGAGCGAAATCTCCAGTTGCGCTGCGATCTCCTCTTCGGTCGGCGCTCGCTGCAGGCGCTGTTCGGCGACAGCAATCGCCGCCTCGATTTGTTTTGCCTGGCGACGCTTCTGCCGCGGCGCCCAATCGAGGCCCCGGAGACTGTCCAGAATCGCTCCGCGGATCTTGTATTCCGCGTAGGTCTTCAGCTTGACGTTGTGGCTGGGGTCGAAATGATCGATCGCCGCGATCAGTCCGATTACGCCAGTGGATATCAGGTCTTCCAGGCTGATGTTTTCGGGCAAGCGCTCCTGAATCCGCCGCGCGATCAACCGCACCTGCGGCAGATGCTGCAGAATCAGCCGCTCCCGTTCTTCTTCACTGATCACATCGCTCACCGCGTAAGTACCCATAGCCGCCTTCCCGCAACGCTCCTTAGGCCGCGGACAGTGCCAGGCCTGGCTGTCCACCCAGAACCAACTCGGCTAGCCGGTCGCACCTGGCAGCTTCCAGATCCTCCGGAATGCGCTGACCCGAGGTGAAGAAGGACAGCGCCTTACCGGTCCGCACCGCCTGGTTGAGAATGGGGCCGAAGGAGCCGGTTTCATCGAGCTTGGTGAAAATCAGCCGGTGCGGCCGGAAGGCTTCGAATCCATCCACCACCCGAGAGACGTCGGCAGACTTCATCGATGCGGACAGTACCAGGTGCGTGTCCACTTCGCGCCGGGTAGAAAGAAACTGCGACAGGCTGGAAAAATCCGCCAGATCAGCGAGCCCGAGTCCCGGCGTGTCGATGAGAATCAGTTCTTTGCTGCGGTGTTCTTCGATGGCTTGGGCCAGGGCCGCCACGGTTTCGAGCACCTGACAGCCGACCCCCAGGATGGTCGCGTAGGAGCGCAATTGTTCCGCCGCCGCAACCCGATACGTGTCAACCGACAGCAGCAGGATCGGCCGCCGGCTGGTGAGCCCGTAGTTTACCGCCAGCTTCACCAGCGTGGTGGTCTTACCGGAGCCGGGAGGCCCCACCAGAGCGACCACCCGCGGCCGCGCTTCCTGACTGCCCAGGACTGGCTGAACCATGACTCGGGATTCCACTTCTTCGACCAGAGCGCGGCGGAAAGCCGTGGCATCGATCTCTTGCATGGCTCGCACCGTTGGCGGCTGCGCGTTTTGCACCCGCGCCTCGGCGCCCTGGACGATATCGCGGGCCAGATCCGGGGTTACCTCGTTCGCCGTCAGTGCCGCGCATGCGTCTGAAACCTCCGGCGAGCCTTCGCGCCACGCGGGTGCAGACGCGGGCCGCAGGAGCGCCCGACGCATCCCTTCGAGCTCTTTTTTCAAATCCGCTACTTCCCGCGACAGGCAGTCGCCGGGCAGTTGCCGCGCGCTCGGTGGGGCTGCTGGAGGGGAAATGCCGACGGCCGCGGTGTCCCGTGCGGCCACCTCGGCGGCGAATACGACTTCGCAGTCGCCCAGGTGGCGGGACTCCTGGGGCGTTTTGCGGGTATTGACCAGCATCGCCTCCGGGCCCAGTTCCTCGCGGGCCATCGCCATGGCGGCTTCAACGGTGTGGGCGAAATAGGACTTGATTTTCATCGCATCGGGTTCCTGGAGCTCGCACATCTCCATTGCCCACAGACCCGACCGTCGTGGGCTATGCAGGATCTATCGTCGGACGAGCCGTTTCCCTGTAGATGAAAATTCATGCCACTGTTCCCAGTGTCTGAACGCGCATCCCCGGAGGAACTTCGTTGTGCGCCAGAAAGAACAGGTTCGGTATGACCGGCTCACTCATCTGGCGGAGGAAGTAACGGGCGCCGGCGGAGGTGATGGCCACCGCGGGTGTCTCGGGCGACCCCACCCGGCCGGCGAGACGCTGCAGAATGTCCCGCATCGTCTGCGGAGCCAGCGTCAGGTGGCTGTTCTGCTCGCCGTGTTCCACAGCGGCCTCCACGATCTGCTCGATGCCGGGATCGATGAACCAGGCCGGCAGCTCGTCGGCCCGGTTCAGGTAGGGTTTCACTACGGCTCGGCGCAGCGACTGCCGTACGTATTCGGTCAGCAGTACCGGGTTCCGCGTGGCCGCTGCAGCTTCACCAAGCGCTTCCAGGATGGAGGCCGCGTCGCGAATCGAGACGCGCTCGCGCAGCAGGTTCTGCAGCACGCGTTGCACTGTGGCCAGCGGCAGGAGTTTGGGAACCAGGTCTTCCACGACCTTAGGGTGCTCCACGGCCACGCGGTCCAGCAGGCGTTTGGCGTCCTGCCGCGAGAATAGCTCGTGGGCGTAGCGCCGGATCAGCTCCGAGAGGTGCGTGCCCAACACGCTGACCGGGTCCACCACGGTGTAGCCGGAGTTACGCGCGTGCTCCGCGTGCTCGCTCCTGATCCAAAGGGCGCTCATGCCAAAGGCCGGTTCGCGCGTGGTCTGGCCCTCCAGCGACACCTGGCCTTGTCCGGTGGGAATCGCCAATTCGCAGCCCTGCGGCAGCTCATAGCGGGAGATCTCGACGCCTTTGAGCAAAATCAGGTACTCGCGGCTGCGCAACGACAGGTTGTCGGTCACGCGCACAGGCGGGAGCAGGTAGCCGAGCTCGGTAGCGAGTTGTTTGCGAATAGTGGAAATGCGCCGTAGCAGCGCCGAATCCTGAGCGCCCTCCACCAATCCGACCAGGCCCAACCCCACTTCGATGGCGAGCGGTTCGACGCGCATCAGCGACTCGACGTTGTCCTTGGCAGCGGCGGGTTTCTGTCCCGGCGGGGGTAAGGCTTTCCTGGACTCTTTCTGTCGCAATTTCCATCCCGCGGCGCCAGCGCCGCTCCCCAACAGCAGGAACGGCAGAATGGGTATGCCGGGCATCGCCGCCAGAGCCACCAGCACCCCGGCAGCCAGCAGCAGCGGCCGCGAGTTGCCGAAGATCTGCTTGTGGAATTCCGCACCCAGCCGGGCGTCGGAGCTGGCCCGGGTGACGATCAGGCCGCCCGAAATGGAAATCATCAGCGCAGGAATCACCGTCACCAGACCGTCGCCAATGGTCAGGACCGTGTAGGTCTCAATGGCCTTGCGAAGGTCCATTCCGTGCTGCAGGACGCCGATCAAAAAGCCGGCCACGATGTTGATTCCGGTGATCAGAATGCTGGCGACGGCGTCGCGTTGCGTGAAACGCGACGCGCCGTCCATAGCGCCATAGAACTCGGCCTCCGTGGCAAGTTGTTTGCGCCGCCGCTTGGCTTCGGCTTCGTCGATCAGTCCGGCGTTCAGGTCCGAATCGATCGACATCTGTTTGCCGGGCAGCGCATCGAGTGTGAAGCGGGCGGTGACTTCCGAAATGCGTACCGCGCCGTGGTTGATCACCACGTACTGAATGGCGATCAGCACCAGGAAGATGACAGCACCGATGATGTAGTTGCCGCCAACCACGAAGCTGCCGAAGGCGCCGATCACTTCTCCAGCTGCCGTCGTTCCCGTGTTCCCATGTAGCAAGATCAGCCGCGAGGAGGAGATGTTGAGCGCCAGCCGGAACAGAGTGAGCAGCAGCAACGTCGTGGGGAAGGAGGTGAATTCGACCGGGCGGACCAGGTAGAGCGAGACCATCAGCACCGTCACGGACATAAGGATGTCGGTCACGATCAGAAGGTCCAGGACAAAAGAAGGGAGTGGGGTGATGAGAGCGATCACGATCGCCAGAACCGCGAGGGGCACCGCCAACTGGCTGAGCTCTTCGAGCGGGAGCGCACGCATCCAGAGCGGCGAGGCTGCAGCCAGGCGTGGGGCGGTGATTGTCTTGGCGGGGGTCATGCGTTTAGCCCGGAAGTCTCCCATTCATGAGCTTGAAGATGTACGCCAGAATTTCGGCCACCGCGCGATACAGATGCGGCGGGATTTCCTGACCGACCTCCACGGATTTATAAAGAGCCTGGGCCAGAGGCGGGTTCTCGATAATGGGAACCTGACTCTCCACCGCCCGCTGGCGGATGCGCAGCGCCAGATAGTTCTTACCTTTAGCGACCACCATCGGCGCCGCCATACTCTCCATCTGGTAGCGGATGGCTACCGCGAAGTGCGTCGGATTGACTACCACCGCGGTGGACCTGGGGACTTCCTTCATCATCTGGCGGCGCGCCCGGTCGCGCTGCAGCCGGCGGATTCGCGCCTTCATCTGGGGATTGCCTTCCAGATCCTTCAGTTCTTCTTTGATCTCCTGCTTGCTCATGCGCAGGTCCTGTTTGTAGCGGTGAATCTGGCGAAGCAGGTCCACCGAGCCGAAGACCAGGAACACGCCGGCCGCTTTCCAGAACAGCTCCATCAGCGATGCCCCGATCAACGCGGACCCGCTTTCCACGCTTTCGAGCGGCAGCGCCAGGAACACTTCCAGCTTCTCGCGCGCGACGGCGTAAACCGCCCACAAGAACAGAGGCAGTAGGATTGCAGCTTGCAGCAGGGAGGGCAGGTTCTGCCGCGGGAGTTCTCGCAGCTTGGAAAGCGGGCTCAGCCGCGAAAGATCCGGAGCGAGTTTCTTGAGACTCCACCCAAACCGTGTGGTGATCAGCCGAAATGCCAGCGTGGCCCCGGCAACCGCCGCGCCGCTCAGGGCCAGCGGTAGAAAGTGCTGCCAGGAGAGCTGCCAGGCGATGCGCCACACGTCCTCGGCGCGAAGATCGCGATGGAAGGCCATGGCGAACAGGGCCTGCGTGGTCCGGCGGAACTGGGTGAACCAGCGTGTCCCTCCCGCGCCTAGCAATCCGAGGAAGACCATGAACTGCAGCGCTGCCACGAACTCCCTCGCAGCCGGAAACTGCCCTTCCTCGCGTGCCTTCTCCAGACGCCGGTGAGTTGGTGGCTCGGTCCTTCCCGATCGGTCCGGCATGCGGTGTCATGCCCCCAACATCCGCCGCATCGCTATCCAGGCCTGCGCGCTGAACTCGAGCACCATGCGCGGAAACAACACTGCTACCCAGCTCAGCACCAGCAAGGCCGTGAGCATCTTGGCCGGGAACGCCAGTGAGAGCAGCTGCAATTGCTGGTTCAGCCGCCCCAACAGGGCCAGCGCGACGTCCACCATCACCAGGAGAGCGACCACCGGCATCGCCAGCCGCACGCCAAAGGAGAAGAGGCTGGAACCCAGGTGGATCAGATTCTGTGCACTGGCCGGGCCGAGTCCATAAGTTCCCGCAGGTACCCTGTCCAGGCTTTGCGCGAACAGCCCGAGGATCTCGCGGTCCAACCCTAGGGCGAAAAAAAGCAGGCCGGCAGCCAGTTGTGCAAAGACCAGCAGCACACCGGAATCGGCTTCGGTATTCGGATCGATCGTGGAGGCGTAGGCGTATCCCGCCTGCAGACCCAAGACCTGCGCCGCCAGCGTGAACGCTTCGAGGACGATAGCCACCGAAGCGCCGATCGCGATTCCCACCGCGGCATCCGCTGCAACCCATCCCACCAGGGCCGCCGCGGTGATATTCGAGGCGTCCACGATTGGCCAGCGGGCTGCGAGTGCCAGCGTGAATCCCAGCGCCAGCGCCGCGCGCGCCGCTTGGGGGGCACTCTTGACTCCCGGCAAAGGCACAAAAACCAGCGCGCCTCCCACGCGCGCTAACACCAGCAAGAAAGCATAGAGCGTTCCCACCGAGAGGGTCAGGTTAGTGGGCATAACGCCCCAGATCCCCCAGAAGCGCCGTGGTATAAGTGACTGTCTTCTGCAGCATCCACGGCAGCAGCAGCAACAGCCCCGCCAGGAATGCGGTCAGGCGTGGAACCGTGTTGAAGGCCGTGTCCTGCATGGAGGTCGCAATTTGCACCAGGCTGACTGCGATTCCGGCAAAGAACCCGATCGCCAGTAGTGGTGCCGCCAGCCAGAAGGTCAGCATCAGGGCGTCACGGACAATCTGGACCACGGCCTCGGGCGTCATATATAGAAGCTCTTCATGAGCGACCCCACCACCAGGTTCCAGCCATCGACCAGCACGAACAGCAAGATCTTGAATGGCGCTGAAACCATCACCGGCGGCAACTGCACCATGCCCACTGAAAGAGTGACCGAGGCCACAACCAGGTCGATCACCAGAAACGGCAGAAACAGCACGGCCCCGATCTGGAATCCGGTTTTCAGCTCAGAGAGAATGTAGGCCGGGATGAGGACTTGAAGATCGAGATCCGCCGGACTGCGGGGTGCGGGTTTGCGCGCAATCTCCAGAAACAGCCGGATGTCTTTCTCCCTGGCGAAGCGCACCAGGAAAGTGCGCAGTGGCACGGCAGCCCGATCCATCGCCTGCTGCGGGTCCAGTTTCCCGGCTTCCATCGGCTCCCACCCCTGGTGGTACATGTCTGCCGCCACCGGCTGCATAATGACAACCGTCAGGAACAGAGCCAGTCCCAGCAGAACTTGGTTGGAAGGCGTGGACTGCGTGCCCAGCGCCTGGCGCAGGAAGTGGAGGACCACCGTGATCCGTAGGAACGGGGTCATCGCCATCACAGCCGCCGGCAGCAGCGTCATCAGCGTCAGCAAAATGAGGATTTGCATCGGAACGCTGAGCCCGCTGGAACTCTTTCCGGACGATATGCCGAGAAGGGAGAGAGGATCGGAAGAAGCGGCGGCCGCGGGAAGGGTTGCGAGCGGAACCAGGAGGAAGCGCAGGGCTTTCACCGCGCGGCCTCCGGTTGCCTTTCGATATCCCGGCAGGGCGCACTCTGCACCAGCCTGCAGCCGCCCGGATACGACGCCACCAGGAGCGCCGTATCGCCGAATCGCACCAAATGAAGCGCGTGTTGCGCCCCGAGCGGTAGCCGCTCGAGGCACTCCAGGTTTCGCCGTCGAATTCGTCCAGCGTGCAGCACGCCCGCGAATCCGCGCCGCCGCAGCCACCACAACGTGCCGGCCAGCAGAGCCAGCACCACCGCCACCGCCGCTGCTTGTCCCATCCCATCCATGGCCGTCCTCAATCGTCGCGGAAGTCGGTGATCCGCACGCCCAGCGTGTTTTCGATCACCACGATCTCACCGGAGCCGCACAGCACGCCGCCGATGTAGATATCGATGTTCTCGCCGGCGGACCGGGCCGTCTCGATCACGCTGCCTTCGTCGAGTTGCAGCACGTCGCGCGCGGTCATGATGCGCCGGTCGAGCTCGACTTCGATCTCCACCGGGACCTCGCCCAGTGACGCGATCTCTTCCTGAGGAGTCATCGGCGGATTATCGGATCAAGTTGATAGTGTCCTGGCTCAATTGGTCCGCCGTGGTGACCACCTTCCCGTTGGCCTCGTACCCTCGCTGGTACACGATCAGGTCCGTGAATTCCCGCGCGATGTCCACGGTGGAAGCCTCCACCGAGCCGCCCACGATGGTTCCACGGCCGCCGGTTCCGGGCACGCCGATGGACGGTGTCGCGGTCCGGGCGCTGAGCTGGAAATTATTGTTGCCCGACGCAATCAAGGTGTCGGCATTGCGGATTGAGGCCAGCGCTACTTGGCCTACCACAACCTGCGCGCCGTTGGAGTACTGCGCCAGGATTCCGCCGCCGTCCGCCAACCCTACGTGCACCAACTCCGCCGCTCCCGAGCCGTTCTGGGAACTGGCCGAGGAAGCCGACGGCTGGCCGAATTGCGTAATGCGCGCAGAGCCATCGCTATTGTAGGGATCCCAGGTGATGGTATCCCCGGCGCGGGCCCCATCGGTCAGCGTTGGCAAGGTGAAGGTAATCGGACTTCCAGCCGCCGGGCTGGTCAACTGCCCGGTATTGTCGAATTGCAGAGCCCCGGTCGTGAGCGTCGTCGTGGTGGGGTCGGTGACGTCAGCGGCGGGAATGGTCACCGTGTAACTCCAGGTGTTGGGGCCGGTCTTTTCAAACGCGAGGGTCAACACATGGGATGTCCCGAGGCTGTCGTAGATGGTCATGGGGACCGTGAAGTCAGAGGTGGCGTCCGCCGCCGCTGAAGAGTTCAGGTTCAAGTCGACGGTGAAGCCCGAGGTCGGCGTTGGCGGATGCAACGATCCCACCGGAACGATGATATTGCCGATCGGCCCGTTGGTGTCCACCTGGCCCGTCGTCGGATCGATGGTTGTCCAGCCCTGCACCTTATCGCCCGTGTCAGTGAGGAGGTTGCCGTCTTTGTCGGCTTGGAAATTGCCCGCCCGGGTGTACATCTGGTTGCCGGCGCTGTCAGTCACGACAAAAAAGCCGTCCCCCTGGACGGCGGCGTCCAGCAGGCCCGAACTGGTCTGGATGGCGCCCTGTGTGAATTCCCGTACGGTCAGCGGCGTGCCGGTTCCGAATCCCACCTGGGTGTCGCCGAGCCCTGCACCCAACGACTGTGTCACCAGGTCGCGGAAGCACACATCGCTGGTCTTGAAACCAGGCGAGTTCATGTTGGCGAGGTTGTTGCCCACGACATCGATGGCCGTGGAGCACGCGTTCAAGGCGGAAAGTGCTGTCGAAAACGAAGTGAACATAAGGTCCTTCCAGTTATGATTGCGAAACAGATCCGCTCGCGCCGGTGTTTCCTCCGCCGTTCTGGGCCGCCACGAGTTGGTCCATGTCCTGGCGGATGGCAGCTAGGTCCTGGCCCGAGTTGACCGACTGCTCCAGTTGTTGGAACTGCGCCAACTGGGTCACGAACTGGGTGCTGTCAGTGGGGTCCAGCGGGTCCTGATTCTGCAGTTGAGCCACCAGAAGCTGCAGGAACATGGTTTGGTCGGTGGTGGCTGACGCCGCACTGGTGCTGGTGCTTAAGTTCTGGCTGGTTCCGGCCGAGCCGGAAGCGGGTGTTGACGGCGAAATGCTGGGACTCATACGTTTCGTGCTCCTGGCGCCGCAGTAGCGGCGCGACTTATTGAAGTGCTGACAAAAGCCATGCGAAATCTTTGCTGTCTGGT
>Ga0335081_10015307_pt1 | contig 12406 bp, 9 predicted proteins | sample Lox_Sample_35_FD_206713 | JGI IMG/M metagenome (GOLD analysis project Ga0335081, IMG submission 206713) | Soil microbial communities from Loxahatchee National Wildlife Refuge, Florida, United States - Lox_Sample_3.5 | ecosystem: Environmental > Terrestrial > Soil > Wetlands | place: USA: Florida...
CGACTGCCCGGTGTCGCCCATGCAGCGAGCATACCCCTCGCGCGCGCGGATGGTAGGCTCCGTCACACATGCGTCACTCCACCGTCACGTTGATCATCCTGGCCGCATGTTCCGGCGCGACGCCACCGAAGGTCGCGACCGATCGGCCCAATCTATTGTGGACCGAGGACTCCGCGACGAAGGCGAACGCTGCCGCGCTGCCGGCCGGATTCACCTCGCCGGCCGAGACGGCGTGCGCCCAGGACACGACGCGCCAGTACCTGGGCGAGCTGTTCGTCGACGGCATCTCGAATCCGCAAGTGCTGTGGCACTGGGCGCCCGTCGTCGGCGGGCCGCAGGCGAGCCTGCCCACGCTGCAGCAGCCGGAGTTCTCGCTCGCCGGCACGCTCGCGGGCGTGGACGACTCGAACGACGACGTGCTGGCCGATCACCCGTTCGGCACCGACGTCGACGGCGACGTCATGCCGGACGCGGACTTCGCCTTCCTGCCCTTCGAGCACGACCGCTCGACGCTCTTGCACACCGAAGTGGAGAACCGCATCGTCCCGCGCGCCGCCCTCGGCTACACGCCGGCGGCGGGCGACCGCGCGCTGATGCGCGGCGCGTGGATCCTCGACTGCGGCCACCCGCCCTACGGCGCGGAGATGCACCCGCCGACGTTCGCCGCTTATGCGCGCTCGCCCGACGCGAACACCACCATCGCGGCGGTGGTGGTGACGCCGTACCGATCGTCGCTGCTCTTCACGCAGGACAAGAACCTCGCCACCGCTCTGGACAACACGGCGCGCTTCACCGCCGACGGCGTGAAGCCGTTCCCGCTGGCGATGGTGGACGCGGTGGAGCAGGCGGTGCTGCTCGGCGCCTCGAACGTGACCACGCACGCGCTGATGATCGCCAACCGCTTCGACACGCTCGACTTCCTCGTCTGCGCGCCGAGCCCGCGGCCGGCCGGCAAGCATCTGTCGGCGTCGTGGCGGCTGACCGCGCGCACCGGCGTGACGCTGACCGCGACCGCCTTCGACGCGATCGGCTGCGCGCGCTTCGTCGCCAAGATGGATAGTACGTATACTCCAATGCCGCTCGCCTACGACACCACCGGCTGGTCGTGGCAGGAGCTGAGCGACAGCGCCTCGGGCCAGCTGGGATATTCCATCGACGTGCGGCAGCAGATCGTCGACGCGCTCTCCGGCGCGGGCTTCGACGCCTCGCAGGCGCCGGCGCTGCAGCCCGATCACCCGCCGATGATCGACGCGTATGCCGCGCTCGCCACGCGCGCAGGTGCCGACCAGGACTCGCCCGCCGCGATCGTTCCGCAGGCGGACGACCAGCCGTTCCCCTTCTACGGGCGCGTGCGGGCGGAGTGGAAGTAGGCCCTCGCTCGTTGCATGCGTGCGTCACGGACCCAACCTTCCAGTCGAAGGAGGTCCAAGCATGCGTGCGTTTCTACTCGCTGCAGCCGTCGCCATGACCGCAGCAGCCTGCTACACCACGGCGCCCGCGCCGGCGTATGCCACGCGCACCGATCGGTGGATGGCTGCGCGGACGGCGTACACGACCGAAGGGCAGATGGTGACCGTTCAGGAAGACCGCCACGGTGTGTTGCGCATCGTCGAGCCGTATGACCTGCGCGACCGGCCGGTGGCGGTGGTCAACGAGGATCCCGATGGCGATCGGCCGATCGTCGCCATCGTCGACGAGGGTCGCGCGTATCGCGGCTCGGCCGGCGACGTCCAGCGCGACTACAACCGGTAGCGCGGGCGTTGCTCGACTGCGGAAGTGCGTGTCGCGTGTAATCGCGCAGGCTGAACATCCGTCGATTAGTTGACGGATGTTCAGGATCTGCTACACACACACACACTTGAGCCGGGTTCCTCCATCCGATCCGCCGTCGCGAGAACCTGCCACCGTCATTGCACGCGCCCTCCACCGCCGGCTGCCCGAGAGGATCCAGGGCGCCGGCACGCTGTACCTGTGGCTGCGACCGGGCCGGGCGGCGGCGCGCATCGCCGGCCGCCTGCGGGAGACCGCGCGCGCCCACGATCTGATCGACAGCTGCGCGCGCATCCCGCTGCGCGAGCGCGAAGTGCAGATTTGCATAGCCGAGCTCATCGACGCGATCGAGCCGTACGAGGCGGAGCAGACTCGCGCGCTCTTCATGTCCGGCGACCGCGAGCCCGAGCTGCCCGACTTCGCGCGCATGACCACGCTGCACGCGCTCGACGTGCTGGCGCAGTCCGGCTGGCTGCTCGACCAGATGGCCGAGGGGCGGTTCACCTCGTTCTTCCACCCGATCGTGCACGCCAACGACGTCACGCGGGTCTATGCGCACGAGGCGCTCTTGCGCGGCGTGGAGCGCGACGGGTCGCTGGTGGCGCCGCAGCCCATCCTCACGCTGGCGCGCGCGGCGGGCCTGCTCGGCGAGGTCGACTTCGCCGCGGTGCGCGCGGCCATCCGCGAGACGGCCCGGCACGGGCCGGACACCAGCGTGTTCATCAACTTCACGCCCGCGGCGGTGCAGGACCCCGATGCCTCGCTGCGCTCGGTGCTGGGCGCCATCGACGAGGCGGGCCTGCCGCGCGAGCGGGTGGTGTTCGAGGTGGTGGAGGCCGACCGCTTCGACGACGTGGCGCTGCTCGACAAGGTGCTGCATGCGTACCGCAGCGCGGGCTTCCGCGTGGCGCTCGACGACCTCGGCGCCGGCTGGAGCACGCTCAACCTGGTGCACCGGGTGCGGCCCGACTTCATCAAGCTCGACCGCGAGCTCATCCGCGGCGTGCACAACGATCCGGTCAAGGCGCTCATCGCCAAGAAATTGCTGGAGATCGGCCGCGGCATGGGGATCGGCACCATCGTCGAAGGAATCGAGGAAGAAGCGGAGCTGCGGTTCGTTCGGGAGCACGGGGCAGATTTCGTGCAGGGCTTTCTCCTCGGCCGACCGGCGCCTGTGGCGCGGAGCTGACGCGTGCATCCACGATTGCGCAGACAGCTCGCCGCCTTCGAGGTGGCCGAGGTGTCGCCGCCGCTGCGCAAGCTGCTGCGCTGGATGGACGGCGAGCTGCGCGGGTTCGAGGCCGAGCGCGGCGAGCTCGACGCGGCGATGCGGACGCTCACCGCGCTCCTGCAGCGGGCGCAGGCGCGGCAGGCAGAAGGCGAGGCGGCGCGGGCCGACCGGCGCAGGCTGGCCGCGCGCGCGGCGCGCAAGCTGGCGCGCACGCTCGACAAGAGCCGCATCCCGGTGCTCGAGCTCACCGGCGAGCTCTCGGTGCTGCGCGGCAACGCGGCCGCGGCGGCGCTGTGCGGCGTTCCACCGGAAAGGCTGGCAGGCCCCCTGTTCGCGCTGCTCGAGCCGCTCGAGGCCGAGGCGCTGGCCGAGAAGTGGAAGAAGAAGCTCGCCCGCGGCGAGCCGGTGGCGCGCGCGCTCGCCTGCACCGCGACCGGCGGGCGGACACTGGCCTGCGACTTCGTCTGCCTGCCGCGGCTTTCGCGCGACGGCTCGCTCCGCCGCGTCACGCTGGTGGTGCGCGACCAGACCATCACCGTCGAGAAGCAGGAGGCGCTGCGCGAGGGCGAGGAGCGGCTGTCGCTGGCGCTCGCCGGAACCACCGACGTGATCTGGGACTGGGACCTGCGCGCGAACCGCCTGCACCTGTCGCAGCGCTGGCGCGAGCTGCTCGGCACCGGCGTCCTGACCGGCAGCCCCTCGGACTGGCTCGAGCGCATCCACCCCGACGACGCCGCGCCGCTGCGCGCCGCGCTCGCCGCGCACTTCGAGGGCCGCACCCAGTACCTGGAGCACGAGCACCGCATCCGGCACGCCGACGGCGAATGGCGCTACATCGCCGTGCGCGGCGCGGCCCGCCGCGACGCCAGCGGCGCCGCGGTGCGGGTGGCGGGCCTGATGAGCGACGTCACGCGGCACCGGCTGATGATCGACCGCATGGCGCACGACGCGCGCCACGACGCGCTCACCGGCCTGCCCAACCGCACGCTGTTCCTCGATCTGCTGCGCCACTCCTTCTACCGGACGCGGCGCCACGAGGATTACCGCTTCGGCGTGCTCTTCATCGACATCGACCGCTTCAAGATGGTCAATGACGCCTTCGGCCACGAGGCGGGCGACCAGCTGCTGATCGCCATCGCGCGCCGCCTCGAGTCGTGCCTGCGCGAAGGCGACACGCTCGCCCGCCACGGCGGCGACGAGTTCACCATGTGGCTCGACGACGTGCGCGGCCCGACCGACGCGGTGCGGGTGGCGGAGCGCGTGCACGAGGTGATGCGCGAGCCGTTCGAAGTGGCGGGACAGAAGATCCAGTCGAGCGCGTCGATCGGCATCGCGGTGGGCTCGTCCGGGTACAAGCAGGCCGAGGAGGTGCTGCGCGACGCCGACGTGGCGATGTACCGGGCCAAGGCGCTGGGCAAGGCGCACACCGCGGTGTTCGCGCGCGACCAGGTGGACCCGCAGCCGCCGTACATGCAGCTCGAGACCGACCTGCGCAGCGCGCTGCTCCGCAACGAGATGCGCATCCATTACATGCCCATCGTCGACACCGCGACGGGCAGGGTGAGCGCGCTCGAGGCGCTGGCGCGGTGGGACCACCCGCGGCTCGGGCTCGTGCCGCCCTCGAAGTTCCTCGCCATGGCGGTCGAGTCGGGCCTGATCGTCTCGATCGATCAGTGGGTGCTGCAGACCGCGGCGCGGCAGCTGCACGACTGGCGGCGCGAGCTGTCGAGCGCGAAGAAGCTGACGTTGTCGGTGAACTTCTCCAAGAAGCTGCTCGAGCAGCAGGACCTCGGCGCGCAGATCGAGCGCGTGCTGCGCGAGTCGCAGCTGCAGCCCGCCGACCTGAACCTCGACATCAACGAGAGCATGCTGGCGCCCGACAACGGCTCGCCGATGCTGGAGGAGCTCCACCAGCGCGGGCTGAAGCTGCACATGGACGATTTCGGCACCGGCCAGGCGTGGCTGCGCCACCTGCACAAAGCGGAAGTCGACTCGATCAAGATCGACCGCAGCTTCGTCGCCGCCGCCGCCGATCGCGACCGGCAGGTGCTGGGGCGCATGGTGTCGATCGCGCGCGACATGGGCAAGACCGTCATCGCCGAAGGCGTGGAGACCGCCGAGCAGGCGCGGCTGGTGCGCGAGGTCGGCTGCTCGCTCGCGCAGGGATTCTTCTTCAGCCCGCCGCTCGACGCGATCAAGACGCGTCTTCTGTTGCAGGGCGGGGCGCTGGACGTGGTTTGAGTCAGCTTTGGCTGTTCATCGCCGGTGTCGCGGCGAGCGTGGTGAACGCCGCGGCCGGCGGTGGCACCCTGCTCAGCTTTCCCGCGCTGATGGCGGCGGGCCTCTCGCCGCTGCAGGCGAACGCGACCTCGGCGGTGGCGCTGCAGGCGGGGCTGCTCACCTCGACGCTGGAGTATCGGGACCTGCTCTCGCGCATGCGCGGCGACGTGCGGCGCCTCTTGCCGCCATGCATCGCGGGCGGCGTGCTCGGCGCGCTGCTCGCGTTGTGGCTGGGGGCGCGCGTGTTCGCGGCGGTGGTGCCGTTCCTGCTCGCCGCCGGCGCGCTCGGCATCCTGCTGCAGCCGCTCGTGGCGCGCGTTCTCGAGCGCCACCTCGCGCTGCAGGACCGGCCGGCGGCGTTCACCGCCGGCTGCTTTCTCATCGCCATCTACTGCGGCTACTTCGGCGCCGGCGGCGGCATCCTGTTCTTCGCCGCGCTCGCGCTCCTGCTCAAGCGGCCGCTCGACGAGGTGAACGCGCTCAAGGTGCTGTCGCTGCCGGCCTCGAACGGCTTCGGCGCGCTGACGTTCATCGCGTTCGAGATCGCGCGGCCGGGCGGCGTGGTGGTGTGGCGGGCGGTGCCGCTCCTGGCGCTGGGCGCGCTCATCGGCGGCGTGCTCGGGGTGCGGCTGGCGAAGCGGCTGCCCGCGCTGGCGCTGCGGCTGCTCAGCGGCGCGATCGGCATCGCCATGGCGGTGTATATCTTGCTCAAATGAAGCGCGTCGCATTCGACCTGTACGGGACGTTGCTCGACGTGAGCGGGCTCGCCGACCGCCTGCGCGCGTTCGTCGGCGAGCGGGCGCCCGAGCTGCTCGCGCGCTGGCGCAAGGCGCAGCTCGAGCGGACCTGGGAGCTGAACCAGCTCGGCCAGTACCAGCCGTTCGACGAGGTGACCGCGGCCGCGCTGCAATCGGTCGCGCCGGAGCTCGAAGGCGAGGTGCGCGCGCAGATGTGCGCCACCTGGCTCTCGCTGCCGGCGTTCCCCGACGCGCGCGAGGCGCTGTCGACGCTGCAGCGCGCCGGCCTGGAGCGGCTCGTGCTGTCGAACGGGACGGTGCCGATGATCCTCGCGGCCGTCGACGCGGCGGGGCTCTCCATCGACCGCATCCGCAGCGCCGACGAAGTGCGCGCGTACAAGACCGATCCGCGCGTGTACGCGCTGTTGCCGCGCGAAGACACGCTCTTCGTCAGCGGCAACGGCTGGGACGCCGAGGGCGCGAAGAAGTACGGCCTTTTGGTGGCGTGGCTCGATCGCGGCGGACCCGCGCCCGGCGTGGCGCCCGACATGAAGTTCGCCAGCCTGTCGGAGCTCGCCGCGCACCTCGCCTGGCGCGAGCGCGGCGTGCGCATCGTCAAGGGCACCGAGCTCGATCCGAACACGGCGCAGACGCCGGGCATGTCGCGCGCGGCGGCCATCACGCGTGCGCGCGCGGGGGCGGAGAAGCTGTGGGCCGGCACGGTGACCATCCACCCGAACGCGAAGACCGGCGCGCACCACCACGGCGAGGTGGAGTCGGTCATCTACGTGGTGCGCGGGCGCGCGCGCATGCGCTGGGGCGAAAAGCTGGAGTACGTGGCCGAGGCGGGGCCGGGCGATTTCATCTACGTGCCGCCGTTCGTGCCGCACCAGGAGATCAACGCCTCGCGCGACCAGGCGCTGGAGTGCGTGCTGGTGCGCAGCGGGCAGGAGCCGGTGGTGGTGAACCTCGACATCGCGCCGGCGGAGCCGCCGGAAGAAGTGAAGTGGATCGATCCGATCCACAAGGCCTAGTCGCCATTCGTCTTGCTGCTATTCGCCGCTCTGTTGCAGGAGCTTCGCCACCAGCCCCGTCCACCCTGTCTGGTGCTGCGCGCCGAGGCCGGCGCCGTCGTCGCCGTTGAAGTACTCGTGAAAGAGGATGTAATCGCGGAAGTGCGGATCTTCCTGCATGCGCGCGGTGCCGCCGTACACCGGCCGCCGCCCGCCCTCGTCGCGCAGGAAGATCGCCGACAGCCGCCGCGAGAGCTCCGCCGCGACCTGCGCGAGGTCGAGCAGCCGCCCCGATCCGGTGGGAAACTCCACCTTGAACCCGCTGCCGAGATAGTGATGGAACTTCTGCAGCGATTCGATCAGCAGGTAATTGACCGGCATCCAGATCGGCCCGCGCCAGTTGGAGTTGCCGCCGAAGAGGCCGCTCGACGACTCGGCGGGCTCGTAGCGCACGGTGTACTCGTGGCCGTCGAGCTTCAGTGAATAGGGATGCTCGCGGTGCACGCGCGACAGCGCCCGCACGCCGTGCGGCGAGAGGAACTCGTTCTCGTCGAGCAGCCGCGCGAGGATGCGGCGCAGCTTGTCGGGGTCGACCACCGAGAAGAGCCGCCGCCCGCCCGCGCCCAGCTTGCGCATGTCGGCCACGCCCTCGGTGAGGTCGGGCCGGTGATCGATGAACCATTCGAGCCTGCGCGCGAACGCGGGGAAGCGCTCGATGATCTCGGCCGCGATCGGCTCGACCGCGAACAGGGGGATGAGGCCCACCATCGAGCGGATCTCGATGCACATCTCCTCGCCGCCGTCGCGGTGGAGCAGGTCGTAGTAGAAGCCGTCGCGCTCGTTCCACAGACCCTTGGTGTTCATCGCGCGCGCGATGTGCACGAAGTGCTCCCAGAACTTCGACGCGACGTCCTCGAACACTTCCTCGGTGCGCGCGAGCTCGAGCGCGATCTCGAGCATGTTCAGGCAGTACATCGCCATCCAGCTGGTGCCGTCGCTCTGCTCGAGGTGCCCGCCGCCGGGCAAGGGCGAGCTGCGATCGAACACGCCGATGTTGTCGAGCCCGAGAAATCCGCCCTGGAAGACGTTGCGCCCTTCGGCGTCCTTGCGGTTCACCCACCAGGTGAAGTTGAGCATCAGCTTGAGGAATACGCGCTTCAGGAACTTGTGATCGGCCACGCCGCGCCGCTTCTTCTCGATCTTGTAGACGCGCCATGCGGCCCACGCGAACACCGGCGGGTTCACGTCGCCGAAGGCCCATTCGTAGGCGGGGATCTGCCCGTTGGGATGCATGTACCATTCGCGCAACATCAGGACGATCTGTTCCTTGGCGAAATCGCTGTCGACCAGTGCCAATGGAATGCAATGAAAGGCGAGGTCCCAGGCGGCGAACCAGGGGTATTCCCATTTGTCCGGCATCGAGATGACGTCGGAGCTGTAGAGGTGCATCCAGTCGGCGTTGCGGCCCTGCAGGCGGCTCGCGGGCGGCGGCGGCTGCGCCGGGTCGCCCTGCAGCCAGTCGCGCACGACGTAATGGTAGTACTGCTTCGACCAGAGCATGCCCGCGAGCGCTTGCCGCATCACGCCGCGCGCGTCGGGCGAGAGCGTCGGCGGAATCACGGTGGCGTAGAACTCGTCGGCCTCGCGCTTGCGCAGGGCCAGGATCTCGTCGCTCGCGTCGACGGGCTGCGGTGCGCCCTGCGCGAGGCGCAACCGCACCACGCGGCTGCCGCGCGCGGGCACGACGAGCTTGTATCGCGCCGCCGCCTTGGTTCCGATGTGGTCCGGGTTGACCGTCGGCGCGCGCCCGATGACGTAATCGTTGATGCCGTCCTTGGGATACGCCGGCCCGCCGCTGTTCCAGAGCCGCCGCGCGTTGGTCTCGTTTTCGCAGAAGAGCAATTCGGGCACGTCCTGGCAGGTCAGGAAGTACCCGCTCGCCTCGACGGTGGACGCGCCCGCCGCGCGCAGCGACGGCCGCGGGTGGCGCGAGCGCCCCCAGCTCCAGGTGTTGCGGAACCACAGCGTCGGCAAGAGCTCGAGCGCGGCGTCGGCCGGTCCGCGGTTGCACACCTCGATGCGTACGCAGAGGTCCTCGATGTCCGCCTTGGCGTACTCGACGAAGACGTCGAAGTAGCGGTCGCCGTCGAACGCGCCGGTGTCGATCAGGTCGAGCTCGGCGCCCGCGCGCCCGCGGCGGCGGTTTTCGTCGACCAGCAGCGAATAGGGAAACTCCGCCTGCGGATACTTGTACAGATACTTCATGTACGAATGCGTCGGCGTCGATTCGAGATAGTAATAGAGCTCCTTCACGTCCTCGCCGTGATTGCCTTCGTTTCCGGAGAGGCCGAACAGGCGCTCTTTCAGGATCGGATCGCGGCCGTTCCACAAGGCGATGGCGAAGCAGAGGATCTGGTGGCGATCGCAGATGCCCGCGATGCCGTCCTCGTTCCAGCGGTACGCGCGCGAGCGGGCGTGATCGTGCGGGAAGTACTCCCACGCGGTGCCATACGGGCTGTAGTCTTCGCGCACCGTGCCCCAGGCGCGCTCGGCCAGGTAGGGGCCCCATCGCTTCCAGTGCCGCCGGCGCTCGCGCGCCTCGCGCAGCCGTTCCTCTTCGCGCGTGCTCACCGGCGAGACATTACAATGCCGCGCATGGCCCTGTCCGGCGTGATGGCTCCGGTGGTGACCCCGTTCGACCGCGACCTGCAACCCGACCCGGCGCGCTTCCTGCAGCATTGCCGCGCGCTGCTCGAGGAAGGCTGCAGCGCGCTGGCGATCTTCGGTACCACCAGCGAGGCGAACTCGCTCTCGGTGGAGGAGCGCGAGCGGCTGCTCGATCACCTGCTCGACAACGGCATTCCGCCCGAGCGGCTCCTGCCCGGGACGGGCTGCTGTTCGCTCAGCGACACCATCCGGCTGACGAAGAAAGCCGCGCGCTGCGCCGGCGTGCTCATGCTGCCGCCCTTCTATTACAAAGGCGTGAGCGAGGAAGGCCTGTTCCGCAGCTACGCGCGCGTCATCGAGAAGCTGCCCGACGCGCGGGTGCTGCTGTACCACATTCCACAGGTGGCCCAGGTCGGCATCCCGGTGAGCCTGATCGTGCGTTTGAAGAGCGCGTTCCCGCGGAGCATCCGCGGCATCAAGGACAGCGGCGGCGACTTCGAGAACACGAAGGCCGTGCTGCGCGCGATGCCGAAGGACTTCGACGTCTTCGTCGGCAGCGAGAAGTTCCTCACCGCGAATTTGCGCGAAGGGGGAGCGGGGTGCATCACGGCTACGGCGAACGTCAACGCGCGCGCCATCGTGCAGGCATTCCACGAGCGCAGCGACGAGGCGCAGAAGCGCATCGACGCGGTGCGATCGGCCTACGTGAAGCTGCCGATGATCCCCGGTCTTAAAGAAACCCTCGCGCGCCGCACCGGCAACGCCGACTGGCGCATCGTGCGGCCGCCGCTCGTCGAGCTGACCGACGAGCAGCGCAGGCTCATCCCAGCTTGAATTCCTTCAGCTGCTCGCGCAGCGCGGTCTTGAGGAACTTGCCGGTGGCGGTGCGCGGGATGGCTGGCATGAACACGAACGCGTCCGGCAGCTGGAACTTGGCGAACTTCTGCCCGAGGAACGCGCGCAGCTCGTCTTCGCTGGCCTTCGCGCCCTCCTTCAGCACCACGCACGCCACCGGCCGCTCGGCCCACTTGGGGTGGTAGACCGCCACCACCGCCGCTTCCTTCACTGCGGGGTGGCCCATCAGCGCGCTCTCCAGATCGACCGAGCTGATCCACTCGCCGCCGCTCTTGATCAGGTCCTTCGAGCGATCGGTGATGCGCACGAACCCCTCGCCGTCGATGGTGACCACGTCGCCGGTGCGGAACCAGCCGTCCCTGGTGAACTTGTCCTCCTCGGCCGGGTTCTCGAAGTACTGGCGGGCGATGAACGGACCGCGCACGTGCAATTCGCCCATCGACTTGCCGTCCCACGGCGCCTCGTTGCCGTTCTCGCCGATGGCGCGCACCTCGACCAGCGGCACGGCGAAGCCCTGCGTGGCGCGGACGCGGAACTGCTCGCTCTCGGGCAGCTTCCGCATGCGCGGCTTGAGCCGGCAGATGGTGCCGATGGGCGACATCTCGGTCATGCCCCACGCGTGCAGGACGTGCAGGCCGTGGCGCTTCTCGAACGCCTCGATCATCGACTGCGGCGCGGCCGAGCCGCCCACCACCATCTGCTGCAGGCTCTTGGTGTTCCAGCGGCCCGGCTCCTTGTCGAGCGCCTCGAGGATGGCGAGCCACACCGTGGGCACGCCCGCAGCGCAGGTGACCTTCTCGTCCTCGACCAGCTGAAGCAGCGAGGCGGGATCGAGGTGCGGGCCCGGGAAGACGAGCTTGCTGCCCACCATCGGCGCGATGAACGGAATGCCCCACGCGTTGACGTGGAACATCGGCACCACCGGCAGGATCACGTCCTGCTGCGAGGCGCCCACCGAGTCCGGCAGCGCGGCGGCGAGCGAGTGCAGCACCAGCGACTTGTGGCTGTAGAGCACGCCCTTCGGCTTGCCGGTGGTGCCGCTGGTGTAGCAGAGGCCGGCGGCTTGCTCCTCCCGCAGCTTCGGAATGCTGAACGCGGGCTTCTCCGGCCCGATCAGCTGCTCGTAGGCGATGGTGCCCGCCGGGGCCTCGCCGTCGCCGAAGACCACGATGTGGCGCGGCTTCACGTTCTGGCGGAACTTCTCGAACACCGGCAACAGGCAGTCGTCGACGAACAGCACCGCGTCCTGCGCGTGGTTCATGATGTACGTCAGGTCCTGCGCCGACAGCCGCGGGTTGAGCGTGTGCAGGACGCCGCCCATCAGCGGCGCGCCGAAGTAGACCTCGAGGTGGCGCGAGTGGTTCCACGCCAGCGTCGCCACCCGCTCGCCCTCTTTCACGCCGAGCTTGACCAGCGCGTTGGAGAGCTTCTGGGTGCGCTGGTGGAACTCGCCGTAGTTGGTCCGGTGGATCGACTTGTCGGGCCTGCGCGAGACGACTTCGGTCTGCGAGAAGTAGCGGCCGGCGCGATCGAAGATGTGCGCGAGCGTCAGCGGGAAGTTCATCATCAGGCCGTCCATGGGTACCTCCGCGAAGGACGGCTACTTTACAACTTTGCGCAGCAGAGCCCACTCCCGGGCGCGTGCGATCTCTTGCCACCCCCGGGCCGGCCGCCACTGGGGCTGCCACACCAGGGCCAGCGAGGGCAGCGTGGGGTCGGCGTCGGGCAGCCGGTCGAGCGAGATGGGCTCGAGGCGGCGCTCGGCCGCGAGCGTGGCGATGACCGCCCATCGCTGCGGCCACGCCACCACCAGCGCCTCGTCGCCCGGCTGGAGCGCGGAGAGCGCAGGCCCG
>Ga0335081_10015308_pt1 | contig 12406 bp, 7 predicted proteins | sample Lox_Sample_35_FD_206713 | JGI IMG/M metagenome (GOLD analysis project Ga0335081, IMG submission 206713) | Soil microbial communities from Loxahatchee National Wildlife Refuge, Florida, United States - Lox_Sample_3.5 | ecosystem: Environmental > Terrestrial > Soil > Wetlands | place: USA: Florida...
ATGTCAACCCTTTTCTGAGCGCTAGAATGAGCAGAATCAAAACTATGTTGGGTATATAGGCCCTGAAAAGAGCTACCGCCGAGGCCGCGGTTAGGCATAATCCGCTTTACATAGTAGGCATCATTTACTTTACAGCCAGCCCGCCACTTCATTTCTGTAGCCCTTCCACGAGATCTACCAGTTTCACCATGTCCTCATACCGGAAATAGGACCGGCCGGCGGCGATGGCTACGAACGGATCGACCGGTGCCACGCTCGTCCAACAGGCTGGGATCGTCCGCACGCGCCCCTCGGCATCAAAGTAGTACACACGGTCCTCACCCCAGTTGTGCCGATAGCTCACGTGCTCGAACTCTCGACCAAACAATGGGTGGAACGGATGCGTCACCTGGAAATATTTCCGCGCACCGCCACCACCGGGTGCAGTTGACGCCTTGAGCCAACGTTCCTATTGAGCGGCCTGCGCTAACGTCGCGCCGCATTGACACCGGCGGTGACGGGGCATAGACTGCTGAAAGCCTTTGCAAGAGGTTCCGCATGAACCACGAAATCCACCGCAGGGACTTTCTGAAAGCTGCTGCCGCCACCAGCGTTCTCGCCGGAGCCGCTGCTGCCGCCCCCGACGCACGGTCCGACATCGAACGCCGCAACCGGATCAGCGCCCTCGACTATGACGGCGTCCGCCTCGGCAAGAGCCGCTGGCGCGATCAATACCAGCGCGGCCGCGACTTCTACTTCGGTGTGTCGAACGACGATATCCTGCACGGGTTCCGCGCGGCCGCGCAGTTGCCTTCACCAGGCAAGCCCCTTGGCGGATGGTGCGCCCAGAACAGCAACACGGTCTTCGGCCAATGGCTGAGTGGCATGGCGCGCATGGCCAAGGCCACGGGCGACTCAGCCATACGCGACAAAGCCGACCTCTTGATGACGGAATTCGACAAAACTGTGCCGGCCGACGGCAACTGCCGCATGGGCCACTATCCGTTCGAGAAGCTGATCTGCGGCCTGGTCGACCTGCACCGCTACACGGATCATCCGCAAGCCATGCGGCTCGCCGATCGCGTCACGGACTGGGCCATCAAGAGCTTCGACCGCACGCGATTGCCGGCTTCTCCCCAACCCTGGGAGAACCACTCGGGCAAACCGCTCGAATGGTACACCGTTCCGGAAAACCTCTTCCGCGCCTACGCCGAAACCGGCAATGCCAAGTTCCGCGAGTTCGCCGAAGTGTGGCTGTATCATCCCTATTGGAACAAGTTCGCCGAAACTTCGTCACCCACCGACGCCTCCGGCGTCCACGCGTATAGCCACGTGAACACATTCAGCAGCGCCGCCATGGCCTACGCGGTCAGCGGCGACGAAAAATACCTGCGGATCATCCGGAACGCTTACGACTTCCTGCAGAACAGCCAGACCTACGCCACCGGCGGATTCGGACCTGTCGAGCGCATCATGCCCGCGGGCAGCCTGGGCAAGGCGCTCGACTATCAGCCCAACAGCTTCGAGGCGCCCTGCGGTTCCTGGGCCGGCTTCAAGTTGTGCCATTACCTCACCCAGTTCACCGGCGAAGCGCGTTACGGCGACTGGGCGGAGCGCCTGCTGTACAACGGAATCGGCGCGGCGCTCGAGATTAACGGCGCCGGTCGGCATTTCTACTATGCCGATTACCGCGTGGGCGCCGGCGTGAAGATCTTCAGCCGCAACGCGTACACCTGTTGTTCCGGAACCTATATTCAGGACATCGTCGATTTTCACAATCAGATCTACTACAAAAGCCCCGACGACCTCTATGTGAGCCTCTACGTGCCCTCCGAAGTCGCCTGGAAGCGCCCGGATGGCGACGTGACCGTGTTGCAGGAGACGCAATACCCAGTGGAGGAGACGACCACGCTGACCTTGCGCATGGCGCACGCCACGCAGTTCGGCTTGCGCATGCGCGTTCCCCAATGGGCGCGCGATGTCTCGGTGAAAATCAACGGCACGGCGGCGCAGGTAACCGCCACGCCGGGAACCTGGGCGAGCATCAACCGCCAGTGGAACAACGGCGATCAGGTGGAATTGCGAATCCCGTTGAAGATGCGCTATCAGCCCGTGGATGCGCAGCATCCCAAACGGGTCGCAATTGTCCGCGGCCCGGTGGTGTTAGTGCAGGAAGGCAACGTCCACGAACCAATCTTCAAATTGCCGGACAATGACGACGACCTGAATAAGCAACTGGTTCCGGCGCGCGAGCCGGGCTCTTTCAAATTCGTACCGCCGGATGGCGCTAACGTGCAAGCCCTGTTCCACCCCTTCTATTCCATCATCGAGGCGCTCTACTACCGGATGTATTTCGATCTGGACAAGCTGCCGGTGGTGCTGTGGGGATAAGACTTGGCCGCGAATCAACCCCAATAAACATGAATATGAAAACGACTTCGTTGCATAGAATCACTCTGGCGGTCGGGTTGACGATTTCGTCGCTGGCTGCGCAAGGTGTGACCGCAATCACCGGCGGCACGCTCATCGATGGCAACGGCGGACCAGTGGTCGCCGACGCCGTAATCGCAATCAACGGGCAGCGCATCACGGCGATCGGCCCGCGCGCCTCGGTGGAGGTGCCTGCCGGCGCTACCGTCATTGACGCCAAGGGCCGCTACGTCGTCCCGGGCTTCATTGACACCAACGTTCACCTTTCTTTGTACGGCGGCATGCGCGACCGCTACGAATCGCTCGCGCGCTACCAGCCGCGGCAGAACGAAATCGTACTCGAAGGCGCGCAAATCGACCTCAAGTACGGCGTGACCTCGGTCCGCGACAGCTACGGCATGCTGATCCCGCTCACCCATGTGCGCGACCAGATCGCGCGCGGCGAGGCCATCGGCGCAAGGATTCAGGCGGCCGGCAACATCGTAGGCTGGGGTGGCCCGTATTCCATCACCTTTAGCCTCACGCCCGAACGCGACCTCACGCTCTTCCAGGAACAGATGAACGACTACGTCTCGCAGGGCGCCGGCGAGAACCTCAAGGACATGAGCGCCGACGAATTGCGCGTCGCCATCAACCAGTATCTCGACAAGGGACCGGACTTTCTCAAATACGGCGGCACCAGCCATTTCTCGCAGCCCACCTTCATCGGCTTCTCACCCGAAGCACAGAAGGTATTGGTCGACGAGACGCACAAGCGCGGCAAAGCCGCCGAGACGCACTCCACGTCGATTGAGGGCCTGCGCCTGTCGATCGCCGCCGGCATCGACCTCATCCAGCACCCCGAAGTCCTGTCGCCGCGCGCCATGCCCGATGACCTCGTGCGCATGATCCGCGATCGTAAGATCATCGGCTCCATGCTGGTGAGCACCATGACGGGCGAGGTGTGGACCAAGCACGTGAAAGCGCGCGAGGAAGCGCAGAAAAAAATCGACGAGGCCGAGAAGAAAGGCCTCACGCACACGCTCACCTCCGCGGAGCTGAAGAAGCGCCAGTCCGACCTGGGCGAGGACCTCGAAACGCGCCGCCGCAACGCGCAAAAACTGATTCAAGCCGGCTGTGTGATTACGGTGGGCACCGACAGCTACTGGGGCGCCGCGCCGGAGTTTGCACGCGAGCCCAAGCCCGAGAACCAGGACCACGGCATCGGCACGATTCTGGCGATCGAGGGCTTAGTGGAATTGGGAATGACGCCGGCCCAGGCGATCGTCTCCGGCACAAAGAACGGGGCCATCGCCTGCCGTCGCCTGGCCGATTTCGGCACGTTGGAGAAGGGCAAACTGGCCGACCTGGTAATTTTGGATGCCGATCCGCTGGCCGATATCCACAACATCCGCAAAGTGCGCACGGTGATGAAGGAAGGCAAAGTGATCAATACCGCGATCCTGCCGGAAAAACGCGTCCTTTCGCGCCCGCCCGTCGGCCAGGGAGCGGTACCTTACTAAACGCGGATCGGCACCGCGTCCGGCATTGCCTCAGTGCCCCGAACGTCAGTGAGCGGAGGCGTACCCCCCAACGACGCCTGGCACTCTCCCCATCCCCGTCACCGCCGGCAGCTACCACCGTTGATGCACGGCCGCACGAATCTTCCCGTCATACAGCGCGCGAATCGCGTTCATCGCAACACCGGACAACGGCGGGCAATCCGATGCGCCGCAGTTCTCCTCCACTTGCGAGGGACGCTTGCCCCCGGGAATCGCGCACGTCACCGCGTCAAACATCAGGATCCACCGCAAGGCGAACTGCGCCATGGTGACCCCTGGCGGCACCAGGTGGCGCATCTCCTCCACCGCTGCAAGCGACGTCTCGTACTCCACTCCCGAGAAAGTCTCTCCCACATCGAATTCCCCGCCATGGCGGTTGAAATTGCGGTGATCATCGGCCGCGAATTTGGAATCGCGCGTCAGCTTGCCTGTCAGCATGCCGCTGGCTAACGGAACTCGCGCCAGAATGCCCACCCGTTTCTTCGCCGCCTGCTCGAAGAAGAGTTCTGCCGGCCTGTGCCGGAAGCAGTTGAAAATGATCTGCACCGTCTGCACGTTGGGATACTCGATGGCTTTCAGCGCTTCCTCCACACGCTCCACGCTGACGCCGTAGTACCGGATCTTGCCGGCCTCCGCCAGCCGATCGAGGATTCCAAACACCTCCGGGCGGTAATAAACGTCGGTCGGCGGGCAATGGAGCTGTACCAGGTCCAGACATTCCGTGGACAGGTTCCGCAAGCTGTCTTCGATGAAGCCGGTGAGGTTCCGTTCGTTGTAGCCCTCCGCCGTTTGCGTCGGCAGACGGCGTCCCGCCTTGGTAGCGACGACGATCTCCCCCTTGCGCTCCTCCTTCAGCCGCGCGATGAGGCGCTCGCTGCGACCCATCCCGTAGACGTCGGCGGTGTCGATGAAGTTTACGCCGCAGTCGACGGCCTTGTGCAGCGCAGCCAGCGACTCCGTATCGTCCACGCTGCCCCACGCGCCGCCGATGGCCCAGGCGCCAAAACTGATTTCAGAAACCTTCCAAGGAGTGTGGCCCAGTTGCCTGTATTTCATAAAATAAATAGCTCTCAGCGATCAGCAATCAGCCACAGCCCACGACAAGGGAAGCTGACTGCTGTTTGCTGAAAGCTGATCGCTTGTTCTCCTACGCCACCTGCAGCGTCACCGTCGCCACCGACATCGCCGGCAACGCAATCTTGACCCGCTCGCCTTCAACCGCCACCTCGTGCTTCTGAATCGTCACGCGGTCCGGGTTGTCAAAGCTGTTATACGCGTTCATATCCGAATCATGCAGGATCTGCGCGGTTCCTTGTCTCGCCGTCGCGCCGCGAAGCGCGCAATCGATGTCCATATCCACGTCGTGGCGCGGATTGACCAAGCTGATCACCATCTCCGGGCCCCGGCGCGACGCCGAAACCGAAAGCTCCGGCGGCTTCTGTTGCGCCTGCGGCCCGCCCCGTCCGCCGCCGAATCCCGGCTGCGCCGAGCCGTCGTACTCCACGTGCACCGCCGTCTTCGAGCGATGCGGTTTGAAAAGCAGGAAGGCGTAATAGCTGGTGGTGCGCACGCAATTCCTGCCCTCCGGCCCGTCGGTCAGCAGCACCGATTGCAGCACGTTGATCAACTGCGCGATGTTGCACATGTACAGCTTGTCCGCCTGCCGGTTGAAGATGTTCAGTCCCAGGGCGGCGGCCACCGCGCTGCGCATGGACGATTGTTGCCAGAGGCGGCCTCTGGAATCGTCTGTCAGCCGGTCCCACACGCCCCACTCATCCAGAAAGAGGCCGATCTGGCGGCCCGGGTCATACCCATCCAGCAGCGCGCGCTGGTGAATGATGGCCTGTTCCACGCGCGGGAAGAGATTGAACTGCGTATACGCGGCTTCCGGCGTGAACTGGACCGGATCGAGCGCGCCGCCCTCGTAATAATGCATCGAGAAGCCGTTCGGCCGCGGGCCGTTGCCGATTCCGTCCATAAAGCCGCGCGTCCAGTTGGCGTCGTCTCCGTTGGGTCCGCAGCCCACCAGGTAGAGCGAGTTCGGATTGTTGCCGCCCACCAGGCGGGCAAACGTGGCGTAGCGGCGGAATTCCGTGCCGGCGCTGGACGCCAGAAAATTCCCGCCGCAGCCCCACAGTTCGTTTCCCACGCCCCAGTACCGGACGTTAAACGGCTCGGGCGAACCGTTGGCCGCGCGCTCGTCGGCCAGCGTGCTGCCTTTGGGAAAGTTGCAGTATTCGATCCAGTCGCGCGTCTCCTGCGGCGAGCCGGTGCCGACGTTGGCGGCGAAGTAGGGCTGCGCGCCGATTAGCCTGCAGAACGCCACGAATTCGTGCGTGCCGAAGCTGTTGTCCTCGACGTATTTCCCCCAGTTGACGTTGACGTGCTTGGGCCGCTTTTCCGCCGGCCCGATGCCGTCGCGCCAGTGGTAATCGTCGGCGTAGCAGCCGCCGGGCCAGCGTAGCACGGGGACCCCGAGTTCCTTCAAATAGTCCACCGTGGCTTTGCGGAAACCGTCGATGTTCTCTATCGGCGACTTCTTGCCGACCCAGATACCTCCGTAAGTGCACGACCCGAGGTGCTCGGCGAAATGAGAATGGAACTCGGGCCGGACGGTCCCGATTTCCTGATCGGCGAATACCGTGGCTTTCTTCGGCGCGGTAGTATTGCTGAAAACGCCGCGCGGGAGCAACGCGGCAAGAGAGACGGCAGCGCCGGTTCGAGCGAACTGGCGGCGGGTGAGCGTGGATCTCATGGGGATCTCCGAACCCCGTATGATAGCGCTTTCAGCCGGTGAGGCGGACGCTCGTCGTCGTCGCATGGAGACGTCGCGTTGTGGGGCAGAATGTCATTCTGCGCGGCGGTTGTCTACCGCCGCAGGTGCCGATCTGGCAATAGGCATGCAGTCTTGGCAATCCGCCGCTTTCCAACCCTCCGGCTACTGGTGCCGCAAGGCGTCGGAAGGCGCAATGGCGGCGGCCCGGCGCGCTGGAACCATCATTGCGAAAACCGCTACCAGCGTCACCATGATTGCGACGCCCGCATATGTCGATGGATCGGTGGCCTTGACGCCGAACAGAAGGCTTGCCAGGAAGCGCGTCACTCCGTACGCCGCAGCCAATCCGAGAACAATGCCAACCCCGGCCAGCTTCATTCCTTGCAGCACGACCAGGCGCAGCACGTCGCCTCTCGCGGCTCCGAGGGCCACGCGGATGCCGATTTCCTGCATGCGCTGCTCCACCGAGTACGACATCAGGCCATAGATCCCGATGGCCGCCAGCAGCAAGGCGATGGCTGCAAAGATGGTGAGCAGCAGCATATTGAAATTCTGGCGCGAGAGCGACTCCGCGATCATCTGGTCCATGGTGCGCACGTGCGAGACGGCCATCAATCCATCCACCGAGCGGATCTCGCGTTCCATGGCGGCGCGCAACGCGAGCGGATCGCCGGCCGCGCGGATGGCCCAGGATAGCGGGATCAGGCCATTGGCGAGTTTGGTGATGCCTTCGGCAACCTGGCTTTGCGGCACGTACATCACGCCCTGGTCGACAGCGTCAAGTCCGGTTTCCCTCACGCTGCCGACGATGCCGACCACCTGCCGCGGCGCGTCGTCGAACTGCGGCCCAAGCCCCTTGCCGATGACGATAACCTGGCCTATCGGATCCTGATCCTTCCAATACTTCTTGACCATCGCCTGGTTGACGATCACCACCGGAGTGGAATTCGCCAGGTCGGTTTCTGCGAAGGTCCGGCCGCGCAGCAGGGGAATTTGGAGCGTCCGGAAGTAGTGCGGCGAGACGGAGCGCCATTGTTCATCGCCGTTGTACTCACCCTTGGCGGGCGGATGACCCACGATCGTGAATGGCAGGTCCACATCCTCGCCATTGAGCGGCAACATAATGGCCGACGCGGTGCCTAGAACGCCGGGGACGGCTTCGAGGCGCGGCGCCACCTGGCGGACGAAATTGTCCACCTTGGCGGTGGAGTCGTAGGATCCGCCCGACATGGAGGTCTCGAGCACCAGCACGTTGTGCGGGTTCAAACCGGGATTCACGGAGCGCAGGCCGGCAAATGTGCGGATGAGCAGCGTCGCGCCCGTCACCAGGACCAGCGCCAGCGCCACTTCGCTGATCACGAGCAGCGAGCGCGCCCGTCTACCCAGCGATCCGCCACCCGTGCGGCCGCCTTCCTTCAGCGTGGAAGCCAGATCGGGGCTCGATGTGGAAAAGGCAGGAAGCAGGCCGAACAGGATGCCGGTCAGCGCCGCAACGCCGATCGTGAAACCGGCTACGCGCCAGTCCAGGAGAGGCAGCGCCTGGTGCAGGCCGTCGGTGGTGGTAAGCCGCGGAATGTTGCCTGGAGCGACCAGCAACAGCGCGCGAACCCCCGCGGCGCCCACTGCGAATCCCAGCAGCGCGCCAAGTCCGGCCAGCAGCACGCTCTCGGTGAGGAGCTGCCGAATCATGCGCCAGCGGCTCGCCCCAATCGCCGCGCGGACCGCCAGCTCCTTCTGGCGAACCGCCGCGCGCGCCAGCAGAAGGTTGGCCACGTTGGCGCAAGCGATCAGCAGCACGAATGCCACGGCGCCGAGCAGGATCAGCAACGCGAGGCGGACATCCTCCACCATGGAATCCCGCAGCGGGACGACGGCGACGCTCTCCGCGGGATCCATCCACTTGGGGTTCGCGGCGCGGAATCGCTCTCCGCGGATTTTCATCGCGGCGCGGGCCTGCTCGATGCTGACACCGGGCTTCAGACGCGCGGCGGCGGCCAGGTAGTGGCCTTGATTGGTGCTGGCGGGATCAGCCTGAAGATCGAGCCAAAGATCCATGGGTGGATCGGATTCGAAGCTACGCGGCATCACGCCAATGACGGTGTACGGCTGCCGGTTGAGCAGAATGGTGCGGCCCACGATCTGGGGATCGGCGCCTAGCCGGTTCCTCCACAGGCGATCGCTGAGGACCGCCACCGGCATCCCCTGCGGCAGATCTTCGGCTTCGCTGAAAATGCGTCCGAAAACAGGCGACGCGCCGAATACGCGGAAGTAGTCCTTGGAGACATGGCTCACCCTCGCCTGCTCGGGATGGTCGCCGGCGCCCAAATTCATTCCGACGCCGCCCTGTTCGTACAAAGTCATGGACTCGAAGACATCATTCTGGCGCCAGGCCATGTACTTCGGAATCGAGTTGGAGTAGCCGTTGCCGCCGGGATACTTGCGGCCGAGGCGCACCAGCCGGTCCGGTTGCGGGTAGGGCAGCGGCGCAAGCATGACGCCGTTTACAACCGTGAAGATGGCGGTATTGGCCCCGATCCCAAGCGCCAGCGCGGCTACGGCGGCCACTGTGAAACCGGCGCTGGACCGAAACGTACGAAGGGCGTAGCGGAGATCAGCGAAGATCGTTCCCATTGTTCAGATAACGCATCCTAAGAGATTTGAGTTCCACAGAATACCGAGAGATGCAACTCCGCGAGGGCGGTCCGGCCGCTATCACCGTGTCAATGCGTCATCGCGTAAACCACGTAGTTCACTCCGATGCGCACCCCCAGTTGGGCATAGTCCGCCGGATAGTTGGGCTCGTCCGCCCATTCCCAGGAATCTCCCACGTCGGATTGAAACGTGATCGCCACCACGATGCGACCTTTATCGTCGAAGATGCCGCGCCAGTGGTCCGGGCAATTCTGGCACTTCCAGCTTCGGCCCGCGTTCACCGACCCCATGCTGGCTACCTGGTACCGGTCGTCCAGGTCGTACACCGAATGAAAGATGGCGTCCTTATTGGCGAGTTCCACCGGCTCGCGGTCCGGAAAGACTTTCTTCATGGTCGCCATGAACACATCCCATTCGTATGGCCCCCAGAAGTCGTCGGCCATGAAAAAGCCGCCGCGCAGCAGGTATTCGCGCATGGTCTTCGCCTGCGAATCGGTCAACTGCCAGTGGCCGGTCTGCACGGCGTAGAGCCACGGCCAGTCGTAGACCTCGCCATCGTCCAGGTTCACAGGCTGCTCCACCGATCGCACCTGGATGCGCGTCAGCCGGCGCACGGCCTGCACAAAATGCCGGTCGGCGCGGGGATAATCCTGGGTCCAGATGGTGTTGCCCTCGTACCAAACCCCGCGGTATCCGAAGCGCCCGTAACCGCCTCCGTACCGGCCACCCGGCGCCTGCGGATACATCAGGCGCGCAAATGTCCACTCCGTCTTCTCCGTCCAATCCTGCGGCAAAGGGATCGAGCCCAGCCGGTATTCCACGCCCGGATATTCACGGAATGGCCGCTGGAACGCATACAGTGAGCCGAGCAGGGTGAAGCACGCTGCCAACCACAGGATCTTGCGGGAGGTCATTCTCCGGTGCCTATGGTGAGCATATCAGAACCGGGGAATCACTCCTCTGTCCACGGTTTTCCTGCCAACGCCCTGGCATCCTCTTGACCCTGGCCGATCCACCGCCGGATGTTGGCTTCCTTCCAGACGATGGAGTCCCTCAGCGCTCCCAAAGGCGCGGCCGGACGAATCTCGATCACGTCGAGGCCAGGAAACCGCGCGGGCGCCGGACCAACAGCGCGCACCAGGCGCACCGCCGTTCGCAGAGTTGCGGATGGCATCCGCGGCAGGGCATTGACCGCGATCACGCGCGTGGCGCCCATCTCCACCGCCGCCCAGACCGGGACCACGTCGAGCAGGCCGCCGTCCACGAACCAGCGCCCGTCCAGCCGCACCGGTGGATAGCCGCACGGGATCGCGCACGACGCCATCAAGTGCGCCGGCATGACTCTTTCCCCCCGCACGCATACCCGCCGCAGCCGCGGAACTTCGACCATGGTGAGGGCGTATGGCACGCGCGGCTGAAAGCGCGCGAAAAGCTCCTGCACATGACGGGCAAGCGGGGCTGGATCGAACCAACCACACCACCGGAGAATTGGCCTCCTCGGGTGAATCAAACCTGCCGCGGCTGGTCCGATCCACTCCGCGATCAGTTCGCTCGCCGGACATCCGCCGGCAATGGCCCAGCCATTCAGTGCGCCGGCAGACGCTCCCACCACCAGGTCGGGCTGAAAGTGTTCCGCCAGTACCTTCCAGGCTCCCGCCTGGTATGCCGCGAACAGTCCACCCGCCGATAGCACAAGCGCGCAAGGCATGATCGGTACCTGCTTAACTCCCACTATAAATAGAGACGGGACTGACAACTCTGTCCCCGTCATCGCTCGACGCCGGAATGGACCGGGAATTTCCTGAACCGTCAAACTCCGCCTCAGGGTGACGCGTGGCTTATCCCTGGCCGCCGGTAGATGAAATAGGGACCGTACGCCGGTGGGCCGTAGCTCAAATCAAAAAGGGCGCTCCGACGCCCGCCCTCCGGCAACATCACCGTGGCGAAACGGAAGCCTGATTCTTCAAGAACACCGCGCGTCACAGCATCCGGCTCACCTCTCCAAATGATGACGTCCGTGTTGGCGAGCAACCTTTGATAGGCCGGCGTCGATAGCTCCGGCGACGCGCAGCCATCAAAGCAATGGAACTGCCGCCAGCCAAGGGCTCTTCCCGCGAAGTATAGATCGGGCTCTTCCATGAAAACGCGCACCGGCCCGCTACCGACAGCGGAGCGCGCCGGCTCGATCAGCGCCAGGGGATTCTTGCCGGAGCGATCGGTGAGACCCGATAATGTTGTTCCCGCAACGGTGAATGCGGTCCCGGTAGAAAGCAGCAGTGCGAGTGCCCAAACGCCGGCTCGCCGCCAGCGGAGACAGTCCGCGCTTTGGTCGCCCGGCCAGAACAACGACGCCACCGCCAGGTATAAGTAGGGAACCAGGTAAAGCACGCGAAGCCGGTAGACCATCGTGCCCAGCGTGAACGCGAGCGCGACTACAAACCCTCCCATCAACGGACGGTTGCGTTTGCGCGCGAGAGCGCACAACCCAACCACCGCCACGGCCGGAGTTTGAGCAAGAGACAGGAGAAGAGCCTGAAGCTGCCTCCCGAATCCAGCCCCCTGGCTTGCCTGCGACCGCAACAGAGTCACCAACCGGGCGTCGGCGATGCCGTAAGTAAACTCACGGCGGAACGGCATGATGATCGCCACCGCGATCAGTACGGCGCCGGCGGCAAAGAGACTGGCCGGCAGCACGAACCGGCGCTGCTTCCACAGCAAAGCGCCAAACTCCAGAGCGACTAACGGCAAGAGCATCGCAAACGACGGCCAACAAAGCAGCCCGGCCGCGGCAGCCGCGCCGCTCAGGAAAACCACTCCAGATGCGCTTCGATCGCCGCGGGGGCGGTCGCGAGCTGTGCGGATCGCACAGAGTGATGCGAAGAGAAACGCAAACGCCCATCCATCAATACGGGCTCCACGCCAACTGATGTCGCACAACGGATCGGTCAGGAACGCAAGGCCCAGCAGAACGCTGAAATTGGTTTGCACGCCGCGGAGACGAAGGTAATAAACGAACCATCCGAACGCG
>Ga0335081_10015309_pt1 | contig 12404 bp, 10 predicted proteins | sample Lox_Sample_35_FD_206713 | JGI IMG/M metagenome (GOLD analysis project Ga0335081, IMG submission 206713) | Soil microbial communities from Loxahatchee National Wildlife Refuge, Florida, United States - Lox_Sample_3.5 | ecosystem: Environmental > Terrestrial > Soil > Wetlands | place: USA...
ATATAAGCGCTCTTGCTCCGTCGTGCCGCCCCTGCCCACCGAGTGCCTGCGATGAATGACAGCTCTGCCCCCTCCGTCGGCGCGCTCGAGGCGCGGCTCAGGGCCGGCCGCTTCGTCATCACCGCCGAGCTGGCGCCGCCGGTGTCCTGCGCCGCCGACGATTTGCGCGCCAAGGCCGCAGCGCTGCGGGGCTTGCCCGATGCCGTCAACGTCACCGACGGCGCCGGCGCCCGCGCCCATATGGCGGCGCTGGCAGCGGCCTCGCTGCTTCTCGGCATGGGCATCGAGCCGGTCCTGCAGATCACCTGCCGCGACAAGAACCGCATCGCGCTGCAAAGCGAGATGATGGGCGCGGCCGCGCTCGGCATCCGCAACCTGCTTTTGCTGACCGGCGACGACCCGAAAGCCGGCGACCAGCCCGACACCAAGCCGGTGTTCGACATCAATTCGGCCGCGCTGATCGAGACGGCGCGGCGGCTGCGCGATGAAGGCGCGTTGCCGACCGGCCGCAAGGTCGCCGGGTCCGCGCCGTTCTTCATCGGCGCCGCCGACATGCCGATCGATCCGCCGGCCGGCTGGCAGCCCACTGCGCTTGCGGCCAAGATCAAATCCGGAGCGCAATTCGCCCAGACCCAGTTCTGCATGGATACCGGCGTGGTGCGCCGCTATGTCGGCGCGCTGCACCAGGCCGGCCTGACCAAGCAGATCGCGATCCTCATCGGCGTCAACCCGCTGCGCTCGGCGAAGTCGGCACAATGGATGAAGAACCATCTGTTCGGCACCATCATTGCCGATGCGCTGATTGCGCGGATGGAGCAAGCCGCCGATCCGGCGCGCGAAGGCATCAAAATCTGCGCCGAGCTGATCGAGGAATACGCCGCCATTCCCGGCGTCGCCGGCGTCCACATCATGGCGCCGGGCAATGACGCGGCCATTGCGGACGTCATCGCTGCAGTGAGGTCGAAAGTGCAAAGCGCGGCCGTCTGATCGCTCAGGCCGCACCGCGCACCCGATCGATCAGAACATTGGCGTTAGTCGGGATCGCATCACCGCGCCAGGCGACGTGGCCGTCGGGCCGCACCAGCACGAAGCGCCGCTCATAAAGGTCCGCGGCTGCCGGCTCACCGACATCGACAACCGCCAGCGGAACGCCGCGCGCCTTCGCTGCCTGCTCCAGCGCCGCCGCATCGGCATCGGCAAACCGCAACAGCACAAAGCCGCGGCCGAACAGATCGAGGGTCGAGCGCCCGTCGCCAAGCCAAGCGTGCGGCGCGCGGCTGCCGGGGCGGGCGGACGGAACGAAATTCTCCGGATCGTCGGGGACCGGCGGCGTGCCGTCGGCGACGCAGAGCGGCGAGGCCTCGTAGCGGTAGCCGAGCTGCAGGCCCGCGGTGCGGAACATGCGGCCGACGTCGCGCGCGAGACTTGCGCCGAGGCGCGCCCGCAGCGCGCGGCCGGCATCGCTGTCGTCTTCGATCGCCGCCATGCTGCCGCGGAATTCACCATGGGCGAGATGAAACTCGGTCGCCATGGCGACGTTGCGCAACCCGATCGGCCGCCGCTCGGCGTCGTAGGAGGCGAGCAACTGCGGGCCGCCCCAGCCTTGCAGCACGGCGGCGAGCTTCCAGCCGAGATCGACGGCGTCGCCGATGCCGGTGTTCATGCCGAGCGCGCCGGTCGGCGAGAGCTGATGGACGGCGTCGCCGGCGAGAAAGACGCGGCCGCGGCCGTAGCGCTCGGCAACGAGGCTGCGCCGCGTCCAGATACTGACGTCTTGCCACTCGACATCGAGCTGCCGGCCGACGGCACGCCGCAGCAATCCGGCGCGGTCGACGCTGCCGGGCGTCTGCTTGCCGTCGCTCTCCAGCGCCATCAGCCGCCACAGCCCGCCCACCGGATCGACGACGCGGATGTTGGCCCACAATCCGTCGCGGTCGATGGCGAGGAAGAACACGCCGGGCTCGCGGCCGCAGCGCTTGAGCAAATCCTGCGCACGGAAGAACAGATGCAACGGATGGCCGAGCGTGCCCTGCCCGGTCAGCGCGATGCCGAGCGTTTCGCGGATCGCGCTGGTGGCACCGTCGCAGCCGACGAGATAGTCGGCGTGGATGGTTTCGCGCCGGCCGCCGTCGAGATCGTGCAGTTCGGCGGTCACGCCGTCGGCTGCGGCTGTGAAAGACTCAAGCCGCGTGCGGTGGCGCAGCGCGACGCTCGGCTGCTTCTGCGCGAACGCGCGCAGGATCGGATCGAACCATATCTGCGAGCAGATCTGCATGCGCTCCGGGCTGTCGCTGCCGGGGCGCTGCTCGCCGCGCGGCGGCCGCCGCATGCGCGCCAGTTCGTGGCCGGCGAGGCTGGTGACGAAGACGACGTCGAGCGGATGATCGTCGGGAAACGGACAATGGCGCACGGCGTCGGCGATGCCCCAGCGCCGGCAGAACTCCATGGTGCGGGTGTTCACTTCGTTCATCTTCGGCGTGGCGATGGCGCCGTCGCTTTGTTCGACGAGCTCGCAGCGTACGCCGCGCCAGCCGAGCTCGGCGGCGAGCGCCAGGCCGACCGGACCGCCGCCGACGATCAGCACCGGCACGCGGCGCGCGGCCTCGGAATTCATGGCGATGCTCATTGCTCGTACGGCGCCATGCGCAGCGGCACGATCTGCCCGCCGTCGATATCGATCGCCGCGCCGTGCAGCAGGCGGCCGCGCGGCGAGACGATGAAGCGCACCATCGCCGCCACGTCCTCCGGCGTGCCGAAGCGGGTGATGTCGAGCTCGCGGCGATGCCGCTCCATGGCGGCCGCCTCGTCGAGCCCGGTCTTGTTCATGATCGTCGCCAGCCGATGCCGGAAGCGGTCGGTGACGATGGAGCCGGGATTGACGGCATTGACCTGGACGCCGTCGTGCTTGGCCAGATCGGCCAGCGCCTTCATGAAGGCGATGCTGGCGCCGATGACCGAAGCGCCGATCATGTAGTCGGCCACGGGCGCGCGAGCGCCGATGCCGGAGATGAAAACCACCGAGCCGCCCGCGGCCTTGAGCAGCGGCCAGGCCAGGCGGCACAGCCGCACATGGGCGAAGAATTTCAGATCGAAGCCCGAGCGCCAGTCCTGCTCGCTGAGCTCGAAGAAGCCGCCGCGCCTGGCCGCGCCGGCATTGTTGACCAGCACGTCGAGCCGGCCGAGGGCCCGCGTCAACGCCTCGACCAGCGCGGCCGGCGCATCAGCCGCCCTCAGGTCCGCGGCATGGACCGCCGCCTTGCGGCCGCGGGCGCGGATGTCCGCCGCGACGCTCTCCAATGCCTTGCCGTCGCGCGCGGCGAGCATCACGTCGCAGCCGGCCGCCGCCAGCTCGAGCGCGATGCCGCGGCCGATACCGCGGCTCGCGCCGGTGACGAGCGCGACCTTGCCGGCCAGTTCGTTCTCGCCGCCCGCCTGATCGTTGCCCGCCGGCATCTTCAATCGATCTTGATGTGGGCCGCCTTCGCCACCTCGACCCATCCTCGGTATTGGGTGGCGATGAAGGCGGCGAACTGCGCGGGCGTACCCGGCTTGGTCTCGCTGCCGACATTGGCGATGAGTTTTTGTATGTCCGCCGTCTGCAGGCCTTCGGCCATCGCCGCATGAATGCGGTCGACGACCGCGGCCGGCGTGCCGGCGGGCGCGACCAGGCCGAAAAACGAGTGCGCCTCGCAATTGGGCACGCCGGCTTCGGCCATGGTCGGCACGTCCGGCAACAGCGGCGAGCGCACATCGGTCTGCGCCGCCAGCGCCCGCAATTTGCCGGCGCGAATGAGCGGCGCCAGCGAGGCGCCGGTCTCGAAGGTCAGGTCGACGACGTGGCCGAGAATGGCGGTCGCCGACTGATTGCCGCCGCGATACGACACGCCGGTCATCTTGGTGCCGGTGCGCAGCATGAAGAGCTGCGCGGCGAGATCGGGCAAGCCGCCCGGGCCGGTGCTGCCGTAATTGAGCTTGCCCGGATTGGCCTTCGCGTACGCGACCAGCTCGGCGACGGTATGCCAGGGCGACGCCGGATCGACCACCAGGATCTGGAAGCCGCGCACCATCTCCACGATCGGCGTGAAATCCTTGATCGGATCGTAGCCGGCATTGGCCGAAACGGCGGGAATGGCGGCAAGCGTCGAGGAATTGCCGATGAAGAGCGCATAGCCGTCGGGCGCCGCCGCGGCGGCGGCGCGGGCGCCGATCGCGCCGGCGGCGCCGGGACGATACTCGATCACGATCGGCTGGCCGAGCCGGTCGGGCAGGATTTGCGAGGCGAGCCGCGCCGGAAAATCGCTCGGGCTGCCGGCGGCGGCCGGCACGATGATTGTGATGGGCTTCGCCGGATAGTCTTGCGCCAACAGCGCCGTGGGCGCTGCCAAACTCGCCGCCGCGATCGCGGCGAGCCAGAGGCTTGCGCGGCTCTTGGTCATCCGCCCTCCCCGACCTCCCCTGTCGCGCTCATGTAACCCGGCCGCCTCGCTCTTGGGAATGGCCGGCCGGCGTTTCCACGGTGCGAATATCGACTTCGGATTTCAGCGTGCGGTGCACCGGGCACTTGTCGGCGATCTCCAGAAGCCGCTTGCGCTGCTCGGCGGAGAGATCGCCCTCGAACGCGATGGCGCGGTCGATGCGGTCGATCTTGCCTTCTCTGGTTTCGCACTCGGCGCAGTCCTTGGCGTGGATCTTGTCGTGGTGCAGGCGGACCTCGGTGCGCTGCAGCGGAATTTGCTTGAGGTCGGCATAGAGCCGCACCGTCATCGCGGTGCAGGCGCCGAGCGCGGCGAGGAGGAGATCGTACGGCCCCGGGCCGCTATCGAGGCCGCCGTCCTTGACCGGCTCGTCGGCGGTCAGCCGATGCGGACCGACGACGATGTCCTGCTGGAATTTGCCGCGCCGGGTCTCGCGCACTAGCACGGTGCCGGGCGACGTGCCGTCGGCCGGCTCATCGTCGGCGCCCATGTCTTCCACGCCCATGTCTTCCACGCCCATGTCGAGATAGCGGGCGGCCCAGGCGGCGATGACACTGGCGACGTAAGCGTCATCGCTGCGGCGGCTGAGCAGATGATCGGCGCCGGCGAGCGAGATGAAGCTCTTCGGGTGTTTCGCCGCAAGAAAGATGTGGCTTGCATTGTCGATGCCGACGGTGTCGTCGGTCGGCGAATGGAAGATCAGCAGCGCCTTGTGCAGGTCGGCGATGCGCGGGGTGAGCATCTGCTCGGCGACGTCGTCGAGGAAGGCGCGGCGGATCTTGAACGGCCGGCCGGCGAGCGTGACCTCCACTTCGCCGTCCACGGCGATATCGGCGACCTTGTCCTTGAGCATGCCGGTGACATGGGCAGGATCGGCCGGCGCGCCGATGGTGACCACGGCGCGGGCTTCGGCGATGCGATGCGCGGCGGCGAGCACCGCGGCACCGCCAAGGCTGTGGCCGATCAGGATCGCGGGGGCTTTCAGTTTTTCGCGCAGATGATCGGCGGCGGCGACCAGATCGTCGACGTTCGACGAGAACGTGGTGTTGGCGAATTCGCCTTCGCTCATGCCGAGCCCGGTGAAGTCGAAGCGCAGCACCGCGATGCCGTGCAGCATCAAGCCTTCGGCGATCCGCCGCGCCGCGCGATTGTCCTTGCCGCAGGTGAAGCAGTGGGCGAACAGCGCCACCGCCCGCGCCGGCCCGTCCGGCCGATCGAGCAGCGCGGCGAGCGTTTCGCCCTTGGCATTGGGAAAGTCGAATTTCTCGGCGGGCATCGGGGGCTCCTGCCATTTCACTTTCGCGCAGTTGCACAGATAAGCACGCGACGATGAGGAGTGAATGTAGCCAACGCTTCGCCGCCCCGGCTCACGTGCGGGCGCGGGGCCGCCCGTTCCCTGTTTCCGTTCTGAACGAGAATGGAGCGCCGGGAGGCGCCGGGGGTTTGCGAGGCCCCCTGCCCGGAGCATGCGAGGCTCCGGGAACGCGCCTGACGAACGGGGTTGCGACGCCCGCTCGCGAGGCGCGGCGCCGAAGCCGGCAGGTTTGCGAGGCCTGCCGAACGGCGCTGCGCCTCCCGGCGCTCCACCGGACCGGCGAAATTTTACGGGCCGGCCGCGAAAGCGGCCGAGATGCGGCGGTTGCGCTTTCGCAACGTCCGCCGACGGCGCGTCATGATCGCGCCGAGCGGAAAGGCTCAGGTAGGAATTAATGCACAGAAGTCAAGGAGGCCGCTTGCCCCGATTCCTCATCCCGCGGAGCGCCCCATGGCAGGCGCAGCCTGCGTACACTTGGCTGCGATGGGCGCGTCTCGAAGGATGCCGCCCCGACGGGATGGTTCGAGACACGCCGCTGACGCGTCGCTCCTCACCATGAGCGTTGTGGAAAAGAAGAAGGGCCGCCCTCGCGGGCAGCCCTTCCATTGTCAGGCCGTGGCCCGGTTGCGCGAGGCGATGACTTCAAGCGAAGTCTTGCTTCAAGTGAAGTCTTGCCTCACGCGCATGAGCCGGTGACGGATTTAAGTCACCTGGCAGGACCCTCGGCTGAGGCGAAGATCCAGTTCATGAATGCCGGCGACCGCGGCGATAGACAATGAGACACTGGATCACCTCCTTTCGGTTGTTAACGATGGCGGCAATATAGGGCATGCGCCGAGATTCGGAAGATGCAGCTGGCCGCATCGGCCGCCAGCGCGGCGTGTGATCGCAATGGTCAAGGCCCCGGCGCAGCCAGAGCCGCAATCATGGCGGGCCCGATCGGCACGCCAAGCCCGGTGCATGCATTCCAACCCGGGCCCGGACCCGCCTGATAGCCGATGCCGAGCAGCATGTTGTTGCCGGACATAATCGGGCGAAGCAGATTGGTTTTTTGGTACAGCACGTCATTGACGAAACCGAGCGAGCGGCCGCGACGCTGGTTGAGCAGGGCGATGAATGCTGCCCACAACGGAGCCGCCGCGCTGGTGCCGCTGGCGACGACCTCCGTATTGCCTAGAGTAACGCGATAGCCGTTGATCTGCGCGGCAGCCGCGGCGACGTCCGGAACACCGCGGCCGCGGCGGCCGCCGTTGACGGACGGCGGCAGGTTGGCGTTGGTCTGGAAAGCCGGCACCGCATAGAAGTCGCTGATCCCGCCGCCGGTGCCATGGGTGCCGTCGTTCCACGCCTCTTCCTTCGTTATCGTGGTGGCGGCCCGGTCAAGAGTGATCTGCGTGCCGCCGCACGACAGGACGTAGGGGCTCGAGGCGGGATAGACGACGTGCGCCGCGTCGAACAGCCCGGCGGTAGCGAGATCGTCGCCGGACGCGGCGACCACCGTGATGCCGAGCCGCACTGTGTCGTGCAAGACGGCATCGAGCGAGAGGCGCGCCTGGCGTGGCCAGTTCTTTTCCGCCTCGCCCCACGTGATGACGATGACGGTTGGACGACGAACTTGGTCATGCACCGCATTGGCAACGCCGTCGGCGATCCCGGTGTCGCTGTTGGGCGTAAAATAGACCGCGATCTGCGCCTCCGGGGCTAAGCCGGCCACAACTTGCAGATCGAGAGCGACTTCCCTGTCGGCATCGGGATCGGCGCCGGGAGCGTTGCGGGCACCGCCGACGTGAACGTCGGTCACCGACGGTACAGCCACGTTCATCTTGCGGCAGGCAGCGGCGAGATCTTCCGGCCGGTAGCCGCCTCTCGGCTCGATCAGGGCAATACGCTGCCCGGCTCCGCGCCCGCCGGTCGCCAGGCCGTAGAGCGCGGCGAAGTCGCTTGGCAGCAGGCCCGATTCTCCCTCGGGGCCATTCATCCCGGGCCGCCGCAAGCGCGGGCACTCGTCGAGGCCGAGCACGCCATGCACGAGGCGCGCAAGTTGCGGGCGGATGACCGGTGGGTGCGACGGAGCGCGATACCGGCCACCGTCCACTTCGACCTCGATGATTTTCGTCTTGAAGAGGCGCTCGGCGGCTTCGCGGGACGCCAACAGCTTGACCCGCCGCCGCGCCGTGTCGACGCGGATGACACGCATGCCGTTTCGCCGGGCAAATTTTCGGATCCTAGCGATCGGGCCGGCAAGCAATTTCCGCCGCTGCGCCGCAAGCGCGTTGCGCGTGACGCGTGGCAGGAGCTCTGCCAGATCGGCCCTGCTGCAAGGCCGGCGCTCCACGCGCCGGCGATGCTTCAGATAAAAAGTCAGCAACAGCGGCTTCTCCGGTGGCGACCGTGTGCCACCGGAGACCTTGCTTCGTCTTTTACCGCGCCGGCTTTGGGCCGTTCGGGGTGAGCGGCCACGCGCCATTATGGCCCAATCGCGTTCAACGGGATTGCCCAGACGAAATCCATTTGCAACGCCTTGAGCGATTGGTTGGGTGCTCCTGGATTATTCCAGAATGAGCCCGGAAGCGGAGTGCCGTTCGGACTTTGCCCGTTCGGCAGGAAAACGTTCTGGGCATTGGCCCCGCTGGACTTCACCGATGCGTTGCCGTGACACGTCATGCATGACGATGAGGGAACAAATCCGTTTTCCGTCACTGAGTTGCCGAGCAGTGTTGGCTGTCCGGTCGATGTCGTAAAATCGATCTGACTGCCCTTGAGGCAATAGTTTTGGAAAGCTGATTCGAGTTTGGCCGCGGTGAACATGTCCTTGAGTGCCTGCACCTTGCCACAGGCCGGGTATTGCTTGCCGGTCGATGAATTTGGCGCAACGTACTTGTCGGTCGCACCGAAATTGTCGCGGCAGCCGATATAGTCGCAACGGCCGAGATTATTCATGTGCTCGAAGGTCGCCCAGGTCCAGTTCGGGACCTGCTTGGAGATGAGGTGCATCGACACCAACGCGTATTGCTTGCCGTCGGACGCGGTGTTGACGTGATAGAGCGATGCATTGACCGAGCTGGCCGGCACCCAATTCGCCTTCACCTCAATCGCATCGATTGGAAAGACGATCGGCTTGCCGGCAGCAAAGGCTTGCTTCAGCCCGGCCCGGGTGAACAGCTTGTGATCGACGATGAAATCGAAGGCGGCCTTGTTGCGCCGCACTTCTTCGCTAACCGTTGCGCCCGGCGGCATCGGCACCACGAACGGATTCGGTCCCTTCCGCGGCGGAGCAAAGCGCACCAAGGCCGGGACCTTCAGCTTGGCCACCGGCGCTGTCGACGGCCATACCGGCGAAGTCACAAACGTGTCGTCGTCGGATGCCCAAGTCTCGAACAGGACGTTGTTGTTCTTGCCGGTCGTGGCCGCCGGCGCGTTCACCTGTGTGAACAATTGCCAAGAAACCTTATCCGGGTTGTTGATCGCCGGATCTGGATCCGGGATGGTCGCTATGATCGAGCCTGGCGGGTTGGCAACGATAGGCCCATTTGCATTCGGCGGCGGCAAGGCCTGTGCCAGCGCCTGCAGCGCCACCACACTCGCAGCCGCACAGAGCGTCCAACTCATCGCTTTCATGTCTGCCTCCCACTTGCCCAAGCTCCCGACTCCACGGTCAGGGAGCAAAACCGTCATTCATCCACTGCTGGAACAGCGCGATCTGTTGGTCCGGCCAATAAGGCCCTCCCATCGGCATGCGCGGCAGGCTCGCGCCGGTGAGATGCGCCAGCACGTTGCAGGCGTTGGCATGGTCGGGAAAATCGTCGCTGCCCGCGGGATCGGACATATAAGCGTATGTGCCGAGCGCGACGCCGTACCGGGCCATGCAGGCAATGTCCCCCGGCTGAAACAGCGGCTCGACGTCGTTGGCAAAAGACGTGGCCATGATTGTACCGCGCCGAACAGACAACCGATGACCATAGGTTGAAATTTTTCTAAGTCAATCTGGGCCGTCGCAAAGGCGGCGCGCGGTCTCGAAAATTCTATCTCCCCAGCTCCCGCATCGCCCCGTCCAGCCCCTCGATGGTCAGCGGATACATCCGCCCGCCCATGATCTGGCGCATCAGGCGGATCGAGGCGGTGGTTTCCCATTCGCGCTCGGCAACGGGGTTGAGCCAGACGCAGGATGGATAGGTGGCGAGCACGCGCTGCATCCACACTTGGCCGGCTTCCTCGTTGAAATGCTCGACCGAGCCGCCGGGCGCGACGATCTCGTATGGCGACATCGCCGCATCGCCGACGAAGATCGCCTTGTAGTCGTGCGGATAGGTGTGCAGCACGTCCCAGGTCGGCGTGGTCTCGGTCCAGCGCCGCGCGTTCTGCTTCCACAGCCGCTCGTACAGGCAATTGTGGAAGTACAGATGCACCATGTGCTTGAACTCGGCGCGCGCCGCCGAGAACAGTTCCTCGGTCGCCTTGACGTGCCAGTCCATGGAGCCGCCGACGTCGAAGAACAGAAGAACTTTGATAGTGTTGTGGCGCTCCGGCCGCATCAGGATGTCGAGATAGCCCTTGTGCGCGGTGCCCTTGATGGTGCCGTCGAGGTCGAGCTCTTCGGGCGCGCCGGTGCGGGCGAATTTGCGCAAGCGCCGCAGCGCGAGCTTGATGTTGCGGGTGCCGAGCTCGACGTCGCCGTCGAGATCCTTGAACTCGCGCTTGTCCCACACTTTCACGGCGCGGAAGTTGCGGTTGCCGTCCTGGCCGATGCGCACGCCTTCGGGATTGTAGCCGTAGGCGCCGAACGGCGAGGTGCCGGCGGTGCCGATCCATTTCTTGCCGCCCTGGTGGCGGCCTTTCTGCTCGGCGAGACGCTGACGCAGCGTCTCGAGAAGTTTCTCCAGGCCGCCCATGGCCTCGATCTGCTTCTTCTCCTCCTCGGTGAGATATTTCTCGGTGAGTTTTTTCAGCCACTCGATCGGGATTTCGGCGGCGAGCGCATCTTCGACCAGATCGAGGCCCTTGAAGACGTGGCCGAACACGCGGTCGAACTTGTCGAGATTGCGCTCGTCCTTGATGAGCGCCGCGCGCGACAGGTAGTAGAACGACTCGACCCGGCGGTCGGCCAAATCCTTCTCCATCGCCTCCATCAGGGTGAGGTATTCGCGCAAAGTCACCGGCAAGCCGGCGGCTTTCAGCTCATGGAAGAAAGTGGCGAACATGGGCTTGCAGTGTAGCGCGAAACGGGCGCGCCCGTGCATGGCGCAAAGCTGTCGAACTTCGGTGCCCGGAAGCAGCCGCGAAACACGTCTCGCCTTTTAACCCATTGATTTTCCGGGTATTCGACATATCGAAAGATATATCTTGCGCTATAGCGCATACTGATCTATCTAACGATATATCTTAATCCAAGGAGAACCTTGAAAATGCACAGACATCGTGGATCACGGGACGAACATCGCGGCTCCCGCGAGGAAGGTTTTTGGGCGGCGGGACGCCACCGGCGCCACCGCTTCGGCGGCGGCTTCGGCTTCGGCGGCCGTCATGGCCACGGCATGGATCCCGACGACATGCGCGCCGGGCGGATGCTGGCGCAGGGCGACTTGCGGCTGATCGCGCTGTCGTTCATCGCCGAAGTGCCGCGCCACGGCTACGAAATCATCAAGCTCGTCGAAGAGAAGACCGCCAACTGGTACTCGCCGAGCCCCGGCATCGTCTATCCGACGCTGACGTATCTCGAGGAAGCGGGCTACGTCACCGCCTCCACCGAAGGCGCGAAGAAGCTCTACGCCATCACGGGCGAAGGCCGCGTTTATCTCGAGGCCAATCGCGACGTGGTCGACGCGGTGCTCGATCGCCTCGCCGCGATCGGCGAGCGCATCAACCGCTGGCGGCGCGCCGAACGCGGCGAGCGCGGCAACCGCCGCACGCTGCCGCCCCTCGTCGAGGCTGCGTTCGACCATTTGCGCGACACCGTCGGCAAGCGGCTCGAAACCGACGCCGACGCCGAAGCGCGCCTCGCCGAAATTCTGGCCCGCACCGCAGCCGAGCTGCAGGGCAAGAGCTGAATCGTCATTGCGAGGAGCAAAGCGACGAAGCAATCCGGGCGGCGCCAGTGGATTGGATTGCTTCGCTTCGCTCGCAATGACGTGCGAAGATTATGCCGTGACTTCCGGCGTCCCGACATGCTCGGGCCGCACGCCAAGCCCGATCAGGCGCGCCGGGATGCGGCGCAGCACCGGAAACAGCGCGAGCAGCTTGAAGACGAGCGGCGGCTTCGGCCGCTGCTCGCTCATGAGCGCCTGGCTGATGATGCGGTTCTGCACGGCGAGCTGCAGCGCTTGCGTCAGCCGCACCGGCAACGTCCGCCGCTCCTGGATGGCCCGCAGGTCGGCGTCGGTCACCGTGCCGCGCAAGAGCTTCGCAGCAAGGCGATTGGCGGTGGCGACGGCGTCCTGCACCGCGATGTTGACGCCGACGCCGCCGACCGGCGACATCGCGTGGGCGCTGTCGCCGATGCAGATGAGCCCCGGCCGCCACCATTGCCGCAGACGGTCGACCTTCACGGTCAAAAGCTTGACGTCGTCGAAGCTTGCGATCTCGCCGATGCGATCGGCGAGGAACGGCGACATCGACAA
>Ga0335081_10015312_pt1 | contig 12404 bp, 12 predicted proteins | sample Lox_Sample_35_FD_206713 | JGI IMG/M metagenome (GOLD analysis project Ga0335081, IMG submission 206713) | Soil microbial communities from Loxahatchee National Wildlife Refuge, Florida, United States - Lox_Sample_3.5 | ecosystem: Environmental > Terrestrial > Soil > Wetlands | place: USA...
GCGGTGATTGCATTGCTGGGTCTGATGATTGAAGGTGATGGCGCCATCATTGCCATGGGCGTGAAAGTCGCGTTGCTGGCAGGACAACATTGAGAACCGGAGAACGAACATGGAAAACACCGCTGTCTCGAAACATACGATTTCCTTCGGATTATCGCTGGCGCTCTGCAGCGTGATCAACGCGCTGCTGGTGGTTACGAAAGAAAAAAGCCGCGTCGTCACGTCCGGGCTGCAAAAAATCACCGGGCATCAATGGGTCACTCATGTTGCCATCATCCTGATTCTTTTTGTCTTCTTCGGTTGGTTGTTTGCGAGGGCCAACCACGGCCAGGGACCGAAGCTGACGGTCAACCGTTTGACGGGAATCATCCTGGCGGGAATCGCCGCGGGCGGCCTCATCATTATCGGGTTCTATTTGATCGCCGATTGAAACCCGACCTGCGATCCGCGATTTTTGATTCACGATATTCGGCGGACGTGCAGATTACCGATTATGGATGAACTCGTAGATCGCGTGTCGTAAGTTGGTTCAGAGTCGCGTGACGGTCTCTCCCGCCAACATAACTGATCGCTATGTTGCATTCGAATACAAACGGAATTTGGGGAAAGAATTCAAAGCCTGATTTACCACTAAAACCACGAAAGCCAATCTTTGAACACCTTCCAAAACCTTTCGGTAAAAGCGCCGACGATCAAACCAACCAGAATTGCGCCACCGCAAATAAGCAGTATTCCAACAATCCAGGATTTGTCATCCGCGAACCATATCCACCACGAACAACCAAGGATCGCTCCTGGAATCGCACCGAATAAAAAATGAGCCCAGAATTCAACCCAGTCGAATTTTGGCGCTTCACTCATTTGGCAGTTTTTGAACTTCCTCTCCACCTTTGATCCCCTTAAGCAATTCCGCCACCGTCATTCCCCATCCCGGCAGAGTCAATTCCGGCGCAATTTCGCTCAGCGGTTGAAGCACAAACCGCCGCACCGGCGCCCGCGGATGCGGCAAAATCAAATCCGCCGAGATGCGCGTTTCCGCCCCAAAGGCGATCAAATCCAAATCCAAAGAACGCGGCTCGTTTATAATATTTCTTGCCGAACGGCCAAATTCCCTTTCCAGTTCCTGAAGTTTTTTCAACAACGATTCCGGCGTCTCACCTTTGCGCGGCACCAGTCCGGCCACCGCGTTCACAAACTTCGGCGATCCCGGAGGACAATCCACCGGCAACGATCCCCAGAGCGAGGATTTGAGAACCGGCTGGTCGGAGAAATTTTGCAGCCGCGCCATTGCGGCCAGAATGATCCGGCGTGAATCGCCGAGGTTGGAACCGAGAGCAACAAAAACCATTTATGATTGATGATTGATGATTGATGATTTTTCGGTCGCGGACGGCAGAGGCAAATCGTAAATCATAAATCGTAAATCAAAAATTACTTCAGTCCCAGCACGTCCTGCATGGTGTAGAGGCCGGGTTTCTGTTTAACGACCCAGAGCGCGGCGCGCAACGCGCCGTTGGCAAACGCTTCCCGGGTCGTCGCCTTGTGCGTCAGTTCCAGCCGTTCGCCGGAGTTCGCAAAAATGACGGTGTGATCGCCCACCACGTCGCCGCCGCGAATCGAATGAATACCAATTTCCGCGGGCGTGCGTTCGCCGACAATGCCGACCCGCCCATGCCGTGTCACTTTGTCGGGTTGCAGCTTGCGGACATTCGCCAGGATTTCCGCCAGTGTTTTGGCCGTGCCGCTGGGCGCATCCTTCTTCATGCGATGATGCATCTCCACGATTTCCAGATCAAAGCCGGGCCCCAGAATCTCCGCCGCTTTGCGCGTGAGCCAGAACAACGTGTTGACGCCGGTGGAAAAATTCGACGCCAGGACGATGGGAATCTCCGCTTCGTGCTTTCTGATTTTTGCTTTCTCCGTCTCTGAATGGCCGGTGGTTCCAATAACCAGCGCTTTTTTCTGCTCGGCACAGAGCGAAACGATGCCCGCCGTGGCGGTGTGCGAACTGAAGTCAACCACGACGTCCGCTTTGCCGAGGCACGAAAACAAATCGTCGCCCTGATCAATCTGGCCAGTGACTTCCAGTTCGCGAAAGTTTTTCGCGCACGCAACCAGTGTCTGGCCCATGCGGCCCTTCGAACCGGTGATGCCAACTTTAATCATAGCGGTTGGGTGTTCGCAGTTACCAAATTTTCCCATCTTCTATCTTCGCTTACAGGAGTCCGCACGCCTTCATCGTCGCGCGCAATTTCGCGCGGTTCGCCGCGCTCATCGGCACCAGCGGCAAACGATATTCCTCCCCGATCACGCCCATCATTGCCAGCGCGGCTTTGACAGGCACGGGATTCGTTTCGAGGAACAAATCCTTGAACAGCGGGGTGAATTTCGCGTGCAACTGCCCCGCCCTTTTGGCATCGCCGCGCGCAAACGCACTCACCATCTGCGCGACTTCGCGCGGGATAACGTTTGACGCCACGCTGACGACGCCTTGCGCCCCGACCGCCATGAACGGCAGTGTCAGCGAATCGTCACCGGACAAAATCTCGAATTTCGGGCCGAGCGCCGCACGCAATTGCGATACCCGGTCACAGCTCCCGCCGGCTTCTTTGATGCCGATGATGCTTTTGCATTCCACGGCGAGTCGCCGGACCGTTTCGACCCCGATTTCCACGCCGCAGCGGCTGGGAATGCTGTAGAGCACGATGGGCAGATTCGTTGCGCGCGCGATGGCGCGGAAATGCTGGAACAACCCTTCCTGCATTGGCTTGTTGTAATACGGCGCGACCTGGAGCGAACCGTCCACGCCCACGTCCTCGGCGCGTTGCGTCAGGTAAATCGCTTCTTTGGTCGAATTCGCGCCGGTGCCGGCGAGCACTTTGACTTTGCCGCGGGCGAACTTCACCGCCAGCGCGATGATGTTGATGTGCTCATCGTAATCCACGGTCGGCGATTCCCCGGTGGTGCCGACCGGCACGATGCCGTCCACGCCGCCCTTGATTTGCAGTTGAATCAAGCGGTTCAGGGCGGTTTCGTCCACGTCGCCATTTTTGAACGGGGTGACAATCGCGGTGTAAGTGCCGGTGAACATAATTCAATCCAGCGCACAGCATCGGCGAAAACGTCCTGCTTGGCGAGCCTGAATTTTTGTACCTGATTTCATTGACTTGCCTGGCACGGCAAAAAGAGCATCCTGCCAGTGAAAAACCGGCTGACATGAAAGCGTTCTCTCCTTTTCTGGCAATTGTGGCGCTGTCCGCCTGCCTCGACATCGCCTGTGCCACCGACGAAGCGTTTGTACCGTCGAATCCGAAGGAGATGCAACGGCTCACCGATCGTCATTCGCCCGCCTATCATACCGCCAAACTGTTCCGACACGGCATCAATCTGGGAAATTATCTGGAAGTGCCACCCGGCGAACATTGGAACGTAACGTATTCCGTGAACGATTTTACGTTCATGCACGCCGAAGGTTTTGACCACGTGCGCGCGCCGATTTGCTGGCAACACTACACCGGCCCGGCGCCGGATTTCAGGCTCTCACCGGAAATTTTTGCAAAGGCGGACTGGGCTGTCACCAACGCGCTGAACAATCATCTCGCGGTCATTATCAACGTCTGCCACTTCAACGCGTTCATGACCAATCCAACCGCCCAGACGGACAAATTGCTCGCCATCTGGCGGCAACTCGCGTTGCATTACGCGAAATTTCCCGACTCGCTCGCGTTTGAATTGTTGAATGAACCAAACGACGCGGCGACCACGCAGCTGATGAATCCGATTTACGCGCGGCTCATCGCCGAAATCCGCCAGACCAATCCGCGCCGCGCCATTTTTGTCCAGCCGGGCAATTGGGGCGCCATCAACGAATTGAAAAATCTCGTGCTGCCGCCCGACAACAGTTTGATTGTGTCCGTCCATTGTTACGAGCCGTTTTATTTCACGCATCAGGGCGCCGACTGGGCGGGACCGGACCGGCAGGTCACCGGCATTCAATATCCCGGACCGCCCGCCAAACCGCTCGTGCCCGACCCATCGCTCAGGCTGAATTCGTGGGTGCTGGACTGGATCCACGATTACAACACCTTGCCCGCTGGCCGGAATCCATCCGGCCCCTCGGCTTTTGCAGGTCAATTGAGGCTGGCGCGGGATTGGTCGGATTATTATGGTCGTCCCATGCACGTGGGCGAATGGGGCTGCTACCTCAAGGCCGACCCGCAATCGCGGCTCCGTCACATTGCTGCGTTCCGCTCTGTGCTCGACACGGAGAAGTTGAATTGGGCGATGTGGGATTGGGGCGGGTTGTTCTGTTACTGGGATGAGAAAAACCAGCGACCGTTGCCAGGAATGCACGAAGCCTTGTTCGGAAAATAAACCAGAATGATAGGTCCATTGAAACAAATACTCCCTCGACGTGTTCAGTGGAATGAGTGTTTACGTCTGCCCTCACCTTTTATCCCCTCCCCCAGGAGAGGAAATCGCTTTCGATGGTTTCCGGTTTTGCAGATGAATGTCCGGCCAATCCAGCCGCGTCAATTTTTAAGAGAGCGGCGAACGCTTCTCCCTCTCCTTCGGGAGAGGGCCGGGGTGAGGGCGGATGTCATCCTTGCACCCAAGATGTCGTGGCGCAACCGAAGAGTCCGGTTTCATACTCCGTCGCCCGCTGAAAACATTGAAAAATCAACCGATCAATCATGAAAAAAATTTGCTGCTCCCTGTTCGCAATGGTTCTGCTTTCCGGCTGCGGTAATCAGCAGCCGCCGGCCAATCCGTATGCCAACGCCCAAACCAAAGCCGTGCTCGAGTATTTCCAGGGTCTGGAAGCGCGTTCCGACCAGCGCCTGTTGTCCGGCCAATTTTCCAATTTCGGCGACCGCGCCAATCCAGGCTTGCTCGTGGAAATTAACAATCGAACCGGCCATTGGCCGGCAATTTTAGGCGTGGACTACGCCGGACGCGGCGGCATTCGCACCGAAGAACCTGACAGGGCGGCCATCGAGTACTGGCGCCAAGGCGGGCTCGTCACCATCAGCGCACACCTGTACGACCCCACCTTGACCAACAGCGCGTTCGGCGGATTGCGCGACAAAGACGTTGACTTGAACACGCTGCTGGCACCGGACACCGCAGCGCACGCACGCTGGATGCACGAACTGGATCGAATCGCCGCTGGCTTGCTGGAACTCAAAACCAACGGCGTTGTGGTCCTGTGGCGGCCATTCCACGAAATGAACGGCAACTGGTTCTGGTGGGACGGCAAAGACCCTTCGACGTTCAAAAAACTCTGGCGGCAGGAGTTCGACTATTTCACGACGACGAAGGGTCTGGACAATCTGCTTTGGGTTTATGCGCCGAACCACGGCACCAACACCGCTGTGTATTATCCCGGCGACCGTTATGTGGATTTGGTCGGTCTCGACGCCTACACCGACTTCGTGGACACCAATCACGTCCTCGGATATGCGGAAGTCGCGCGATTGCCGAAGCCGTTCGGGTTCACGGAATTTGGTCCGCACTCGCCGAGCAACCCACCCGGCGATTACGATTACCGGCGGTTTCTCGATGGCGTGAAGGCCAATTTCCCGCGCACGGTCTTTTTCATGAGCTGGAATGCGAAATGGAGCCTCGCCTCGAACACGAACGTTACCGAAATGTTGAACGACCCGTGGCTCGTGAATCGCGAAGACCTTCCCAAAAACCTGGCCGGCAGCCGCTGAAAGCAGCGTTAATTCACACGGAGGGAATTGGCTGGATGCAGCGATGGCAAATCATTCGGCGCCAGACCATTCGCACACTTGCTATTCACCATTCCTCCGCTTAATCTCTGCGCCCTTGAAAAAAAACGGCCGGCTGACAATTCCGCGCAAGACGATTTATCGCCTGTCGCTTTACCTGCGCTGCCTCGGGCGGCTGCGGGAGAATGGCATCGGCACCGTTTCCAGCGAGATGCTCGCCCGGGCCGCCGGCGTCAAGTCCACCCAGCTCCGCAAGGACCTCGCCTGCTTCGGCACGTTCGGCACGCGCGGCCTCGGCTACGACGTGGCGGCGCTTTCCAAACGGATCGCCGACGAGCTCGGCACGTCGCGCCTGCAACCGGTGATTCTGGTCGGCGTCGGCAACCTCGGACTCGCGTTGCTGTCATATCGCGGTTTTGAAAAGGAGGGATTTGAAATTGTCGCCGCCTTTGACGCCGACCCGCGCCGGAAGCGTGACAAAAAAACCAAGCAGGCGATTTTCGGCATGGACGAACTGCCCGAATTGGTCAGAAAGCAAAACATCAAAATGGCCATCCTCAGTGTCCCGGCGGCCGTGGCCCAGGAAGTTGCGAACCAACTGATTCAGGCCGGTATCGTTGGGATTTTGAACTTCGCGCCGATTGTGCTTTCGGTGCCCGAAGAAGTCATGGTCAACAACGTCAACCTCGCCATCGAGCTCGAAAACCTGAGCTATTTCACTCAGGAATGACGCGTGATGGGCGGACGCCTCAGTGGAAGGCCGACCGAAGACCGGGACGCGTTTTGTCCTGGCCGGATTTGTCCATGGCCAGAGGCACCACCGGCTCCGGGGTTGAAATCAACTGCAAAGAATTTTTTGGATGTCGCACTTTCCGGGCCGGTTTCGGTTTGTTGGCCGCCACCGGGGCCGTGGTCTGGGGCGAGTCCGACAGGTAAAGATAGCGACCGCAGCTCTCGCAAATTTGAATGTCCGTGTCGTGCATCAAGGTGGTGACAACGCCGATGGGCACGCGCATGTGACAGCCGGTGCAGACCTGGTTGCGAACGGCCGCCACGCCTTTTTTTCCCCGGGCCACCAGGCGGTCGTAGTGGGCGATGATTTGCAGGGGGATTTTGCCGCGCAGATCTGTAATGATTGCCTCGGCATTCTTTTCTTTGGTTTCTCCAAATTCGAGTGATTGAAGTTTGATTAGATTCTGAAGTAATTCGTTCATAAAACCATGCTAATTGTTTATCTCATATCCGGCAGATTTCCGCAAGTCGAATTTATGCGGCCCAGCAACCGCAATAACCCCTCCAAAATCGTAATCGGATGCGGTGGGCAACCGGGGACGTAAAGGTCCACCGGCAAAACGCCTTCCGCGCCGTTCCGCTGTTCGGCGTGGCCGAAGTAAGGCCCGCCGGAAATCGCGCACGCGCCCACGGCGATCACCAGCTTCGGCGCCGGCACCGCGGCATAAGTCTCGCGCAGGGCCGCTTCCATGTTGCGCGTCACGGGGCCGGTGATGAGCACTCCGTCGGCATGGCGCGGCGAGGCAACGAACTGAATGCCGAACCGCCCCAGATCAAACACGACCGTGTTCAATACGTTCACGTCGGCTTCGCAGCCATTGCAGCCGCCGGCGCTGACCTGGCGCAGCTTGAGCGAACGGCCAAACAGTTTGCGCGACTTTTTGTCGAGCGCTTGCGCCAGTTGAAATTCCTTTTCGCCGAGCACCAACGCATCCCGGGACGATGTGGCCAGACGATGTTCCGTCGTGAAACGAATGGCGCCTTCCGGACAGGCACGCTCGCACTCCGGACAAAAGAGACAACGGCCGAGATCGAGTTGCACGCCTTTTTCACTCACTGCAATCGCATCAGTCGGGCAGACATCGGCGCAGACGTGGCAACCATCTGGACATTTTGTGGAATCAATCTGCGGACGGCCGCGCAAACGATCAGGCAACACCGGCGGCCGGTCCGGAAAACCGACCGTGCGATGCCCCTGATGGGCGCGGGCCAGGAGTGCTTTTAACATTATGTCATTGCCTTTTGGATTTGCGATTGACGATTGACGCGCCAACTCCCGGCGGCCCGCAAATCATAAATCGTGAATCGCAAATCATAAATTTCACAGGTCATGGCCGCAATACGACAGGTTGAAACTTTTGTTGCAGAGCGGGAAATCAGAAATCTGCTGGTCGCGCAACGCCATAGCCAGCCCCATCCAGTTGTGAAACGACGGGTCCACGACTTTGTAATGCGCAAATTTTCCCGCGGCGTCCGTCAGGGCTACGTGGCAAATCTCGCCGCGCCAGCCTTCCGTCAGCGACACTACAGTGTGGTTCGCCGCGAGCGGTCCGATTTCAGCCTGGACCGGACCATCCGGCAGGGCCTTGAGCTGGTCGAAAATAAACGCGAGGGAACGCTGGATTTCCATCCACCGCACATGCGCCCGCGCAAAGACCGTGCCGCTGTGATACAACGACACCGGAATTTGCGCGAATCGGTAGATGCCCGAAGGGAATTGCGCTCGCACGTCGCGTTCGATGCCGCTGGCGCGGGCCACCACACCAACGAGTCCCAATCCCAGGGCGGTGTCGCGCGAGACCGGACCGGCGTTTTCGAACCGCGAGCGGACCGACGGCGCCTCCCAAAGCAAATTTACCGCGTTCGTCACATCCTTGCGGCCTTGTTCCAAACGCTCCTTGAATTGCGCCTGACGGCTATCGTCGAAATCAAACAAAATACCGCCGGGCCGGACCAGACCGCGTCCGAACCGGTTCCCGCAAATCAACGCCGTCAAATTCAGGAAATCACCGCGCACGCGTCCGCAAAAGCTCGCCGTGGGCAGATAACCGACATCGCCAGCCAGAGCGCCGAGGTCGCCGGTGTGATTGGCGAGTCGTTCCAGCTCGAGCGCGATGGCGCGCAACGCCTGCGCCCGCGCTGGCACACGGCAACCGGCAAGCGATTCGACCGCCTCGCAATACGCCAGCGTGTGGCCGATGGTTGTGTCACCGGCCAGGGTTTCCATGCCGGGAATCGTCCGCTTGTTCGGCCCGCCGATGAGCGCGCGTTCGATACCGCGATGTTGGTAGCCGAGTGAAATTTCCAGGTGATACACCTTCTCGCCGTGGCATTGAAACCGGAAATGGCCCGGCTCGATAATGCCGGCGTGAACCGGGCCGACCGCGACTTCGTGGACTTCTTCACCGGTCATCGTGAAATAATCCGTAACGCCCGGCGAAATGGAAATTTCCGCCGGACGGTTCCAGGCATCGTATCCTTCGCGATAAGAATGATGAAAACGAATTGGCTTCAACCACGGATGGCCGTCTGGACGAATGCCCCATTGCTCGGCGATTTCGCGTTCGAACCAGTGCGCTTGCGGGCAATCGGGAGTCAATGCCGCGTAGGCATCCCCAATGTGTGTCGAAGTCAGCGTCAACGTCCCTTCCTCCTCGCGCGCAAGCATTGCGAATAATCGCAACCCACCCGGGTCCACCGCCTTTCGGCCACGCTGGCTGCCGGCCTCAGGGACGATAGCGCCGAACAAGGCGCTGAGATGCGCGCCGGCTTCAACCGCTGACAAAATCGTCTCCCTGAATTCATCGAAAGCCACCGGTGGCAGATCGGCCAGGTTCACTTTTTCCCCGTTGCGAACTGCGGAAATGGAATCAGCACTCATGGCAGCGTTCCTCGCGATGAACTGGCGAGCGCCGGACCAGCGTGGCGGATGACATCCGCGGCGGCGTTCAAGGCGGTTTGCAGCGGCCCCGGCATCCACAACCCCAACACCAGCAATAACCCGAGCGGCAACACCACCAATAGCGTCTCCAAGATTCCGATGCGGCCTGGCAGGACAGCCGGTGCCGCCTTTCCCCAGGCCACTGGAATGGCGTGGCCCAGCGCCCCCACGAAAACCACTCCGGCTCCGAACAGAAACAACACCAGCGCCAGCATGGCCCGGCCGTCCATGGCTGCCTTGAGAATTTGCATCTCGCTCATGAACAACGCGAATGGCGCCACGCCAATCAACGCCAGCAAACTGCCGAACAATCCCGCCCCCCACATCGGCGCCGTGCGCATCGCGCCGGACAGCTTGCGCATGTCGTGCGTGCCGAACGTTTGCCCCAGCCGTCCGGCCGCAAAAAAGGCAAGCGTCTTGCACAGCGAATGATTGAGCGTGTGAAACAGCGCGGCAAATGTTCCCAAACCGCCCAACCCCACGCCGAGCGTGATGATCCCGATGTGCTCGACGCTGTGATAAGCCAGCAGACGCTTCAAGTCGTGTTGAAACACAATGAAGGCCGCCGCCACCAGAATTGAAAAAAGGCCGAATCCGACCAGGAGTTTCAATCCCCAGCCGGTGTTTCCCGTGCCCGCCTCGACAATCGGCACGTAACGCATCACACAATACAACGCCGTGTTCAGCATGAATCCCGAAAAGAGCGCCGAGACGGGCGCGGGCGCCTGGCTGTGCGCGTCCGGCAGCCAGTTGTGCATCGGGGCCAGGCCGGCCTTGGTGCCGTAACCAACCAGCAGGAAGATGAAAGCGGCTTTAAGCCAAACCGGGTTCAACGACGCAGCGTGTGCGTGCAAATGGGTCCACAGCAGGACTTCCGGCGCGGGCAGGCCCAATCCGCGCGTAGAGGCGCCGACCAGCAGCGTCCCCATGAAGGCAAAGGCCACGCCGACCGAGCAGATCAAGATATACTTCCACATCGCCTCCAAGGATTCACGCGTCACGTGCACACAAATCAAAAAACCGGTCAGCAGAGTTGTGGCTTCAATTCCCACCCACATGATCCCGAGGTTGTTTGAGATGAACACGAGCGTCATCGCCGCCAACGCGCCGCACCACAGACTGGCGAACTGCCGCGCCTGCTTCAGCGTCAGCCGGCCCTCCCGCAGTTCCATTCCGAAGTAAACCGCGGCGTAGGCTGAACACAGTCCGTAGATCAACAGCATGACCCCCAGGTTGTAGGCCGACAGCGCGTCCAGATAAAGCCACTCCGCGCTGGCCGATACCGGGCCGGACACCAGGACCTCTCCGGCGACATACCACCCCAGCGCCACGGTGATGCCGACCCCGACACAAAGCACGCGCAGGATTGCCCGCACCGACTGCAGCCGGAGCGTCAAACCGCCCGCCGCGGCCGGAACCAGAATCAGCAACCAGAGTATGGCTTCGTGTTTCATCCCGCGTCAGCCTTTCAGACGATCCAGCCGGTCGGTTTCAATATGGTCGAATTCGCGATTGATGTGATAAACCGCAATCCCCATCACAAACACCGCCACAAACACGTCCAGTAAAACCCCCAGCTCAACCAGGAACGGCGTTTCCGCGACAATCCCGACGCCAAACGTGTAGATGCCGTTCTCCAGCACGAGAAATCCCAGCACCTGGTTCAAGGCGCGTTTGCGCGCCACAATCAGAAATAACCCGGCGAAAATGGAAAAGAGCGCCACCGGCGCCAGCCACGGCGAAGCGATGTTTTCCGGCATCACCAGCCGGGTGCACATCCAGAACGACACGCCCAGCGCCAGCACACCCGCAACGAGCGATGCGACATAGCCGACGTAAGGCTCGATCTCCCGCGCGACTTCCGCTTCCCGCACCGCGCGAAAGAGCAGCCGCGGGAACACGATGCCCTTCAGGGCAATGGTCCCCGCCGCTAACGCCGCGAAATGCAGCGATAATTCGTGCAGGTGCGCCAGAATCGGCAGCAGCCCGAGCACCATGCCTTGCGCCGCCACCACCCGAATCGAGGCGCCGAGCCGGCTGGAACCAAGCAGCTTCAGGTTGGTCAGCACCACGAGCACGAGGATGAGATTGGTGGTCATGATGCGCTGTGAACTTTCAAGGTCAGCCCCAATAGAAACGCCATGGCCGCCAGCACCCCCGCGCCGACCAGCAACTGCGGCACAACGAGCAACCGCAGCCGCGCCATGATGGATTCGATCACGCCCACCGTCACGGCGACGACAAACATTCCACCCGTGGCCAGCAACACGTCCAGCCACGCATGGTTCGTGGCCGGCAACACCATTCCGACGATCAATGCCGCGAACAGCCACAGCTTGAGCGCCGCGCCGTAAAGGATGAACGCGAAGTCCGGCCCGCTGTGATCAAGCACCATGACCTCGTGAATCATGGTCAATTCGAGATGGGTGTTCGGGTCGTCCACCGGAATTCGCGCATTTTCAGCCAGCATCACAATCATCAACGCGATGACCGCCAGCGCCAGCACCGGGCCGGAGTCCAGCCAATGCGCGCCGGAGGCCGGACCGAGCATCGTTGAGAGCGAAAGCTGCCCGGCCTGCCGCGCCAGCGTCACCAGCGCAACGAATAATGCCGGCTCAGCCAGCGCGGAGAAAAAGACCTCCCGGCTGGCGCCCATGCCCTCAAAACTCGAACCGGTGTCGAGCGCCGCAATAACTGTGCAAAACCGCATCAATCCGAGCAGCCCGGCGAAAAGCAGAAAGTCCGCCGGGAACGCGATGAGCGCCGGGAAATTCCCCAGCGGCATCAGCGCTGTTGCCACCAGCCCCGCAGCCAGCCCGATCACCGGCCCGGCGCGGAATATCCAGGTCGTCGTCCGGCTATAGACTGCGCCCTTTTGCAGCAACTTCCACAAATCGAAATAGGTTTGCAGCAGCGGCTGACCGCGCCGCCCGGCA
>Ga0335081_10015313_pt1 | contig 12404 bp, 13 predicted proteins | sample Lox_Sample_35_FD_206713 | JGI IMG/M metagenome (GOLD analysis project Ga0335081, IMG submission 206713) | Soil microbial communities from Loxahatchee National Wildlife Refuge, Florida, United States - Lox_Sample_3.5 | ecosystem: Environmental > Terrestrial > Soil > Wetlands | place: USA...
CAAAACCTTCGCACCCCCGCGGGCCTCGGGCAATGGTTCCTTCGATCGTCCCCGAAAATACTTTCACGCAACTCTTATCTGCATAAGCAATGGCTGTAGTAAACCTGGCACATCTTTCTGCCTCTCCTTCCATGAGCCTCAGGATTCCTTCATAACCGATGGTGTGGAGTGCATATGCCGCGTACGGTCCCGGAAAACCGTTCAGGGCATTGACAGAGAAGGCCGTGTCGTCGACAACGACCGGAATACGGAGGGCATCGAAAGCAAACCGGGCTTTTCCTTCGGCAATCCTCTTTACGTCGTCAGAACGATATTCGGGAATATCGAGCGCGACATGCGAGACTTCCACGGTGCCGCCGAAGAATTCGGAGATCTCCTTTACCTTGTGTGCATTGGAAGTTACGATGGTCAGTTTCACAGATACCTACCCCGAAGTTCGATCTCCCGCTCCCGCCGGGCTACGTCGTCTGCACCGGGAAATGTTTCCCGGTATCCTGTTAAAAACGCATCCTCAAGTCCGGAAGCCCGGTCCGGGGCAGTGCCAGCAATCGTCTGGAAAAGGACATGGATGTCGACTCCCCTCTGCTCGATCTCGGTCGTGGCCTGCGAAAGCCCGAAATCTATCAGGACGGGTCTCCGGTCCGGCTCCCTGATAATAATATTTCCCGTGGTGAGATCGCCATGCATGATACCGGCGCTATGGAGCCTTCCAACAACCCGACCTGCCTCGCGTATATTCACAAAAGACAAATCATTGGTGAGCAGTGTTCCCGGTATCTTCTCCATTACGATGGTGTCCGGCAGAATGTCTTTTATTAACGGCGTGGGAACCCCGCCTTTCCGCGCAGAAGCCATCAGCCGTGCTTCCATCCTGGTCCTTTCAGCGATGAGGCGGCGGTCCAGTCCGGGCACACGGTATTTTTTTGATACTCTGCGTTTTTCGGCGGTCTTTTCCGAGAACGTGACGATTGCTTCCGCTCCCTGTTTCGTTCCGTAGATGCGGATTTGCGGGTTCTTGTCTGTCTCCCGGATGGCTACCGGGGCTCTCCAGGTTACTTCGACGTCGTCCGATCGGAACGAGGGGTTGACCTGCGATGATTCGACGGGCAGTGAAATCCCCTGTTCCAGCATCAGTCTGCCGGTATATGCAATCATGGCCCCGTTATCGCCGAGGTATTTTCTTTCGGGAACATGGAAAGCAGCCCCCCGGTCCTCGCACATGATCCTGAGCATATCCTGCAGGCGGCGGTTTGCGCCTACCCCCCCGACGAGAAGCACTTCGTCCTTTCCGGTAAGCGACATCGCGCGTTCCGTCACTTCAACGCACATTGCGAAAGCAGTCTCCTGGAGGCTGTAGCAGGCATCCTCAATTTTTGCCGGGGAATCCTTTGCCGCGGATACCAGTCCGGAGAAGGCGAGATCCATCCCCTTGACGGTGTAGGGGAGTTCGGTATAGTTCCCGGTCGTTGCGAGTTCTTCGATAAGCGGGCCGCCGGGATGGGGGAGATGTTTCGACCGTGCAAATTTGTCGAGTGCATTGCCCACACCTATATCGAGGGTCTCTCCAAATACCCGGTACCGCCCGTTGAGGTACCCGATAACCTGGGTATTTGCCCCGCTCGCATACAGCACGATCGGATCGTCGCAACCGGTCGAAAAGCGCCCGATTTCCACGTGTGCTATACAATGATTGACACCCACGAGCGGCACTTCGAGCGCCAGCGCAATCGCCCGTGCAGCAGTCGCTACCGTCCGGAGGCAGGGGCCGAGCCCGGGACCCTGCGAGAATGCAACCGCGGCTATTTTGCCGGGATCCCCCCCGACCACCGAACTGACAAGGCCCCGCATCGCGTTTGCATGGTGCTGGGCGGCTTCACGGGGATGGATCCCCCCTTTGACGGGTTTATAGGGTTCGGAAGCGAGTGCAACGAGATCGGTGTCAAAAAGAGCGGCACTGAGGTTCCATGCTGTCCCTTCGAGTCCCAGCACCTGCCCAAAACAAGGCATTGAATCTTATTTCTTGAATTCAGTATATCCGCACTTGCCGCAGGCGATCCGGTCCTTGTGGTCCGCCATCATGATGCCGGGTCCACAGCGCGGGCAGAACTTCTTGGAAGTCGTCACTTTTGTTCCTTCCACTTTATAGAATGCACTTCTCTGCGGGCCCTTTGCTGCCGCCTTCTTTGCCGCCGCCATGGTTATGCAGCTCCCTCTTCTTTGGGCTTCGGCATTCCGCGTGCTGACAGGTGTGCCCGTTCGGTTTTGTTCCGGCCCTCCTCGCTATCATAGATCCGTACCGCGCCGGTGATCTCCATTTTTCCAAAGCTGCTGTGGAGTGTGTCGAGGGTTACCTGCTGCTCTTTGATGTTGAGCATTGCGCAAAGTTTGCCGATGATCTGCATCCGCGAGGGAGTCGCTCCCTCGTATCTGAGGGTGAACTGGACCTCTCTCCGGGATAGAAGATCATTTCTCTTATCGCTTGTGATCTCAAAGTCCATCGATATCCTGTAATTATTGGAAACCGGGTTATTTAAAATATGACATTCACAGAAGATGCCTCGAAGGATGGCATCTCGACGACGGTCCCCGGATTAATTCACACGAATCCGGTCATCCGGGAGAAAATGATTGAGAAGTGTGCGCGCGATCTTTTTTGCCTCGGCATTCACGGTACGGAGCACCACGCCTTTACCCGGCTGGCCGTACAGGATAATCGATCCTTCCGGCGCTGCCAGTACGAGAGGAATAACTGCGAGATCTTCCTCCCCTTCTACGACGATTGTTGCGGGAGGGTGCGCAACAGCATGCTCAAGGGCACGGGCGAGTTCGTCGGTTAACGTCCCAGCAGGATTTTTTACCCTGATGCATTCTCCCTGTACCGATGGGAGGCGGCGGCACGGTGTCCTCATAGAGTGACCGTCGATGACCGCAATTGCAGGAGTTATGCCGCGGGTCTGGAGATTGTGGGTGACCACGTCCCCTACCGAATATACGGTTTTACCAGTTATGCGGGGGAGTAATTCCCCGATTCCATGAAATAGTTCGCCAAATGGTTCTTTGAAGAGCCTGCGGTGCTCTTCAGGGAGAATGAGCATTCAGCGGACCTTCAGTGCATAGCGGCCCGGCAGCTTGATGTTCATCCGTTTGGCCACTTCCGAATTTTCCGGGTCGATAATGACAAGGTAGCCGGACCAGTCTTCGCTCAGGTTCGAAGTTCCGCAGATGACACAGATCTCGCCGTCGACAACACGGTGGCAGTCCCTGCAGACTTTTCCTTGTTTCTTCTTATTCGCCGGAGGCATGTTCTTTTCTCCTCGACCTGCCCTTTTCCGGTGCCCGCTCCTTCACTGCGCCGGCAGGCTGGCTGGCCTTCTCCTTCTCTTTCTGCAGGTCTTCCTCGAGCCAGAGCGAGGTCCCGAGCCCTGCCTGTCGCATGGTCAGCCCGATCTTGCTGTCCCGGGGCTCCCGCTCGTTCAGGCTCAGCGTTACTACCCTGACCCGTACAACATCCCCAACGCCGATATAGCGCTTGGATTCCTGGCATATGAGGCGGGCGTTCTTCTCATCGTAATTGATGTACTCGTCAGAGATCTGGCTTACGTGGAGCATAGCATCTATCGGGCCGAGGCTCACGAAAGCCCCGAAACTCGTGGTCTCGACAACGAGACCCTCTATGACTTCCTGGAGGGCCAGCCTGAGGACCATTGCTTCAAATTTCACGTCATAGTAGACGCCACCGTCACCGGGCACCAGTTCCCCTTCGCCCACGTCCTGGACCTTTGTTACGCAGATGAAAATTCCAATCTCTTTATCGATACTGCCTTCAAGCTGCTCCTGGAGAACGTCGAGGATGACTTTTTCGAGTTTTTCTCCGAGCCGCTGGGGTGGCACCCGTACCTTGTCTTCAAGCATCAGTCTGTGATACATATGCTATCTCCGCAAAATCTCCAGTTTTTTCTGGCCCCTCATCGATATGACCCCTATCCCCTGTGCGAGCAGTGTTTCCCTGACACGGCGGTCGTTTGTTACGACCAGGCAGCCGTTCCGCACGGCGTATTCGACCAGTTGTTCATCGACGGATCCAGATCGCAAATCGCCGGACTCCACGACAGAACACCGGTCACTGAGTGCAAGCCCGCATTTTGCTGCTGCGCCGTCCCGTCCTTTTGCACGGGATAATCCGCTGAGTTCATGAACGACCCCCGAAAGAACTACCGGTTCGAACGCGCCGACAAGTTGCCGCAGTTCATCGAACAGGTCTATCCGGAACTGTGCCGGCATCATCAATGCATTGGCATCGAGGATGACCTTCACTCTCCCAGCACACCCATCCCGATTAACCGCCAGCGTGCTCCCACCTGCCGGCTGATAGCGATCCGGGAACCGATCTCGGCGCACACCGGCCGCTTCAGCTGAATTTCTACACTGTCTTTCTTCGTGTTGGTTACGACCCCGACGGTGACTGCCGTGCCCACCGACAGCATCAGCGGCTCGCTGTGCTTCAGCGGTTCGATGACGAGTTCGCTCATCGCCCCCACGACCCGTTCCATGAGCGTAACTCTGCAGCGGAGTTTGTCCCAGACCGGGGGGAGTTTCCCCTCATGACCGAGGACCTGTCCCGCAAGTGCGTCGCTCTTCGTAAGCGATGGGTCGAGCCGGGTGCCTACCCCGAGAAGCCCCCCAGGAGTCGCCGTGTCGACTTTTTTGGAGCCCGCATTGATGGAGGTTATTTTTGTGGTGATGGGGATCCATTTGATTCGGTTCTCGACCTGTGTCTGCCTGCCGGGACGGATCTCAATATCATCGCCTTCGTGGAGGATGCCCCGTATAAGAGACCCCCCGACCACTCCACCCCTGACATCCTTCCAGTTCGCCCCCGGTTTGTTCACGTCAAAGGATCGTGCAATCAGCATCAGCGGCTCCGCATCGGGGTCGCGTTGTGGCTCCGGGATGGTCTGATCGAGCGCTTCCACAAGTGCGCCGATATTGATCCCCTTCTGGGAAGAAACCGGAATAACCGGTGCATTTTCGGCGATGGTGCCCTTGACAAAGGCCTTAATTTCATTATATGAGTCGATTGCCTCCTTCTGGCTCACGACATCGATCTTGCTCTGAACGATCACGATGTTCTTGATGCCGACCAGTTCCAGTGCCATCAGGTGTTCCTTCGTCTGGGGCTGCGGGCATTTCTCGCTCGACGCTATAACCAGCATTGCACCGTCCATCAGTGCCGATCCCGAGAGCATCGTCGCCATAAGCGTCTCATGTCCCGGTGCATCAACGAAGGAGACGGACCGGAAGGGAACTCCCGCCCCCCCGCATACCGGGCAACCAGGGAGCGTGGCGTACGAATCCGGACCCTCGCACTTGCCGCAACGATAAAATGTCGCGTCTGCATATCCGAGCCGTATTGAGATGCCCCGCTTCACCTCCTCGCTATGACGGTCGGTCCAAGTTCCGGTGAGCGCATTGACGAGCGTTGTCTTGCCATGGTCGACATGGCCTACAACCCCGATATTTACACTCGGAACTGTCACATCGTTCAAAAAGAATCAAACCTCCTTACTCTATTTATAACGGTCATACTTATACATAACCAGTGAGGCAGGACAGGCCGGCGGTATTTTTCCAAAGGCAAACCATGCGTTTTGCGATCCCGGAATGGCGCGAATCCCTGTAAAAATCATTTTCGTTTTGCCGATGTGTTCGAGTTTGGTACGGTCCCGCATCGAAAAAAAACCCAAATCCCGGATTACCCGAACCCGCTATTGCTGTTTGCACAAGGGGTTAACAGGCAGGTGCCGGGCACCGCAGACTAACTACTAGCCTCCCCCTTCGCAGCTCTGATCGATATTTTTCAGCGCTTCCTGCAGCCCACTGCCGGCAGCAAATTCCCGCTCGCGGGCGATAACCGCTTTTGCATCCTCGACGATCCTGGTCGAAACCTTTTCCACGCCAGATACCGGAATCAGCTGATCAGCGCGATAGAGAAGGTGGGTATTGTCAATCTCGACAAATGCCGTCCCCCCGGAGGATTCGATGCGACGTTTCCCGTTGTCCCTGTCCTCGGGTACCGTACGCGCATCCCGACTTTAACGTCTTCGGACAACATGGCAGAGGATGCACCTCTCATTACCATAAAAGTTTCTCCCGGATTCTCGCGGCTGAATCCCTTTTTTAACAGTCATGGAAACGACAGGACATGGTGGGAGAGGCTCATACCCGGGGGCAAATACCGGGGTGAAGCGGGGCCGGAGGGCAAAGAGAGGAATGATGCGGTCGTCCGGGGATGATGAACACGTGCCGGCCATTACCATCCATGAAAAAGGGATTCTCCTTCCGCCATTAAGGTCACTGTCTGCATCAATAAATCCTGGTGCGGTTCATGTGAGCGTGACGAGCAGATCTTCAAACTGGCGGGACTTATCCTTCCAGCTGAAATTATCCAGATTTATTGAGAACGAAGCGGGATTGTTCATCAGGTACTCAATGTGCCGGATATACTCGTCCTTGTTTTTGTATACGAAGAGATTCGGACCGCCCATCCGTTCAACATCAGGGATGGGCCTCATGACAATCGGTTTTCCGCAGGCCGAATATTCAAAGTACTTGTTGGGAAGCGCGATCTCCCCCCAGCGCGGGGGGGAAAGGGGGATGGTGCAGACATCCATGCAGGCGATATATCTCGGAAGTTCCGCGTAGGGCTTTGTTCCGGTGAAGATTACCTGTCCGGAAAGGTCCAGATCGCGGGCAAGCACTTTTAGTTCCGCCTGAAAATCGGTAAACAGAGACCCCCCGACGATAAGGAGGCGTGTATCGGGCCGGAAGCGGATAAGATCCGGCATGGCGCGAATCAGATCGTCGATGGCATACCATCGCTCTACGCTCCCCGAGAACCCGATGACGAAATCTGTCGGCGCAATCCCCAGATCCTTCCGTAACCCGCCGCAATCTTCTGGTTTGAAGACATCCGTATCTACACCATTTGTTATGAGATCCGCGGAGAACCCAAGGGTTTTCAGTTTTTCGACCAGCGACGGAGAGACCGTGGTGATTCGGTTGCTCCGGGAGAGGTTGCGCCTGGTAACGGCCCAGACACATTTCCTGACCAGCTCCTGAAGGAGGGAATTTTTAAAGTACGCCGCTGCTGAATCGGGAAACCAGTCCTTAAGATCAAAGACGACCGGAACATTGTTCTTTCGCGCTGCGTGAATGACCGCCGTTCCCGCAAGGACGTGGGCTGCAACGACAACATCGTAGCTGCCATCCCTGAGCAATCTCTCAAACGCATAAAAATGGTAAGGAGAATTCAGGGAATAGTGCAGGAGCGGGTCCGTGAGGGGGAATTGTGTGACTTCCTCTACGATGAGACGTGTTTTGCGTCTCTCTCCCCGGCTGACATGGAAATGCGCAACATGCACTTCGTGCCGTTTTGCGAGTTCTTCGAAAATGTAGTGGTGGCGGGAAGGGATGGGATGATGGATATAATCCTGGGTCGATACGAGCAAAATCTTCATGGTTTTGGGATCCCGTCCGGCGGAGTCTCGGCCGCGTGATAGAAGATCCTACCTGGAAAGGGTTATCTTTTCCGGAAGATCCCTGATCCTGGCAGGGGCGCCGATCGCCAGGGAACGCGGAGGGACGTCGCGGGTAACAATCGAGCCTGCGGCAACGAGCGCCCCTTCGCCAATACACACCCCGGGCAAAAGGGTGGCATTCGCGCCGATCGCAGCCCCGCTCCTGATTACGGGGCCGACCAGGCCTCCGATGCACCTCGGGGGGTACCGGTCGTTCGTCAGGACCACATTCGGACCGATAAATACATGGTCTTCAATCAGGGTATTTGTCGGCACGTAGACCATGCTCTGGAGGCTTACGTCGTTTCCGATGATCGTGTTCCCTTCGAGTATCGCTGCCGTGCCGATTCCCACATGGTTGCCGATCCTGGTCTTCTCCCGTATCATCACATTGTGCCCGGACTGAAAATCATCGCCGATGGAAACATCGCAGTAGATAACGGTTCCCGATCGGATGACCGCGTTTTTTCCGATTGTGACCCCGGTGAAGTCCAGTTTCTCGAAATTATCCCGGGAAGGGAAACCAAGGGTTACCGGTTCAAAAATACGGGCGTTCGGCCCTATGGAGTTTTTGCCGTACTCAGTCATTCAACAGTCACGCTCTTTGCCAGATTTCGGGGTTTGTCAACATCCCTTCCCAGGGAGACTGCGGTATGGTATGCAAGGAGCTGAAGGGCGACAACCGAAGTAAGAACCCGGGTGAAGGTGTGGTTACCGGGAAGCGGAATAAAGAGATCCACGACGTCGCCCAGTTCAGAATCGCCGTCGACCCCGAGTGCAATGACGGGGGCTCCCCGTGCCTTCATCTCTTTTATATTGGAGATCATGACATGATATGTGTCGCCCGGCATACAGAGCGCAATCACCGGCGTCTTTGGGGAGAGGAGTGCGAACGGCCCGTGCTTTAACTCTCCGGCGGCGTACCCTTCGGCGTGGATATACGAGATCTCCTTCATCTTAAGGGAGCCTTCGAGGGCGACCGGATAAAATGGTCCCCTGCCGACAAAGAAGATGCTGTCTGCATTTTTACAAAGAGTAACCGCTTCTGAAAAATCCATGAGGAGGACCTCCTCGACTGCCTGGTGGCCCTGCATGAGGACTTCGTCATATTTCCTCTCGCAGATCTGGTTGATGATCTGCATCAGGACCGCCAGCTGCGCGATGAATGACTTGGTTGCCGCGACGCTGATCTCGGGCCCCGCCCGCATATAGAGCGTATAATCCGCGATCCTGGTGATCGAACTCCCCAGGACGTTGGTTATCGCAACAGTAATGCAGTTATGGATTTTTGCCTGCCTGATTGCGGAGATCGTGTCCGCAGTCTCTCCGGACTGGGAGATACCGATGACCGTGCCTTCAACCGGAGGCGGGAAATACTTGAATTCGGAGCCGAACTCTATCCTCGCCGGTATCGTGCACGCCTCCTCCAGAAGGTACCGGAATATCAGACCAGCGTGGTAGGAAGTTCCGCATGCGACCAGCGTGACGGGCCGGGGATTCAGGATCGCTGCCGGAAGGGTCCCGCCTGCAGCCCGGAGGGAGTTGTAGTATGCCTGTGGCTGTTCGAAAATTTCCTTGAGCATATAGTGGGCAAAACCGCCCTTTTTGACGTCGTCGACAGACCAGTCGATGAGCTCGACGTCTCTTGAGACTGCCATCCCGTTGTTTGAGATCTCGATCCTGGCCCTCGTGATATCTGCAATGTCTCCTTCCTCGAGAAAAATTGCCCGCTCCGTGTATTCGATGAGGGGCGTCATATCGGAAGCCGCAAAAAATTCCTTGTCGCCAACACCGAGGACAAGGGGGCTGGCCTTTTTTGCCGCAATGATGCGATCTTCCCCGGCGGCAATGACGAGGAGTGCGTACGAACCGGCGAGCTGCGGCAGGGCCGCTTTTACCGCTTCGAGCAGTCCGCTGTTCTTGCTGTAAGCTTCCTCGATAAGATGGACCACGACTTCGGTGTCGGTCTCCGACCGGAACGTGTGGCCCCGGGAGAGCAGCTGTTTTTTTAATTCGGCATAATTTTCTATTATCCCGTTGTGAACGACAGCGATCGAGCTGGTGCAGTCCAGGTGGGGGTGAGCGTTTAACTCGTTGGGGACGCCGTGGGTTGCCCACCGCGTATGTCCGATGCCTGCTTTCCCGGGAAGACCCGAGCCCCGGCTGGCGTTTTCCCCTATCCGCCCTTGGAATTTGGCTACCTCAACGCGTTCGCCGGTTGTCGCGACCCCGAAGGAGTCGTAGCCCCGGTATTCGAGCTTCTTCAATCCCTCGACAATTACGGGTGCTGCATTGCGGCGACCGATATATCCGACGATTCCGCACAACCTATATCACCACGGTGTCGTCGGGGAGGATATTCGAGATCACGCGGCTGGCCGAACCGATCTTCACGTTGTTGCCCGCTATACAGTTTTTATAAACGGTGAACGGCCCGCTGGTTACCTGGTCTCCCAGGATCGCCCCAAACTCCGGCTTGAGGACGGTCTCTTCGATCTCCATCAGGCTCTCCCCGGAGGAGGTTGAAGTGTGATCGGCAAGTGAGCATCGTTCCCCGAGGACTGCATCAGCGATCCTTGAATGGGATCCGATCCCGGAATCATCCATAATGAGGGAATTCCCGATTAAGCTGAACGGCTCTATCTTGACTCTTGAGCCGATGCTGGTATTCGGCATGATGCAGCAGCCGGGACCGATGTTGCAGTCGTTCCCTATGACAACCGGCCCCCTGATCACAACATTTTCCCCGATTGTCGTTCCTTTGCCCACCTGAACGGCACCTGAAACGATCGCCTGCCTGCTGGCAGACCCCTCGCGGGTGGAAGGAAGTGTCTTGAGCAGGCGGGCGTTCATCCTCAGCAGATCCCAAGGGTAGATCGCGTCCTGCCAGTCATCGGCAGCAACAGCCAGGATCCTCTCCCTGTCATCCAGCATGCGCGAGACGGCATCCGTGATGTCGTTCTCCTTCATGAACGGGAAAAAACCTTTCGTCAGCGAATAGATCCCGGTGCTGACCATGAAACTTGGCGCGTGCTGAGGTTTTTCGACGATGCTTGTTATATAGTTGTCCCTTATGGTCACGACGCCGAAGTTGGAAGGGCTGGGATGGTCCTTCACCAGCATCGCATTTCTGGTATTTTTGATCCGTGCGATCGACTGGTGATCGATATAATTATCCCCGGGGAGCAGCAGAAAATCCCCATCGATGGAGGATTCGGCACATTTCAGGGCGTGTGCAGTTCCCAGCTGTTTTTCCTGCACTGCAACCGTGACCGGGATATCGAGCTGGTTTAAGTATCGCGTGACCTGTTCTTTCCGGTAACCGACGACGACGATTATGTCACGGATCCCGTTCTTCACCAGTGCATCGATAACATATGCTATTATCGGGCGGTTTGCGACCGGGATCATCGCCTTAGGCCGGCTCCGTGTCAGGGGCCGGACGCGCTTTCCCTCTCCTGCTGCGAGAATGACTGCCTGCATTTTTTTCCCTCACCGGATAGTTGAATTCTCTCCGATGCAACCCTCGATATACGAACCTGGCGCAAATGAGGCATTGCTTCCGATCATTGTACCGACATTGATCGAACAATTTATGCCGAAATAGACGTTGTCCCCAATCACCGCACCGAATTTTTTTCTCCGGGTGTCTTTCCCGCACACCTTGATGTTCCCGTGGTCGTGCCGGAGATTGGCGCATTTCGTCCCTGCCCCGAAATTGCACCCGCTGCCGATGACCGAATCCCCGATATAGTTGAAATGGGGTATCTTTGTCCCGTTCATGATGATGGAGTTTTTCACCTCAGTACAATGACCGATGTGGCAACCGTCCCCGATACTCGTCGAACCCCGGATATAGGCATGGGGGCCGATCCGGCAGTCTTTTCCTATGATGCATGGCCCTTCAATAGATGTTCCGGATTTTATAACCGACCCCTTCCCAATGATCACCGGGCCGGAAATCGAGACGCCTTCTTCGACAGACCCCTCGTTTTCTGAGGGCAATGACGCCAGCAGGGCAGCGTTTGCCCCGAGCATATCCCACGGGTAGCCCACGTCCATCCAGGCAGACAGCGTATATGCCCATAATTTCTCCTGGCCGATAAGTTCCGCCAGGGCATCCGTAAGCTCCAGTTCACCCCGTGATGAAGGGCGGACCTTGTCGACAAGCTCGAAGATATGTTCTTCGAAGAGGTAGGCGCCCGCATTGATAAGGCTGGATTCCGGGTGTTTTGACTTCTCCTCAAGCGCGGTTATTTTGTCGTTTCCGATCCCGACCACCCCGTAATCGGACGGGTGATTGGTAGTGCTGACCCCCATGCACATGGCGGGACACCGCTTCAGCCCGGCGATGTCTTCGCTGGCGATTATCATGTCCCCGTTGAGCGCAAGGAATTTTCCCGAAACAAAGTCTTTTGCCGACCGCAGGGCGTCTGCAGTCCCGGTCTGCTGCCGCTGGGGCGCGTAAGCGATGGTCACTCCCAGCGACGACCCGTCCCCGAAATGGTGACGGATCTCCCGTTCGCCATAGCCTACGACAAAGACGAAATTGCTGATCCCGGCTTCCCGTGCAGCGAGAATGAGGTGCTCAAGCATGGGACGGTTCGCCAGAGGAAGCATCACTTTTGGGCGTTTTGTCGTGAGAGGGCGCATCCGTTTCCCTTCTCCGGCGGCGAGGACGACACAATCCATAGGTAACAACTCGCCTTAATAGATTTAAGCGTTTTCCCCTTTTCTGACCAGATTGCGTGCTTTTTCGAGCATTTTTTTGGCGGAACCGGAGTTAATTCCCTCCGCGGTGATACGGATCTTCGGCTCTGTCCCACT
>Ga0335081_10015315_pt1 | contig 12403 bp, 8 predicted proteins | sample Lox_Sample_35_FD_206713 | JGI IMG/M metagenome (GOLD analysis project Ga0335081, IMG submission 206713) | Soil microbial communities from Loxahatchee National Wildlife Refuge, Florida, United States - Lox_Sample_3.5 | ecosystem: Environmental > Terrestrial > Soil > Wetlands | place: USA: Florida...
GCTGACGGTGCGCCGCGCCGAGACCACAGTCGAGCTCGCCAGCGGCCAAAGCTTCGCGCTTGGCGGATTGCTGCAGAACACGACCGAGCAGGACATTTCGAAGATCCCGTGGCTGGGCGACATCCCAGTCCTCGGTCAGCTGTTCCGCTCGAACCTGTTCCAGCACAACGAGACCGAGCTCGTCATCATCGTCACGCCCTATCTGGTCAAACCGAGCAATGTCGCGCTGTCAGCGCCGACCGACGGCTTCATCCTGCCGCACGATGTGCAGCGGATGGCGACCAGCGACACCTATCGCCAAACACTGCCGGCGCCGGCGAAAGGACCGATCCCCCCAGGCGGCGTTGGGCTACTCGGCCCAGCTGGCTTCAAGCTCGATTAGGGGGACGCAGAGATGATGACCATCAACCGCACTCCGTTCGCCTTGAGCCTGGCGACAATGCTCCTGCTCGGTGCCTGTGCTCCGGTGACAAGCTACACCGAGGCCGAGGCACCCAGGAACCTAACGGTCGACAGCTCCACGACGCGCCTCGATTTGCGCTTCCTTGCGGGTTCGGCCCAGCTCTCGCCTGTCGAAGCGGCGCAGCTGCGGCGCCTGGCGGCCAAGGGATCGATCGGCGCCACCGACCGAGTGACCGTCGCGGCCGCCGGAACGCCCTACCTGGTCCAGCAGCGGATCGGCACGGTTTCCGCCTTGCTGGTGCCCTATGGGATCGCCGTCAGCGGTAGCCAGATCGCCAATCTGCCGCCAAACCACGCGGTCGTCGAGGTTATCCGGACGTTAGTGACGTTGCCGCCTTGCCCCAACTGGAGCAAGAAATCGCAGCCCGATTTCGAAAATGCTCCAAGCAGCAACTTCGGCTGCGCGACCGAAACCAATCTCGGGTTGATGGTAGCCAACCCGACCGACCTGGCGCTCGCCCGGGCGGACGGTCCCACTGCCGGACAACCGGCGGCGGCGGCCGTGCAACGCTACCTGACCGACAAGGTAACGCCGCTGCCAAGCGCGGCCGGAGCCACGCCTTTCTCCGCGGCCGCTAGCCAAGCTACGGCCACCGCACCAACTGGGAGTCCATAATGGCTGCTGCAGTCGCAGAACGATCAACCGCGCCAGCCCGCAAGACAGAACGAGCGGGCGTGATTGCGATCGTCCACGATCAGGTCACCCTCGACCGCATCCAAGGCGTTATCCGCGAATTGCAGCTCGACGACGAGCTGAGCTTCGAGGCGACGCTCGACGCCGCTCTGCGACGCTTGCATGAAGGCCTGAATCCGCGCGTGCTGGTCATCGATCTGAGCGAGTCGGCGGCGCCGATCTCGGAACTCAGCGCGGCGCGCGCGGTCGGCGGAACCGATCTGAAGATCCTCGTCCTCGGCTCGGTCAACGATGTCAGCCTTTATCGCGACATGATCGCCGCGGGCGCCACCGACTATTTGGTGAAGCCCCCTGCCCGCGAGCAATTGGTGGCGCTGTTCGAGAAAAGCGGCGGCGGCGGCAACGCCGGCGGCGGGCTCGGCAACGTCATCGCCTTTCTCGGCAGCCGGGGCGGCGTCGGCAACACCACCGCAGCGGTGTCAACCGCCTGGATGCTGGCCGAGGAGCGCAACGAGCGTACGGCGCTGGTCGATCTTGACCTGCATTTCGGCACCGTCGCGCTGAAGCTCGACACCGATCCGGGTAACGGCTTGTGCGAGGCGCTGGAGCAGCCATCACGCATCGACAGCCTGTTCATCGAGCGGGCGATGATCAAAGTGACCGACAATTTGCGCGTCCTCGCCGCGGAAGCGGCGATGGCGGAGCCGCTGATTGTCGATACCGGCGCGATCGATGTGCTGCTGTACGAGCTGCGGCGCAAATTCCAATGGGTCGTGGTCGATATGCCGCGATTTGTCTCGCCGCTGCAGCGCGTCGTTCTCGCCGCGGCAAGCCGGACGATCGTGCTGTGCGAGCGGAGCCTTGCCGGGTTGCGCGACACCATACGCGTGCAGACGGTGCTGCGCGAGCACGCGCCGCAATCTCGGTTGCTGCTGATCGAAAGCGGCGCGCATGGCGATCGTGCGACGGTCGGCAAGAGCGAATTCGAGAAAGCGGTCGGCAAAAGCTTCGACGGAACGCTGTCGTACGACACCAAAGCGGCCGGCGCCGCGGCCAATGCCGGGCAGCCGGTGCCGATGGCCGCACCACGCAGCGTATATGCACGAGAAATTAACCAGCTCGTGACCACAATAGCCGGAGCTACTGAAGCTAAGAAACGCAGGTTTGCGATCAACTTGCCATGGTAGGATTATTCCGTAAGACAGCTGCCGAGCCTGAGCTCGGCGACCGCATCGCCGGGCTAACGCGCCGGCGCGGCGCTCAGCCTGTCTCCCCCCTCGAAGACGCCCCTGGCGAAACCGCATCGACGGTTTTGCCGGCGTCTCCCGCATCACCGGAAACGCCCCCGAGCAGCCTGGCGCCGCCCGCGAGAGAGCAGCCGTCCGCGGCGCCCGCTCCGCGACCGACGCCGGCCATCGTGGTAGAACCGGCTGGGAATCCTCGGCCCGAGGCGCCGCGACTCGATCTGGTGCCGCGGCCCGAAGCCGGCGCCGGCGCCAACCGACCACGCCCCGGCTTGCCAGGCCGGCCGGAAGCGCCGCCGACATCGCCTTCCGACGATGCCAGCTCGCTCGACGCCAAGCTCACTGAGGCTCGCGAGCAGCTCGCCGCCAGGCTTGGCGCCGAAATCCGGCCCGAACGGCGCAGCCTCCTCAGTCGCGGCGAACTGGCCAAGCTCGTCGACGCGGCGGTGCAGGCCCACTTTGTCCGTAATTCGATCAATGCCGACCCGTTGGCCCGGCGCGACCTCGTAACCGCGATCCTGCAGGAGCTCCTAAGCCCCGGCACGCCCGACCCCGACGCCGCCGGAAATCGCCGCAGCCCGCATCGCGCGCTCGTTGAATCGGCGAAGTCGCAGATCCAACCGCTTGTGCTCGAACACATGGATGTGGCGGCGGCGGCCGAGATGCCCCGCCCGGCCTTCGAGGCCCAGTTGACCGGCTGGGTCAAGGAGCTGCTGGCCGAAACCAAGATCCAGCTCAATTTCGCCGAGCAGCGCGAACTCGTCGACTCGTTGATCGCCGACATGCTGGGTCTAGGTCCCCTCGAACCGCTGATGTCGGACGAGACGATCACCGACATCATGGTCAACGGCCCGAACCAGGTTTATGTCGAGCGCAAAGGCAAGCTCGAACTCGCCGATGTGAGGTTTCGCGACGACCAGCACGTGATGAACGTCGCGAGCAAGATCGTCTCGCGAGTCGGCCGCCGCATCGACGAAGCCAAGCCCCTCGTCGACGCCCGTCTCGATGACGGCAGCCGCGTCAATATCATCATCCCGCCCCTGGCGCTCGACGGCCCGTCGATCTCAATCCGCAAATTCTCCAAGAAAACGATTACTCTCGACATCATGGCGCAGACCGGGAGCATCTCGGCGCCGATGGCGACAGTGCTGAAGATCGCCGCGCGTTGTCGGCTCAATATTTTGATCTCCGGCGGCACCGGCTCGGGCAAGACGACATTGCTCAATGCCATGTCCCGCATGATCGACCCGGCCGAACGCACCGTGACGATCGAGGACGCGGCGGAGCTGCAGCTGCAGCAGCCGCATGTGGTGCGGCTCGAGACGCGCCCGCCCAACCTAGAGGGCAGCGGCGAGATCACGATGCGAGACCTGCTGAAGAACGCCCTGCGTATGCGACCGGACCGCATCATCATCGGCGAGTGCCGCGGCGAAGAGGCGCTCGACATGCTGCAGGCGATGAACACCGGCCACGACGGCTCGATGTCGACGATCCATGCCAATAACCCGCGCGAGGCGCTGACCCGCCTCGAAAACATGATCAGCATGGGCGCCTTCAACCTGCCGTCGAAGGCGATGCGCACGCAGATCGCCTCGGCCGTTCACCTGATCTGCCAGGTTAACCGCATGCGCGATGGCGCGCGCCGCGTCACCCACATCGTCGAGGTGGTCGGCATGGAGGGCGACATCATTACGACCCAGGAGCTGTTCAGCTATCAGTTCCAGGGCGAAACCGGGGAAGGCCGGCTGCGCGGGTCATTCGTGCCGACGGGCATCCGGCCCGCCTTCCTGCCGCGCGCCGAGTATTTCGGTCTCGACCGCGCCCTGCTCGAGGCGATCTAGAACATGCTTGGAACGATCGATCCAGCAACGCTGATGGCGCTCGGTCTGGGCACCATCATGGCGCTGAGCTTTGTGTTCGTGGCCGGGTTAGTGACCAGCCCCGGCGGCCGACGCTATCGCCGCCGCCTGGCCTCGGTGAGCAGTCAGAAGCGCACCGTGGTCGCCACAGCGGGGTCACCCGAGGCGCGGACGCTGTCGCGACGCGAGAGCGCGACACCGCTGCTCGACCGCTACGTCAAGCCGTGGATCCCGCGCCGCGACCTGCTCGCCGCACGTCTGGCGCGCACCGGTCGCGCGATCACGATCAGTCATTACGCGATAGCCACCGGCGCGGCGATCGTTGTCGCCAGCGCACTGGTGCTGATCTTCCTCAAATTGGCGGCTCTCCCTGGCCTTTTGGTGGGAGTAGCGATCGGCGTCCTCATACCGCACATGGTCATTGGCCGCATGGGAAAGCGGCGCGTCGCCCGCTTTCTCAACCTCTTTCCCGACGCCATCGACCTGATGGTGCGCGCGCTGAAATCGGGCCTGCCGATGACCGAGGCGATCATCAGCGCAGCGCATGAGGTCGGCGACCCAGTCGGCTCCGAATTCAGCACGGTCGAGAGCGGTATGCGCATGGGGCGAGACCTGGACAGCCTGCTCTGGGACATCGCCAAGCGTATCGACACGCCAGAGTTCCGGTTCTTCATCATCGCGCTCGGCGTGCAGCGCGAAACCGGTGGCAACCTCGCCGAGACGCTGCAAAACCTCTCGGACCTGCTGCGCCGCCGCCGCTCAATGCGGCAGAAGGCTCGGGCCATGGCGTCCGAGGCTAGGGCGAGCACGGCGATCCTCGGTTCGCTGCCGATCGTGGTGACGATCATCCTGTTTATGACCTCCCCCAAATACATCATGACGCTGTTCACCGACGTTCGCGGCCTGATCCTCGTCGGGATCGCGCTCGGCATGCTCGGCGGCGGCATCGGCATCATGATCAGAATGGCGAAGTTCGAAATATGAGCGCGATGCCCGTCTCCAGCTTCCGGATCGAGCAATGGCTTCCCGCCGGCATCGGTCTGGAGGATGTGATCGCCGCCTCGGCCGGATTAGCCGTGATCGCGACGTTTCTTGCCATGTGGCATGCGTTCCGCGGCAACGCGTCGCTCGATCGGCGGCTGGCCCAGATCGCGGACAGGAAGGAGGCGATGCGGCAGGCCGTGATCGCATCGAAGCGACAACGCGTGCGGATGACCCCGGCGAGCATGATGCGCGACCTGGTGGTCCGGTTCGATCTGCTGCGCTCCAAGCACGCCACCGATTCGCGGATGATGCTCGCACGCGCCGGGTTGCGGTCGCGCGATGCGATGATCCGCTATTTGTTCGCGCGACTGGTCATGCCGTTGGCGTTCGCCGCCGCCACGCTGTTCGACAGTTACACGCTCAGGCTGCTGCCAATTCCGCCTCAGTTCTCCCTCCTCGGGGTGGCGCTGGCCGGTGTATTCGGCTTTTTCGCACCAGGCATCTACATCAAGAATCTGACGACGAAGCGCGCCAAACGCATTCAACTCGCCTTGCCGGATGGACTCGACCTGATGGTGATTTGCGCCGAAGCTGGCTTGAGCCTCGACGCGACCTTGGTACGCGTGTCGAAGGAGCTCGAGAGCACCTGGCCCGAGCTGGCCGAAGAACTCGGCATAACGGCCGCTGAGCTCACCTTCCTGCCAGACCGTCGTCAGGCATTCGAAAACCTGACCGGCCGCACCGATATGAGTTCGATCAAAGGGGTGGTCAACACACTAACCCAGACCGCCAAATTCGGCACACCGCTGGCCCAGTCGCTGCGCGTGCTGGCCGCCGAATTCCGCGACGCCCGCATGTTCAAGGCCGAGGAAAAGGCGGCGCGGTTGCCAGCGTTGATGACCGTGCCGATGATCCTGTTCATTCTGCCGACGCTGTTTATCGTGCTGCTCGGCCCCGCCGCCATCAACATCATCGATACGTTCTCGCACCGGTAGCGCCTGCCGCCGAGCGAAACTCGTGGCGTCAGCGGGCTAGGAAGCCGGCCGCGACCCGGCGCTGACGGACAGGACGGCGCGGCTACGCGCATCCGGCGACAGACGCCTGAGGCTTTCATAGAACGCGAGATTGTGGTCGACAGACGCCGGATCGAGATCGACCCGCGCTACATCGCCCGCCGACTTCTGGTCGCCCTGCAGCCCATAGATCAACGCCAGGGTTTGGCGTTCCTGGGCAGTCGCGCCAGGCCGCTGGGCGATCGGCTTCAGGATCGAGATCGCCTCGTTATATTTTTCACTCAAGGCCAAGGACAGCGCGAGGTCGAGCGAGATCGAGCGGTCTGCCGGAGCGAGCTTCAGGCCCTGGCGATAGCGGTCCTGCGCCGAAGCGTGCTGGCCGATGAAATCATCGGCGACACCGATCAGCATCAACAGCTTCGGGTCATTGGGCGTGTCGTGAAAGGCAAGGGCAAGCGGATCACTCGCCAAATCGGGTCGCCCCGTCTTTAGGTAGGCGCGGGCCAGGCCACGCAGGGCCTCGCCATCGTGCGGGCTGATCTTCAACGCGGCGTTGTAATTGAGGATCGCCTCATCGATCTTACCCATGTCTGCGAGCGTGCCGCCGAGGGCAACGAGCGGCTCGGTTTTGGCTGGCTCCATCTCCGCGGCATGGCGGTAGAGGTTGACGGCATTGCTGAAATCCTGCGCCGAGCGCGACGCATTGGCGATACGCATCACCGCGTCATATCCGAGTTGCGGCGCATTGCCGTCGCGCCCGGCGGTCGTCAGCGGATCGAGCTGCAAAGACGCCGTATCCTGACAGCCGGTCAGCCCGATGACGCCGACCCCCAGACACAGTACGGCAATGCCACCGAGCCGCCTCATACCGTGCCTCCCCACAGCTGCGCCGAGTCCATCGGCGTCACTCCCCACATGGTCTCAAGCGACTATGGGTCGCTGGAAAAGTCGCGTCGATGCCTCAGGAAAACCGATATGCCTTCAAGGGGTTGCGTGCCAGTTCCTCAGAGCCTCCAGGGCTTGCGTTAACACTCCGCCGCGAATCGGTGTCCTAGGCGCCTGCCCGAGCGGCGACCGCGCGCCGAACCGCGTCGAGCGCTTCCTCGGCGCGTGCCGCGTCGGGTCCGCCTGCCTGCGCCATATCGGGGCGTCCGCCGCCACCCTTGCCGCCCAGGATCTCAGCCCCCGCCCGGACCAGGCCGACCGCGTCGAAGCGCGTGGTAAGGTCGTCAGTGACGCCGACGACGATCGCCGCCTTGCCGTCGTCGCGGGCCACGACGGCGACGACGCCCGAGCCGATGCGTCGCTTCAGATCGTCGGCGAGCGAGCGCAGCTCACGGCCCGGCACATCGTCGACGACGCGGCCGTCGAAGGCGACATCGCCGATCTTAGCGGCGGAAGGCGCACCCTGCCCCGCCGCCTGCCCGCCCGCCCCGGCCAAAGCGCGGCGCGCCTCGGCGAGCTCGCGCTCGAGCTTGCGGTGCTCCTCGACCAGGCGGGCAACGCGGGCCGGTAACTCGGCCGGGCTGGTCTTTAGCGCACTCGCGGTTTCGCGAAGCAGGTCCTCCTCGCCGGCGAGGTAGGCCTCGGCGGCGGCGCCGGTCACCGCCTCGATGCGGCGCACGCCGGAGGCGACCGAGCTTTCGCCGATCGCCTTGAAGAGGCCGATATCGCCGGTGCGGCGAACGTGGGTCCCGCCGCACAGCTCGATGGAATACGGGCGCTCTTCCCCGTCCTCCGCTCCCATGGCAACAACACGCACCTCGTCGCCATATTTCTCGCCGAACAGGGCCATCGCGCCTTCCTCGATGGCCTGATCGGGGCTCAGCAGCCGGGTGCACACGTCGCTGTTCGCGCGGATGCGGCTGTTGACCTCGGATTCGATTGCGGCGAGATCGTCGTGGCTGACCGGGCGCGGATGACTGAAATCGAAACGCAGCCGGTCCGGCGCAACCAGCGAGCCTTTTTGGGTGACGTGATCGCCGAGGCGATGGCGCAACGCCTGATGCAGGAGGTGCGTCACCGAATGATTGGCGCGCAACCGGCGGCGGCGATCGCCATCGACGCGCAGCTCAACCGCATCGCCCGTCTTGAGTGAGCCATGCGCGATCGCGCCGTAATGAACGAAAAGGTCGCCCGCCTCCCGCGTGGTGTCGCGGACCGCGAATTCGCCGCCCGCAGCGGAAAACATCACCCCGGTGTCGCCGAGCTGGCCGCCCGACTCGCCATAGAACGGGGTCTGGTTGACGACGATCGCGACCTCGTCGCCGGCGCTCGCGGCCTCGATCCGCTCGCCGCCCTTGAGGAGCGCCAGGATAATCCCCTCGGCGCTCTCAGTCTCGTAGCCGAGGAATTCGGTGGCGCCGATTTCCTCGCGCAGCGCGAACCACGCCGCCCCGGTGGCCGCCTCGCCCGATCCAACCCAGCTCTTGCGGGCTTCCTCGCGCTGCTTGTCCATCGCCGCCTCGAATCCGGCGACAGCGACCTTGCGGCCGCGGCCGCGCAGCACGTCCTCGGTAAGGTCGAGCGGGAAGCCGTAAGTGTCGTAAAGGCGAAACGCGACCTCGCCGGGAAACTCCTGAGCAGAGCCGAGACGCGCCTCCTCCTCGTCCAAGAGGCGCAGCCCGCGTTCCAGCGTCTGCTTAAAGTTGGTCTCCTCGAAGCGGAGCGTCTCGGTGATTAGCGCCTGGGCGCGCAGCAGCTCCGGGAAGGCGGCGCCCATCTGCTGGGTCAGCGCCGGCACCAGCCGCCACATCAGCGGGTCCCGGGCGCCGATGATGTGGGCGTGGCGCATCGCCCGCCGCATGATCCGGCGCAGCACGTAGCCACGCCCCTCCTTCGAGGGCAGGACCCCGTCGGCGATGAGGAAGGCCGAGGCGCGCAGGTGATCGGCGATAACGCGGTGCGACACCGCGTGCGGGCCGTCGGCGGCGACCCCGGACGCCTCGGCGGAGGCCTGGATCAGCGCGCGGAACAGGTCGATGTCGTAATTGTCGTGCTTGCCCTGAAGCACCGCGGCGATGCGCTCAAGCCCCATACCTGTGTCGATCGACGGGCGCGGCAGCTCGACCCGCTTTCCCGGCGCCTGCTGCTCGTACTGCATAAAGACGAGGTTCCAGATCTCGATGAAGCGGTCGCCGTCCTCGTCGGGGCTGCCGGGCGGACCTCCGGGGATCTCCGGCCCGTGATCGTAGAAGATCTCCGAGCAGGGTCCGCACGGACCGGTATCGCCCATCGCCCAGAAATTGTCGGAGGTGGCGATGCGGATGATCTTCTCGTCGGACAGGCCGGCGATCTTGGCCCACAACGTAGCGGCGACGTCGTCCTCGCTGTAGACGGTGACCAGTAACCGGTCCTTCGGCAGGCCGAATTCCTTGACGATCAGGTTCCAGGCCAGCTCGATCGCGCGCTCCTTGAAATAGTCGCCGAACGAGAAATTGCCGAGCATCTCGAAAAAGGTGTGATGTCGGGCGGTGTAGCCGACATTTTCGAGGTCGTTGTGCTTGCCACCGGCGCGCACGCATTTCTGCGAGGTGGTGGCGCGCCGATAGGGCCGCTTCTCGACGCCGGTAAAGACGTTCTTGAACTGCACCATGCCGGCATTGGTGAACAGCAAGGTCGGATCGTTGCGCGGCACGAGCGGGCTCGACGGCACGATTTCATGCCCGTTCGCCGCGAAATAATCGAGAAACGCGCTGCGGATGTCGTTGGCGGTCTGCATAGCCCCAATTACGAGGCTTCGGTCAAATCATGCAAGAGGCGCGGCTGGAATTCTTCTAATCGACCCGCACATGGATGACGGCCTGGTCGTCGGCATAGGCGCGACGCCAGCCCGGCAAGCGGTCGAACGCGGCGACAGCGGGCGATCCGGCCCGCAACAGTGTCCAGGCGATGCGGTAGCGGTCGAGGAGCTTCGCCAGAGCGGGGCCGTCGCCCTGCTCGGCGGCGATATAAGCGGCGAGGAAATCGTTGCCGTACATCTCGATGCGGCCGTCGATAAAGACGGGGACGCCGGAGAAGATCAGATAGCCGCCATAGGATTCGCTGTTGAACACCGGGCCGGTGACGCCGAGCCGCCGAGCCGCGGCGAGCGCGGCCTGCGGCGTCACCCCGTCGCCGGGGCGCGCGGGCGGGTGCAGCAGCGCCGGCAGGCTGGCGGCAAGCGCCAGCGCCAGGATCAGCGCGCAGGCCGGGAGCCGCGCCGGACGGGCCAGCGCCGCGGCGGCGCGAGAGACAGGCGAGCCCACCGCCGGCTGTAGCAGCCGGGTGAGAGCGGGACCGAGCGCGGCGGCAACGGCGAGCGCGCCGACCAATCCCAAGAGGTCGGCGTGGCGGACATGCGCCAACGCCATGTGAAAGAGGCCCAGCAGCAGCAAGAGTCGCGTCCATGGCGGGCGCGTCCGCAACGCAAAGCCAAGCGCGACGACGCCGAGTAGCCAACCCTCGAGCGCCGGGAACTTGACCGGGTCGGCTGGCGCCCACTCGACAAAGCCGGATTGCAGCGCCGGCATCGCGACGAGGCGTAACGGCTGAAGCAGCGCCGCTACGCCGTTGGGGTTGCACAGTGCGGCAGCGACGGCGGCGGCGACGAAGAGGCTCCAGCGTTTGGCTTCGGCGAGGCGGCCTTGGCCGTTGGCGGGACAAAGCACGGCCTCACCGCCAAGAAACCCGGCGAGGGCAAGGCCAAACATAAAGCTGCCGTGCAGATTGGCCCACAGCGCCATGACGGGAAGCGCCCACCACGGCGGGCCGCGCTCGTCGTCGCGGGCGGCGAGCAGCGCTCCGCACCACGCGACCAGCGTCGGCAGCGCGAGCACGTGCGGGCGGGCAAGCAGATGCGGCAGCACCAGCATCGCCCCAGCGAGGCTGGCGATGACCGCCGGCAGGGGTGGCAGGCGGCGCAGCAGGAACGCCGCGAGCAGTGCCGTCGCCAGAGCAAAACCAGCGGCGGTGAGAACAATGACAGCGCCCCAGCCACCAGCCTCATAACTTAAAGCGAGGGAAATCTCGCCAAGCCATTCGCTTGGGACCCACGGCGCACCCGGCATGCTATGCGACCACGGGTCCGACCAGGGTAGGGAGTGGCGAGCAAGCATCCACCGCCCGGCGGCGATATGGAGGTAGGTATCGGGGTCGTGCAGCAGCGCCGCGGGCGACCCCAGCGCGCGCAGCATCGCCAACAGCCCAATGAGCCAGGGCCAGGACGGCAGCCACGCACGCAACGTGCCGCCGGCTTGCGGCAACGCCGCGGCGGTAGGAGATGTGGTGCGTAGTGTCGACACGATGCGACGGCCCGACATTGCCGAGCGGCCAGTGTCGCTTAAGTTTGGTTAATTTCCGGTCAAAGGCGATGCACGCCGGACACGGACCAATACGCCCCTCACCGACGCCCCCGACTCGGGCTTATGGCAGGCCCCCTCCCCGCCAGCGGCGCCAACGGGGAGAAGGTGACGACAACGGCGGCCTATTCGTCGCCGGCGGCAGCCTCGCCCGGCGCGGCCATCATCGCGTCGGCGACGTGCCCGGCATTGCCGCGGATCGCGTTCTCGATCTCGCCGGCGACATCGGTGTTTTCCTTGAGATAGGTCTTGGCGTTCTCGCGGCCCTGGCCGATGCGCTGGCCCTCGTAGGAGAACCACGAGCCCGATTTCTCGACCACCCCGGCCTGGACGCCGAGATCGATCAGTTCGCCGGTCTTGGAAACGCCCTCGCCGTACATGATGTCGAAATCGACGACCTTGAACGGCGGCGCCATCTTGTTCTTGACGACCTTGACCCGGGTCTGGTTGCCGATCACCTGGTCGCGCTCCTTGATCGCGCCGATGCGGCGGATGTCGAGCCTGACCGAAGCGTAGAATTTGAGCGCCTGGCCGCCGGTCGTGGTTTCCGGGTTGCCGAACATCACGCCGATCTTCATGCGGATCTGGTTGATGAAGATGACCATGCAGCGCGAGCGCGAGATCGAGCCGGTAAGCTTGCGCAATGCCTGGCTCATCAGCCGCGCGTGCAGCCCCATATGGCTGTCGCCCATCTCACCCTCGAGCTCGGCGCGGGGCACAAGCGCCGCCACCGAATCGACCACGAGTACGTCGATCGCCCCGGAACGCACCAGCGTGTCGGCGATCTCCAACGCCTGCTCGCCGGCATCGGGCTGTGAGATCAGCAGATTGTCGATATCGACCCCGAGCTTTTTGGCATAGGCGGGGT
>Ga0335081_10015316_pt1 | contig 12402 bp, 12 predicted proteins | sample Lox_Sample_35_FD_206713 | JGI IMG/M metagenome (GOLD analysis project Ga0335081, IMG submission 206713) | Soil microbial communities from Loxahatchee National Wildlife Refuge, Florida, United States - Lox_Sample_3.5 | ecosystem: Environmental > Terrestrial > Soil > Wetlands | place: USA...
CACCAGCACGGCGCCCGCCACTCACGCCGCGGCCCGCATGTCACCGGCCGCGGCGGCGCGCAAGACGCCCATCATCGTCAGGTTCCTCATCAACAGCCAGGGCATCGGCGGTTTCGAGGGGCGGGTCCAGGTCGTCAACAACACCGCGCAGTCCATCGCCGGCTGGCAGATCGTGGTGGCGCTGCCCGAGGACAGAGTGGTCACGGTCACGAACGCCAGCGGGTTCGTCTCCGACGGCATCCTGGTGCTCCAGCCGACCTTCGGTGCCCCGCCGATACCAGCCCGGGGCGGCGTGCTCAACGTCTTCTTCGTCGCCATAGGCCCGCAGACCATCCCCGGAGCCTGCGCCTTCAACCAGATCCCCTGCACCTGAGCTGTTCAGAACCTGCGGCGCAGGGTAAGCGCCTGGCGCAGCCGTTCCTGCGCCATCTGACCGGCGGCCGCGCGCGGGGTCAGCGTACCGGGCCGGAGGCGGTCGAGCAGCTCGGCCATGGTGTCGCGGATCTTCTCCTCGATCTCGGCAAATGCCTCCGCATGGCCTGCGCCGCGATATTCGGCCGCGGCGCAGATGACGCCGCCGGAATTAGCGACCACGTCCGGGATGCACAGCACGCCGCGCTCGGCGAGCTGGGCTTCGGCCTCGACGGTGATGGGGATGTTGGCTCCCTCGAGGATCACCCTGGCCGAGATCTTCCCGGCGTTGTCCGCCGTCACCACGTCGGGCTGTGCCGCGGGAATAAGGAGCTCGCAGTCGAAACCGACGATATCGTCCCGCGGCACCGCGATGCCGCCGGGGAACCCTGCCACCGACCCCGCGGACTTCTTGTACACGCGCAGGGCCGTGACGTCAAGCCCATCGGGATTCCACGTCGCGCCCTCGATGTCGGAGACGGCGACGATCGTCGCGCCCCGTTCGGCGAGCAAGCGGGCGGCGTGCCCGCCTACCGCGCCGAAGCCCTGGATGATGACGCGCGCGCCGCCAAGGCGCAGCATCTCGGCCTCGCCCAGCACATCGGCGCACACCGCCAGGCCGAAGCCGGTCGCGCCGAGTTCATCGAGCGGGACTCCGCCGAGGACAGCAGGCAGGCCGACCGCGCGGCCGATCTCATCGTGGATGTACGCCATCGACGTCTCGCTGGTGCCCATGTCCGGGCCCGGGATGTAATCGGTGAGCTGCCGGATCGCCCGGGCGAACGCCCGCATCACCCGCTCGTGATCGGCAGCTGCCAGGCCGGGTGCCGCGATGCCCGCCTTCCCGCCGCCATGCGGCAGGCCGGCCAGCGCGTTCTTCATGGTCATGGCACGGGCCAGGCGTGCCACCTCACCGGCCGTGATGTCGGGTCTCATCCGGACGCCGCCGATCGCCGGGCCCAGCGCCACGTTGTCCACGACAACGACCGCTTCCACCCCGGCGCAGAGACGCAAGGAAGCAACCAGTGCCGGACCCAGGTCATCGACTGCCCAGCTGGTATGGACCTGGTCCATCACGACCACCTGCCTTACCTGTCCTGCCGCGCTGACTGGTCGCGATACAGCATTACGCTGTCCCGCCCGGCCGCCGGCCGCAAGAGGCTTTGGTCCCTGGACCTCGAGGATGTTCCCGGCTTGGCTTGGGTAATGGCTGTCGACGGCGTGGCGGGTTCGGAGGAGACGCTGCGTGATGGCCGGATCGTGGTGGTGCGCCCGCTCCGCGGTGATGACGCCGCGGGCGTGGAGGCGCTGTGGCGGCGCCTGGACGCCCCCGCTCGCCGCCGGTTCACCGATCTGGCCCATCTGCCGGCCGACCGCATCGGCGAGGTGGCGCTGCCGCGGCCCGGTCACGCGGCGGGGATCATCGCTGTCCAGGTCGGCCCGCCGGGACGGGTGACGGGCGTGGCGCGATACGAGCGCACCGCCGCGGAGACGGCCAGGTTCCTGCTCTTCGTCGACGCCTCCTGGCGGCGCGCCGGGCTGGGCACCATGCTGCTGCGCGGCCTGGCCGACGCGGCCCGGCACGCCGGGGTGCGGCGGCTGGCCGGCGATGCGCCCAAGGGCGATGTGGCGATCCTGGGCCTGCTGGAGGAACTGGGGCTGGAGTACGAGGAGCAGGTGACGGCGGCGACCGTGCATGCCAGCTTCGCCGTGCAGGAGACCGATGCTTACCTTGACGCGATACTGGCCGACTGGCGGGCCGCGGCCCGGGCGGCAGTCGGGCCGTTCCTGCGCCCGGGGTCGATCGCGCTGGTAGGAGCCAGCAGCAAGCCCGCCAGCATCGGCGGGTTGCTGCTGGCTAACCTGCTGGCCAGCGGGTTCACCGGCCCCGTGTACCCGGTCAACCCCCGCCACCAGGTCATCCAGGGGGTGACCTGCTACCAGGACCTGCCCTCCTGCCCGACGCGGCCGGACCTGGCCGTGGTGGCCGTACCGGCGCCGCTGGTGGCCGGAGTGGTCGACCAGGCCGGCCAGGCCGGGGTCCGGGCGGTGTGCGTGATATCCGCCGGGTTCGCCGAGACCGGCGGTCAGGGCCGGGCCCTGCAGGAGGAACTGCGCCGCCATGCCCGGGCCGCCGGGGTCCGGCTCATCGGGCCCAACTGCATGGGGCTGCTCAACGGCGGGCCCGATCCGCGGTTCAACGCGACCTTCAGCACGGTGTTCCCGCCGCCGGGCCGGCTGGCGTTCGTGACCCAGTCCGGCGGGCTCGGGTTCGCCGCGCTGACCCTGCTGGCCGGGCCCTCGCTCGGCGTCGGCGGTTTCGTGTCGGTCGGCAACACCGCCGACCTCACGCCGAACGACCTGCTGCTCTACTGGGACGAGGATCCCGGCACCGACGTCGTGCTGGCCTACCTGGAATCGGTGCCCGATCCCCGCCGGTTCGCCCGGATCGCCCGGCGCATCTCCCGGCACCAGCCCATCGTGGCGGTGAAGGCGGGCCGCACCGGTGCCGGGCGCCGGGCGGCTTCCTCGCACACCGCGGCCCTGGCGGCCGGGGAAACCGCGATCGAGGCGCTGTTCCACCAGGCGGGAGTGATCCGGGTCGGCACGCTGGAAGAAATGTTCGACATCGCAACTGTCTTGTCGACGCAGCCGGCGCCCGCCGGGCGGCGTGTGGCGGTGCTGACCAACGGCGGCGGCCCGGGCATCCTGGTCGCCGACGCGTGCGAGGCGGCCGGGCTGCTGGTGCCGGAACTGTCCGACGACACCCAGGCCGCGCTGCGCGCAGGCCTGCCGCCACAGGCGTCCGCGAAGAACCCGGTCGATGTCGTAGCCAGCGCCACCGCGGAGCAGTACGGGCGAGCACTGCGCCTGCTCGGCGCCGCCGAGGAAGTCGACGCGATTATCGCCGTGTTCATTCCGCCGTTCGTCACTTCCGCTGCTGCTGTCGCCCGCGAGATCACCGCCGCCGCGGCCGCCACGCCCGCCAAGCCGGTCATCGCGGTCTTCATGACGGCCGGGGCCGCGCCTGCCAGCCTGTCCGGCGCCGGCATCCCCGTCTTCACCTACCCCGAGCAAGCCGCCGCCGCGCTCGGACAGATCGCACGGTGGGCGGAATGGCGGGTCCGGCCCGTGGGCCACGTCGTGACGCCTCCCGGCATGGACCCGCGCCGTGGCCGGGCGCTGGCCCGCCAGATCCTGGCCAGTCAGCCCAGGGGCGGGTGGGCCGGCCCGCAGGCGGCCACGCGGCTGCTGGCCGCCTACGGCATCCCCGCCGCCCGCTCCCGCCTGGTCCGTACCCCGGCCCAGGCCGCGGCCGCCCAGGCCGAGCTGGGCGGGCAGGTGGTGGTCAAGATCGCGGCGGCCATCCACAAGAGCGACGTCGGCGGCGTCGCTCTCGGCATCAGGACCCCGCAGGCAGCAGCCCAGGCGATGACCGAGATCCGTGCCGCGCTGGCCGAAGCGGGCCTCGCCGCCCAGGCCAGGGAGTTCCTCGTCCAGGAGCACATAACCGACGGCGTGGAGATGATCGTCGGAGTGAGCCACGATCCCGCCTTCGGGCCGCTGGTGCTGGCCGGCCTCGGCGGCACCATGGTCGAAGTGCTCGGCGACGTGGCGGTGCGCATCACCCCGCTGTCCAGCACCGATGTCGATGAGATGCTCCGCTCGCTGCGCTCGTACCGGCTGCTCACCGGATACCGCCGGAACCCGCCGCTCGACGTGGCGGCCTTCGCCGAGCTGCTGCACCGGGTCAGCGCCATGGTCGAGGACATCCCTGAGATCGCCGAGCTCGACCTCAATCCGGTGTTCGTCCGGCAGCACGGCACCGTCGTCGCCGACATCCGCGTCCGCCTCACCGGCTAACCTGCGTGGCTGTTTTCCTGGCCGCGGGGCTGCCGGGCCCCTTGGCCGGACCTTCGGCCCTGGTCCGGCCGTGCCGCCGGCGCGATCTTCGTGTCATCAAGGGGAGGTCAGGAGGTGCGTGATGATCGGTTACCCGGATGTCGAGAAGCTGCTGGCGGCCCGCAGCGAAGATCAGCCCGTGCTCTCGCTGTATCTGCAGGTGCCGCAGGACCCGTCAGAGTGGCGCGAGCTGCCGGCCAGGGCCGGTGAACTGCTCGGCTCGGCCGTAACCGGGCCCTGCGCGCCGGACGGCCCGGACGCCGGCCGGATTCTGGCGGACGTCCGGCATGAAGTGCGACGACTTCTCGATACGGGCGTACGCGACTGGCTTGGCCACTGTGTCGCGCTATTCGTCTGCCGTCCGGCGGGACTGGCGGAAGCGATACCGCTGCCCGCCGGACTGAGCGAGTACGCGGTATTCGGGCCCCGGCCGCATGTCAGGCCGCTGCTGGTGACCTTGCAGCGGCATCCCGTCTACCGGGTTGCCGTGGTCAACCAGCGGCACGCCTGGTTGTTCACGGTGGCGGAGGACCGGATCGATACGATCGCCGAGCCGGCGGCGGCGGGCGTGCGCAGCTCGCACTATGGCGGCTGGTACGGCCTGGAATCGTACCGGATCAACGAGCGGATCACCGAGCTCGCCCATCACCACTTCCATGACACCGGCGTCGTCCTGGCCCGGTCCATGGGCCACGGGCAGGAGCGGCTGGTGGTGGGCGGCCATGCGGCCACCATTCCGCAGTTCCTCGCCGTCCTCCCCGCCGGCTTGCGCGACCGCCTCGCCGGGAGCTTCGTCGTGGACACGTCGGCCATCACGCCTGCCCGGGTCCGGGCGCTCGCCGACCCCGTCATCAGGAAATGGGCGGAGAACTCGGAGCGAGAACTCGTCACCCGCATCCGGCAGGAGCCGCCCGGCGGCCGCGCCGCGACCGGCCTGACGGCATGCCTCTCCGCCGTCCGCCAGCACGCCGTGGCCGTCCTGGCCATGCCATTCCAGGGGCTGGTCCCCGGGTTCGCGTGCCGTCAGTGCGGCGCGCTCGGCATCACCGAGACCGGCTGCGTCCACGCGGACGCCGGGAAGTTCCCCGTGCCCGATCTCTCCGAGGAGATGGCGGTCAGTACCCTCCATGACGGCGGGGAGGCGCAGGCCGTCCCCGACCCGCCGGGCGGCATCGCCGCCTATCTCCGGCTGCCGCTCCGCGGCACATAGTCACTCGGACTACGGCTCAGGCGGCCGCTGACGGCCGAGGGCGGCGCTCGCTCGCGATCGCGAGCGCGCGGAGCGTCTCAACCATCAAGCTGCCAGACCAGCTCAGGAGCACTGCCCAGTCGATCCGCAACGCGCCGGTACTCGGTGCCTCATCCCGGGGCGGCAGAATCCTGCGCAGTTCCGCGGCCAGCGGCGGGGATACCGCTCTTTCCAGTTCGGCACGGAGCGCCTGGAGCTGACGCTGCAACCCGGCCACGCCCTCGGGCGAGAGCGCGGCCCAGTCCAGCTGCTCATAAGTCGCCTGGAGCAGCGACCATACGCGCAGCAGATGATCTGGCTTTTCTATCCGGCAGGCAGAGCCGTCGCCGGCAGGCTTGCCGACGATGACGACGAACCGCCGCGGCGGCGCGGGAACGTCATTCGCCGCCTGCCGTCCGCTTGTGGCCTCTGGCTTCTCCATGCCACCAGGCTGGTACCCGGCGGAGGCAGCCGGACAGGGCGTTTCGTCCCGCGTCGGTTGTCGCAAGGTCCCTAGCCGCCCGGGCCGTCATCGCCGCGGGCCCGGCCGGCTCGACGAAAGTCCCGGGCGGGAGGGCAGGAGGACTCTGCAGGCCTGATGACTATCCGTGCAGGGTGGAGCTGAGAACGGCTAACCGAACGTGAGGTATGCGTCATGAACAGGAACGATTACTGGTCAGCAAGCGTGTCGGTCGCCGAGACCGATGGCCGGACACATGCCGTGGCCCGTCTGGCCATGGCCGGCGGCAAGCAGTTCGCCGGCCACGGCGAGGCCCGCCTCAATCCCGCCGATCAGGATATCTGGACGATCGGCGCGCAGATCGCCGCGGCTCGCGCGCTGTCGGACCTGGCCGGGCAGCTTCTTCACGGCGCCGCCGGCGGCATCGAGGAGATCACCCACGAGCGGGCCCATCTGCACCTGTAGGCCGGGCGGGGTGCGGGAGCGGAGGAGGCGTATCGTGCCCGGCGGGGTGCCTGAGCACCTGGTCACCACAGCCCCGGCAGGAGTGTCAGCGCCAGGGCCTTCCGCCGGGCGCGGCCGGGACCTATGCCCCTGCACGGTCATCGCCAGCGGAGCGATCCTCAAGGGAGGAGGATGACAATGACCGCTGATCCCGGGATCCGCGCCTCCGATGAGGACCGGGGCCGGATCGCCGCGGCCCTCGGCGAGCACTACGCCGCCGGCCGGCTGACCCTTGAGGAGTTCCAGGAGCGGCTGGACAAGGCCTATGCCGCCACGACCCTGGGTGAGCTTGACGACCTGATGACGGATCTGCCCGGACGCGACCTCGGCCGGCTTCCTGGCGCCTGGCTGCCTTCCCCTCGCGGCAATCCGCCGCTTCCGCAGCGGCCCCTTCCCGGGCCAGTACAGGGCCCGGTGGGCCACTCCTCCCCGGCAGTGCGGGCCTGGGTCGCGATCAGCATCGGCATCTTCGTGATATGGCTGCTCAGCGGGGCAAGTGGCGCGCCGTGGTTGTTGTGGGTAGTGCTTCCGCTGGGTTTCGTGATTCTGCGGCGCTGGATGGCTGGCGGCCCCCGCCATGGCAATCGCTACCGCCGCTGAATCGCTGCCGTAGCCGCACAGCCGGCCTGGCGGGCCCCGGGTGTCAGAGCTTGTAGCCGAGTGTCCGGAGAAGGCTGCGCCGTTCGGCGACGTCGGTGTCCTGCTCGATCCCGGCCGGCGGTGACCCGTCGATCACGCCGATGATCCCGCGGCCGCGGCCGGTGACCGCCACGAGCACGTCGACCGGGTTGGCGGTCGCGCAGAAGATCGTGCAGACCTCGGGCACGGCCTTGAGCGGGTTCAGCACGTTGACCGGGAAGCCTTCCCTCAGCAGGATCACGAACGCGTGCCCGGCGCCGATGGCCAGCGCGTTCGCCGCCGCCAGCCCGGTCAGCTCCTCGTCGTTGCCGGACCGGCGCACCAGCCGCGCCGACGACGCCTCGCAGAACGCCACCCCGAACCGCAGGTGCGGGCTCACCCCGGACAGCGTCTCATGCAGGTCGTCGACGGTCTTGATGAAGTGGGCCTGGCCGATGATGACGTTGAGGTCCGCCGGCTTGTCGACCGGGACCACTTCGACGGACATCTGAGCCGTTTCCACGGCTCAGTGATACCAGCTTGCCGTCGGCCGCGCCAGGACTTAGGCCGGGACCTTGGCCGGCCGCCACCCTATTCAGGTGGCGGCCGGGCCGACCGCCTACGCGGCGTGACCGGATCAGATGCCCGCGTGGGCCCCGGCCGTGCCGTTGCCCCGCCTGACCAGCAGCCCGATGACGGCTCCGGCCAGCGCGACCACGGCCGCCACGCCGAAGGCGGCTTGCATCCCGCTCATGAACGCGGCGTGGCTGATGCCGGTGATCACGCTGGCGACCTGCGGCGGCGTGGCACTGGTCACCGGCGCCGCCCCCACCGAGACCACGCTCTTCACCCCGGCCAGCTGGCCCGCGGTCAGCGCGGGCAGGTGCGCGGCCTGCCAGCTGGCCGGCAGCAGGCTGCTGATCTTGGCGGTCATGACCGCGCCGAGCACCGCGGTGCCCAGGGTGCCGCCGACCTGCATGGCGGTCGACTGGAGCCCGCCGGCCACGCCGGCCAGTTCCACCGGCGCGTTGCCCACGATGACATCGGTGGCGCCGACCATCACCGGGCTCAGGCCCAGGCCGAGCAGCACGAACCAGACGATGGTGTCGTTCGGGCTGGAGGCCAGGCCCAGCCGGGACAGGCCGAACAGGGCCACGGCGGCCAGCACCATCCCGGCCACGATCGGGATGCGCGGGCCCACCTTGGTGATCACCGCTCCGGACAGCGGCGCGCCGACGATCAGCATCGCGGTCATCGGCAGCAGGTGCACCCCCGCCGCGATCGGGTCCAGGCCGTGTACGTTCTCCAGGTAGAAGGTCATGAAGAACATGGCGCCGAACAGCGCGAACATCAGCAGGATGACCAGCACCACCCCGGCCGACAGGGAGGCCGAGCGGAACAGCTTCAGCGGCAGCAGCGGCTGGCGGGCCCGGGACTCGCGGATCACGAACAGCAGGCCGACCAGCACGGCGCCGCCGAGGAAGGCCAGCGTCCGGCCAGAGCCCCAGCCGTAGTCCGGGCCCTTGATCAGGCCCCAGATCAGCAGGAAGAGCGCGCCGGACAGGGCGATGATGCCGGGGATGTCGAACGAGCTGGCAGCCGGGGAGGACGGGGTCTCCCGCAGCACGAGCAGGCTCATGACCAGGGCGGCCGCCCCGACCGGGACGTTGACGTAGAAGCAGGACTCCCAGCCGATGTGCTGCACCAGCAGCCCGCCCACGATCGGCCCGGCGGCGGTGGACGCGCCGATGACCGCCCCCCAGACGCCGATGGCCTTGTTCAGCTTCTCGGCCGGGAACGTCTCCCGCAGCAGGGCCAGCGCGGTCGGCTGGAGCATGGCCCCGAACACCCCTTGCAGCGCCCGGAACGCGATGACCAGGCCGATGCTGCTGGCGATGGTCCCGGACAGCCCGATGGCCGCCGAGCTGAGCGCGAAGCCGGTCACCCCGGTGAGGAACACCTTCTTGTGCCCGAACCGGTCACCCAGCTTGCCCATGGTGATCAGGCTGACCGCCAGGGCCAGCAGGTAGGCGTTGGTGACCCACTGGATGCCGGCCAGGGAGGCATGCAGGTGGGACTGGATGGCCGGGTTGGCCACCGCCACGATCGTGCCATCCAGCGCGACCATCATCACGCCCAGGGCCACTGCCAGCAGCGTCAGCGTCGGGTTGCCTCGCATCCGGCGCGCCCTGCCCACGACCCGCGGCCGGGCGGTGCCGGTCCTCGCGGTGCCGGTCCTCGCGGTGCCGGTCCTCGCGGTGCCGGTCCTCGCGGTGCCGGTCCTCGCGGTGCCGGTCCTCGCGGTGCCGGTCCTCGCGGCGCTGGCCGTCGCTGGTTTCGTCTCCATCACGTCATCTCTTCCCGGCGCCCGGCCGCTCTGCCATTCGTTGTCTGCTGAAGACAAGTGTCAGTAACTGACATATACTATGCACCGAGGCGTCGTTGGCTGTCAAATGTCAGATACTGACATAACATCCGGCGCCCGGTAGCATGTACCGCGTGGAGGTTGCTGTGTCGCAGATCACATCCGTTGAGGTCGACCCTGTGACTGGTGAGGGGGGCCGGAGGGAGCGCAAGAAGCAGCGCACCCGGGACGCGCTGATCGAGACGGCCATGAAGCTGTTCGCGGCCAAGGGCTACGACCACACCGCGATCCACGAGATCACCGACGCGGTGGACGTCTCCGAGCGGACCTTCTTCCGGTATTTCGCCAGCAAGGAAGACCTGGTGCTGTCGCTCATCCGGGACGGCTCGGCCGCCTTCGCCGAGGCGCTGGCCGCCCGGCCGCCGCGGGAGGAACCCCTCACCGCGGCCCGCCACGCGTTCCACATCTCGCTGCGCCAGCTGCCGGGCGGTGCCGAGGGCCTGCCGTCCTACCTTTCGGTCATGCGGCTGATCGACTCCACCCCGCCGCTGCTGGCCGCCTACCTGCGCTTTGTCCACGACCACGATGACGAGATCATCGAGGTGCTCGCCCGGCGGGAGGGCGTCGACCCGGCCACCGACCGGCGGCCCCGGGTGCTGGCCGCCATGATCGGGGCGCTGGTGTTCCTGGCCAACCGGGACCTGCGGGCCGGGGACGACCTGAGCCTGGAGGCGATGACCGCGGCCTTCGACGCCTACGCCGACGCGGTCGTCCCGGCCCTGGCCGGCCACTGGACCCCAGCCACCGCGACCCGGTGATCAGCGGTCACGACCGGTAGTCCGTACTCTCCGCCAGCTCGGCCGCGCCCTCTATCAACTCCAGCACCATCGGCCCGAACGCCTGCAGCTTCACGTCATCCCCGGCCCGCTGGAAGCCCTGCTCCAGCACGACGCCGAACTTCCATTTGGCCAGGATGAGGTAGTAGTCGATGTCGTCCACCTGCCGCCCGGACACCGATGCGTAGTGAGCCAGCAGCGCGGACCGGGACGGCATCCCGGACAGGTCGGCGAAGCTGGGGAAGGACCCCGCGGGCGAGCGGGTGTCCTCGGGCCAGCCTTGCAGCATCCAGGCCAGGTCGAGCTTGGGGTCGCCGATGGTGCCCATCTCCCAGTCGACGATCGCCGCCAGCCGGGCCGGGGCGCCGTGGCCGAACATCACGTTGGCCAGCTGGTAATCACCGTGCATGATGCCCGGGATGTAGTCCAGCGGCCGGTGCGAGCGCAGCCAGCCGGCGGCCACCTCGAAGCCCGGCAGTTCCCGCCCCTTGATGCGCTCCAGGAAGGCAGTCCACCGGTCGACCTGGCGTTCGTGGAAGCCGTCGGGCCGTCCCAGGTCACCCAGGCCCTTGGCCCGCCAGTCGACCTCCGACAGCAGCGCGATGCCCTCCGTCATCTGGTAGGCCAGCCCCTGCCGGGCCGCCAGGTCGGTGTCGAACGGCACGGGCCAGCCGCGCCGGTCCGCCGGGGACCAGCCGTCGACGAAGCCCATCAGGTAGAAGGCCCGCCCCAGGACCGAGGTGCCGGCGCACCTGGCGACGGCCCCGGGGTGGGGCACGCCGGTCCCGTCCAGCGCCTGGATGATCCGCCACTCACGCACTATGCCCTCGTCGCGGCCGGCCGGCGCCGACGGTGGCGGGATCCGCATCGCGCAGTTCAGCTCGCCGCGGCTGATCTCGTAGATCTCGTTCTGCGTGCCGCCGGACACGAAGCGGCACGAGATCGGCTCGCCCTTCCCGGCCAGGCCGGCGTCGTCCATCCAGTGCCCGAGGCGCTGGAGGTCGATCACTGGTTCCCCACCTCGTGCTCCAGGTACTCGGCGTACTTGGTGTCGGGGGCCATCGTGCCTCCTCGCTGGCTCCGGTCACTGTCCTCAAAAATGATGCCGAACGAAGGACCGTTTTCATTTTCCCGAACGTTTTTTCCGTTCGCGCACCGGCATGACACCATCGGCTGGTGACTTCCTTCGCTGAGCTCCACGACCTGACCGGCCAGGTGGCCGTCGTCACCGGGGGATCGCGTGGCATCGGCCGGGCCATCGTGCAGACGCTGGCCGAAGCAGGTGCCGACGTCGTCATCGCCTCCCGCAAGCTGGACGCGTGCGAGGCGGCGGCCGCCGAGGTGCGCGCCTCGACCGGGCGCACCGCGGTCCCGCTGGCCTGCCATGTCGGCCGGTGGGGCGATTGCAGCCGGCTCATCGCCGAGTCGCTGGGCCGGCTGGGCCGGCTGGACGTGCTGGTCAACAACGCGGGCATGTCGCCGCTGTACGAGAGCCTCGACGCCGTGAGCGAGGAACTCTACGACAAGACCCTCGCCGTCAACCTGAAGGGCCCGTTCCGGCTGGCGGTGCTCGCCGCCACGTACATGGCGGCCCGGGACGGGGGGTCCATCATCAACATCGGCACCACCGCGTCCCTGACGGCCAGCGTCCACGAGCTTCCCTACGCCTGCGCCAAGGCGGGCCTGAACGCCCTCACCGTCGGGCTGGCCGAAGCCTACGCCCCGAAGGTCCGGGTCAACGCCATCCTGCCCGGCCCGTTCCGCACCGATATCAGCAAGGTCTGGGCCCCGCCCGTGGGCGCCGAGGTACCCTTCGTGCCGCTGGGCCGGATAGGGGACCCGGCCGAGGTGGCCCCCCTGGCCCTGCACCTGGCCAGCGCCGCGTCCAGCTACACCACTGGCGCGATCATCCGCGTGGACGGCGGCATGACACGCAAAGTCTGACCTCCGCCCGCTCCCCGCTCCCCGCTCCCCGCTCCCCGCTCCCCGCTCCCCGCTCCCCGCTCCCCGCTCCCCGCTCCCCGCTCCCCGCTCCCCGCTCCCCGCTCCCCGCTCCCCGCTCCCCGCTCCCCGCTCC
>Ga0335081_10015317_pt1 | contig 12402 bp, 16 predicted proteins | sample Lox_Sample_35_FD_206713 | JGI IMG/M metagenome (GOLD analysis project Ga0335081, IMG submission 206713) | Soil microbial communities from Loxahatchee National Wildlife Refuge, Florida, United States - Lox_Sample_3.5 | ecosystem: Environmental > Terrestrial > Soil > Wetlands | place: USA...
CTAGTCTTGCCGAGACCCTTAATCACCCCGGTTGTCATCCGCCGCCAACCAGAGAAATAATAACAACCTTATCGCCTGGCTTTATTCTATCCTTTTCCATATCAACGTACTCCAAATTCACCCCCACCGGGACAGACGACAACGTGTTTTTTTGTCGTTATTGCTTCTGAGTTTTCAGTTCACCGCCCTTTTCCCTCTTCCCAAATTGAGCCCCAGAGAGTGGCCGCCGATCACCACGATGAAACCATGAACCCTCCAATCCTTTCTGACGCTCTAATTCTTCCAATCCTGACATTCATCGACTCCCTCAAGCCCAAATCCCGATCCTCGCCACTTGTTCTCGGGATATCCGGGCCTCAGGGCTCCGGGAAGACAACCCTAGCGAATCAACTCGTAAAGCAACTCTCCTCCGCACCTTCGTCGCTCCGAGTCGTCTCCTTCTCAATTGACGATATTTACCTGCCGCACGACGAGCTTGTCGCTCTCGCAAAAGCGAATCCGGATAATAAACTGCTCCAACATCGGGGAGAGCCGGGGACGCATGACGTCGAGCTTGGGGTTGAGACGCTCGAAAGTCTATTGGCCGGGAAGCCGACTCCAATCCCATCCTATGATAAGTCAAAGTTTGACGGACACGGTGATCGAGTTCCATCTTCAGAGTGGACGGTAGCACAACCACCATTTGACGTCATTTTGTTTGATGGCTGGTGTCTCGGATTTCAGGCCATTTCATCGGACGAAGTGGCCGAGAAACGAGCAACTTCGAAATATCCGGGAACTCTATCTCAACACAAACCAGAGCACTTATTATTCGTCAATGAGAAGCTTAAAGGGTATTCCAGGCTCTGGGAAAAATTGGATGCTGTGATATGGCTGAACGCCCAGGATATTAGTTTTGTTTATGCATGGAGATTGCAACAAGAGCATGCTATGAAGGCGGCACTTGGAAAGGCTATGACGGATGATCAGGTCAAAAACTTTGTAGATGGTTATATGCCTGCATATGAGATGTACATTGACGGGCTGATGAAAGGAGCGTTGTTCAACGGGATGTCAGTAAAGCAGATTCTGAGGATCGATTATGCGAAAGATCGGGACATTATTGATGTACAAAAAGGGTACGTGAATGGTGGAGTAACTTGGGAGACAGTCACATGAGGATTTAAATGAACATGTTGTCGCGGAATTGCGGTTTAATCCTCGATCGCAATTCCTTCCCTGCAAGCCTCACCCGACCGCACATCTGTTCGGCCCCAAGCCATTTTCTGAAAATTATGTGGTGGAGATGCAACTTACTTGCTTTATGAATGCGTGCTGTTCGTATGCTGAATACATGTGTGAGTTTCATTTGGCCTTTATTCCCATCTCTTTTATCTCCTTTTATGCAAGTAATTTACATCTACAATTCTATAGCCTTTCTCACCCCAACTGCATATATTCAAATCCACTTTGATTACATTTGGTTGGGATTGATAACAGTGTGATAGCTAGGAGTTTCGGCAGCGGGAATTGCAGCCCTGATAAGCACATTCTTAAGTCAACATGCTAGGCAACGGAGAAATGAACCCAAGAACTAATCAAGGAGACTTTGTTGTGAGATGTGCTCCTCCTATTGAGCTTGACAGTTTGATTGTAATTGTATAATTCCACGCTTAATGCAGTGAGCTGTTTTATTGTTTTGGTCCTTGTAATTTTGATGGCGATTGCCAAAGTAATCTGAGTTATCAACAATACTAGTTATGTAGGTGATGCATTTTCTTTTTCAAGTTTCAACCGGTGCAGGGCCCGTCCTTGAGTTTTGCCATTGAATCGGAATCTCCTCTTTCGGGGATCAAAAATAGATATTGTTGACCAGAACACAATCCATCATCAGGCTCAGCATTTAATGTGGTAGTTGGATCCCAGGCGGTATCAAACTCTCAATTAGAGAATCATAGACATATCTCCATTTCCATAAATCTCACTCCGTCCATTTTCGAAACCAACCAATTGGTGGCCTTGTAGAAACACTGAGATTGGGAGATGTACTGGCGCTTGCATTGATTTGGACGCTCCACGACTGTGCACTAACGTTGTTGGCAGAGAACCTTGATCACAAAAAGGCTGTATTAATTGTCAAGAATGTATAGTATGAATCCGCAATTAATTTTGCATTCCACGAGGCTCCGGATCGGCTTTGTCGATTTAAGCAAACCGCTTTTGTGAGACAGTAACACCAATGTTGGCATCTGACCATAGAATCCAGGTAAGATGACGAACCCCTGGGTGACACAGCATAACATGGCGTGGGTTCATCTAAATCCATCAAGTTTCCTCGAAAATGGGAGAAAGCCATACCGACTCGCGCAGAAGCTGATATCAGACATGGCTCCGATTCATAAGTTATAGACATAATCATACATTCAACCTATGGATAAGTCCATTTTGTACGAACTATGCTCCCTATACGCCCTCCTCTCCACCAGGAGTTGCCAAGTCCAAAAATGATAGACAACCAAAAGTCACACACGACAAACGTTATTTGTCGACCTACATAAATCAATGAATGCCCCAAATTATAAAAAGGGATAGAAAGACCAGGTTAACGAACAAAAAGAGAACAAAAACTATGAAACTCGAATGTCTATGTTAAGGAACATGACAAAAAGTTGATGCGCCGGAGATCTGGCACTCCATCCCCTATACATTCAAAGAAGATAAAGAAATATGCCGCAAAAGCGATATGCAGTGTCCAACCGATGGAAACCCCGATAACTGATAACAATCAAACCACACCCTACCCCTAATGTATGTACTGTCCGTCCCTCAAAAAGCCGTCCCGGAAAAAAAAATGCCGCATTAAAGTTCAGAAGATCACCGTCGTCCACCCCACCCAGCGTTCCACAAGACACCAACTAGATCCTTCGCCGTTGAGATGGCATCAGCAGCTAGTCCCACAATTCCGAGCCTTTCATCGTCCTCTTCTTCGCCCATCATTCGCTGGCGATCTCTTGAGCTGATGCTTCGGTTGTAAGGGACTGGGATCGTGGCGACCGACTCAGGTCGTTGACTGTCTTCCTCGAAGATTGATTTGTGATTCGACATTCGCGAAGATGCCGTGGAGGAAACGTTGGTCGGTGGACTGGTGTGCATTAACTGAGAGTCGAGTTCAAAATCATCCAAGGGAAGGTCAATGGCATCGACGTCTAATCCATGAGATGTCAACTTCACTGGAGGGGATCCAGAAGCGTTGAACCCGCTTCCCTCATCGTAATAGAACTTAAAAGATGGTTCCGCCTCTGGGACTTGGAAAGCGTTATTGCTGAGGCTAACTTGCGGCGGTTCTCGAGCTGGTTCGTCCCCCGGTCGCAGCGTGGTTGCGGGTAACTTTGCGATGATGGAATGCGGTTCGAGTTTTGGAGTACCATGACAACCCGACCTTGAGGAACGACTACCGGATCTCATGTATAAACCCTCATCTTCCGACTCTTCGTCGATGGCAGTTGAATCATGGTCATCCTCATCCTTGAGATCGATGGCGATACACTGTTCGACGCGATCGTTAAAGTGAATGTGCTTGGCCGGCGACGGAGTATGCGCGCCGCTTGAAGAAGTAGCAGTCCAATTCCCAGGTCCAAAGTAATCCGTTTTGTTGTCTGTCGTGACCTGAGCGGAACAGATACCGGAAGATGGTTGGACAACATTGAAGGGAGATTCGGGTGAACGATTGACAACGCCTAAATCGGTCGATCCTTTCCGACGCACCAGTTGCTGATTGCGGATGATATGCGATGGAGTAAGCGGGTTCTTTCGCTTTTCCTCTCGGAATTCTCGTTCTTCTTCTTGGCGTCGACGTTCTTCTTGGATGGCTTGGGCTGCTCGGCTAAGCAGGTTGGCCGGTCCAACTTTCCCGGCGAGGATGACCTCTGAAAGGCTGCGTTTTTTTAAAATTGGTTTTGAGGCGCTGAAAGAGGAGGATCGTGACATCGGTTGGCTCAGGCTATGGGTGGCAGGTGATGTAGGTTCAGTGTATGAACGACCCATAGTTCTTTCTTGGGATTTAAGAGGTCCATATAGCCAGGTTATATCAGAGACTTTGAGCCTTGTCATCAGCGGCTGAACGTCTCCACGGGAATATACCAATTCAAGGCTTCGGGTGTGATTGTTTTGAGTTTGTACTTTGATTTTGCCCACGTCCTCCACGAAGCATTTTCCAGTCGAGTGGCAATCTGGGGGAATCCGGCCTTTTCTTTTCGAACATATCGCCAGGATGACCATATATCGGGTTCGTGCCAATCATGAGAAAGGTAATCTACATGTCGAGAGGGCGCGGGTCCCCGTTCACTCCATATATCGTCTTCCACATGGGCGGGCATAAGGGACGGAGAATTTGTATGAACCGAGGTGGGTGAATTGAAGACATCCTCATCGGGCTCGTCCGCATAATCTTCTTCTCCACAGTCCTCCTCGTCCTCCTCGTCATCATCGATGATTGGATCGGGACTTAGTGGGTGGCTTGAAACAGCGCGATCGTACACAGGAAATGGCGATGTGTCATCACCGGCATCCTCAGTTGTGGATGGGAGTCGAGGGGCCCGCGACGAGGTTTGCGAGCAGTTACTCTGATAGGGCGGATAATAATACGAACGGTCGTCGTCTCTGTAACTTGACTGGTAGTGAGACGATGAAGAGGAGTATCGAGAGGACGCAATATAGGAAGTACGAGGGGAGGAATGGAGTGAGTTGGAGGCGGAGGAGGAACCCGAATGGGACGGGGAGGTCGAGGCGTAGTAGAAGCTTGAATGGCTGGATGAATGGCGAAAAGGAGAGCGTGTATCAACCTCAGCCATTCGTGGACTCAGCGAAGTCTCTGTCTCTGCTTAATAACAGGCGGTCAATGGTGCCCAGTTGTCGTTCTACGCCGAAGGAGGGGGCAGCATGACAATTGGGGGCGCAAGACAGGGAGAATCCGGGGTGAAGGAAGCTGGGCGGCGACAGCGCCCCGCGCGTTGCAGGCGCGGACGAGAGACCGGTGAACCGACGAACGAGACTGACGGGGCCGGTTCAGATCAGAGACAGATCTCGTCAGAAGGCCGGTGTCGAGGAGGGGAGACGGCAGTGGACAGCCTGTGTTCGGGGGTGGACGAGTGTGTGTCTGTGTGCGTGGGTGCGTCTTGACCGCCTGCTGTTGCGTGAGATTTTGTGTCCGTATGACTAGGGGACGGGACACAAAATTATCGGAATACGTCGGCTGCGCCGTCTCACCGGAAAGACCTAGAGCGAGCCAACCGCAAGCCGATCAATGGGCCACTGGCTCGAAAAATGAAATGTGCTTCGACTTAATATAATGCAGGTGCAGCAGAGCACAAAGCATTCATTATTTACGCCAAAGAAGGAAAGCCGATGCAAGACAAGTAGCACAGCACAGCCCAGAAGGCGACGGAATTGTGAGTCAAAGGGAAAACGAATTGACTATATCTATATCTCTCCGTCTGTTAAAACCATCCGTTGATTGCCATGAAAAATAGGGTCGGGAAGCACGCCAACAAGTGAATCAGCCATGCGCGGTCCGTCGGGATTGGCGCTTGACAGGGAAATAGTCAAGTGACGCAGCTAAAAAAAATTCTCCATTTGTCCACTCGATCCTGCCGAGAATGTAATAATTCAAAATCATAGTTTCAATGAAAGTCGCCAACTGTTTCCGACGAGATCGCGACCAACAGGCATCAAAGCATATGATAGGAGTGATTGGCGCTTGGTTCCTTGCGATTGAACACAAACAAGTAAAAAAAAAAAATAAAAAATTTCCCTTGTCGCCCTTGGTCAGGTATATTTTTTGCATCCTTGTCGGAACGCCACCGAAAGCAAGCCACCGGATCTGCGCCGGCGAATGAACAACCTCGTGGTAAGCCTCCACAAAAAGGGGATTTATCCCCGGCGTGTTACAAACTATATGGGAAACAATAGAAATCCCTCGAAAATCCCTTTAATGTACGCTTAAGTACATCAGACTACGCATCCGCCCTGAGCAACCACACCCCTATTCTCATCGAATCCTTCAAGTTACCAGCCACTAGGACAAGCACGCAATACGGCCATATGCCCCCACCGTCTCACAGGTGCCCCCACGTCTTATCGATTGAACCCCATCAAATGAGTCCATGCATGAGGCCCGTCGTTGGATTTTACAGCAACGTGGCCTCCCAAGTTTCGAAATTAATTTTAATATGGTCGCCTCCCCCCACGGCTGAGCGTGAGAGGATCCCTCGTGTCACCTCCCTCCACCTCGGCCCCAACATTCCCACCAAAAACCTTAAAAGATACGACACTGGAATTGCGGATAGTTAGTGTCCCGTAACCAGAAATCCCCGCTCTCCTGCCACGTGCGATATGCATCCATAATGCCGATCTACGGATTTTGTTAATATCATCCAGAAACCCCTTTTATGAACTTTATTCACAGCGCGATTCGACGTGAGAATGAGGATCAAAGACGTATAATTGGATAGATTAAGCCAGGCGTCATGTCGATAACGAGCGATAAAGCGGGGCGGGCCACCTTAAATAAGTCGAGACAACACTATTTGCTGGATCTGAGAAGCGAAAAGTTCACGAACTTTCGTCGCGTGACATTTGAAGAAGTTCAGTCAATTGGGGTTATCAGCGATGAGGTCACTCCGTCTCTTGAAGAGCCCATGCAGCATGTGGGGAATTGGAAGAGACAACGCTAATCATCGAGGCATTTAAAACTTGCCGTTCACGCCGGAATGAAGGCTAAAAGACTCGAGGACCGCACGGCTGGACGGCATCACTTCTTTTCACTATAGTTGGAATTTATCCCCTTGAGCGCGTGTTGGGAATGATATACCCGGATTACTTGGCTATATGGACGAATCGTCATGCATCGGATGGGGCCAATTGGGTCGAGCGAGACCCGGATTTTCTTTTGCGGACAGTCAACCATTCTCTTGTACACAATTCGCCTTCACAGTACTGAGTCCTATCATATACGGAATTCCAGCCGCGTTCCGGGTTGGATTGTTTCCAGGTTTCCCTTCCAGCATAGTTCCACCACACATCCCAGCCTTAGCACGATCTTTATTTCTGAGCAATTCTCTATTGAGAGTAGATTGGATGTAGCAATTGATATGTCAGATTATCCCACAGACGTCGTTGGCTTCCTGCGATTTCATGTCGATTGATCTCTCCGAAATTTTTTGCACAACGATCACTGCGGCAAAAGACAAGATCAGGATAGTCGACTATTACCGTCGGGGTGAAGACCATCTGATCAAGACCGGAAAGCAGGTGCTTAAAAGGCAACAATCAATGTTGCAAGAATCTGTCCCTCTCCCAAATGAACGGTAAAATCGTCCTGCGCACATTGTCGCGAATGAGCCGGCACCACTCTTAATGACGACGCAATAACGATCTTGCAGTCTCCTTCGCCATCGGTGTCAACTGTGTCGGGCATGTAATGTGCAATCCCTGGATCGTAGATGCGGAACCTCCTGTTCACAGGCAATTGTACAAAGCTCGCGATATCATGAGCGGTTATAGCACACCGTCCCAGCGCTGATAAATCGGTCTGCGATCCTCACGAACTTGGCCAACGAAGAAGACCAATAGTCTAAACTCTCCGCTGATCACAGGACAAAGGTCCGCCTGCCCTCATCCTCAGCACACCGGCGTAACTGACGGTAGGGTATAGATGCCCCTGAACTTCGACAATTTCGTTCGAGAAGTAAATGTACTTGCGATTCTAGAACTCCTCAATTTCTGCTCGGGCTATCACAGGGAGTTTAAATGACTCATACGGGCATTGGTGCTGTCCTTTCATATTGCACGGGTCCTGCGAAAACGGGTGACGTTTTGGTCAAAGGGCATTATCAGAATTTGGGACTCTTTATGATTGAGTGTGCAAAGAGAGCCAAGGTCAACGGCAAAGGGTGTTTCTGCATCACGGTTTGTGTACCAGTGCTTTTATCCTCCGACATGGGCTCATATTAGATTATGGCGGCCGATCGGGGATTTCAGGATGTGTGCGTGGTCAATGGTAAACCTGTTTACACCCTCAAAAAGGTTCAACTCCTGGCCTTCGATTTATCTTGCCGCTTCTCCTCGGGAAACCTCGACCTATTGGACTTCTTCGATATCACTGAATTACCCGTATTTTCGGATAATGTCGTCCCTACTATCCTCAATTATCTAAACATTATCCCACTCTCAACGACTGCCGACCTCACCGACCGGCAAAAATAGAACGTTGAAGCGGTACAGGAGGATTTGCGAACCGGGAGGCAACCACGAGAGAACGGAGCCAAATATTCGTTGCTGGGACGGTGGATACGTGTGAGATTATAGTTCACTGTGCAAGGGAATTGCCGGGTGCTAGACCTTTCTTCAGGAATATGACGGCCGTGCAATTAGATTCATATTTATTGCAGATGGCAAAACAGGGACGAACCGAGGGAGGTCATTAGATTCAATACAATATACTTTTAATCCGGCATTATAAACCCGTTCCAGCCCTTTTTTGCCCGCGAGCGCCGAAGCATACGTTTACGTATCGACGATGATTTGCCATTTGATTGTCGACACCTCACAATCCTTGGCAATCCCATTTTCCTCAATCTTCACAGCCCGTCCACCTAATCGATACGTCCACCTCGTCGTTTCTACCCTTCATCAACAACAGCCCCGGGTAAGAACGTAAAGGGGTAAAGCTGGCTGGGTAGATACGAATTTGAAAGCGAATCCCCAGTTCATCATCCACTTCATTTGATACGTATTCTTCATCACAGAATTCAATGAGATTCGTTGCGTGAGCATGCCTTTCGGCTACAATCCGTTTCCCAATTTCGATGACACGTTCTTGAAGAGATGCGGGCATGGTGATGAGATGTCTTCCGCATGTGCTTAGCGGGACGCGGATAGGTGGTAGAATACCGGTCTTCGCAGACTATGAGGGAGAGTTGAGTGACTATTGGTTCAGGGTGGGATGGGTTGGCAAGATCGAGGATGAGGAGACGGGCTTGGAGTGTTCTGAACGATGACATGTGCTATGGGTTGAAAGATGAGAAATTTGGGAGACTAACGTGAAGCGACACGGGCCTCGATCTGCGAATACTTTTCCGCCAATTGACATAAGGTACACTCTGCCCAGTTGGGCTTCATTTTATAAGGGTTTAAGTTCGAAATGAAGGGACCTTTATATGTTCCAATCCTTCGTTTCGGGTGATGTGGGGTTGCCTGTCTGTCTCATTGAATCTGATGCCGCTAATATGCCAAAACCCGACTCAGGCACTGTTCAGCTATGGCAAATCAATCGTGTCGCCGCCCGTGAAGCAGTGACTCGGGGCCTGCGTTCCATTCTGCTTTGGAATTCAATGCGCCAGGCCTGCCCATGGTGTATCAAGCAAGTAAGTGGGAACTATTAGAAGTCAGGGCTCAATACGATGGAATGAAGGTGGACATGATCGGTCTGTTCCCAGATTCGTAAAGCGCTTGTCTTTAGGATAACATATTTCGATTTTCCGTTCTGAGGTTACCAACCTGCTGCTACAGTTGCGGCAACATTGCACCTTCAATGGCGCATAAATATCTCCTGCCGCATACCACAGATAAGGCTGAGAACAATGGATTGGATGAAAATAACCAAAACTGTGGATCCAATCAACTTCCGAGCCGGTGAGCGGGAAGCTCTCTTTGGGTATCTGATCAGGACGATATGAAGCGCAATAAAATTGCATTGATGCGCTCTAGTTCCTGATAAGGAAGCTCGCATGCAACCCGACACCGACCCATCTGCCGAACCCCCACACAAAAATTTAAACGACTTTTCGAGCACAGGCGACTTTGTCTCGTGCATAAAATCCCATGAAATGGCTGCTATCCTTGGCGGTGCAGTCCGAAATTTAATCCCCATCTTGTCACATCCCGGGTAGTGATGCACATGGCATAATTTACGCTGATCGACATTGATAGAGCTTTTGCATAGTTAGAATTGCTTCTCCGGCGAGCGAGCGGGTGTCCTGCAGCTCCATCATCAAGGCCCTTTCTCCCTTTACCAAAGCCGCTAAGTCATTGCGGAAAATCCGAATTACCGGGTCTCGTGACCGGTTTTTACAAAAATGTCGTAACTCGGTTAGCGAAGCCGCATACTGTTTCCACGGCAATGGTGAACTAATTTGCGTTTTGCTTACGCCATAATAGAACTTGGCATTTAATTGAAATAACAGTACACGCCGCCATAAGGATAAATAATCGCTGTGAAAGGAAAATCGATAAACCTTGTTAATTATTTTGATTATCATTTGAAAAGAGCTGGCCGGGCCGCTCTTTTTGCTTTTTGTCATTCTCTTCCCATCCAGCCGGGCGAAGGTCTCGTGTTGGGGTTTATGCAGCTGTAACCCGCGTAAGGCTGCTTGTTGTGGTAAATTGCTGACCAGCTGCTATGACCCCGTGAGGCCCAGAAGGAACCTAAAATTAGCGGAAACCGTGACCGCCGGAGACCTAAAAAAAATAAAATTAAAAAAGTAAAAAGAGGAAAACTCTCAGCCAGTCTGACACGCAAAAGCACAGCCCCGAGACAGGAGGTACGGAGCGGACCTTTGTGGGAAAGGGTAAAAGGCGACCAAAAAGGCGACCGACTTCGGTTCGACGGAGATTTCCCGGTTCTCTTTCGTCGGACAAGAACCCGAAGAATGGGAGATAAGAGACCGTAGGCGGTGCATATCACGTCAGCCAAATTTTGTATGACCGTGGGTTGGCGCGCGGGGGTGCCAGAGGCATTTACATGAATTTAATTTGTTATCCATTTTCGACAATTCTAGAAAAGAAACCTCATCCCCCCCTTGCGAGAAGCCACCATCCAATTCATCAATAAAAACTATCTTTGGGGGTCGACCGTACCCGGCAATTGCGAAAGTGCTTATAAGTCGAAATATCGTCGTCTTATCACCACTTTCAACAACCCAGCCTGTTCATCCATCGTTTGCGATAACCGAGGGAAACTTTTCGTTTTGACGATTTTTCTGGGCCAACACAGATCCACCATGACTATGAGCGAACACATCGTGACCTTCCCACCAGAGGTCAATGACAAGGTGGGACAATATTGCATCGACCACTCTGTTTCCCTCCCTGGATACTTCAAAGAACACAAGGAATACACCGAGCAGAATGTTGCCAATCCAAGTACCTATCCCCTCACAACCTTATATTGACATTTACCCTTACTCATCTCTTTGTCTAGATCAGATGGTCCCAACACTCCAAGCACAGTTTTTTGTTTGGCTCGCCAGTGACCGCAAGGCAAGGAAGATCCTCGAGATTGGATGCTTTTCAGGTACGTTCCATCCCCCTTGTCCGTCGGATCTGACTGACTCTGTTACAGGCTACAGTGCTCTCGCTTGGGCTGAAGGACAAAAGGATGTCGAGGATGCCGAGGTCGTTACGCTTGAGAGTGATCCTCTCATGATTGCCATTGCCAAGGATGCCATTATGATGGCCGAGCAATCAAGTCACATCCGAATCGTCGAAGGAGATCCACTAGAAACGTACATCTCTCTCCTCTCCGAACCCCAAGTACCGTGACTTTTAACTAATATTCATAGCCTTCCTATTCTTCACGGGCCCTTTGATATCATTTTCATTGATGCCGATAAGAAAGACTACGTTGAATATTATGATATGATCATGGAACGTCGACTCCTTGCTCAAAATGGCATCATCGTCGCCGATAACGTCCTTTCACAAGGGTGTACCGTTGACTCGGCTGTGAACCCCCACACCGACTCTGCCATTAAAAACGGAGCGGAACTCCGTAAATTCAACACGCACATCAAGGAGGTACATTCATGCAACCCCAATGTTATCCCTCGTCTTGTCCAATATCTGCCTACGGAGACTGACATACAGGACGATCGCGTCGATGTCTGTGTTCTGCCCATGTTCGACGGTCTCGCCCTCATCAAATGGAAACCCCACAAATACCCTCTCCAACGCGTGTCCTCCCACCTCAGCATTAACAATTACTCTGTCGCCAACGGGTCCCGTCCCCGAAGCATCCACCGTACCTCCTTCGAATTACACAGTCAACGTTCCCCCTCGCGAAACTCGCACGATCTCTCGCGTACCGGCACTCCAAGCTTCATCGCTTCACAACAGCATCACCGTCTGTCAGACGAGGAAATCGACGAAAAGGACGAATTTAGTTATGGATTTTCGAATCGTAGGAACTCGCATGATGAAGATGAGGAGACTGGACGTTCGCCGACGGGCGCGTTTGCGAAGAAATTGGAGGATTTTAATAAGGGACGAGCAAGTCATCAGTTGGTCCATCCTGTTGGATCTTACGATGCGAGGAATCAATATTATGATTAAATAACTACTTCGGCCAATTGGGTTTTGGAAGAAGGG
>Ga0335081_10015319_pt1 | contig 12401 bp, 14 predicted proteins | sample Lox_Sample_35_FD_206713 | JGI IMG/M metagenome (GOLD analysis project Ga0335081, IMG submission 206713) | Soil microbial communities from Loxahatchee National Wildlife Refuge, Florida, United States - Lox_Sample_3.5 | ecosystem: Environmental > Terrestrial > Soil > Wetlands | place: USA...
GTCGCCGCTGCCTACAATGCCCAGAAAGAGGCCATTGGTCAGCAGAATGTAGCGATCATCAAACTCATTCAGGAGATAGCGACCGGTAAAATTCAGATCGTGCCGCAGATTCTGGTTGGGGGTGGGGATGCTTCAGCGGGCGGCAACCTGTTCAATGCATGGTTAGCTCAGATGCTTTCTCAAAAAGTACCGAAACAGGAGGGAAAATAGATAAAAATGAAACAATGTCCCTTCTGCGCCGAATTTATTCAAGACGCCGCTATAAAGTGTAAACACTGCGGTGAGTTTCTGGATGCTTCCACCCCACGACGCTTTGCAGAAAAAAAGATGCAATGGTATTTCCGAAAATCCTTTATTATCGTCGCAGTCCTCTCAGTGGGGCCTCTGGCGTTGCCCCTGATTTGGTGGCGTCCACAAACGACGCGGGCATGGAAGATCGGACTCACCATAGGAATCCTTGTCCTCAGTTGGATATTGTTCCAAACCACGATGGAATCCATTCGTACAATCAAGGAGTATTACAAGCTAATTGGAGGGTTATGAAATGATCTACGGGTAGTAGTCGCCGGAGTCAGGCTCTCAACATTCAACGTTATCTATAGCTTATGCTTTAGGGAGAATAATTTAATCCAATTGCTATTTTGGGGAAATGTTGAGAAGTGCCTTTGAAGTTTTACTTTTTAGGTGTCAAACCTTGACACTTATCTTCTTTTGTAAGGTCAGGATGAACTCTTTCTGACCGTTCCGGAACTTCCCCCACCACTGCTTGATGCACTACCCCGCCATGATGGTTTCTTAAGTAAGATGGCCTTTATCTCGTCGTCTGTGAGGGATCCATTTGCCGTTTCTTTTCTCTTCCGATTCGTGATTTCATCTTTCTTCAATACTTCTGCCCCATCTTGTTTGGGAGCTCCTTTTTTCGTTTTAATAACCGACGAGTTAGGATTATCCGAAAAATTGACCGTTCCTTTCTCATCGACCGATTTATAAACTTCCTGCCCGAAAATGTTTCCAGCAAAGCTGATAAAACCAAATAGAATAAATGGAATAAGAATTGGTTTGTGCATTCGGTCCTCCTTACTTATTGGATTGAGAATCGATTACACTCCTTCCCTTACTGCGAATAAGATAGCATTTTCTATACCAAACTCGATTTTCCATAACCTCTTGATATTAATTAGAGAAAATTCTTAGATCCCTTCATAACGAAAAAAGAACCGACATTTTTTGTCCTTTGCAGGCCAATATTGTCGGAATCTGGCAGACAACTCTGGAGAAGTACAAAGCAATTTCCTTATCGTCTGTCTGAGAGAGCTTGGAGATATTTCGGGTGCGGGTTTGGGGTGAAATCCAAACGAACATACCGGTCACACCTGTGTCACACCCGGGAGAGGTTTTGGGGACATCCAAAAAATTATAATTTGACATGCTGGGTGGGGTTTGATAGCGTGTTTCCATCCCCCGGTAAGCAAGGAGGCATTAACGAGGTCAGGGCTCAAAAATCGCCAAAGCTCCTTTAGAAGTTGTGACTAGCCCCTTTTACTTGGCCCAAATATTTTCAATGACAGAAAATAATTCCCTATTTATGATCCCGCGAAGGTGGAGAAGCTTATTCGTATCACAGAGCAGTAAGTAATGTGGTTATAAGGTAAAAATCTTTGCGCGTTCAACCAAGGAGAAATGGATGGGACTGAAGGGTACTGCCGCGCTTGTGGGTTATGCGGAGAATAAGCCGGAAAAGATCCCGCTCGGGGGGTCAAAAGAGACCAATCTGGAGATGTCCGCGGATCTGGCCTGGAGAGCCTTATCCGATGCGGGTCTGTCAATGTGGGATGTAGACGGTATTGTCATTTCTTACATTGATGAAAGCGAGATGTTTGTCCCCTCGACCGTTTCCGAATACCTGGGCACATGTCTGGACTATGCGGAACGGGTGGACCTCGGTGGAGCCGGCTCTGCGGGCATGATCTGGCGGGCTGCGGCAGCCATAGAGCTTGGCATGGCAAGGGTTGTTCTCTGCCTGGCCCCGGCCGCATATCATCTGACGCCGGATGGGATTCCTAACCAGTTGGCAGCCTGGCTCCGCTTCGGCGCATCAAGTTATAACTACGGCTCACCTCAGGCCGAGTTCGATATCCCATATGGGCACGTAGGCCAGAACGCCCTCTATGCCATGTTCGCCCAACGCTATGCACATTGCCATGGATATGATCCCCGGGCCATGTCCCGGATGGTCGTGCACTTGAGACAAAATGCCTGCGCCAATCCGGACGCCTTCTTCTACGGCAAACCCGTGACAGAAGACGATGTCCTGAAAAGCCCCATGATTGCCCGTCCCTTACACTTGCTGGAAATCGTTATGCCACTCACGGGGGGTGCGGCTGTGGTAGTTGCAGATGCACAGGTGGCGCGACGTTCGCCGCACCGACCGGTGTGGGTGACGGGATGTGGGGAGTCGCTAGTGACCAAATCCCCGCACTACGCTGACGATATGCTGGAGACCCCTATCGGGCCTGCCTCCCAAAAGGCTTTCAACATGGCAGGCATCCAACCCACGGATATCCACGCGGCCCAGATCTACGACTGTTACAGCATCACAGTGCTTCTGACACTGGAAAATGCAGGGTTCTGTCCCAAAGGGGAGGGAATGCGCTTTCTGCGCGAACACAATTTTACCTGGAAGGGTGATTTCCCTATGAATACCAACGGAGGGCAGCTCAGTTTCGGCCAGCCGGGCGTGGCGGGCGGGATGTCGCTTGTGATTGAAGCTGCTCGCCAGATCATGGGCCGGGGCGAAGCGCGTCAGATCAGGCGATGTGACAACGTCTACGTATCAGGAACCGGAGGGATCATGAGTGAACAGGTTGCCCTGATACTGCAAGGAAACTGACCATGGCCGTACTCAGACCTCGTATTAACCCATCAACAAGACATTTTTGGGATGCCTTACAGACGGATCACATCGAGATTCAACGCTGCCTGACTTGTCAACATTGGGTGTTCTATCCCCGTTTGATCTGCCCGCACTGCGGCGGAAGAGACCTTGAGTGGCAGCGCGTCTCAGGAAGGGCCTCCCTGTATACCTTTTCGGTCGCCGACATACCCGTTTCTCCGGATTTTGCAGAAGAGCCCCTCCTGACATTGGCAGTAGCTGAATTGGATGAGGGAATGAGATTGGCCACTACCCTGGTTCAGGTCAAGCCCGAACAAGTCCGCATCGGCATGCGGTTGGCTCCGGTATTTGATCATACGACATTTCCGGATATCACTTTGCTGCGCTTTTCTCCCTCTCCCGACCTATAGGTCCGTATTAGCGCGGCACAGGATAGGACAAAGCTACGAATGATGCAAAAATCAGGCAGCTTACCACAAAAGGGAAAATTTGGTTAACCGGTCTAACATCATGCTCAAGCAGGCGAGATGGCAGTTGAGGCCACGGCCAAACAAGGAGGTCTGAGATGACACAAGCTGCTACAGAAGGCCTAAGGATACTTCGCGATGGAAGTCTATTCCAATGGTACGTCATTACTCTGTTCGCCCTAATAGTGTACGTCTATGCGGCGGAGATCGAACGACGCAACTGGAGCCTGGTGTTCGCAGGATTGGCTTTTTGGGGTATGGACTGGTTTAACGAGATCTGGAACGGCCTGATCTTCCACTTTACCCAGTACGCCCCTGTTTGGGGCGCTCCCGGCAAGACCGCCTTCCTGATCCTGATCGGGCTGAACATTGAAATCTGCTTTATGTTTGCGATTGCCGGCATCGCCTTCTCGAAAATGCTCCCTGCGGACAAAAAACTCAAAATTCTTGGACTTCCGAACCGCCTGGTCTTTGCTATCGTCAATTCGATCTTTTGCGTTCTCGTGGAGATTGTGTTGCATTCCGTTGGTGCGTTGACCTGGGATTATTCGTGGTGGGGTGTGAGAGCACCTTGGTTGATATTTCTGATCGGTTACTTGCCCTTCTTTCTGGTCGCGTTCTGGGTGTTTGATATGGATAGCTTCCGGAAAAAGATAACGACGGTGGGTGTTATCTATGCTTTCGACATTGTCTGTCTTATCATATTCTTAGGGATATTGAAGTGGATCTGAGGAATTAGGGGATAATCTGTGTCCCTCCCCTTCCGTCTAATGCGTCATCAGCGCATTCAAGGCAGGTGATCATTGCTTTCTCTCCGCCATATTCGATAAAACGGATACATGCCTCAACTTTTGGGCCCATACTTCCAGCCGGGAATTGGCCTTCTTTGAGATATTTCCTTGCCTCTTCAAGGCTAAGCGTCCTGAGACTCTTCTGCTCCTTTTTTCCAAAATTGAGATACGCCTGATCAACTTCAGTGAGGATCATGAAAAGATCGGCGCCTACTGACTCTGCCAGCTTTTCCCCGGCCAGATCCTTATCGATCACGGCTTCGACACCGTGAAGATGGCCGCGGCCATCAAGGGTTACGGGTAATCCCCCTCCTCCTGAAGCAATCACGATAACGCCCGACTCAAAGAGATCCTTTATCACCTTAGCCTCAACAATCCGTAAAGGATTGGGGGACGGCACAACCCTTCGATAGCGCTCTCCCTTCATCTCAACCTTTTGAAAAACATGACCTCTATGCTTCCCATACTTCTCTTTTTGAATTTTGCTGTAAAAAGGACCGATGGGTTTGGTGGGATTCTGAAACCCTGGATCCTCCTTATCCACAATCACCTGGGTGACCAGCGTGATCACATCACGATGAATCCCGGCATCTTTCAACTGATTGAACAATGTCTGCTGGATCATGTACCCGATCTGGCCTTGGGTCATCGCATCGCCAACATCGAGGGGTTGCGGTGGGATTTCTCGTGCACTCTTCTCTTGCTGAATGAGTAGGTTTCCTACCTGAGGCCCGTTCCCATGAGTGATAACAACGTGATGCCCCCGTCTAATAATCTTCATCATATGGGAGCAACTTCTCCTCAGATTCTCAAGCTGCTCCTCTGCGGAGCCCTTCTGATTCCATTCCTTAATGGCATTGCCCCCGAGGGCGATCACAATTTTTTTCATCAGATCATCGTTTTCCCAAGATCATGGCGAGCAAAGCCATCCTGACAAAAACACCGTTCCTCGCCTGCCTGAAATAAGCTGCTCCGGGATAGGCATCCACTTCCGGGCTGATCTCGTCCACTCTCGGAAGCGGGTGAAGAATGGTGATCTTCTTTTTTAGCTCTTTCAGGAATTTTTCATCAATCACGTAATAGCCCTTCACCCGCTCGTATTCGGAAAGATTCTCAAAACGCTCCTTTTGAATCCGCGTCATGTAAACGAGAGCGCTTTCAGAAGCTGCTTTTCGGAAATCCTCTGTCTCTTCGATCTCGATGCCTTTTTGTTTGATACTGGAGACGATTTCCTCCGGCATCCGAAGGCTGTTGGGTGAAACAAAATAGAGCCGCGTCTGGAACAGGGACAAAAGCTCGACCAGTGCGTGGACCGTCCGGCCGTTCTTTAAATCGCCCACCATGGAAACTGCCAAATTCTTAAGCGAGCCCAATTCTTTATGAATCGTATAAATATCAAGAAGGGCCTGAGTTGGGTGCTGCCCTGCCCCATCCCCTGCATTGATAACAGGGACCGGAGCGGCGTCGGCTGCTTCTTTGGCGGATCCGATGCGAGGATGGCGGATGACGATGGCATCTGCATACTGGGAGACCGTCCTGGCTGTATCCGCAACGGTTTCACCTTTCGCCGCCGACGAGCTCTCTGCCGATGCCATGCTGATCACCCCTCCGCCTAAACGCTGCATGGCCGTCTCAAAGGAGAGCCGGGTCCGGGTGCTCGGTTCGAAGAAAAGAGTCGCCAAAATCTTCCCTTTCAAAAGAGTTAAAGAGTCCTTTTTCTTGAGTTCCTTCTCAAAATTGGATGCAATCTTGATGATCCCCTCGACATCCTTCTTTGAAAATTGATTTCCATGAAGGATATCCTTTCCTTTCAACATCGACATGGTCATTACCTCCGGATTGCAGAATAGGAAAAATCCCAAATGCCAAAGTCCAAATATCAAAACAAGCTCAAAGCTCAAATTTAAAAAAACATTTTAGATTTTTGATTTTGACATTCCTTTGACATTTGGATTTTGAAATTTAGATTTGAACTTAGCTCCCCGCATAGTCGAAACTCGACACCTCGCGCGCAAATAGGACAGAGGCATTCCCCTCCTTTGAAACAAGGAAATTAGATGACTATTCCATCCTTTGCTACGACTCGTCCCGCGACAATCGTCAGTATTGCTTTTCCTTGAAGCTCCCAGCCATTAAAGGGACAATTTCGCCCTTTCGAATAAAAGCTATTGGCATCCACTTTCCATTTCCGGTCCAGATCGATCAGGGTCAGGTCTGCTTTGACCCCTGGATCGAGGCAACCCACTCCCAGTACCTCGAGTCCAAAAATCTCGGCTGGGACGATCGTCATCTTTGCAATTGCTTGATTCAATGTCAAGATACCAGGATGCACCAGATAAGTTAAGACCAGGCCCAGCGTTGTCTCCAGGCCGATCACGCCGAAGGGAGCTTGATCCCAGGATCTGTTCTTCTCTTCGGGCGAATGTGGGGCATGGTCGCTCGCAATAATGTCAATAGTGCCATTCGCAAGCCCTGCCCTCAAAGCCTCCACATCTCCTTCCGATCTTAATGGTGGATTTACTTTTGCGTTCGGTCCGATTTCCTTGGCCATTTTCTCCGTCAGCAGAAGATGCTGCGGGGTCGCCTCTGCTGTCACATTGACTCCTCGTTTTTTCGCATCGGCAATGATCTCCACCGACCTGGCAAGGCTCACATGTGAAAGGTGAAGCCGTGCTCCCGTTTTTTCGGCCAATTCGATGTCTCGCTCGATAAACCCGGCTTCGGAGGTATAAGGATTCGCGCCCGGTGAAGCATACGGCATTTGGGGAGAGGAGGAGAGGATTCTTTGCCTGTAGAGTGACGATTCTTCACAGTGTGGACTGACCAGGATTCCGCATTCCTTGCCTTTGACAAGTGCGCTTCGCATGAGCCTCCGGCTGGGAACGGGATTCCCATCGTCAGAAATCGCTCTGGCCCCAGCTTCTTTCAGTTTGGCAATATCCGTCAGCCTGTAGCCCATCGTTCCCTTGGTTATGGCTGACTTTGAGTAGAAATTAATGACGCTCTTCTGCTCCGCAATATTCAGTAAACGACGGAGCCGCGCAGGCGTATCTATCGGAGGAGCGGTGTTGGGTTCTGCTATGACGGTAGTGAATCCGCCGGCTGCGGCGGCCGATGAGCCGGTGTGAAGGTCTTCTTTGTACTCCTGTCCCGGCTCTCTAAAATGGACGTGGACGTCCACTAAGCCCGGTACAAGCAGCTTTCCGCTTGCGTCAATTATCGTAGCATCCGGAGCTATAATATTCTCAGCAATCTCACTTATTTTCCCGTCATCAATCAAGACGTCGGATACCCGAGGGGCCGCTAACTCCGCAGCGATTAAGCTGGCTCTCTTAATTAAGAGTTTCATTACTCCCAAACCCCTGTAAGGAACGGTTCGAAACCGTTCCCTACATGACTCCGAACTAGTGCCCCATGCCCGGAGGGTGCCGTTGAACCGTGAAAATCCCCCCTCCCCCCTTTTTCTAAGAGGGGTAAGGATCTCCTCCCTTTGGCAAAGGGAGGTTGGGAGGAATTTTAAGATGACATTTTCTAATTAATGTAAACGCATTTAGTTAAGACACATCACCCCCACCCCTTGAGGGGAAGGAATGGGGAGAGGGATAATGTTTACATCACCAGCGCCAGCAGGGCTTTTTGGGCATGGAGCCTGTTCTCTGCCTGGTCGAAGATAATGCTGTTTTTCGAATCGGCGACTTCGTCCGTCACCTCTTCTCCGCGATGGGCCGGCAAACAGTGCATGAAGAGATAATCCTCTTTGGCTTCTTTGACCAACTTTAAATTGACCTGAAAGGGTTTAAAAACCTTCACCCTTTTCTCGCGCTCCTTTTCCTTGCCCATACTGGTCCACACATCCGTATAAACAATATCGGCTCCTCTAACAGCCTCCTTCGGATCATTCGTCACCTTCACCTTGCAACCGCTTCTTTTCCCTTCTTCCTTCGCCTCCGAGACCACGTGTGGATTAGGTTCGTATCCTTTCGGACATCCAAGGGCGATATCCATTCCTACCTTGGAGCAGCCGTAGAGCAGGGAGTGGGATACATTGTTGGCGTCGCCGACATAGGCAAGCCTCAGCCCTGAAAGCCGGCCCTTCTTCTCGTAGATGGTGAAAAGGTCAGATAGACCTTGACAGGGATGTGTGAAGTCTGAAAGCCCGTTAATCACTGGCACTTTGGAATATCTTACCAGATCGATGATGGTCTGATGAGCAAAGACCCTTGCCATAATTCCGTTCACATAACGGGAGAGAACCTGAGCCGTATCGGCGACGGTCTCCCCGCGGCCTAATTGCAGATCACCGGCATTCAGATAAAGCGCATAACCTCCGAGTTGCCACATTCCCACTTCAAAGGAAACCCTTGTTCGCGTGGACGGCTTCTCAAAGATCATCGCCAGCGTTTTCCCCTTTAAAAGAGGATGTTCCTCTCCGCGAACCATTTGAGATTTCAATAGCTCCGCCGTCTTTAGGATCTGCTCAATTTCCTCCCTGGTTAAATGGAAAAGGCTATCTAACGATCTCCCTTTTAAGTTCGCCACCATGCTTTCCTTATACAACCTCCTCCGTTATTATTCGAACAATTCCATTCATATTACCTCAATGCTTTTGTCCTGTCCATAATGAATGCACCCTCACCCCGGCTCTCTCCCATCAAGGGAGGGGGGGGAACCGGATGGAGTCAATATCTATTTTTGGGATTAAAATTGGCCTTGACTTCTACTGATTGATTTGATAGTTATCACTATCAATAAGAACTATCCAAAGGGGGTGATGATGGTGTCGAATATACTGGGGATCATTATTGGCGTTGTGGTGATCGTCATTGGGCTGGTCTTATTGATCGCCTGGTGGGGCATGTTCATCAAGGGGCTGATGGCAGTCGTCCCCATCCTGTTGGTTTTGATCGGTCTCGGTGTTCTCGTCTATTTCATCAGTGAGATCAAATCGAAATTGGAAGTGGGGAAAGAAGAAGCTGCAGCTTCGGGTGAGAAAAAACCCGAATAGAACGGAATAATACATTGAAACGGATCATGGAAGACGGATTCGGAGAGGTGCTCCGAATCCGTCTTTCGTTTTTCATCCCTTCAGGGTGCCTTTCCTCCACTGCCAAAGTTATTTTCAGATTCTCCCCTGGCAGCTTAAGAAAGCACATCCTTGCGTTGAAATCCTGCACCATCGGCTCGAACCCGTTTTACCCAACCCGGAAATTTCGCGAATCTTTCCGATTTTTCCTTTAGGCCTTTACATGGAGAATAAGTTTCTTGCCGCATTCGCAGCAGTAGTTTGAATAGATGCCATTTTCCGTCCGGCAATGTTTGCAGATATTCACTTGATTCAGCGAAATAGTATTGATCAAGTGGAAGACCATATAGGTAACTAATGCAGAAAAGGTCCACACGGCAACGAATATCCAGGCCAACTCAGAAGTGATAAAGTTTTGGATCAAAAAAGACACAAAGTAAGAAAAGATTGTTCCCGTCAAGAACAGGGTCAGGAATATTTTAGTAAATCGTCTCCCCTTGAACCACATGTACGGAATCGTAAAACTCGCCAGGGATATGAGAAAGGACGTGATGCACCAGGTTTGAAATTGGTTTCTAAAACTTGTGAGTAAGGTCCCCAATGTTGTTAACATTTCCTCAAAGTTGACTTTTAGGGCGACAAGGGACGCAGATTCTCTCTCAAAGTAACGGAAGATCGGTAACAGCCTCTCCAGGGAGAAGAACCATAGGCAAACAGTCCCTATGATTAGGGCCATTCCGAGGGTTATGTATGAGATGTTCTCGAGGTATTTACTCAACAGATAAACTTCAAGGCCCCGATTGTAGACTTCGAATTTTTTCGTCTCCCTTATGAAAACCAAAGATGAGATAATAGATGCCGAGACCCCGAACCCGAGAAAAATTAATCCGATAGATAGAAACATCCAAGGAAGATCCTCCCTGAAAAATACGCCAGCCGCGTCGCCATGATAAAAAACGTACGGCCAGACCGTCTTCAAAATAACGGCGATACATAAAATAAGCGCAATATAAGCAAGTGGTTTTGCAACCTTATTCCCTTTTTCTTCAGCCGACCGGCCTACCTGTTCATGGAATTCCCTTGCAAATGCGTTTTTCTCGTAAACAAGTCTTGTAAAAATTCTATTGATCCATTTTTGTCGAATGAGACGCCATGCAAAGAATCCCAGGACCGATATCAAGATGAAGGGGAGTGTGACCTCGGCCAGCAGGAGGACAGCAATGATCAGAGACATTACAAAATGATATACCATTTGAACTGCTCACAATGGATTTAGCGCATACCTATGGTTAAACATGCATAAGGTAAGGAGCATTTTTTGTGCCAGAAATAATCCGCTAATCAGTACTTGATTTTATTGAGTAATTCAATTGTAATGGTTGGAAGGAGAAGGCCGGATTTTGAACAATATGTCGCTTTCATTTACATTTTTGGGATACCGAAAGAATGGCTCTGTTCTATGGGCAATTGTTCTCGCTTCGCGGGGGGGATGAACGATCGGGGATGATATCATTCGCAAAATTCGTTATTATTTACCCATGAAAAAACTGCAACCGGGTGACAAGATCGTCAAGGTTGATAAAGAGTTGGGAATTGCCTGGATCCTGCTTCCTCCTGATGCAACCCTGGGAGGATTTCAAGGCATCTCACCCCGGATCATGGATGAAAAGAAATTCGTTTCTGCGAAGAAGAAGTCGGAGGAAAAAGAATCCTGACGTTCGGCTGCCCTACTTCACTTTCTTTCCAATGACGGCCTCGCATCCCCATTTACAATCTTCTCTTCCAAATTCGGTCAACTGAGGGTGGTGACAATCGATCTGCCGTAAATTTCTCTTTAGGATTCGACCTTTCTGTGAAACAATGTCCCATTCTACCATGACGGCCGTCTTCTCGCCCCTTCCGGGACACTTGATCGACTTCCATTCTCTCTCTATTTTCTGTTCCATGCCTTCCTCCTTTCCCCGACCGGAGACCCTTCGAGACCCCTCGTCTAATGCTTTAGTCTCTCCTCCTTCTTCTCTTGGGCCCCGCTGTCCAAAACACCTCCATGAATAACAATTCCATCGGGATCGGCACTGATCGCTTTGAGATAACAACGCTCTGCCTTCGCCGCTTCTCCTATTTGCTCGTAGCACTCTCCCATTAAATTGAGGGCATCTTTAAAAGTCGGCAAAAATTGGATGACCTCTTCCAGGGTGTTGATGGCAGCATGATATCGCTGCAATTTCCAAAAACACATTGCCAGCCAGTAGTGACCTTGGTAATGCTTCGGGTTCGCCCGAATCACCTTTTCATAATAGGGGATAGCGATTTCAAACATGGACCGGCGATAATAAAGCCCTCCCAAGTTTAGGAAAACGGGAATGCTATTCGGATCTCTTCTCAATATCTCTTTATACGCCCTGACCGCCCTCCTCAAAAAATCGGCCCGGTCATAAGCATTGGCCTTCCCAAAAAGGTAATTGGCCTTAATCTCTCGTGGGGAGAGTGGCTCCCATGCCAGGTCCTTAAGAAAAGTCCAAAGTACCGGAACCATGTAAAGAAAATATTTTAGCTTCTTCAGCACGTTCTTTCCCTCTGCGGTACAAATGTAACAGATAAAATCGCAATTACCAAATCCCGATTTTCAAATCCCAAATCCTCCCTCGCACCTCTTTACTAAAGGGGGGCGAGGAAAAATTGTTCCCCTTGCTAAGGGCGGGCGGGAATGTCGGAAAAGTTTTACAGCGGCACCTTTTCACGTTGACTACATACAATGAAAAACCTTAACAACTACTGAAGACTTACGGGCATTTGTTAGTCTCGACCCTCTTAAGTAACCGCATTTGTAAAACTTTGAAGATATTCTTGCCCGCCCGGCTCTCACAATTTTTTTCACGGGTCAGGGGGGATTGGGAACTTATCTCTGATCCCTTTCCGATCAAGGAAGAAAGATGTAAAGAGGGGTTATACATTAAAGCGGAAATGGACGATATCCCCGTCTCGGATGAGATAATCTTTTCCCTCAGAACGAAGGAGTCCCTTTTCTCTCGCCGTATGCTCAGAGCCACAGGCCACGAAATCGGGAAAGGAAATGGCTTCTGCGCGAATGAACCCTCTTTCCATGTCCGTGTGGATCTTGCCGGCGGCCTTAGGGGCTGGGGTTCCTTTGGGCACGGTCCAGGCCCTGAGCTCAGAGCTAACCGTTGTGTAAAAGGTGACGAGGGACAAGATCTCATATCCGACTT
>Ga0335081_10015321_pt1 | contig 12400 bp, 9 predicted proteins | sample Lox_Sample_35_FD_206713 | JGI IMG/M metagenome (GOLD analysis project Ga0335081, IMG submission 206713) | Soil microbial communities from Loxahatchee National Wildlife Refuge, Florida, United States - Lox_Sample_3.5 | ecosystem: Environmental > Terrestrial > Soil > Wetlands | place: USA: Florida...
AGCACCGAGCCTGCTCCAGCCCGGCTCCGCGACAGCGCCAACTCACCAGGTGCGGCACGACGCGACACCACGCCACGCGCCGGTGACGCGCCTACGCCGGGCGCCTCGCCACGGGCCCCCGGCACACGTCCCCACAGCGGCACCCGTGAAGCTGGTCCGTCGGCGGCCTGGCACGAAGCGCTCGGGTGGGCTGCTCGGCTCCGGGGAGCTAAAGGTCGTGCTGGTCGCGGCGCTCGAGATCGCGGCCGGCGTGGCCCTGGTCGCGATGCTGGGCGCGGTGCTGGTGCTGCGGCGCGTGCGTCGCCGCTCGCGCCGCGGCTACGAGCTCTACGAACTTCACCTCTCAACCCACGATCAGGCCAAACCCCAGGACCTCGAGGACATGGTCGAGTCGATCGCGAACATCGTGCGCGCCTGGCCGGCCGACCGGGTCCGCCACGGCCAGCCGTACCTGGCGCTGGAGCTGGTCTGCGGCGGGGGCCCCCGAACGGGCGGCGGCCAGGAGCTTGAGTGGTCGATCAACGTCCGCTGCGAGGCCAAGACGGTTGCCGCGCTCGACGGCGCGATCAGCGCGGCCTACCCGGACGTGCGGCTCGGTCGCGTCCACGGCGAGCAGCCCCGGCCACGCGCCGGCGGGCTGCGCGAGCCAGGGTACCTGATGCGGTTTCGCAAGGAGCGCAGCTTCGTCTACTCGCTGATCGCCGACGGGGAGGAGCAGGCGTCCTCGCCGCTCGAGCAGATCGCCCGATCGCAGATCGCGGCCGGCGCGCCGTCGATCGTGCGCTTCCAACTGACCCCCACCCCGTCGTTCTTCGAGGAGCTCGCGCGGCGCCTGTACCGCCGTCACGAGAACAAGCTCGTCCGCCAGGAACGCTGGGGGCTGACCGAGGGCGGCCTGTGGTCGACCTTCAACCGGGCGGAGATGCGCGCCGCCGAGCGCACCCAGAACCGCAGCCTGTTCTGGCTCGAGACCGTCGTCGCCGCCGACAGCCGCGAGGTGTGCAAGACCGTCGCCGCCGCCGTCCAATCCCGGCGCGGCGAGAACCGCCTGCACCGCCGCTGGATGATCGTCCGGCAGCGGCTCTACCGCCGCCGGTTCCCTCGCGCGCTCGGACCGCTCATCCCATCGTTCCGCACGCTGGTGTCGGCCGCCGAGGTCGCGCACCTGCTCGAACTCCCGTCCGCGCGCATGAAGGGCGTCCCTGTCCGCCGGGTCACGATCCCGCGGATCCCGGCGCCACCCGAAATCGGTCGCGGCCGCCGCACGCGCACCCGCGCCGACTGCACCACCAACGGGCGCGCGGTCGGTCCAGCAGCCCGCCTCGCGCTGAAAGGAGAGCGCCGCACGTGAGCGACGATCACTCGACCGATCGCGACCCAACGCCGGAGATCCCCCGTCTACCAGCACCGCCAGCCGTCATGCGAGGCCTCCGGCCGTGCCGCATCCTCGCAACCGACACGTCGCCCGCGTCGGCACCCGTTCACGGCCCGCTCACCGCCGCCTCGCCCGACCCCGGCGACCGAACGGCCGAGGACACCTCAAGGAGAGCTCGGTGAAGAACACGGAGGACATCGAGAAGCGCCTGTTTCCAATGCTCCGGGCCGACAACGCCGAGGTCGTGATCTATCCGTGGGACCGCAAGTACGGGGCGTTGCTGGTCGGCGGCCAGGGCACCGGGAAGACCAGCGCGCTGCTCTCCTTCTACCTGAACGATCTCGGCGATGCCGATGCCGCACCGATCGTGATCGACCCCAAGTCCGAGCTTTCCCGCATCTGCCTGCGCGTCACCCCGCGCGACTGCGGCAAGCGCGTGTGGTTCCTCGACCTCGGCCATCCCGCGTTCGGGATGTCGCCGCTGCGGCTGATCGGCGACCGGCCCCTGGCGATCGAGGCCGCGCAGATCGCCGAGAACATCGTCGCCGCGCTCCTTGACATCAACGAGAACCAGATCTACCAGTCCTCGCGCCGCTACCTCTACCACGCCGTGATCGGCGCAATCGCGATCGCCCACCGCGAGGGACGCCGCGCCAAGCTCGAGGACGTCTATACGCTGCTGCGCCCCGCCAAGGACGAGTTCCGCGCACAGGTCGCCGAGGCGTGCGCGGACCAGGCCGACCTCGACCAGACCGCCGAGTTCTTCCGCTCGGAGCTACCCGACGACCTACGCATGGCCACCAGCCGCGTCGCCGAGCGGCTCGACGCACCACGGAACAAGATCTCCGGACTGACTGGCGTCCCGCCGCTCCGCAGGTTCTTCAACCACCCCACCGACATTCCGCTACGGGAGATCATCGAGGCGCGCGACGTCCTGATCGTCGACGCGAACATGGGCGCGATCGGCACCGAGAACAGCAAGGCCTGCATGCTGTTCATCCTGCGCATGCTCCACGCGCAGCTGCAGCGCCAGGTCCACCTCCCGGAGTCGGAACGCCCGCGGGTGCCGCTGCTGGTCGACGAGGCGCACTACGTCGCCGGCGGCGAGAACGTCGTGGACCAGATCGCCACCCACCGCGCCGCAGGACTGGAGCCCGCGTTCGGCCTGCAGTACTTCGCGCAGCTCGGCTCGGCCTCAGAGCACCAGCAGAAGATCCTCAAGGGCGTGCTCAACCTTCTCCAGAGTCGGTTCCTGTTCCGGATGGGCGACGCCCAGGACGCCGAGGAAGCGACCCGGATCGCGATGGCCGTCTACGCAACGATGATCCGAGACGACCCCGACTCGCGGGCGCGGCTGCGGGTCACCCCCGAGCAGCTGCTGAACTTCCCCAACTACTTCTGCCTAGCGTCGTGGATCGCGAACGGCACCCGCGCCCCCGCGTTCACCGGCCAGACCTACCCGCTTCCCGGCAGCGACGACCGGTGGGCCGACCATCACCTGGCCGAACAAGCCGAACGCGTCGGTCCGTACCCGGACGAACTCGAGTCCACCCTCGACGTCCACACACCTGAGGTCGAGTCCGACAGCGACGACGGATCGGCTCGCAGGCCGCCAGCCGAGCGTGAGTACATCGCAGTGCCATACGAGCAGAAGGGCGACGCCAGGCGCCTCGGCGCACGGTGGGACGCGGCGGCGCGAAGCTGGTACATCCCCGAGGGCGTGGCGAGCGAGCCGTTCGCGCGCTGGCGAGACACGAGCCGAACAACGCCCGAGAACGGCACTGCGCCGAATCAAAGCGCGAGCCACGATGGAGCCGGCCCCGGCGATCCCGCGCACGGGCAACCACGGAGTTCAGCCGGCCACCGGGACCGCGAGACTCGGCGGGAGGTGCGAGTTGACTACGAGGCCCCGCCACCACCACCGAACCTCGCCGACAGCCCGGTCCGCCGGATCGTCGGACGCCGCGTACCCGGGCCCCCGCCCCGGCAGCACGACGCGCCGGCGCCCGACAGCCTGCGCCAGCTCGCGTTCCTCGACCGAATCAACGAGATCGGCCCCGCCGACCAGCTCGACGGCGCTGCCCGCCTCCCCCGCATGTACGACGAGGACTACACGATCCTGGCGCTGCTCGACCGCGCCGGGCTCGTGCCGCGGACGCTGATCGGCAGGGCCGCTTTGCCCGGACGCGCGCCGCAGCGAGTCATCGACCGGCTGACCAAGCTCTACCGGCACGGGTTGATCGCCCAACACCAAGTCGGCATCCGCCAGCACACGCGCAGCGACGGCAAGCCGCCCCTGCTGTACTCGCTCACCCGACGCGGCCTCGAGACCGCGCAGACCCGCCAGCCGCCGGCGATCTCCCAGAAACGCGAATGGCGGCCCATCGAACCGGGACGGGCGCTGCGCCTCGCGCACGATCTGCACGCGCTCGCGTGGGCGATCGAACTACATCGCCTCCTCGGGGACGTCGCCACCGACCACTGGCGCACACCCCGCTACGCCACCGGCCGCTACCCCGTCCCCCAGACAGGCTCAGGCCGCGACCGCCACCCCATCACCAACAACGAGATCCCCGTCCCCGACAGCCAGGCGATCATCGACCTCGAGCTCAAGACCTTCAGCGAAGTCAAGCCCGACCTCTCGCTCGAGCTTCGCATCGACACCCTGAAGCTCACCTTCGACCTGCTCGTCGAGCTCGACCTCACCAGCCGCCCGTCCTACAACCACGACAAGCTCCTCGCCTACGACGCGTTCCTATGCGGCTGGAGCCTCGCCCACCCACGCTACCGCGCCCAGGGCACCAGACCCGCCGTCGTGTTCGTGTGCCCCAACCCCCACGCCGCGATGGCGCTCGCCCGCGAAGCCGACCACGCGCTCACCGGCCGGATCGGCATCATGGGCACCGCCTCCGAACACTGGTACTACCCCGGCCGCGACCACACCTTCTTCGCCATCGAAACCGACATCCACCACGGAGACTTATCGGCACTAGCGCTGCCACCACGCCCGCCCGGACTGCGCGAGCGCCTCACCGGAAGCACCGACCTAGCGCTCGAGCGCATCGCGCTGCTACCCGAGACGTTGATCCCGCCGAGCAAGAAATGACCGCCGATCGTCGGCCTCACCCGCCGGTTACTTGCGCCTGGTTGCCCGAAGCGATGGCCGGGCGTCGAGACCGCAAGACGCGAACGCGATCCCGTCGACATCATCCGCGTGATCGCAAGTGTGGGAGGTTGTCGGAAAATCCACAAGTAGTGGGCTGCATTAGCTCGAGTCGCTCCGATTTCCCATGTGGAATGGGACGGCGTCCTCACGAACTGGCGATATCGAGCGCCCATTTCCCACATTGGGGTCCGCGCGTGCAATTTCCGACAACCTCGTGGCGAACCAGTAGTCAGATGCCCTACAGACGCAATAGCGCGGCGTCCGACGTCGACCTCGCGCGGTTCGCCTTGCGCATCATCCGGCCATACAGTCGTCCGCCCACCCACGGCACGACGGCTGAGTGCTGCAGGCATTGCAATGACGTCACGGGCGGCCGATCGCATCCACGCGGGAGAAGTCGGGGCGATGGCGAGTGCGGAACCGGTCCGCTTGCTCGCTGCCGGTGAGCACCGCGTCATCGCGAGATTACGTCTGGTCGCTGATGCGATCACGCCGCGGCGACGGGGTGCGAAGGTCACGCGATCGTCGCGGTTGCGTACTACGTCGCCGTTCTTGCAAAACGTCCGTCCGTCTGCTCGGATAAGTGGCCCGTTCGCGACGCAGTCGATGCGGGGTGTCGGGTCCGCGGCGGTCGCATAACCAACGAATGCGTGCGGGAGTGTGCGACGACTACAACGACAGCGCCGCGACTACGGCGCGGCTGGGCCGGATACCCCCGGTATCGCCCCGGAAGTGCCGACTGCCGCTTCTCGATCAACTCGGGAGGCCAGATTGCCTGCAGACCCTAGATCGCGCCCCTTGCGCCGGTCGTCCGCGAGTCACCTCTTCGTCGGGAATCCTCAGAGGCTCGAGCAGTGACGTCGCTCACTCAGCGGACGTTGACTTGTCCTCTTCGGCCCGTTCCGCACGCAGCTCATCCGTCATCAGTTCCTCGAGGATGTGATCTGCGGGCAACACAATACCAGTGCCGAGATTGCTCGCAAGGCCGGGCATCCGCCTGTCGGAGAAGTGCTCAGTGAACATGCCACAGAACAGGTGGAAGTAGCCCATCGTTCCAAGCGGCCTCTCGTCGAAGTCGTGAGGAAGCCGGACTGGAAGCGCGCCCGGATTAAGCGGCTTCAGATTCGCCACTGGATATTCGACGTAGCAAGGCGCACCGCTAAACCCGTCGTAGGAGCGCACGTCGATCAGGTGGGAGACGTACTCGTAAGGCCCGTCATGCTCGATCCCGGGCACGTCGACTGCGCCGATTGTTCCCGAGCGTGCCATCGGAATCCCGAGTGGTGCGAGAAGGCCCACGTAGTGGCACTGCGCTCCGAGTGAGACGTGCAGGCCGTACTGCACCAAGGTCCCGTACTCAAGTGAGATTAGTACCTGCTCAGCCGGTAGCGGATACGGCGCAAACGCGAGGTCGGCGTGCGGATGGACTGCAGGCCTCCTCCAGTCGGCGACCGGTTGCGGCGGGTACATTTGGCCGCGACTGAACGGATTGGCGGCTTCAACCTCGACGTTCGTGAGACCAGCGACCACGTGGTCCGGACTCACGACATAGCCATGTAGGCGGCCAGGGACCGTCTCGCTCGGCATGGTCAGGATGAAACCGGTTCCGTTCCTGACGCGCTGGGGTTGGTCTGCGTCATCAAGCTTCTCGCCACAGATGACGACCGCGCTGTACATCATCGTCCGATCGAGCGGCATCGCCGCCATCATAAGGATCTCGAAGACAGCTCATAGCAGGCAAATTCCGTTCGCTAGTGGAGGCCAGCTACACCGGCCATGGACCAGCCTTCTGCGAGGGATCCGGGGCGGTGAGGTGCCGGTCCCGGAAGCACCCGCGGAAGCCGCCGAATAAAGGGACGCGCCGGCCGGATTCGGTCCGGTAGCGGAAATACCTCGCGGCCATTCTGGAGGATCTCTGGACATACACGAAGCCGGTGATCGCACAGCGGATCACCAGCACCGTCTTAGCGCTGGCGCTCATCCTGGCGATCCATAACGGCGTCCGCCCGCCCAGCAAGCCCGCCGTTCTTCCGATCTGGCTGTGGATCGCGATCGCTGTGGCCTCACTCATCGTCGCCCAATTCCTTGTCTGGCGCGATTCGCGTGCTCTGCGCATCAGTCCGCAGCACGAGCAGCGGCTTCGCGTCATGGCCGATAAGCTGAACGCTCAGATCGACGGCAATGCGACACCCGTCTATACCGACGGCAGCACCGGGGCATCAATCCTCAAGGAGATGTTCTCAGCCCATTTCGCCGACACGGTGACGGGGATCGAGAAGGCAGACAAGGCGGAGCGGCGTGTAGACGAGGCGGACAAAGCCTTCAAGCGGCGATCGACCGCAGCGCTCGGCGGCAATTTGGGCAAGACGACGGCTGGTACGTGGGGGTGCTGATTGCCCGCGCGACCGCCGAACGTCATCAACGCTGTGGAAACCGGACCTAGAGCCGAGATTGCCGTCCAGATGGACGACGAGGCGCTCGTCTGGCGAGGCCACGGTCTCCTCGTCGCGAAGGACCCGAACGCGCTTCAGGTGGCACGGGATGAGGTCCTTTCGTGGACGAGAGAAGTCTTCGACTCGGATGAGGCTGCCGAGTACGGCAAAGCCGTCTCTGAGCGGGACAGGCCCTAGGCTGAGGCAATCAACGCTCTCGACTGCATCATCCACGACGCCGCGATATCGATGTCTCGTGCATGTCCGATCTGCTTTCCCCCGAGCGCTCAGGCCAGGGGCAACTGGGCAATCAGGGCTCCGTCACCGTCTGGGACGCCGGCTCAGAACCTGCCCGCGGCAACAAACCCGGACGCGACGGCTGGAAGCTGACGCACATCGTGTTCCGGCTCGACGGCACCACGTTCCTGCATCGCCTACCGGTGATTCACGAGCACGAGACCAAAACCGTGATCGAGATGCTCCGTGGCGAGAACCGCGCTTGGGCATGGCTCAACGAGATTGGCCGGAGTGTGCGCTTGGCATCTTCACCGGTGATAGCGGCTTGCATTCCCACGAGCTCAGAGACGCCGTTCGCGCTCGCCTTTTCGTCGAGAACATCTATGAGGCCAGCCACGCCACCGAACGCGCATCGACAGCACGCGACGTCACGAACAGGAACAACGCCATCTGGCCGATCGCGGACTACCCGGGATGGGAGGCCAACGGCCACGGCGAAGTCCGCTGCCGATGCAAGGGCCCCGTGCTCGCCACCGAAAGGACTTCTGGCTCGGCGCCGACGGCCGCGCGCGGATGTCCATAGGCGGCCGCTGCGAACAACACGAGCATGTCAACATCTCGCCCGGCAAGTAACTACCGCGACGACAAGCCCCCCCGCTTCGCGGTCCTGTACGACGATCCCGACGGCTGGCACGCCAGGGATATCGACCTCGCCTTCGGCAACGGCCTCACCTACCACGACCCCCTGTAAGCCGCGTAAGGCCAAGCGCACCACGGCCTGGTCGAGTCCGTGCACGGCGTCCTCGCCAACCGCTCTCACCTCACGGGGGGAAAGCGCCCACTAAGAACCACCTCGCTGTACGGATCCAGACCGCGATCATCCTCGGCTCCCTGCACGTCCTCGCCGACTACCACCTCGCTCAGCAATCCGGCTGCGGTACCACAGCCGATCCAGCCGCCGGTGAGACAAGGGCGGCCTGACCCATCCCTCGACGCTACACACATAGCTTGCACGGCCCGACGGGGCTCGTGCGGTCGGGTCACCGACACATCCCAGCCCAGCCAGCCGCTGGCCCCGCGGCCGCGCATCGTGGCGCGCCGCCTTCGCAGCTGAAGGTGGCAGCGTGATCTGAGCCGGTCGCGCCGGCCGGTCTACGATGCGCCTTGGGGCCAGTTGTCCGGATACTGGCCGGGGGTGTAGTAGAAGACTTCGGTCTGGCCGTTTCGCTGTTCGACCAGTTTGGTGAAGTACCCGTTTGTCGGGTCGAGCAGCACGATCGATGTGGGCACCGGCGTGTCCGTGCCAGCCGCGCAGTTCGGGATGCAGTTCTGGATGTTGCTCGTGCCTTCAGCGGTTGCGTGCGACGCCGTCCAATCCCAGCTCAGACCGGTGACGATGTCCCCGCCGTCGCCGGAGATGTAGATGCTGGACGGGCGCCGTCCCCGGTAGGAACCGGCGATCAGGACCGGCAGCGGCGTCGGGACGAGCGTGATCGTCCGCACGGCGGACGCTGAGCCACCCGCGGCGTCGGTGATCTTCGCGGTCAGTTTCAGGGTCAGCGATCCGTGCGCGGCCAGGTCGGAATTAAGCAGTGACTGATTGAAATCCGCCCGGTCATACCAGGTCACGAACAGCTGGCCGGGTGACGGCTGATGTGGCATCACGATCGGCGCCGGGTGAAGCTCCTTGAGGTTCGTGAGCCGGCGACCGCGCGCGTAGAAACGCTGGGTCAGCCGGATCGAGCAGGGGACAGCGGCGCACTGCGCGTTGAACGCGTAGATCCGGCTGTAGGGCACGTCCACCCTGGCTGGGCCGTACGGGGTAAGGGCATCCGCGCCTGTGCCGGTAGCCCCGGTCGCGACCGCTCCGGTCCCCAGAACTCCGACGAGCGCCACAGCAGCCGCCGCCGCAGCGCGAGCCCTGCCCCAGTTACGCATACAGCCCGACGACAGCTCGCATACTGGACTAACGACACCGTCCGAGGAATCTCGCACGCTCGGACCAGCGACAGGCCGGAGGAGTTCGTTTGCTGACACTCGGAATAGGTTCCCGACTCGCGCTCAAACGCCGTGACCAGCCGGTTTCGGTCGCGCGCACTGCGTACGATCAGGTCATGGAGCTTTCCTACCGAGAGCTCGGGAGACATAGGGCGCCTGGCCCGGACCGATGCTGCAGCTCGACGTCAACATCCGTTCCTGGCGGCCCGAAGGGCCGTCCGTCGTTCCGGAGCCGTCTCCGCCCGCCCGTCGGCCAGCGGCGGTGTCCGTAATGTCGGGTTATCGGGCGCGGCTGTGCGCAAACGTGGCGTCGCAGTCGTGCGGCGCTGGCGATTAGGACGCAGGTCGCCGAGCGATCGCGCGCAGCGAGGCGGCGAGACGCCGGAAGCGATGACGCACATGACGAGTCCCGACCATTCCCGCTCGGCGCCACGATCCGTGTCTGTCGCGGCCAACTCGCCTTGGTGCTCGACGCCAAGCAGCGAGACACGGAGTCAGTTCGTAGTCGTGATGGGGATCAGACGTGCATGATGTAGGTGTGCAGCTGGCCTTCACCAATCCAGACGAGTTCGTGATCTTTCTCTCCTCGGGAGACGATGCGCTGCGCCTTCGTGATCTTGTCGAACAACTCGCTCAGGAAGCCGTCAATCCGGAGTTGCTCCAAGCCCAACTCGGGGTTCGCCTCATCATTGACCGTTGGGAACGTACGGCCCCGGGCCGCACCGCGGGCGAGGCTGTGAACTCGTGGTTCGTGCGGCGCGCGACGACCAGCAGCCTGGCACTCTGTCTTCTCATCCGGCGGCTCGGCACCGGAACCCGGGAGGAAATCGAGGCTGTCCTGGGCACTGACGGCGTCGACCTCTCGGTCATCTGGTTCGTCGATCGCACGACTTGGCCGAGAACCGCCGTCGGCAGTTTCCTCGACCGGCACAAGGACCATCTCTACATCGATCGCGCCGGTCCTCCGACGGAGGCCGGCGCGGCGGTCGCGCTCGTGCGGTTGCTCCTGCACGTCGTTATGCAGCGTCTCTCCCAACAGCGCGAGGATGGCTTCCGTGAGCGTCGCTGAACCCTTCGAGCTGTCGTTAGTCATGCGCGCGGCGATCCTCTGGGATGTGCCGACGCTGCGCGAGGGCGACACCGCCGCTCAGAACTTCCTGCGGGCGTTCGAGCCACGACCGGAAAACGTTGACGCCACCCCGCAGGGTCCGCTCCAGCTCGCGGCGGTCGTGGTGAGAGCCACGGCCGCTGGCCGGTACGACGAGGCGCAGAACGCAGTCGATCACCTCATCGCTTCCTCGACTCCGGCCGAGCGTCTACTGGGCTACTTGCTACGTCTGTGGTTTGGCGGCGTCGGCGAAGAGCGCGAAGCCGACCTCGGCCACGCGCACGAGCTGAGCAGGAGAATCGCCGATCAGGAGGACCGCGCGCGCGTGTGTCGCAAGATTGCGGTGGCCGCTATGGACTTCGGGGAGTTGGAGCGCGCGCGCACCGCTCTCGAGGATGGCCTCGCCGGCGCGCCACACGGGAGCGCGCTCCAGCAGAGCATCAGGGCGCTTCTTTGGGACCTCGGTGAACGATCGTCGCTTTCGCTCTCCGACGTGCTCGTCGACACCTCTTCGGACCCCCTGCTCGCGCAGCCATGGGTTTCCGATCCGGCATTTGATGCCATCACTGCCGCCGATGTCGAGCGGTTCCGGGACGGGCTGCACGGCATCTGGGGCGGGACGGTCCGGGTGGGGCCTACCCCGCTTGACACCCTGAACGGTCTACAGCGGCAGGCTGACTGGGCGGCCGCGGCCGGTTTGCGCGACCTTCTGATTCGGGTGCTCTGCGCCCATCTGCTCGACGGTGCAGCGCGATCAGACGCGCAGATCCGATGGGCCGCCAGCAGCTGGGTGCTGGCCCGCGGGGATCGCATTACCAGTGTCCTTGCTCGCGCCGAACGAGCGCTCGACGCTGAGATGGCCAGTGTGCTCTTGCAGGCAGTTGCGCGGAATCCACTCCGGCTGCCAATGCTGCCACACGTCGCCATCGCCCTCTGGCGTCATGTGGGCGACGAGGATATCCCAGCTCTGCTCGGCGGGCTCGACCCCGGCCTGCCCGGCGACGTCACCAAGCGCGAGAGTCGTCAGGTGTGGGCGAACCTCTTGTGGCGCGCTCCCCACGTGTGGTACCGCGAATGGCAAATGCTCAACCCGCCGAGCCGACCCGCGGCGCTCGAGGAGCTTCATCCCAGCGCCGTGGACGAGCTGACAGCGGCAGCCCAAGCCGATCTGCTTAGAAGTTGCGACACCGTGGACCTCCCGCTTCGCGAGGTGTTTGCTGGCATCGCGATCGCGCTCGCCATCTCGCAGGATGCCAGCCCTGATCAGTGGCTGGCGATCGCCGGACCAGACACAATCCGCGACGTGGCCGACTGGCGGCAAGACGCGGTCAGCTACGACGTCATCTCCGAGGCAGTAAGGACTGCGATGGCCCACGTCGCGGGCGCCCGTGAACAGGCGTTGGCTGGACAGATCGGTTTAGAAGCCGTCGACCCGCGAGTGCTTCTGGGCGATCTCGCCGCTCGGCTCGGGCACCCCAATGAGGAGGCCGAGGGGCTGCTGGTGTCGATCGCCGCCGACCCACGTCTGCCGGCCGATCACCAGCTCGGAGCGCTGCAGGGGCTAGTCCTGCTTCGCCACGCGGGGCTGCTCTCGGAGCATGCCCGCAGCGATATTCGCTCGTTGTCTGATCAGGCAGGACCCTCCATGTGGGGCGTCATCGACACCAGCGTGCTTCGTGCCGCACGACTCTGGAGCGTCGCCGACGAGCTTACTGACTCCGAACTCCTCGAGCTGGAGGCGGGTTGCCGGTCCGCTCAGCGGCAGGTTCGGCTGGTGGCTGTCGCAGCGGTCGCCGACGCACTTCGGAGCGGAGCACGGTCTTCAGCGGCTTGGACGCTCGTGTCGGCCCTCTATGACCCCGACGACGAAGTGCTGTCGCGTGCGCTGGCCGAGGTGAGGCGCGGAACCCTCGATGCTGAGCCCGAGGCACTGACGGTGAGCCTCGCCGCTCTGGTGTCTGCATATCGAACAGGTCGTAACACCGTGCGGCGGGCAGCGATCGCGGCAGCGTGGCAGCTGCGCGATCGACCTGAGGCCTCACGGCTTGTTGACAGCGCCACCCGGGACCGGTCATGGGAGGTGC
>Ga0335081_10015322_pt1 | contig 12400 bp, 8 predicted proteins | sample Lox_Sample_35_FD_206713 | JGI IMG/M metagenome (GOLD analysis project Ga0335081, IMG submission 206713) | Soil microbial communities from Loxahatchee National Wildlife Refuge, Florida, United States - Lox_Sample_3.5 | ecosystem: Environmental > Terrestrial > Soil > Wetlands | place: USA: Florida...
CGCACAGGAACTTCCAATTTCAGATAGCGGAGGAGGTCCTCCTCAGTATCCAGCATCTGAACGTCCCGCCTTTCTAGTAACCAGGATGGTTTCAGACTGTCGATGAAGTCGGCTAGCTCCAGAGCTTTTATTAAATCGGTTGTGTTGGCAGTCTCGATGAGATGCCACGAAGAAGTGACCACGTTCAGCGTTTTGGAATCAAGGGCATAGTCCAATTTCTTGCGAAACTCGGGCTGCCGGGCCTTGCGGCCTAGTGCAATTAGAGCGTTTTGGTCAAGGAATGTGGACGCCATTTCGGAGATCCCATGCGGGGTCAAAGCGTGTCTTTAAGACGCTTGATGCTTTTGCCCATGAGTCAATGCGGCGAGCTTCGGGGACTCACTCGCGGTCTTTCGAAGGTGGGCATAGGCGTGCATCGACTGCTGGCCTTGATCGGCGACGATAATGCGCCTACGTTCTGAATGAACGCTGGAGTATCGGTAGAAGTCGGGCGGTACGCCTGGCTCAAAGAAGAAGCGATAATAAACGCCAAGAAGATTTACAGCATAACCTGCGGCGACGCCATCGCGAATCACTGTCGGAGTAAAGAAAAATCCCTGCGAATTGAAATCCGTGCATAGCGTTACGATGACGGCGCCAGGAGGAAAGTTTGCTTCGCCGTGAACGTATCGGCGTAGCTTTTCCTGCTGTGGACCCAGGTCGAGAGTTGTGGTTTGCGCTGGTCCGATCGTCCACCGGCGTAGTGATGAACGCCATAGCACACCGGCGCCGAAATGCACGACCTTATCAATATCGATTCCGCAGGCAACCGCCGAATACGCGGCATGGCTTCGAACCTCCCAGTCAGGCATCGCGTACCTGAGCCTATCGAGCAAAGGAAAGCGGTCGCCCTGAAAGACTTGCCCTGCCATCCAGTCTTCGCCGTTCTTCCGGACGTGCTGCTCGCAGTCCCAGCAAAGCTCATGAGCCTTGATCTGGCGCGATGATGTGCCGATATGCTTGGCTGTCATGAAGACCGGATCGGATCCTTGGCTTTTCCGGATGATGCGAAACATCGATGCGGGAATAAGATGGCTGTTTTGGAGCCGTTTCCCCATGAGGCAGAGCTTGCAAATTCCGAGTGCCACGACTAGTTCTCACCTTGGCAAAGAAAAAGCGAATCATCATTATAGTATCTGTGTACGGTGCCGTGCAAATAAGCAGCAGTTTGATCGGCCTTGTAGCCGAGTTGACGGCGAGCTAAACGTACCATTCCGCGCTGTCGGCTATCGGCTCGTATATAATCGCCCGCTTCAGTTCCGTATATAGGGGAATTCGCATGAGTTTGGCAACTCGCCTTGGACAAGGATTGCTCGTGACTTCCGCACTGCTACCTGCGCTCGTGGGTGCACCATTCGTGCGAGCGCAGAACGCGCAGGGGCTGCCGGCGGAGACGCCGGGGCAGCTGCGGCCCGCCACTTCCACGTTTGACTACGAGCGACGAGAAGTGATGATTGCGATGCGGGATGGCGTGCGTTTGCATACGGTGATACTGGTGCCGCGCGGGGCGCATGGGGCGCCGATACTGTTGACGCGGACGCCGTACAACGCGAATGCGCTTACGGCGAACGCCAACTCGGCACATCTGGCGTCTTCGCTGTATGGGTACGACAACGCGACCGACGTGATCGTGGAGGGCGGGTACATCCGCGTGATTCAGGATGTGCGCGGGAAGTATGGCTCGGAAGGCGATTACGTGATGAACCGGCCGCTGCGCGGTCCGCTGAATCCCACGCAAGTGGACCACGCGACGGATACGTACGACACGATCGACTGGCTGGTGAAAAATATTCCGGAGTCGAACGGCAAAGTGGGCATCCTGGGGATTTCGTACGACGGGTTTACGCCGTTGATGGCGCTGGTGAATCCGCATCCGGCGCTGAAAGTTTCCGTGCCGATGAATCCGATGGTGGACGGCTGGATGGGCGACGACTGGTTCCACAACGGCGCGTTTCGCGAACAGAACATGCCGTACATCTACGAGCAAGTGGGCACGCGGGACAATTCGGCGAAATGGTGGACCGATCACTTCGACGATTACGACGTGTACATGGCGAGCGGCAGCGCGGGCGAGCTGGGCAAACTGCACGGACTGGAGCAGAACGGTTTCTGGCAAAAGCTGCTGGCGCATCCGAGCTACGATGCCTTCTGGCAGCAGCAGGCGATGGACAAAATTCTGGAGAAGGAGCCGCTGAAAATTCCGGTGCTGCTGGTACACAGTTTGTGGGACCAGGAAGATATTTACGGCGCGCAAGCGGTGTATCGCGCGATCAAGCCGAAGGATACCGGCAACGACAAAGTGTTTCTGGTGATGGGGCCGTGGCACCACGGGCAGGAAATTGAAGATGCCGACCATCTGGGCGCGATTCGCTGGGGCAGCGATACGGGCACATGGTTTCGGCAGAATGTTTTGGGACCGTTTTTGGCGCAGTATTTGAAGGATGGCGCGCCGAAGGCGGATCTTGCGCCGGTGACGGCGTATGAGACGGGGACAAATACGTGGCGGCGGTTGCCGGCGTGGCCGGTTTCGTGCGCGAGCGGCTGCGCGGCGAAGTCTACGGCGATGTATTTGAATGGCGGGATGAAGCTTAGTTTTTCCATGCCAACTGCAGGCGGAGGTGCGAGCGCGGGAGGCGATGCCTACGACGAGTACGTAAGCGATCCGGCGAAGCCGGTGCCGTTTCGTGCGCGGCCAAGCCAGCCGGTGGGGTACACGGGCGAGATGACCTGGTCCGAATGGCTGGTGGATGATCAGCGCGAGGCTTCGGGGCGGACGGATGTGCTGGTGTACACGTCGGACGCGCTGGCCGCGCCGCTGAAAATTTCGGGCCAGCCGATCGCGAATCTGGTGGCGTCGACGAGCGGCACGGATTCGGACTGGGTGGTGAAGCTGATTGACGTTTATCCCGATGAAGTGGCCGATCACCCGCACATGGGCGGGTATCAGTTGATGATTTCGGCGGACATTTTTCGCGGGCGGTATCGCGAATCGTATGAGACGGCGAAGGCGATCGCGGCGAATCAGCCGCTGGTTTACAAATTTAATTTGCCCAATGCGAATCATGTTTTTTTGCCTGGGCATCGCGTCATGGTGCAGATTCAGTCGAGCTGGTTTCCGCTGTATGACCGCAATCCGCAAACGTTTGTGCCGAATATTTTCTGGGCCAAGCCTGGCGAGTATAAGAAGGCTACGCAGCGCGTCTACCATGCGGGCGATCACGCCACGTTCATTGAGTTGCCGGTCGTTGCTGCGCCATGAGCGTCAGCGAAACAGAGGGAAAGTACAAGGTCGCGGTGGTGCAGGCGGCCTCGGTGGCGTTTGATCGCGAGCAAACACTGGAAAAGCTGCAGCGGCTTACGCGCGAAGCGACGGCGAAGGGAGCGAAACTGGTGCTGTTTCCCGAGGCGTTCGTGTCGGCGTATCCGCGTGGACTGGATTTTGGCGCGGTGGTGGGGTCGCGGACGGATAAAGGCCGGGAGGACTTTCGCCGGTATTGGGAAAGCAGCGTGGATGTTCCAGGGCCTGCCGTGGAGATTTTGGCGAAGACGGCGCGCGAGAACGGAGTTTTCTTGGTGGTCGGCGTGGTGGAGCGCGATGAAGGAACGCTGTATTGCACGGTTTTGTTTTTCGCGCAGGACGGGAACTATCTTGGGAAACACCGCAAGGTGATGCCCACGGCGTCGGAGCGGCTGGTGTGGGGATTCGGCGACGGGTCGACGATGCCGGTGTTTGCGACGCCGCTCGGCAAAGTCGGCGCGGTGATCTGCTGGGAGAATTATCTGCCGCTGCTGCGCGCAAATATGTACGCGCAGAGAATCGAGATTTATTGCGCGCCGACCGCGGATGCGCGGGGCTCGTGGACGGCGACGGTGCGGCACATCGCGGTAGAGGGAAGATGTTTTGTCCTGTCCTGCAATCAATTCAATCGGCGGAAGGATTTTCCGGCGGATTACGCTGCGGCGTTCGGAGACGATCCGGAAACCGTGGTGACGCGGGGCGGAAGCTGCATCGTGGATCCCTTCGGGAATTTCCTGGCGGGGCCGAATTTCGAAGGCGAAGCGATCTTGGTTGCGGAAATTGATCGCGCGCAGATTGTGCGCGGCAAATACGATTTGGATGTCGTGGGCCACTACGCGCGGCCGGACATTTTCCAGCTGCATGTGGATACGCGCGCGAAACAGCCGGTGACTCGCTCAGAAGCGAGCGATGCGGACGGCACGCCAGTACCTGAGAAAGCATTTCCGGCTGGATCGAGCGTCTAGCGCGGAGTCCGAGCCAGAGATCGGGTGGTGGGATATGCCCGAACTGCTTCGCTACTCAGAACAAGACTGCGCCGGAAGCACCTCGTGAAATGGCTCCGTTATTTTTTTCTCCGAGATGAAACAGAAGGCCCCTCCCAGCGTCTCTCTCCTTGACGGTCTAGGAGAAGGCACGATACACTCCTAGTCGATCTAGGAGACTCCGGTGTTGGTCGCGTGCCTCCACACCCGAAGGCACCGGAGCTCCTGCGGTAATTTGGGAGCAGCGATGTTTTTCGCCAGTTTGCAATCGTGGCTGCGGACGACGTTTCGTCGTTCGCGACTCGAAAACGAGATGGATACGGAGGTCCGCTTCCATCTCGAGGCTTACGCCAGCGATCTCATGCGTTCCGGCGTGCCGCGCGACGAAGCGTTGCGCCGCGCCCGGCTCGAATTCGGGGCTGTCGAACGCTCCAAGGAAGAGTGCCGCGAAGCGCGCGGCGTGCGCGTGACAGAGAATCTATGGCAAGACGTGCGGTTTGGCGCGCGAATGCTGCGGAAGAATCTCGGCTTCACCGTGGTTGCTGTACTCACGCTGGCGCTGGGCATCGGCGCGAACACGGCGATTTTTAGTCTGGTGAACGGCATTCTCCTGGTGTCGCTGCCGTACGCACATCCAGAGCAACTGATCAGCCTGAGCGGCACGAATCCAATCACTTATCCGCGCGGCGCATTCGTCGCCTTACGCGAACGAGTCCGCACCATGGACGTGGCGGCCTACGCCGAGGGCCACGACTTCAATCTTTCCGGCCAAGGCGAGCCAGTTCGCCTGTCCGGCACTTATGTTTCCGCCGAGCTTTTCTCGGTTCTTGGCGCGCGCCCCGCGCTTGGCCGTACGTTTCTCCCCGGCGAAGATCTGGCGGGTCGAGATAATTACGTCATTCTCAGCTACGCTCTGTGGCAGCGGCTCTTTCACAGCGACTCGTCGATCGTGGGCCGGTCGATCAACCTGGAAGGCGTTTCGCGTGAGGTCGTCGGCGTGATGCCGGCGAATTTTCGTTTTCCTTCGAACAAAAACGACGTCTGGATTCCCTTACACAATGACTCGCGCAGCGTGCTGGATTATTGGGCGGGAGACTACATGCCCGTAATTGGGCGTTTGCATCCGGGCATCACGCTGGCGCAGGCGCGCGCCGAAATGCGGTTGTTTCAATCGCAGGTCGGAGCGCTTTTTCCGTGGCAGATGCCGCAGGCGTGGAACGCCGGAATCAGCGTCGTACCTTTGCAGACGGGAATGGTAGCCGACGTGCGAGCGCGTCTGCTGATGCTGCTGGGCGCGGTGGGATTGGTGCTGCTGATCGCGTGCACGAATGTGGCGAATCTCACGCTGTCGCGCGCAGCGACCCGGGAAAAAGAAATTGCGATTCGCGCGGCGATGGGCGCGGAGCGCAGCCGCATCGTGTGCCAGTTACTGACGGAAAGTGTGTTGCTGGCCTGCTTCGGGGCGCTGCTGGGCTTGCTTGTTGCAGCGGAAGGCCTCGTCTTGCTGAAAAACCTTCTGCCCGCCGATACGCCTCGGCTACTCGATGTGCATATGGACTGGCGCGTTCTGCTGTTTGCTACAGTGCTGGCGATTCTCACGGGACTCGCGTTTGGATTGGCTCCGGCGCTGCAATCCTCGCGCGGAACTTTATTGGATGCGCTGAAGTCCGGCACGCGTGGCGCAGGGGCTTCGGTGTCGCAGCGACTGCGGAGCGTTCTAGTGGCGGGCGAAGTGGCGTTCGCGGTGCTGCTGGTGATCGGCGCCGGCTTGATGATTCGTAGCTTCTGGGCGCTCTCACATGTGAACCCGGGGTTTCAGGCGGAGCACCTTCTGACGGCGCGCATCACGCCGAGCGAGTCGTTCTGCGATGGCGTGCCGCGCTGCCTCGCGTTTTACCGCAACTTGCTGGACCAAACGCAATCGTTCCCCGGCACTTCCGGCGCAGCGTTGATTAACACGCTACCGCTCGACGGCCGCGTGGCCAAGCGCAACTTCGAGCTCGAGAATTTCGTGGCGCCGTCCGGCGAAGGTGCACCGCTTTTTTGGATGAATATTGTTTCGCTTGAATATTTTCGCGTAATGAACATTCCGCTGCTGGCCGGCCGCGCCTTCGAATCCGGCGATCTCGAAGGCTCTCCGGTGGCGATCATCACTTCGGAAACGGCGCGTCGTTATTTTCCAAATCAAAATGCCGTTGGCAAGCATATCCGTCTGCTGGCTGAGCAGCAGTGGCGCACGGTGATTGGAGTCATTCCCGATGTTCGCGCATTTAGCCTGCAGAGCAGCATGCCGACGTTTTTTCGTGGTTCAGCTTACATTCTCTATAATTCCGCGGCTGCGCTGGAAAACAAACGCGTGCCGGCGGAAATGACCATGGTCCTGCGCACGTCGCTCGACGATACACAGGCCGCTGGCCTGCTTCGCAAAGCGGTCGCGGGGCTCAATCAGGAAGTTCCGGTCAGCGAAGTGAAATCGATGGGCGTCATTGTTTCGGAGGCAGCTGCCGCCCCGGCTTCCACGACTACACTCTTCATTATCTTTGCCGCCGTGGCTCTGCTGCTTGGTGTGATTGGGATTTATGGCGTGCTGTCTTATTTGGTGTCGCGACGTACGCGGGAAATCGGCATCCGGCTCGCGCTGGGCGCGCAACGGCGAAATGTGCTCTGGCTCGTACTCAAAGAGGGAACGAAATTCTCGCTTGCGGGCACGGCGCTTGGGCTCGCCGGGGCGTTCGGTCTGACGCGGCTGCTCGTAAGCCAACTGTATGGCGTATCACCGAGCGACCCTCTCACGTATATCGCTGTAGCGTTGCTGATGTTTGCGGTGACGCTGCTGGCCTGTTACGTCCCCACGCGCCGCGCCATGCGGACGGACCCACTGACCGCGTTGCGAAGCGACTAGGCCCGCCCAATATTCCCGACCAGGATTTTGTGCTAACAGTCGTCGTATCTAATCTTGGTCGAAGAAGCTTTCGATGTCCCGCGCTCCGTGCAGTACGCGCAGTATATCGATGCCCCGCTGGCCTTCAGAATACAAAATCACGTAGTTCCCGCAGCCAAAACTCCGGATGCCAGCGCCGAGTTCTTCGCGGAGCCGTCCCGCCCTAGGGCTGCCGCCAAGCATGGCGATTACTTCATCCAATCGGTCAGAGAAAGCGTCTGCATTTGCGACGCTGTCTTCGGCGATGTGTATCCAGATTTCGAGCAGGTCGGCTCGTGCGGCCGGACGGATTCGAATCCTGGCCACCTACTTCTTCCTTTGTCTTCCAGCCAAAAGACGTCGGCCGAGGCGCTTGATTTCGCCCGGCTTAAACTCCTTGGCAGGTCCGCTCTCCAGTCCCTTCTGTATCTCTTCGCGAAGGCGTTGAAGCTTCAGGGCACGCATTTGGTCCTCGAGCTCCATGAGGCGGAGTGCCTCGCGGACTACCTCGCTGGCAGAGCTGTAAGAGCCGGATGCGATTTTCTGGCGGATCATTTCTTCGAGTTGGGGAGTGAGACTAATATTCATGGCCATATAGACGCCTCCAAGCAGGCACGCTAACATTCTAGGCTCGAATGTCATTTTATGGCATTTTTTGCTATACAGGTCAATCTCGCTGTAGGGGGGCCCAAGGTTGACGAGCCGCCGTTACAGACGACAGAATCATTGCGGCAGAGCGGTGGACGAACTGGCGTGAATCTGCTGCGCGCTTAGGATAATCGACCTTCATGCACGTTTCCTTTCGGCGTTTCCCCGTTTTGATGTTCGCATGTTTCATTCTGCTTCTCGTGGCGGCGTTCGCCGCGGCGCGTCACCCTGACTTTCTGAAACGCGGATGGGGAGATGCCGACGAGGCGCCGGCGCAGAGCCCGAGCCCAACCTCGCAGAAATCTGCGTCGCACAGTCCGGGCGAGGCGTACCGGTTCAACACGCTCGGTGTGGCGTATATGAACCAGCAGCGGCCGGGAGACGCCGAGAAATATTTTACGCAGGCGCTGGCGGCCGATCCGAATTTCGAGGTGGCGCGGCTGAATCTGGGAATTTCGTTGCTGGCGCAGCAGAAGCTGGAACCCGCGCGCACGGCCTTGGCGGCGGCCGCGGCGAAGCTGCCGAGCGATGCGTATGCCTGGTACAACCTGGGGCTGACGTACAAGGATTTGGGAGATGCGGAAAAGGGCGTAGAGGCGTTCACGCATGTAACGCAAATCGCGAACGAGGCGGACCCGTGGTACTTCGTGGGCTACCTGAATTCGCAACTGCAGCGGTATGACCAGGCGATCGCCGCGTTTCAAAAGGCGCTGGCGTTGTTTCCGTATCATGCGTCGGCGGAATTTGGCCTGGCGCGCGCGTATCAGCGCAACGGGAATGCAGATGGGGCGAAAGAGCATCTCGCGAAATTTCAGAAGATCACCGCGGATCATTTGGGGACGCCGTTTGGCGCGGGCTACGGGGATCAGGGGCGGTTTTCGTTGGCGGAATTGCCGCGGAGTTCAGCGCAAAACGCGCCGGCAGCCATTCCCGTTCAGTTTACTTCAGCCATGCTATTAGTGAATTTTTCGTCCGGCGGAGCTTGTTTCTTGGATTACGACGGCGACGGCAAACCCGATCTTTTCCTTGTGAGTACCCGCGCCAAGGGAGGGAACTTCCTCTTCCACAACACAGGCAACGGAGAACTTGACGCTCTGCCGCAGGCGGCGGGAATCGGGGGCGGGGGCGGCGGTGCCGGTTTCGGCTGCGCTGCGGGCGATTTTGACAACGACGGGCATACGGATTTGGCGGTGTGCTACGCGGATGGCGTGCGGCTCTTTCATAACAACGGCAGCGAACATTTTGACGATGTAACCGAGAAAGTTGGCATTCGCCGCGAGCCGGGCTGTGTGGGCCTGACGTGGGTAGATTATGACCACGACGGCGATCTGGACTTGTACATCACCATGCAGCCAACGGCCGCTGGGACAGCGGGCAGTAAGGCGCACAACGTACTCTGGCGCAACAACGGCAACAGTACATTTACGGACGTGAGCGCCGAGACTGGGCTGGGCTTTGAAGCCACTGGCGCGGGCGTGGTGACGACGGATTTCAACAATGATCGGGCCATCGATTTCGTGGTAGCCGGCGGAGACGACGGCGCTTCGATTCTGCTCAATCCGCGCGAAGGCAAATTCACGCCGCTGCAGGCCATTGATTTCAAGAAAGAAAATCTGCCGCCGGCAGTCGGCGTGGTGGCTCTGGATTTCAACAAAGATGGGTGGATGGACCTGGCGTTTACGCATGCGGGAGCACCGGGGATCAGTTTGTGGCGCAACGTGGATGGGACGCATCTTGAGCGCGTTCCGCTCCCCGATTTCGGCTGGCAAGGTGGTTGGGGAATTTCTGCGCTGGATTACGACAACGATGGCTGGGTGGATTTGATCGCCGTGGGCGAAACAGCAAGCGGGGGCGAGTTGCGGTTGCTGCGAAATCTTGGCGCGAAAGGCTGGGAGGATGTAACGAAGCAGACGCGCCTGGACGCCATAAAACTGAATCAGCCGCGCGCGATCGTGGTTGCAGATTTGTCCGGCAACGGCAATCCCGATCTTGTGGTGACCCAACTCGGCGGCCCGCCGCTGTTGCTGAAAAGCGAAGGCGCGAACCAGCACAACTGGATGAACATCGATTTGAAGGCGCTGGCGGACAACAAGTCAGGCATCGGGACGAAAGTGGAGATGTACGCGGGGACGCTCTATCAGAAATGGGAGACGCAGGGAGCCAGCGGCTATCTCGGGCAGAATGCGCCGGCGATTCTGGCCGGCATGGGCGAAGAGAGGAATGCGGAGGTGGTGCGGCTACTGTGGCCAACGGGCGTGCCGCAGGATGAGATCAATCTCGCCGCTAAAAAAACTCAATCCATCGCTGAACTCGACCGGCGCGGAAGTTCGTGCCCGGTTTTGTTTGCGTGGAACGGGCACGAATATGAATTCATCGCGGACATGATCGGCAACGGCGTGGTGGGGCATTGGGTTGGGCCGGGGAAGAATGGCGTGGCGGCGCGCGATGTTCCGGACCCCGACGAATATTTGAAGGTGGATGCGAAGAGTGTGCAGCCTCTGCACGGGATGCTGAGCTTCCGTTTTATGGAGCCTATGGAAGAGACCGTGTATGTGGATCAGCTACGACTGGTGGCGGTCGATCATCCCGCGAATTACGAGGTGTATCCGAATGAACGGTTTGCTTCGGAGCCGCCGTTTCCGGAGTTTGGCGCAATTGCAGTGCGCGATGCGCATTTGCCGGTGGCCGCCGTGGATGATCGGGGCAACGATGTGCTGCCGCTGATTTCGCAGCGCGACCGGAAATATGTAACGTCGTTCGAATCGCTCCCGTTTGCAGGGTTCGCGAATTTGCACTGGCTGGAGCTTGATCTCGGAGCGTGGGATGCCGCGAAACCGTTGCGCCTCATTCTGGATGGCTATACGGATTATTTCATGGCCACTTCGATGTACGCGGCCGATCAGGCGGGAGTGAAAGTAATCGCGCCCTATGTCGATGCGCTGGATGCCAAGGGGAAATGGGTGCGCGTCGTGGACGACATGGGGCTGCCCGCGGGACTCGAGCGCACCATGATTGCGGACCTGACCGGAAAATTGCCGGCATGGACGCGGCGGATTCGTATCGTAACGAATTTGAAGATTTATTGGGACGAAATTCGCATCGACCAAACGCCGGATGTTAAGGACTTGCGGGCCAGTATTTCTCGCGCACCGGAGGTCAAAATTTCCGGAGCTCCGGAAGTGCGCACGGCGGAAGTTCCGCTCGCGAAGGCATCACTCGATTTCTTGGGTTATCCGAAAGAGATTCGGCTGGAACCGGCGAGCGATACGACGTATTCATTTACGAATCGCAGTATGACCGGGCCGTATGCGCGAGCGGCGGGAAATTACACGCGGTATGGCGATGTGCTGGATTTGGTTAGCGCGGTGGATGACCGGTTTGCGGTGTTTGGATCGGGCGAAGGGGTGAAGCTGGAGTTCGATCCGCGCAACTTACCGCCGCTGCGATCCGGTTGGGTGCGCGATTACTTTTTCTATGCGAATGGGTTCGAGAAGGATTTGGATTTTTATGCGGCGCACGCGTTTACGGTGGAACCGTTGCCGCATCATGGGTTGATCGCATACCCGTATCCCGCGGGGCAGGAGTTTCCGACCGATGCGCAGCATCTGGGATATGAGTTGGAGTACAACACGCGGGCGCGGTCCGAGCGGTTGCCGCCGAGTTTGATTTATCGGTACCCCCAGCAGAAGTAGTCGGCCTAGCCAGAAGTTACCAGCGCGGCCCAAAGATCCTGCCTTAACAGCGAGGGCACGATGCCTTCGAGGCTCAGGCCAGGGAATCGTGCCCCTACAAGGGGCGTCCCACAACTTGCAGGAAAACGCGGCTAGAAGCCGGCGGTACGAAATGCGTGTTGCTTAATCCCAGTCGATGGGTTGCCAGGCGCGGGTTTGCGAGCTTTTGAGGACGGCGTCGCAGAGCAGCATTTCGTCGTGGCCGGTTTCGAACGTGGGGAATTTGCGCGGAGCTTTGAAGTCGCCGGCGGCGATGTATTCGTAAAAATCACGGAAGAGCTGTTGGAATGTGTCGGGGTAGCCTTCGGCGTGGCCGCCGGGATAAACGGCGTAGGTACGCGCTTCGGGCGTCATCAGTGACGGGTCTTTGATGAGGGAGCCATTGGGCGTTTCGCGGCGGCCAATAAAAAGCAGATTGGGATCTTCGCCGTTCCACCACAGCGAGCCCTTTGTCCCGTCGATGCCGAAGCCGAGACCGCATTTGTGGCCGGCGCTGACTTGCGAGACGGTGACTACACCGCGAATGCCGTCCTGAAAGTGGAGAAGCATAGTGGCGTAGTCGTCCGTCGTCATGGGCATTTCGTCGTAGCCGGACGCGTCGGCTTTTTTGAAGGTCTCGACGCGGCCGCGGGGCTTGCGGCGGACGGGAACGATCGTGCCGAGGTCGGCGCAGACTTCGGTGATTTTTTTGCCGGTGAGAAACATGAGCAGGTCCATGGCGTGCGTGCCGATGTCGGAGACGGCGCGAAGTTCGCCGCCGAGATTGGATTCAAGGCGCCAG
>Ga0335081_10015323_pt1 | contig 12399 bp, 12 predicted proteins | sample Lox_Sample_35_FD_206713 | JGI IMG/M metagenome (GOLD analysis project Ga0335081, IMG submission 206713) | Soil microbial communities from Loxahatchee National Wildlife Refuge, Florida, United States - Lox_Sample_3.5 | ecosystem: Environmental > Terrestrial > Soil > Wetlands | place: USA...
AGGATAATCCTTTTTGAGCTAGCTAAAACCAGATAGTTCAATAGTATGCCTAGCTGAACTATCTGGACTTTCACTGCCTTTCAAATCCTTGAACAGAGATATTTTCTAGCACAGTTTATTCAATTTTGATTCAATTTATATGGGGTGAAAATATTTTGAAAGTAAACAATTAGATCTTTGATTTTTTACTATTATCACATGATCATGACAAAAACTGATGGAGCTATAGTAAAAATGGGTGAAAATTTAACCAAAATATAAGGAATTTGATACTTTTTAAGCTCTTGCTAGACCAGTTTGAAATTTACATATATGATATTAGTATTAAATAATATCTACTAATAAAGCCTCTTAAATCTGACATTAATTATATAATTATATTATAAACTCAGAAAGTTATAGTGATAATAAGTGTAAATTTAAGACATTTCTAGTTTTTTTCAGGCTGGTTTTAAATCCACCTGATAACTATGAGTTAGAGCTTAGTTAGCGGATTCAAAATCATCCTTGATCATGTGACTCAGGTTAAAACTCGTGAAGATATATAAAAAAACATGCTCTAAAAGTTGCTTACTAGGCAGTAGATAGTTTGGCTCTCCAAGAACCTCAAACTTTCACAGCTAAGCATAGATAGGGAGGGTTTTTATTTTCTTGATGTTATGAATATATAAATAGCATAAGTCTCAAGTTCAAATTGTAGTTCTAATATTATACAGAAATAATATTGACTAATTATATTAGTTATTAATAACAGAGTAGAATTGATAATTAGCAACAATAATAGAGTGATTAATTATAATGCTTTTACTGTTAATTATTGTAAAAAGATAATTATAAATGAAAGAGTTTAGATAGATAAATCAGTAATGTGATTTACCTAGATGTAGTTGATAGATTAATGTAGAGATGATATTGGATTATGAATAAGTTGATTGCTAAGGATCTGATGATCTAGTGGCAGTGCTAAATAAAACTAATCTAAATTGAAATATTTAAGTTATATGATAGCGAGTTGTGAATCCTGTAAACATGTGAACTTGTGACAATAGTTGCTATTGTGAAGTAATTATTGTTGAAATAATTTATAAAAGCATTTGATATATTATAAGTTATATATTTATATATTATAATATAAATAGTAATAATGAAGTAGATTTTGTAAACCTTGCAAGTGAATTAAAACAAGCAGATAATAAAATTTATCTCTTTTAATAGATAGCTGAGGCAAGACTAACTTTTATTATACTTCACTATCAAAAAGCATGTATTATTTCATAATTATTTTTATATCAAATAATATGATCTTGAAGGTGATTTTAATTAGATGAATAAGAAATATATTATAAACTATAAAAAAATATTTATATATTATAAAAATTGCTTCAAAATTGTTTTATTTTTATTTTTATTTATTATATATTAGATATAAAAATTTAAAAATTATCTCTTCAATAGATTGAACTAGTTAAATAAATAGAGAAACTTAATATTTAATTAGTTACATTAAGTGTTAAGTATTTTAATAGATATTTCAGAGTTAGTTTCATTACTAAATTGCTAAGCTGTTTATTAATTGAGTTAGATAGCTTTTAAAACTGTTGACCAGCAGACATACTGCCGATATATAATTGAGTTAGATTAACTAAAGCTAATTTCTTTATTTTATTTATATACAAGTTAATCCTTTTTATATCAAAGAAATGAAAATAATTAAATAAAAATAAAATTAATAAAAATAAAATAAAAGTAATTAAATATAAAATAGAAACAATTAAAATAAAATGAGTTCATATAAGTGAAATAAGCATTTAATTTAAACATATTAAAAATGAAACATAGATATTTACATTAATTTTGATATATACCAGGTCACACTATTAGCACCTGAATATAAAGAGCTTTGCAGAGACGATGCAGAAGAAATTTATTTCAGAAAACACCAAGTCCAACTTGGGACAGCGGTAAAAGAATTTCAACAATCCCCCCAATCGACTCGGGTACGATCTGCAATATCAAACATCTACCAGAATTCCCACCATTTCACTGCTTTGCCCTAAGCTAACTTCTCGAACAACCACCATATAGAAAGTCATACCGATGCCATTGCTCCATTCCCAAAACGCCGGTTGCCATGCACGATGCAGATACACGATTCCTGGAAATCAAAATATAAACGTACTCTACGGCATCCAGATTTTCACCTCGAGATCCACTCCTCCGCTGGCGACAACGCAACGTATGCCTGAGGGTTTGAGGGTATTGTCGCGCGTCCTGGAAGCGCCATTCGCGCCGGAGGGTGCCGAAATGTGCGCAATGTTCGGAGCCCAGCGTAGGCAACTGACAAAATGAGTATGGGCATCATCTATCGTCCGAACACATCGCCCCTGTTGTTCCAGATCCCAGCACCGAATAGTCTTGTCATCCGCAGCTGAAAGCAGAAATTTTCCTCCAGGGTGAAAGGACAAAGAGCGGACCCAGTTGTCATGACCAGTCTATTGTATGATCAGTCTCGGATAACAACGGACGGATAAATCACCAGGATTTTGAAGGCGTCGCCCCCCTGAGCCGACCATAGGCGAACTGTTTTATCTCTGGACCCTGTCGCCACGAATTTACCATGCTCTGTGCTGGATTTCTAAGAAAGTTAATGCAAGATTTTACAGGAGTGTTCACCAGTTTTGGCGTCTGGGATAGTTCCGCAAGGTATGGATATGCAGCGATTGGAGCAAATACCGCACATTCGATGACATGTTCATGACCCCGGAGTTCATATTTGCTGTCGGAGCCTTTGGTTTGCGCATCCCATATCCGAGCAACCTTGAAATATCAGCAAAACAAACTGCAATGACAGAGATTTCGACCTGATCAGCCCCGGCACTGAGGTAATAACTTCCATCGTCACTGGGAACTACTTTACGGATCCAGTCGCCATGGGCGTTCGATATGGTACGGACGCAGTATCCCGACAATACATCCCAGACTTTTAACGTCTTATCTCTGGAGCAACTAATGGCGAGATCACTCCGGGGAGGCGAAAATCGAACGGAAGATATAGTGTGATCATGTCCATGGAGGGTTTTTAATATCGCGTAGCTATTTGTCGTATCCCAAACCTTAAGAGTGAGATCTGAGGAACAAGAAACTAGATAGATGAGCGGAGCAGGAGGGAATTGATTTACTCAAAAGCTTTCCATCGAAACTAAAATCGACATCGTGGACAGTTTTAGTATGGCCTTTGATAGTCTGTTCAAATTCGCCAGTCTCCCAGTCCCAGATCTTGATAGTGGTATCTTCGGATGAGGTTGCGACGATTGTAAACGTAGGATGAAATGCTATGCCCGTCACGGGCATCCGATGGCCGGAAAGACTATACCGTGGCGGGCTTCGAGGAATCCATACAGATGGATCGACATTTTTCTGCCTCATGGAAGATGGAGCCGAATCTAATTCGGTCTGTAGAGCATGTATCCGAGCCTCAAGGTCCATGATCTGAACATCAGCGAGATTCCGAGCAAGGAGAAGGTTGGGCACGGACCTTTTTCTGAAGGCGAATCACACTAGTCCATTTCTTCTCTAATAAACCCCTGTACCTCTGATCGTCGTCTCCATTTGCTCGTTGAAACGCATCTGGGCTGGTGCTATCGAGGCTGGCTAACTCAGTTCGCAGCGCGTTGTAAGAAGAGGTAAGGTTTGAGCTTGCGAGGTAAGATAAAATAGCCCGATGTCTGATCCGGCAGTCAACAGAAATAACATGGCCGCTAGGCTAGAGGGGCTAAACGTACAGTTCGTCTTTTTGACGGCTGGACAGCAATGATCCTGAGGTTGAGCTGCTCATGTCCACGCGCCCGCGAGAAATTTACGAGACGGACAGCAGCGTCGTCTGGTGTGCACTGGCAGCTAGCACCGCTGCAGGCTCGGCTCGTTTGGATGCGGGAAGCAGAAGCGGCGAGAGTGCGAGGGTCGGTGGCCGGCCAACAGGGGCACGGCAGTTAGGGTGGAGACGAGGAGGGCGTTGAGGAATGGACAGGCAGATTGCACGAAACACCAAAAACATACGGACGCCCCTTTCGGTTGACATCAGAACCGCCCTTTGATTGGCTCGGCGGGGTTCCTCACTCACACTTTCCTTGCCCTCTCCCAGCTGAAGCAATGGAGACCGGGCCTCCGCGCGGGTCGCTGGAGGAGTTTGAAGATGACTTTGATCCCGATCTCGATGTCTCGAGAAGCACGGACAAGGTCTGGCTTGTAAAGCTCCCAAAGTGGCTGCTGGAACACTGGTCCAAGGTCGATCAAGACGATGTCGAGCTGGCATCCGTAATCATTCCGTATGTTGACCGTTTCCCTCTAGCAGCTGGCTGACGGCACAGCAATAGCTCAAGTGCAATCACCGGATCGGTATATGCCCTCCTCCTTTGGTGGAAGGTTTCGCTCACTTAAACGCAGAACCTTAAGCTGATCCTGCCGGACACTCCTGTGAATTCAGAGACGCCAAAAGAATTCACAATAAACATGACGAACAGAAAGGTCATAAATACATTTGTGTTTAGTGAGCGGGACATACATGTCAAGAAAGAACACCCAGCAAGCCACAGTAGCATTCAGAATGGTGCTGCTCGTTTTACTCCATACCCGAAGCTCACACCCAGTACCGCCTGTTTGTGGGGATTGAGGCGCTAACTATTCGATACAGAAGCGACGTCCATCGTTGGCACTGTAGCTCATGAGTGCACCTTGACTCCGGTCATGAACGCCTCCTATTCAAAAACCGTCAAAAACCGAGTACAAGAAGCAAATCAACCCAAACGGCAAGTCCGAATGTTGTCCGACTCGAGCGCGATGCCAGATGGTTCCTACCTTTACAATCCAAAGTCCAACCAGCCCTTCGGGAAATTCACAGGAGGGTCTGCACGATCCAAAGCAGATGCTCAGAACAACAAGGCGACGAGAATCCCGAAGAACGAACTTCTTGATCTTTTGTTCAAATGTTTCCAAGAATATGCGTATTGGTCGCTCAAGGGATTGAGAGAATACGTCAAGCAACCAGAGGTAAGCCATCTATATTGCGGCGCGACTAATTCTCCAGTCCTACCTCAGAGAAGCTCTTGAAGAGATCGCGCATCTTAACAAGCGAGGCCCCTATGCTTTGAAATGGTCTCTAAAACCCCATTACAGCCAAAGATTGGATGATGCAAAACTGCCAGACGATGGAGGTATAGGGGTAACAAGTCCTCCGACGGCCAAAATTGAATCGGACATTGATGACGATGTTAAAATCGAAGATGCTCTCTAATAGCACCGGGAATAGCAATTTAGGGGTCTTGACTAGTAATCTAATCGTTCGGGAATCTCTACTTCGCACATATTGCTTGACCATCGGTCTCCCTTCCATTGTGACCCCTGACTCTTTCTCTCTACAACAGCGCCAATTTGCAAAACCCCAGCAGCCAGAAATGTTAGTTCGGTTGACCATGAGGCTGTTTCGTGAGCTTCGACACTCAAGACCGGAGACTGATCGACCCCATCATAACAGGCCGATGTCGCATTTTCGTTTTGGTTCTGAATTGCGATAATACCATGAATCGCGCAAGTCAGAGGCGAATCTGATAGATCAGCGAAATATAGGTACAACTCGAACCCTGGAGATTGGTTATAACGACAGTCAACTGAAATACAATCTGCAAGGGCAGAGTTTGCTCAAGCAAGTTGACCCTGGCCTCCACCATAACTGCGTCCTTTTCAACGACCGGGATATGCCGTTCGCTTAATCGTATTCCTCTTAGGTCAACCTCCCCTCTACGGCCACCAGGCAGCTGCTCGCGCCATTCCGCGCTCAGGCAATTGAGAATCCTTTCACGATACCACCAAGCCTTACGAACAAGGGCTTCGGCGATGGACAACGATGACACCACGAACTGACGCTGTTTATTCCTTCGAGGAAGTCGAGCCTCGGCCGCCTGTGTTGATAAGATCTGGGGTAGATCTATTACAAAGCGTCGTGTTTGTCCGCTCTGCAGAGTTTGCAGAATTTTCCGAATAGGGCGTTCTTGCTCTTGTACCGAAATTTCCAGCTGGAGAGAATTGATCCATGAATTCCTAAATTCCAGAACCACGATAAATCTGGTTTTGGAGGCGTTACATTCCCGAACGAGAGCAGTTGACGGCCGCTGGAAGGTCGTGAAGTCACAAGCGATCAACTCTAGAGCTGCATTGACTGTGATCGCCAAGGGAACTTCGATTCGACGAGAATAATAACCGGCTGTCGATGGGATGGTTTCGGAGGATGCATAATCGAGACAAACTGTGCCTTGAACCAGGCCCCGCTTACCTAGAGCCTCTATATAGATGTCTTCTTCTCCGTCAGGATAGATTGAAACAGGAGAATCCGATTTTTGAAGCCAAACGAAAGCCGGTCGATCATACAAAAAGTATTCCAGCTCCGCCGCTTCTCCTTCGGCAAGTACTGTTGATGCTAGAGCATCTTCAAGAACGGCTCTCGTGGAATCGTGAAAGGCGACGGAGATATTGCTCGCAACGGAGGGAGATACGTTGCGAAAGGCAAGTTTAATGACAACACTGAAAAGATTGATAAGCAGCCAACCCGAGGGTCCTACCGTTCACCTTCCAGAAGCATCAAGGAAGAATCCTGCAAGGAGACAGATTCAAGAACAAGGATGGGTTGAGGAGGTAAGATAGTGAAGCTCAGCGTGCGTCTAAGCCAGAAACCATCGTCCTCGTCTGAAGCGTGTGGCGAGGGATTGTTCTCCGTCGTGGGGCTATGGAATCCGGTGCCGATTTGCTTAATTTTGATCTCTCCGTTTCGTTCGTCATACCACAATTCCCTACCGCGTCGTGTTCTCGGAGAAAAAAAAGCGAAATTGCGAGTTTTACAAGCCGAAATCCTAATCGTACATCCTTTGATTAAAATCTCCCCAGGATGCCTGGGAGTGAATGGTGCGGAATGGGTATGCACAGACTGTGCCGGCAAGATAAAGGACGACGCCGGCATCTCGAGTGGGGTCCCTTCGGTCCTTGCAGTCAGTCATATCACTTATATCGAGGCGATGCCAAAGGGTGAAAGCCACAACTTCTAAATCGAAATCGAACTTATTTCGCAACAAGACGGTGACATGCAATTCCTCGCCTTGGACGAGGTAAACAGCCTGAAAGGGTTAGAATGGTATCGTCAGACCTAACCTTGGGTTGGGATGTTTGAGGATTCTCCGCACGGGCAGTATACAAAAAGGGTCCTTCCTGGTTACTCGCTGGGACATCGGAAAGACTTGGTTTAAAGTACGAATCGGCCCTGACGGACCTTGAAGAATTAGCGGAGAAACCAATTCGATAGTACTTGGCTACTTCGATATCTTGAACAAGGAATTCGTCCCAATAGTCTGCTTCGATTGCGGTGCCTCTCCGTCGGCTAGCCGCGGCAATGCGCGGAAGACCGGAAGCCAGACGAATTTGCTCGTCTTTTTCAAGCTCATCGGGTGCAATAGAAAATAAAAGAGACGTAAAGTGAGCGACGCCTGCAGGATGAGGGAGTGCCTCGCAGAAAGCAATGCATTCTTTCAGGATATGTGCTCGTAGAGAAGGCCAGCCAGATATTCCGCGATCGTCTTGAGCAGGCTGAACGCCGTAAACCGTCACCAAAGAGTTCATGAGCTTGACCAGCCCATCGTCGGTGGGATTGTGACTCACATACGTTTGAGCAGCGTTTGGATGCAATCCCCATTCAGATGCGCCAACAACACGAGCCTGGACCAACTGCGGTATGAACAAATGTAGGAGTTCGCTCAACAAGGCTGATCTCTTCCTATGAAACCCGATAGTGCCCATGATATTGACGAGAGTAGAGATAACCCGTATCTGATGGGAGAGGGGGACGGTTTCGTGCCCAAGGTGTGAGCCCCATGCCCTCATGGCCCAGCGTGCAATTTCGCCTCTTGGAGGGTACATGTTTGCGCTTGACGATTTCCTAATGATGGAAACTCCGAGAACGTTTGCTCGGAGCACTTCGCGGTTGAACTCCCCTTGCGCAAATACGTCGGAAAGGAGAGCCGCGAGGCGAATAATGTGGTCGGGGAAGCAGATGGGGGGTAGAGGATCGACTGATGATAGTCCTAAGGAGCGTTGGTGGAGATGGAGTATCTGGGTGTGTGTCTCTGGCAAAACATCCAGCAGGGATTGTGAGGCAAAAGGGTCAGTTGCAATGTCATTGTTTGGCGGCAGGTCAGTGCGACTTGATGATTTCCCTGGCTCAACTTGTGAAGAGGCGAACGATACCTGGGGCTGCAAAATGGTTGGTATCTGGTGTGATATTTAGCGATGTTCTAAAATTTGGGCCGATACAGAAAAGTCAATGTTCAGATACTTCAATAAAACAAGGGCCATGGTGACGCCTTCCAAGGCCGATGCATGCCAGATATAATCGGTAGTGAGTCTGAGGATCTCGACGGATTGAGTGTATGAAGTAATTGCAGCGGGCAACAACCCACATAATATATGAATATCTCCGAGTACTTTGAGCACGCGTCCCCTTCCTTTGCTCGAGCCGCGTTTCTCGGCCAAATTCTCGGTGGACGAATTTTGTGACATTGTAACGCTATTCCGATTTGCGGGCCTGATGCTTGAGGATGATGGAGTCCGCTGTAGGGCACCGGGTCCGACCGAGACAGGACGTTTTACCTCTTGTGTCTGGTCGGGTGGGGTGGTTGTGGAGGAGGTAGGTTCTGCGGGAGATCGAAGGGTAGGAAGGGCCTGGATTGCTTGTGCCTGGAGTTGACTCAGCATGGTCCTCCTTACTAGGAGAATGCGAAGGATACCATCTCCGACATCGCAAGCACTAATCGAGTTGAAAGCTCTAACATGAAAGCCTGGATATTTTCAGATGACGAGAGCGAGGCGTCTAACATCCGCCACAACAGGGCGGACTTGAACTGCAAGGAAGGTAAACAAGAATACGACGACAAGGCATTTTCATACCTTTGTCCTTAGGGCGTCAAGCTGTTGCATTTGCAGATCTTCAGAGGCGGGTTCATCGTCCCGAATGGCGATGACCTGAAAGCCACGAGTCAATTGCGAGGAAATAGGGACATAAACTGGGGGTGGGGGGAGAGGAGGTGTACCGCGTAGAGCTTTCTCCAGTGCTGGAAGTCTTCGAGATATGCGTAGTGCGCGTCCCACTCCGTGACAAATTCGAAGACCAACTGTCCGCGAGGGAAGGCGGTGGGGCTCAGCATGGCCTTTGCCAGGCGCTCGTCGCTGGCGAGCTGTTGGAGCGAGACGACGGCATGCTGGCGAAGCTGCTCGACGACGTTGGAGAAGCACGCCGCTGCGAGGCTGCCAAGGGGGGCGGCCAGGACCTTGATTCGACATGGAGCGCAGTAGAAGAAGGCATTGAGCGACATCCGTCCACGGTCGCTTCTTGCGCGCCTGGGCTGGAGTTCGTAAATAATCTCCCCTTTTTCGTAGTTCTGTGTGCCGTGCTGCACAGAACATTCTGACCCGTGACTACCGGTTTTACGTTTTTGCAGTACGTATCCACACTGTATTTACTTTGCACGAGCGCCCTCGCTGTTCTCCTGGTCTCCGCCTCATCGTTGTCGTCCTCGATCGCCCATCTGCTGCCGCTCCCTCCCTCCGTCTTTCCCGCCCTCCTTCCTTCCCTCCCTCCCTCCGTCCTTCTCCTCCGGACGACCCCTTGTCTGTCGTCGCCCCTCCCAGCTGCCACTTGTTGCTCCTGTCCCTGTGGTCAGCCGGCCCTCGGAGCACGGTCCCGCCTCGCAGGACATCCCGTGGTGTTAGCCCGTCTAGCCACGCCGAGTGGATGGGGCACATTTCGTGACAATCTGTCGACGTTGCACATCCACTTACATCCTGGGAACTCCCGACCGACGCCCTTTGAGCAGTCAACGCCGTCCCCCTCAGAGTTCCCTGCTGCACTGCCGTCTCTGTCCCTTTTGTTTGGCCCTTACCAGCACCAACACATACATATCTCGCGGTTTGCGTCGATAGGAAAAGATGTTCTGGCGCTTCGGTTTCCATGCGTGCTCTGCCATCGACACTCTTCTCGACAAGCCTGATGTGACTCTGGAAGAAATCCTCGGTGAGGATGATCTCCTGCAAGAATGCAAGGCCCACAACACCAAGCTCATCGAATACCTCCGCGACCCCAATATCCTTTCAAAGCTGTTAAATTACATCATAGCAGACGACCAAGTTGATGACAAGGCGAAATTCAAGTATGCCAGTCGCTCCCTTCCCCACCCTTTTCACACTTTCATCGCTTGGACCTTCCTGATGAAAACGAACTCTAGGTATTCCTATATTTCCTGCGAAGTCCTATCCTGCGAAATATGGTCCATTTGCGAGACTGTTGTGCAAAATCGAGAGTTACTTTCTAATTTCTGGGCCTTCCTGAATAGGCCATCTCCTCTGAATCCACTCCAAGCAAGTTACTTCACAAAGGTCAACGAACAGTTCCTAGAGAAGAAAACCGAAGAGGTTTGTCGCCCTTCCTGTGTACAGCCTAGTCGTCCGTGCTGACAATCTCTCATCAGATGATACCTTTTATCCAATCCATTCCAAATATTGTTCCCAAGTTACTAAAGCACATTGAAACTTCTGCAGTTATGGATCTACTCCTCAAGATCATTTCGATGGAGAAGAGCGAACCTGGGGCTGGGATTGTTGAGGTATTCCATTCCGAAGCATATTATTGCTAATCCACGATTCAGTGGCTCCATGATGAAGGCCTTATACCAGCATTATTGGCTCAAATGAATCCCCATGTCGAACCAGAGGTCTCCCTGCAAAAAGTTGCGACTCGCGCTTATTCTTCTTAGATCCAAGGAACAGTGGCCGATGTACTCAAGGCAATCATTGCGATCTCAGCGAACTCGAGCGATGCTGGACTGATAGGACCCAATGCACTTTCGCGTGAACTTGTCTCTGAAACCACCATTTCCAAGATTCTCGACTATATGCTCGATCCCGATGCTCCTTATTCCACCGCTAGTCTCACCAACTGCGTTAGCCTCATTATTGAATTGATCAGAAAGAACAATAGGTATTACTGTTCCTCCTAAGAAATAACTCGCTCATTTCCCAGCGATTATGATTTAGAATCAGTCCTAAACCTCACTCTAAAAAGCCATCCACCGACCAGCAGGGATCCGATCTACCTAGGCACCATGCTTCGCCTTTTTGCATCTCGCATACGCGATTTTCAGAGGCTGTTGGCCAAGCCCAAGTCCGTTCCATCTTCAATCGCAACAACCTTTGGCCTCATCGAGCCACTCGGCTTCGAACGGTTTCGTATTTGCGAACTTTATGCAGAACTCCTACACTGCAGTAACATGATTCTCCTCAATGACCCCCGTGGCGAGCAAGTCGTCAAAGAGAGAGATGAAGAACGAGAGCGCCTGCGTCGAGAATGGCAGGCCAAGCCGGCCAAGCCTAACCTCTGGGGCGACATCGATTTGGAGCGTGGGAAAGGATGGATCATTCCTGAGGCCAGTTCTGGAAACACAAGTGTTGACTCGACACCAGCCATATCCGACATGCGCACAACTCTGCCACCTCTGGATCCACCCGAGCCAGCGTCCGTTCCTCAATTCCCAAGCAATTTATCCACTGCTGATGCGAACCCTGATAAAGGAGATTCTCGATCGTTCCCGGACCAAAACTCTGGCTCTGGAGATTCTAGCTCTCTATCCACAGCTCAACAACCTCGACATCTCAGTGAACAAGAGGTTTTGTCAGAACGGACTCAACAACTCGATTCTGGAACCGGCATCGCCATTCTTGTTAATTATGACAATCAAGTGCCTTACGAAGATGGGAAACCTAAACCTGTTGTCGGCGACTACCTTAAGATGCAATTTGTCGACGCAAAAGTGCTCCCATCGATTGTAGATTTGTTCTTTCTCCATCCATGGAATAACTTCCTTCATAATGTCGTGTACGACATTTTGACCCAAGTGTTAAACGGCCCGATGGATCGTGGGTTTAATCGTCACCTCGTAGTTGACCTTTTCACGACCGGTCAATTAACAGAGAAAATACTAAAAGGCCAGATAACGAGCGACGAAGAGCAGTACTTATCCGTTTAAGTGAGGACGCTGACATTTTCAAGGGCGAAAGACAAAGGTGTTCGATTAGGTTATATGGGGCATCTGACTTTAATATCGGAAGAAGTCCTTAAGCTTGCCGAACGCATTCCTCTAGATATCCTCGGTCCTGCTGTTGTTCAAAAGCTCGCATCACCGGCTTGGAACGAATATGTTGATACTACTCTGACGGCCACTCGAACCCGCGACAATGCAATCTTAGGCGGCGTACGACCACAGTCCGCCACATTGGTCGGGCTCAGTTCCTCGGTCCTTGGGACGGCCTCCT
>Ga0335081_10015324_pt1 | contig 12399 bp, 12 predicted proteins | sample Lox_Sample_35_FD_206713 | JGI IMG/M metagenome (GOLD analysis project Ga0335081, IMG submission 206713) | Soil microbial communities from Loxahatchee National Wildlife Refuge, Florida, United States - Lox_Sample_3.5 | ecosystem: Environmental > Terrestrial > Soil > Wetlands | place: USA...
AGTTTCGGGCACTCGTGATGACCGCCGGGAATGAGCCGAGCCTGCCGGTCGTGGTGGCGCTGGGGTCGGTCGACCCGGTGCTGGTGTCGGATGTGCTCGACGGGCACTGCCATTTCGTCACCGCCCCGGGCGAGGCCGAACTCGCCGTCGCCGAAGGCGCCATCGTCCGCGCCGACGCCCGGGTCGGCCAGGCGCTGCTCCGCCGCGCACCCAGGCTCAGGGTCATCGCCCGGACCGGGGTGGGCGTCGACCTGGTCGACGTGCCGGCCGCGACGGCCCGCGGCATCGCCGTGGTGGTCACCCCCGGGGCCGGCGCGGCCGCGGTGGCCGAAGGCGCGATCGGCATGGCCCTGCACCTGGTCAAGCGGTTCGGCCCGCTCACCGCGCTGGTCCGCGAAGGCCGCTGGGTGCAACGCGGCACGGTCGGAGTCGGCGACCTGGACGGCGCCACCCTGGGCGTGATCGGTTACGGCCGCATCGGCCGGCGGGCCGCGGCGCTGGGAGCCGCCTTCGGGATGCGGATCCTCGCCTACGACCCGGTCAGTGAGCCGCCCGGCGACGTGCGCTGCACCGACCTCGGTGACCTGGCCGCCCGCAGCGACGTCATCACCTTGCACGTCCGGCTGAACGACCGGACCCGTCACCTGGTCGGCGACGCCTTCCTGGCGCGGGTCAAGCCGGGCGCGGTCCTGGTCAACTGCAGCCGGGGCGGGCTCATCGACGCCGACGCCGTATGGCGGGCGCTCTCCGGCGGCCGGCTGTCCGGCGTGGGTCTCGACGTGTTCGACCCCGAGCCGCCCGGTCATCATCCGCTGCTCGGCCATCCCGACGTCGTGCTCACCCCGCACCTGATGGGGCTGAGCCGCCGGGCCACCGCGGCGACCTTCGCGGCCGCCGCCCGGGGCGTCCTCGACGTGCTCAGCGGCCGCGAGCCGCAGGCCGTCGCCAATCCCGGCTGGCGCACCCACTGCCTGAAGGAGATCCACTCGTGACCGCTTCCACTGACAAGATCGCCGGCGCCCCCATCTCCTGGGGCGTCTGCGAGGTGCCCGGCTGGGGCTACCAGCTCTCGCCCGAGCGCGTCCTGGACGAGATGCACCAGGTCGGCCTGGCCGCCACCGAGTTCGGGCCGGACGGGTTCCTGCCCTCAGACCCGGCCAACCCGGCGGTCATGGCGGAGTTCCTCGCTGCCCGTCACCTCACCGCCGTCGGCGGCTTCACCCCCGTGGTGCTGCACGAGGCCAGCCACGACCCGGTGCCCGGGATCGACCGCCTGCTCGACAGCTACGACGCATCCCGCGCCGAGGTCCTGGTGCTGTCCGCCGCCACCGGCCGCGACGGCTACGACACCCGGCCCGACCTGGACGAGGCGGGCTGGAAGACGCTGCTCACCAACCTCGACCGGCTCACCAGCCTGGCCGCCGCGCGCGGCGCGCTCGCCGTCCTGCACCCGCACGTCGGCACCATGGTCGAGCGCGGCGACGAGGTGCGGCGCGTGCTCGAAGGCTCGGTCATCTCGCTCTGCCTGGACACCGGCCACCTGCTGATCGGCGGCACCGACCCGGCCGAACTGACCAGGCAGGCCCCGGACCGCATCGCGCACACCCATTTCAAGGACGTCAACGACAAGCTCGCGGCGCAGGTCCGCTCGGGCCGCCTGGCCTACACCGAGGCGGTCGGGCGCGGCATGTACCGGCCGCTGGGCCGCGGTGACGTGGACTTCGCCGCCATCGTCAGCCACCTGCGAGGCCGTGACTACGGCGGCTGGTATGTCCTGGAGCAGGACGCCATCCTGACCGGGGAGCCCCGCGGCGAGGGACCGGTCGCCGACGTCAGGGACAGCGCCGGCTACCTGCGCACGCTACTGACCGCCGGGCGGTAAGCCGGGCCCTTACGGGAGCGCGGCGCCGGGGGGCAGCTTCATGACCTCTATCGGCGCGCCGAGCGGGCCGAGTTCGTCCCGGGCCCGGACCACTGCCCCTGCCGGGCACCGTTGGTCATAATCGGGGTACATTACGCCCGCTCCGGCCGCCCTCGCCTGGCAATCTCCCTCTCGCCGCGAAGAACTCTGCCGGTACAAGCCAGGAGGCCACGCGACCTCATCCGTGCTGGGTGATGCCGTCCGGCGGGCAGTGACCCATCCTCGGAAGTGTGAGCGGCGGTACGGATGACGGCAGGCCCCTGAAGCCAGCCGAAGCGGAAACGATAACCGAACGCGGGTTCGGGCCGTTCGTCACGTTCGTCATCCGCAAGCGCCCGGACGGGATGATCGCGCGCTGGGAATCCCGCTCGCATCGCAAGCACTTGTCCGGAGAGCCGCCGCGCGGCTCCACCTGGTGGGCGCCGCAAGACCGAGACTGGTGGATCGGCGTGCTGTTCGCGGTCGGCTCGTTCCTGTTCGGCCTCGGCACCGTGCCCGCGTACGTGGACGCGGTGGGCGGCCGGCCGGACGCGATCACGTACTTCATCGGGTCGCTGTTTTTCACGTCGGCCGGCTTCCTGCAGTACCGCGAGGCGGTCGACGCCGCGCCCCGGCAGCCGGGCACCGCCCGCCGGAAGGTCTTCGTGTTCCTGCCCCGCCAGATCGACTGGCTGGCGACCGCCATACAGTCCATCGGAACCCTCGAGTTCAACGTCAGCACCTTCGCCGCCATCTTCGCGGCCGTGGGCACGGCGCAGGCACGGCATCATGTCTGGCGCCCCGACGCCCTCGGCTCGGCCTGCTTCCTGGTCGCCAGCGCTCTGGCGTGGTTCGAGGTGTGCCATGGCTGGACCGCCTGGCGGCCGGGATCGCTCGCCTGGTGGATCACCGGGGTGAACCTGGCGGGGTCGGTCGCGTTCGGGTTCTCCGCCGTGGCCAGCTACGTTATCCCGGGGACCACCGAGTTGCTGAGCGTCCCGGTGGCCAACCTCGGCACCTTCGTCGGCGCGGTGTGCTTCTTCGCCGGCGCGGTGCTCCTGCTGTTCGAGCGGACCGAGCAGAAGCCCGCCGTCGCACCCGCTACGGCCGTCCCGGCCTGACCGGTCCGCCTGACCGCGGCCCGGGCCGGAGCCGGTCCCGCCGCTACAGCGGACGGGACCAGTCCTGGCTGACGAGGTCCTTCCCGAAGCTGTGATGACGGCTCTCGCTGTCCAGGGTGAAGCCGGCCCGCTGGTAGATGCGCCTGGCGTCGGCGAGCACGTCATTGGTCCACAGGGTGATGTGCGTGTACCCGGCCTGGCGGGCGAAGCGCAGCACCTCGCCGACCAGGCGCGCGCCGATCCCGAGGCCCCGGGCCCACGGCTCCACCAGGAGCAGGCGCAGCCGCGCGGTGGTGGCGTTCTCCCGCACGCAGAACACGCAGCCGGCCGGCGCGCCGTCGACCTCGGCGATCCAGGCCGCTTCGGCCTGCGGATCCCGGTGGTCCACGTAATCCGCGACAATCCGGGCCACCAGGGCCTCGTAGGACTCGTCCCAGCCGAATTCCTCCGCGTACACCGCCGCGTTCCGCTGCACCACCCAGCCCATGTCGCCCGGCCGCGGGGCCCGGAGCAGGTAGCCGCGCGGCCGTGGTGACCCGGTGAGGGTCTCGGTGATCACGCGCATCGCGTCGAGCAGCCGGCGCCGGTCGTCGTCGCGCAGGCCGGCCAGCATGCCGGTGGTCTGCTCGGCCGAACGGGCATCGAGCCCCGAGACGACCTCGCGGCCGCCGCCGGTCAGCCGGATGACCTGACGTCGCCCGTCGGCGGCCGAACGCTGCCTGGCGATGAGCCCGTCCGACTCGAACCGGGCCAGGATGCGGCTCAGGTAGCCAGCGTCGATGTCGACCGTGCGCCGCAGGTCAGTGACCTCGCTGGCGTCCCGCTGCGCCAGTTCGAACAGCAGCCGCGCCTCAGTGAGCGAGTACGGCGTGTCCAGGTACTTGCCCCGCAGCAGCCCGATCACGTTCGTGTAGAACCGGTTGAACTCGCGCACCGCGGCCACCGCCGCATCCTCCACCGTATCTCCAGCCACGCCGGTCGTTTCCGCCCTCACGCCGCCCCCAGCCCCGCCGACGCGAGCCGGCGTATCCGTCGCCACCGGGTTATCAGCTGTCACTTCGCTCATGTCATCCCCCGGCGATCGATTGCCTAAGTCAATTATATGCATGCTCTTGGCAATCACAAGGGGCGTAGCGTCGCTGCGCCGCCACGGCGGACTGTCCTGCCCGTAACGCAGGCGCCCCTCCCCTCGCGCCCCCGGCCCGGAGCCGCCGTACATAGGATCGTGAACTGACCGGCTCGTACGACCAGGAAGCGAAGGCGGCAGGCATGCGGATGCGGACGCTCGGCGGTACCGGGATCAAGGTGAGCCCCTACTGCCTCGGTGCGATGATGTTCGGCGCGTGGGGCAATCGCGACCACGAGGACAGTATCCGCATCATCCACGCCGCGCTGGACGCGGGCCTCAACTTCATCGACACCGCGGACGTGTATTCGGCGGGGGAGTCCGAGGAGATCGTCGGGAAAGCGCTAAAAGGCCGTCGCGACGACGTGGTGCTGGCCACCAAGGCGCACAGCCCGATGGGCCAGGACCCCAACATGCGCGGCAACTCACGGCGCTGGATCGTCCGCGAGGTCGAGAACAGCCTGCGCCGCCTGCAGACCGAATATATCGACCTCTACCAGATGCACCGCCCGGACCCGGACACCGACATCGACGAGACCCTGTCCGCGCTGTCCGACCTCATCCACGCCGGGAAGGTGCGCGCGATCGGCTCCTCCACGTTCCCCGCCGAGCAGATCGTCGAGGCACAGTGGGTCGCGGACCGGCGCGGCCACGAGCGGTTCCGTTGCGAGCAGCCGCCGTACTCGATCCTCGTCCGCGGCATCGAGGCAGGCGTGCTGCCCACCTGCCAGAAGTACGGTATGGGCGTCATAGTCTGGAGCCCGCTGGCCGGCGGCTGGCTGACCGGCCGGTTCCGCAAGGACAGCGACGTCGACATGACCAGGGGCCGCGCGCAGCGGCTGCCGCTGCGCTTCGACCCGAAGCTCTCCGGGAACCAGGCCAAGCTGGCGGCCGTCGAGGAGCTGATCAAGATCGCCGCGGACGCCGGCTGCCCGCTGATCCACCTGGCGCTGGCCTTCGTGACCAGTCACCCGGCCGTGACCTCGGCGATCATCGGGCCGCGCACCATGGAGCAGCTCACCGGCCTGCTGGCCGCAGCGGAGCTGACCCTTGACGACGACGTGCTCGACCGGATCGACCAGGTCGTCCCGCCGGGCACGACGCTCAACCCGGCCGACGCCGGCTGGCAGCCGCCCGCGCTCACTGAGCCGGCCCTCCGCCGTCGCCCCCCGGCCACCCGCGCCGTCGCCTAGCCGGCGCGGCCTGTGCGTCAACTCAAGGTTGACGCGGCGGAGGGTGGTGTGGCGGCGGGGGAATGGTGGCGAGGTCAGGGGCGGACTCGGGCCAGACCAGCAGAACGGGGCAGGCCGCGTGATCCACGACAAACCGGGTGGTCTTGCCCAGGCTCTTCGGGCCGAGCCGCGTCCGGTCGCCGTCCCGCGCCACGACGAGCAGATCCGCCTGAGCCGAGGCTGCCACCACGGCCCGTTCGGGACGACCGTGAACTTCGAGCCGGTCACAGTCCCGCCCGAGCCGGTCCGCGGCCGCCGTCATCAGCTCGGCGGCCGAGACCGCGGCCATCTGGTCGAGCCGGGTCCCGGGATCGTGACCGGCCCGCCCGAACAGCCCGGCGTAGGCCCCGCGAGCCGCGTCGGGCACCTCGGCCGACGTGACGTGCAGCAAGGTGAACCGGGTGCCGGCCGGTGCCAGGCTGAGGGCCGCGTCCACGGCGGCCCGCCAGGTCCCCTCGCAGACCCAGATATATACCGAACGGAGCCGGGTATCACCCTCAGTCAACGTTTATCAGCCTCCCAGCAGACGGAGTCCGGCCCAGAGCGCCAGCACCCCGAGGACCAGTGCCGCGGGCACGGTGAGTAGCCCCAGCCTGGTGAATTCCCCGAGATCAGGCGCGGAGCCGTGATGATGAAGGATGCGGCGCCACAGCAGGGTGGCCAGCGAGCCGGTGTAGGTGAGGTTCGGGCCGATGTTGACGCCCAGGAGCACGGCGAGCACGGCCCCGGCTCCGGACGGCGCGGCCAGCGGCAGGAGTACCAGCACGGCGGGCAGGTTGTTGCAGACGTTGGCCAGGGCGGCGGCCAGCGCCGCGGTCGCGAGCAGCGCGGGCAGCGAGGTGCCGCCGGGTACCAGTGGCGCCAGCGCCGCGCCGAGCCCGTTGTCGGTGACGGCCTTGACCACGATGCCCAGGCCCAGCACGAACAGCAGGAAGGGCAGGTCGGCGGCGCGAACCAGGGCGAGCGGAGCGACCGTGCGGCGGGCCAGCGCCCGCACCGCCAGGATCGCGGCCCCCGCGAACGCGGCCCAGGCGGGGTTGATGCCCGCCGCCGACGCGCCGGCGAACCCGGCCAGCGTCAGCGCCACCACGACGAGCGTGAACACCGGCAGCCCGGGGCCCGGGCCGGGGTGCGCCGTCCGGCCCGGGCGCGCGGACAGGTCAGCGGCGAAAAACCGGCCGAACACCGCGTACTCCACGCCGACGGCGGCCAGCCAGGGCACCGCCATCAGCGCGGCGAAGCGGCCGAAGGCCAGGCCGCTCGCCGCGAACGCGAGCAGGTTCGTCAGGTTGGACACGGGCAGCAGCAGCGAGCCTGAGTTCGCCAGGTGGGTGCACGCGTACACGTGCGGCCTGGCCCGCATCTCGAGCCGGGCCGCGGTGGCGAACACCACCGGGGTGAGCAGCACCACGGTGGCGTCCAGGCTGAGCACGGCCGTGGTTACCGCCGCGACCGCGAAGACCTGCGCGAGGAGCCTGCGGGGGCTTCCGGCGCTGGCTCGCGCCATCCACCCGCCGCAGGCCCGGAACAGCCCGTCGTCGTCGCACAGGTGCGCCAGCACCAGGATCGCGGCCAGGAAGCCGATCACCGGGCCGAGCTGCCTGGCCTCGGCGCCCGCCTGGCCCGCCGGGATCGCGCCGGCCGCGATCAGGATGACCGCGGCCGGGACCGCCGCGACCGCCTCCGGCCAGCCCCGTGGCCTGGTCACCGCCCAGGCCAGCACCGCGATCAGCGCGATCAGCGCAATCGTCTCGGCGGCGGCGTTCAGCGTATTCCTGGCCGCTCAGCCGGCCTGGGCGCGGGGCCGGCGACCCTGGCCATAGCGCCCCACGAACCCGCGCAAGATCGCGGGCGGCCAGGTGATGTGGCTGCGCGCGGCCTGCGCCTTGATCTCGTCAGCCTGGTCCGGGTCGAAGTAACCCGCGTGCTTGTAGACGTCAATCCTGGTGAACAGGCCGGCCACGTCGAGTTCGGGGTGGAACTGCGTGGCGTAGACGTTGGCGCCGACCCGGAACGCCTGCACCGGGCAGCCGGCCGAACTGGCCAGCAGGACGGCATGCTCGGGCAACTGGCTGATCGCTTCCTTGTGCCCGGTGAAGGCCTCGAAGGCAGCCGGAAGCGCGCCGAGCAGCGGGTCCCGCCGGCCCTGCGGCGTGAGGGTGATCTCCACCGGCCCCACCGGCTCGGAGAAGCGCCGGTCGAGGACCGCGCCCTGATGGCAGCCGAGCGCGCCGATGCCGTAGCAGGCCCCGAGGAACGGGAAGTCCGCCTGGACCACCCGGTCGAGCAGGCCGTGCAGGTCCGCCTCGACTCGCCGTTGCACCGGTGTCTTGAGGTCCTCCTGCTCGGTGTAGTTGAACGGCCCGCCGCCGATCAGGATCCCCGACCAGTCATCCAGATCGACGTCACCGAGCGCGCGCTGCTCGAGCCGGACCCGGCGCAGATCGCCTTCCTCCAGGCCGCCCAGGCTCAGGAACGAGTCGTACTCGTTGTCGGCCGCGGCATCCTCGGCGCGGATGGCCATCAGCAGGAATGGCTTCACCTGACCACCCTAGCTGGCCCGCGGTCAGGTCAGCAGGAAGTGGGCCATCTCGGCCTCGGTGAGCAGCCGCGATCTGATCAGGAAACGCACCCCTTCCGGGGCCTCGACGGAGAAGCCGCCGCCGCGCCCAGGCACCACGTCGACGGTCAGGTGGGTGTGCTTCCAGTATTCGTACTGCGACGCGGACATCCAGAACGGTACCGGCCGGTCAAGCCCGGGCACCGGCAGGTCGCCGAGGAGAACGTCGGTGTCGCCGGTCACGAACTCACCGTCGGGGAAGCACATCGGCGACGATCCGTCGCAGCACCGCCGGACTGGTGGAACATGAGCGGCCCGTACCGGCCGGTCAACTGGCGCAGCAGGTCCGCGGCCGCGCCGGTCAGCTCGACCCGGTGTGGTTCGTCTGTGGTCATGCGGTGCCTCCTCCGTGCGGGCGGGCCGGTGTCCCGTGCCCGCCCGCGGGCTTGCGCGGCGCGATCTGCCGGCCTAGAAGAAGCCGAGTGCCTTCGGCGAGTAGCTGACCAGCAGGTTCTTAGTCTGCTGGTAGTGGTCGAGCATCATCAGGTGGGTCTCGCGGCCGACACCGGACTGCTTGTAACCGCCGAACGCCGCGTGTGCCGGGTAGGCGTGGTAGCAGTTCGTCCACACCCGGCCCGCCTGGATCTCCCGGCCGGCCCGGTAGGCCCGGGCTCCGTCCCTGGTCCAGACGCCTGCACCCAAGCCGTAGAGCGTGTCGTTGGCGATCTTCAGCCCGTCCGCTTCGTCGGCGAAGCTGGTCACGGCCACCGCCGGCCCGAAGATCTCCTCCTGGAAGATGCGCATGGAGTTGTTGCCCTCGAAGATGGTCGGCGTGACATAGTAGCCGTCGGCCAGGTCGCCGCCGAGGTGGGCGCGCTCGCCGCCAGTGAGCACCCTGGCCCCCTCGGCCTTGCCGATGTCGATGTAAGAGAGGATCTTCTCCAGCTGGTCGTTGGACGCCTGCGCGCCGATCATGGTCTGCGTGTCCAGCGGGTTACCCTGCCTGATGCCCTCGGTTCGGGCGATGGCGTCCGACAGGAACTGGCGGTAGATGTCCTCCTGGATCAGCGCCCGGGACGGGCAGGTGCATACCTCGCCCTGGTTGAAGGCGAACAGGGTGAAGCCCTCGAGCGCCTTGTCGTAGAAGTCGTCGCGCGCATCGGCGACGTCGGAGAAGAATATGTTCGGGCTCTTCCCGCCCAGCTCCAGGGTCACCGGGATCAGGTTCTGGCTGGCGTACTGCATGATCAGCCGGCCGGTCGTGGTCTCGCCGGTGAAGGCGACCTTGGCGATGCGGGAGCTGGACGCGAGCGGCTTTCCGGCCTCGACGCCGAAGCCGTTGACCACGTTCAGCGTGCCGGGTGGCAGCAGATCGCCGATCACCTCCAGTAGCTTCAGGATCGACCACGGGGTCTGCTCGGCCGGCTTGAGCACCACGCAGTTGCCCGCGGCCAGCGCTGGCGCCATCTTCCACGCGGCCATCAGGAGCGGGAAGTTCCACGGGATGATCTGGCCGACGACGCCGAGCGGCTCGTGGAAGTGGTAGGCGATGGTGTCGGCGTCGATCTCGGAGATGCTGCCCTCCTGGGCCCTGATCGCGCCGGCGTAGTAGCGGAAGTGGTCGACGACCAGCGGCAGGTCGGCGGCCAGGGTCTCGCGGACCGGCTTGCCGTTGTCCCAGGTCTCGGCGATCGCCAGGGACTCGAGATTCGCCTCGATCCGGTCCGCGATCTTGTTCAGGATGTTGGCTCGCTCGGTGGTGCTGGTCCGGCCCCAGCCGCGCTTGGCGCCGTGGGCGGCGTCGAGCGCGAGCTCGACGTCCGCGGCGGTGGACCGGGCGATCGCGGTGAACGGCTGGCCGTTGACGGGGGACGGGTTCTCGAAGTACTCACCCTTGGCTGGCGGGACGAACTCGCCGCCGATGAAGTTTCCGTACCGGTCTTGCACCGATACCGCGCTGCCGGGCTGACCGGGTGCTGCGTACTGTGCCATGAAAGGACACCCCTTTTACGGATCGGGTGGGCCGTCGTGGCAGATCCGGTGAATCCTGACTACCCGGCGACTCGCTGACCCGAGTCACGTTAGGCGCCGCAACGTTGCGGTCACGTTGCACGCGTGCGAGCGCGTGCCTCAGCAGCGAAGCTCGGCGTCGAGCCTGGCGGCCGTCGCGGCCACGATCGGCCGCAGCGGCGAGCCCGCCGGCAGCACCGCGCGCAGCCGTTGCCACATCGGCAGGTCCTCCGCGCCCCACCGGGTCCTAGTCCAGCTGAGCATGAACTCGGGCTCACCCGAGGCCAGGATTGCCGCTCGCAGCGCGCGCTCGAGATCAGCGCGCAGTTCGGTCACGCCGGGGGCCTCACTGTGCGGCAGGAGCGGGCCGCGATAGAGGCGCAGCGCTTCGGCCAGGTTCCCGGCGGCCAGCTGCGCCGTCACCGCGGTCCAGTCCGACTTGACGTCGCAGGTCAGCCGGTAGGGGCGAGAGGCGAGCACGTGTTCACCCAGCAAGGCGCGCATCCGGACGAGTTCCGCGCGCGGCGTGCTCGACATCACGTCGGCCGGGTAGAGGAGGTACGCCAGCTCGTCGCCGGTCAGCCCGCCGGGGCAGGTGGCCAGGATGACCATGATCTCGCTATGCCGGGGGCTCAGCCGCAGTGTCCGGCCGCCGATCGACGCAACGCACTCCGGGCGGCCCAGGGCGCCGAGCCCGATCACAGGCCGCGGATGCCGGTCCCAGGGAAGGCCCTGGCCCGGATCCGGGTACCGGGACGCGGTCACCAGGGCGTGCCTGGCCAGCTCGGATTCGGCCAGCCGGGCGGCCGCCCTGACCATCGCGATCGTCTGCGGCGCGTCCACGTCCCGGCCGCCAGTGATGTCGACCGTGCCGAGGATCGCGTCCGAACCCGGCTCGTGTACCGGTGCGGCCGCGCAGCTCCAGCGCTGCACCGGGCGGACGAAATGCTCCGCGGACTTGATCGCCACCGGCGCGTCCAGGCGTAGCGCGGTGCCCGGCGCGTTGGTGCCCGCGTGATGCTCGTCCCACTGCGCGCCCTCGACGAACTGGATCGACTCGGCGCGGCGCAGCACCCCGGGCTTGCCGCGGACCCAGAGCAGCTGGCCGCGCGCATCGCTGACGGCCATGATGCTGTCGCAGTCCTCGGCGGCGCGGCCCAGCACGTCGTAAAGCAGCGGGAACACCGCGGCCAGCCGATGCCCGGCGCGGTATTCGGACAGTAGGTCAGGGTCGAGGGTGATGGGGGGCCGGCTGGCATCCACGTCCACGCCGGCGGCTACCGACCTCAGCCAGGAGTCGGCGACCACGTCCCGCACGCCGACCGGAGCTGCCCCCTGCTCCAGCAGGTCCTCGTGGGCCTTCCGTACGTCTGGCCAACGGCCTCTGCTGGGCACAAACGCGACTGTAACACGGGGATACGGGCCGGACCAGGACCAAAGTCCCTGCTCGTGGGCGGGGCAGCCCATCGAGACCGGCCGCTACTGCACCGACGAAACCGGCGCCCTGCAGTCGTTCGGCGAGCGTTTCGAGCGGATGACCGCCTGGCAGGCCCGCCGCAACCCCGGCGCGTCACGGCAGGAGATCGAGCGGCAGACCCTCGACTACATGGCCACCATGCCCGCCTGGCGGGATCACCCCCGCGTAGCGGCTAACCGGGCGTCCTGACCAGCCGCGCCGCGATGGCGGCGAGGACCGCCAGCGGAAGGGTGACCGCGGCGCGCTGCAGGATGCCCGCGCGGGGCCCCTTGCTGATCGTCTGCCTGCGCGGTCAGTTCTTCTACCTGCGTGGTCAGTCATAATGTGCATCGGGCCCGTTTGTGGGGCCAGCCATGGTTCGTCGGCCTACTCGGGTGTAGGTTCGCTGGCGTAACCCCGGCGGGGCCGGCAGGGTACTGAAGGGGTGGAAGGCTTCGACAGCTGCGGAGGGATAGATGAGCATCCTGGGCACCCGGGTGATACGGACAGAGGATCCGCGGCTGCTGACGGCCGGCGGGGTCTACGTCGATGACCTGCGGACGCCGGAACTGGCCGGAGCGGCGTGCCTGACGTTCGTGCGCAGCCCGCTGGCGCACGCGCGTATCACGGGCATCGACGCGAGCGCGGCGCTCAGCGAGCCAGGGGTGGTCGCGGTGCTGACCGTCCGTGACATGGACGACCTGGCGCCGCCACCGCCGGACGGCGGTGACGATGGTGCCGGCGGCGGTGAGGCCCCGATTCCGCTCGGCGGTGTGTGGTCCGAGCCGCTGCTCGCCGTGGACACGGTGCGGTTCGTCGGCGAGCCGGTCGCGGTCGTCATCACGGATGGCCGCTACCAGGGCGAGGACGCCGCTGACCTGGTCAGCGTGGATTACGAGCCGCTGCCGGCGGTGATCGGCCCCGAGGCGTCGGTCAAGGACGAGACCCTCCTGTTCCCTGAGGCCGGTACCAACGTCGTGAAGGCCCGGCCGGT
>Ga0335081_10015325_pt1 | contig 12399 bp, 6 predicted proteins | sample Lox_Sample_35_FD_206713 | JGI IMG/M metagenome (GOLD analysis project Ga0335081, IMG submission 206713) | Soil microbial communities from Loxahatchee National Wildlife Refuge, Florida, United States - Lox_Sample_3.5 | ecosystem: Environmental > Terrestrial > Soil > Wetlands | place: USA: Florida...
GGGCTCGCGGTGGGCCACTGGATGAAGCGGACCGGTACCGCATCATCAGGCGCAAGCCCTGCGGTGCGACGCGTCTGCGCGGAGATCACGCGGTGAACGGTCGCCATGAACGGGACGTTCGACACACGCCCGCCATCGAGATCAACACGCTCGATCTTGCCGTCGACCGAGAGGATAAGGGCGCGACTGTCAGGAGTCCACGCAAACCCCGGCAGGAACATTTGCGAGTAATGGGCGTGCGTGTTGGTGAAGTCCTTGGTGATTGGGTCGAGGAGCTTCCTCTCGGCGCCGCTCTTGAGGTCCAGCACGTAGAGCACCGTGCGGTGCCGGTAGTTGTGGCCGCGGAAACTCATCACCCCGTCGCTCTGCGCACGCGCGAAGGCGAGGTAATGTCCGTCCGGGGATGGCACCGGATTCACCTCGGCCGCTTTCTCGAGATTGCCGCCCGAGTCGTAGGCGAGCTGCTCCGCCGACACCGCTGCGGGCGCTGCCGGGTGAGGGGTGGTAGTGCCTTGCGACGAGAGTCCCGTTGCGACATCGGTGAGTTGCCGGCTGCCGAGATCGAGCGTTTGCAGCTTGAAGCCGATCTCGTAGATCGCCGCGCCGCGGCGAGCCATCGACGAGGCGTAGATGTAGGCGGAGCGCCCGTCCGGACTCGCCGCGGAGGTGTAGTACTGCGCCTGCGTGCTGGCGAGCAGTGGCCGCGGCACCCCGCGCAGCGGCAGCTGCCAGATGGAGGCGTTGCGCCGGTGCCATCCCTGACCCGGGGTTGATGAGAATCGGGTCGCGAGCACCGACCGTCCGTCGCGGGTCCATATCGGCATCGCGTAGCGGTGCTCGGGGTCTGGGAACAGAAGGCGCGGCGCCGTGCCGTCCGCCGCCATGACCCAAACGTTGGCCTGCCCAGAGCGGTCCGATACGAAGGCAATCTCGCGCCCGTCGGCGGAGAAGCGCGGGTGAAAGTTGAGCGCCACACCGCTCCCGCAGGTGAGGCACTCCGCGTGGCCGCCCCGGACCGGCATGCGGTAAATCTCCCCCAGAAGATCGAATACGATCCACTGGCCGTCGGGCGCGGCATCGACCGACATGAGGGTGCCCTCGTCAGTCTTGAAGTCGATGGTGCGCGGTGCGCCCTTGGGCGTCATGAAGACGATCGAGGCGCCGTCGCCCTGGGACTGAACCACTCCCGCGCTCGAGGTGGCGGAAACCGAGAACGGGGCGGCGCAGATGCCCGCGGCGATGAGCAGCGGGGCGAAACCAGAGATCAATGGCCGCACGGTGTTCTCCTTGGGAGGAATCTTCGCTGCGCGTCGGGTGTGGTCAGGGGGCCCGCGACGCCGGGCTCGAAGTAGTCGGGTTTGCGTAGGGCTCTTCGCCCGCCCACGGCGGGGTGCCATAGGCGTGAGCGCTGGGCCAGATTTCATCGAGGGTGTTGGCGTCGTAGAGCACGCCGCCCTTCATTACGAGCGCAATGTTGGTCGTGGCGTGGATGTCCTCGAGCGGATTGATATTGAGCACTACGAGATCGGCCATCTTCCCGACTTCGAGGGAGCCGATCTCATGCTCGAGCCCCATCATCTGAGCGCCACCCTGGGAGGCCATGGTCAGCACCTCCATGGGCGTCTGCGCCTCGGCGTAGTTCCACATCTCCCAGTGGGTATCGAGACCCCATTGCTCGCCGTGCCCGCCGAGCGAGGCGAAGCCGCCAGCGTGCCGCAGATCCCTGATCGCTTCGGCGTGCAGCGGGAAGGGGTACTCGGTCTTGGGCCGCAGCGGCGCGCCTAGGCGCGTCAGGAGCTCCGGCCAGGGTAGGAAGCGGCGCAGCTTGGGGTCGTGCAGATAGTCAGTTCGCGCCTGCCAGTACTCCTCTGACCAGAGTCCCGCTCCGGCGACGACCAGCGTAGGCGAGTACACGACCTTTGCACGCGCGAAGAACTGGATGGCGTCCTGGTAGATGGCCACGTAGTGCAGCATGTGCTCCCAGCCCGTGTCTCCGTCCATGGTGGCGCCCAGGTCGTAGCGCAGGTCCTGCCCCTCGTTAGTCACCGACAGCCCATACTTTCTCGCCGCCTCCGCCAGCATCTGGCGCTGATCACGGCGTGGGGTCAGGAAGATCTTGATCGAGTGGCCGCCCTGCTCGGCAATCCGGCGCACGATCGCCTCGGCATCCGCGTAGGACTGCGGCCCGGTATCCGGCGAGCAGCAGGCATTGATCGGATCTCCGGTCGAGTACGCTCGCGGACCAAGCATGCGACCGGCTTCGATGAGCTCGGCCATCGGGAAGACGCCCTGGGATTCCACCGCGGGATCGAGCGTCGTGGTCACGCCATAGGCGAGATAGAGGCTCGCCGGCGGGTAGTGCTGCGGGTAGACCGGGAAGTCGGGCCAGCCGCCGTGGGCGTGCACGTCGGTGAACCCGGCGGTGATGGTCTTGCCCGTGACGTCGATAGTGCGGCTGACGCCGGCGCTGCTGCAGTTGCCCACGCAGAGGATGCGCGATCCCTTGACGACGATCGAGCCCTTCTCGATGACACCCGCGGGACCCAACGTGATGATCCGGGCCCCGGTGAGTATTACGGTCTCGGTGGCATCCGGCAGCGACTTTGGCAGCGAGGCATCCACCGTGATGGCACGGTCGCGATGGGACACGACATCGTAGATATGCACCTGGTCCCCGAGCGCATAGATCACATGGTGGGCGTCCAGCCAGCGCAGCGTGTTGGCGCCGCCGGTGCTGATGCGCACGGCATGGTCGGCGGGATTCTCCTTGACGATCGCGAACGGCCGCTGCGGGCCCTGCCAGTAATTCTCTTCGCCGTGCGCGTATTCGGCCGTACTCTTGGTCATGGGCGCAACGTACGCCTCGTCCCCCTCGACGAAGGCGACGTACTCGCCGTTGCTCGAGGGAGCGGCCCCGGTCGCCCGTGGAAAGGTGTTCTCGGGACGCGCGGCGCTGGTCGCTGCGGGATCGATCGATGAAAGGTTGGACAGCTGCACGGGGAGGGTCTTGCCCTCCTCGAGATACGTCTGGGTGTCCACGGCGCCGGAGACCGAGAGACTGTAGATCCGGCCCGCGGGGCCGAGCGCGATTGGGCCGGATCCGAAGGACTCGCGGACGATGCGCTCGGAGTTCGCATGCGGGTCGAGCTCGATGAGCTCGAACGACTGCCGCCGACCGCCTTCGCGGGCGATCTTGCCGGGGTTGGTGTGTTTGGCGTGCAAGGCGTAGAGGGTTCCGGTCGCGCTCCAAGTCGGATAGAGGTACATACCGCGGTGGCGGCCCACGGCCTTTGGCACGCATGCGGTGAGTTCACAGGTGAGCACGTCGCCGCCCTCGTAGTCGTTCCAGCTCACGAACGCGACGCGCCGCCCGTCGGGGGAGACCGCCGGCATGTAGTAAGCGTCGGAAGGTGTCCAGGGGACGAGCGGCGTCGCTTTGACCTGCGCGCCCGAGGCCGGCGCCTTCCACAGTTGTCCCACCGCCTCGAACACCAGTTCATTAAAGGGCTCGCTCACGGTGGGCCAGCGGATGTTGTGACTGTGCAGAGTGTCGGTGCCAATGCCGTGGTTCCAGCGCACCTGCTCGCTGATCAGGCGGTGCACGTGCGCGACGAATGGGATGTCCTCGGTAGCGCCCGTGAGATCGATGCGTCGGAGCTTGCCGTTATTCCACATGACCAGGGACTTCGAGTCCTTGGCCCAGGAGTAGCTGGGCAGAACCGTGAGGTTCTTCATGCCGTGGGCGCCCTGCATGTCGAGCGTGATGGGATCGATGAGCACGCGCTCGTGGCCGGTGGCGAGGTCACGAAGCCACAGGGCCGTGCGTTCATCGTATTGATGTCCGCGGTAGTTGATCGAGCCGCCGAGCAGCCGGCGCGCGAAGGCGACGAACTTGCCGTCGGGAGAGACCTCGGGCGCAAGATCCGCATTCACCCCCGGATAATAGGGACGGTCAGGGAAGGGCTGCGTGAGGAGCGACTGAGCGTGGGTTGCGAAGTCATAGCGGCGCAGATGCTGGTGCTTGACATCGCCCGTCAGTGGACCCGCGAACGTGGTCCACATGAAATAGAAAGACTTGCCGTCCGGAGTGGGCGAGGGCCAGTAGGCCTGGAAACCCGACTTCCCGCCGACCAGTTCCTCGGGGGCGTCCGCAGGGTGATTGACCGGGAAACGCCAGATGCGCGCCGAGCGGCGATGCATCGAGTAGGTCGGGAACTCGCGCACCGCGAGGATCGCCGAGCCGTCTGGCATCCAAGCAGGACTCATCATGCGGGAGACCGGATCGAGGAACAGGGGGCGCGCCACGCTGCCGTCGGCGTTCATGATCCAGAGGTTCGCCTGGCCCGAGCGATCGGAGATGAAAGCGATGCGCTTGCCATCCGGGGAGATGCGCGGGTGGTAGTTGAGCGCGATGCCGCTGTCCTGCGTGAGGCAATGCGCCTCGCCGCCCGAGGCGGGCATGCGGTATATCTGTCCAAGGAGATCGAACACCAGCCAGGCCCCATCCGGCGAGGTGTCAACCGACATCCAGGTGCCCTCGGAGGTCGTGAAGTCGATGACCGGGGTCTTGCCGTGCGGGCGTGTCGCATCCCATCCTGGGGCGATCTCATGGTGCAGGTAGTCGGACTGCACGCCCTGCGCACGCGCCGCTGGCATGGCGGCGAATGCGAGCGTCACCAGGGCCCACGCGACTCTCGAATCTGATCTTATGGACGTCATGAGACCCCGCAGTGCTGACCGGATTGCGGTCGGGCAGTGGCGCTTCGTGAGCGCGCCGATGCATTTGAGATCACGTGATATCATATGGCTGTCGCGCCTGTAAACTGCCGCGCGGGCCCGAGCGGACGCTCGGGATCGCCAGCGGATTTGCGGGCGCCGCTGCCCGTATCCATAATTCGGCCCGGTTGACGAGTCACCCACGACAGGTAGCTGGAATCATGGGCACACGCCGGTCTGCAGCACTGCTGTCGCGCACCGTGCGCGAACCCACCCGCGGCGCCGCATCGCCGCCCCTCAAGCGAAGCAAGACACTGCCGCGCCCCGGGCCGCGAGTGGTACCGCTGCCCCCGATGCCGCCGCGCCTCGTGCGACGGACACTCCAGGACAACGTCTACGACTACCTGCGCGAGGCGCTCATGGTGGGGCAGCTCACGCCCGGCGAGCGGCTGACGGTGCGCGGCGTCGCGGCGGCAACCGGCACTAGCATCATGCCGGTGCGCGAGGCGTTCCGGCGCCTGACCTCCGAGGGCGCTCTTGAGCCGCAGGCGACCGGGGCCACCCGCGTGCCGATCTTCGATCTCACCCGCCTCAAGGATCTCACCGAGATCCGCATGACCGTCGAGGGGCTTGCCGCACGACTGGCGGCGCAGCGCATCACCGAAGAGGAATTCCGCGGGCTCGAGCGCTGCAACCAGGAAGTCCAATGGGCGCTCGACCGACGCGACACCGCCGGCGAGGTCAAGGCCAACGAGCACTTCCATTTCTGCATTTATCGCGCCGCGCAGTCCGCGGAACTGCTGCGTATCATCGAACACCTGTGGCTGCAGATCGGCCCGTATCTCGCGTGGCTCCTGAAGCAGGAGCAGCGGCCGGCTCGTTATCGCGGCCGACATGCCTTCCGCCACCACGCGGACATCATGGAGGCGCTGCGCAAGCGTGACGGTCGGCGGGCCGAAGCCGCGCTGCGTGCGGACCTCATGACTGCGGCCGAGATCCTCATGCAGCAGGCGCGGAACCTGCCGACCCCTGAGTCTCAGGCGCCGAGGCCGAGTAAGACGCGCGCCTCCTTGGGCGTCGCGGCCTCGTAGCCGAGCGCCTCGATGAGGGCCTTGGCACGTTCGACCAGCTGACCGTTCGTGGCGAACTCGCCCTTCCGCAGGTAGAGGTTGTCCTCCAGGCCGACGCGCACGTTGCCCCCGAGGAGTACCGCCTGGGCTGCAACCGGCATCTGCAGCCGCCCGATGCCGAGCGCCCCCCACTGCGCCTGCGCGGGCAGCAGCTCACGCATGTACATGATGGTCCGCGAGTCCGCCGGCGCGCCCCACTTGACGCCGAGCACGAATTGAAAGAGCGGCACGCCGGTCACCAGACCCTCCTGAACCAGCGCCTTGCCGAATTCGACATCGCCGGCCGCGAAGGTCTCGAGCTCGGGTTTGACATTGAGTTCCTTGAAGCGCTTCGCCATGCCGCGCAGCGTGCGCGTGGTGTTGAGGTACACGTACTCGAGCTTGCCTTCCACCTGATTGGCGGTCGTGATGTCGAGCGAGGCGAGCTCGGGGCGGCACAGCGCCAGGTGCTCGGTGCGCTCGTCCACTCCCACGACGTCGCTGTCGGGTAGCGCGTGGCCCTCGTTCGCAGGATCCGGAAGGAAGAGCGCGCCCATGCCGGCGGTGAGGTTGATAATGACATCGGTGGCAGCATCACGCAGGCGGTCCACGACCTCCTTGAAGAGACGCGGATCACGGCTGCCCACGGCGGTCTCCGGATGGCGCACGTGGATGTGAACGACCGCGGCGCCCGCCCTGGCGGCCTCGAGGCACGCCGCGGCGATCTGCGCCGGGTTCACGGGAAATGCCGGGTGCCGCGGATTGAAGGGGGCATTGCCGGTCACGGCGCAGGTGATGATGACCTTCCGGGCTCCGGGATCCATACGTGTTCTCCTTGTGCGGGCGAGTCGTCGCTAAGCGATCAGAGTAGGGTCGGGGTTCGGTCAGATTTCGGTCAGGCCGGCCGTGCGGCCTGCGGCGCATTCGGCTTTCTCAAGTTCCGGGTCGTGAGCCATACGGCAACGCCCACGGCGGCCCAAAGGCCGAGGAGGATCCATTCCGGAGGGATCCTGCCGCCGCCTTCGACGATTGGCTCAATGAGCGCCACTCCCACCATGAGCGTGGCACAGACGAGCGCAATGAGGATCGTCGGCGTTCCACCCGGGACCGTGAACGGCGGCAGCTCGTTGGCTGCGCGCCGCCGCCGCCGCAGCAGCACTATGAGACACAGGATGATGCTGAGTGCGAGACAGATCGACACCATGTTCACGATCGGCAGGATCGCGCTGCGGCCGAGCGCAAGTCCGGCGAGCGATAGCAGTGTCACGAAGAGGATAGCCTTGCGGGGCACGCCCGACTTCGGGTCGACCTCTGCCATGTACCGCGGCAACATCCCATGGCGCGCCTGCGCGAACAGCACCCGTGAGGACATCCAGATCATCGCGCTCCAGGTCTTGGTGAGCGAGACGATCGCGGCAATGAGAACCAGCGTGCCGAGAAGCCCGCCGAAGCCGAGCGCGCCGAACGCGGCGGCTGCGGGCAAATCTCGTCCGATGAGCGTCCGCCAGGGAAGCGCCATGGAGGCGGACAGCACGATGGCGGTGTAGAACACGGCCGCGGCGGCGATCCCGGCCACCATGCAGGCGACCGCGCCTGCCGCGGAGAGCGAGGTTCGCCGCTCCTCGATGGCGTGTAAAGAGGCCTGCCAGCCGTTGAGGAAAAAGGCGCAGGTGGAGAAGACCCAGATCGCCCCGCCGACCCAGTGGGCGGGCGCCGCCGCGACCCACGGCTTGAGGTTCGCGGCGTTTCCCCACCATAGCCCGCAGAGAATCAGGACGATGATCGCGGCGATGAAGCTGGAGGTTACGGCATTCTGGAAGCGAATGGCCGACTTCGCGCCGTGGTAGTGCAGGGCGCCAAGCCCAAGCGTCGCCACTATCCCGATGAGAAGCGCATCCCAACTCACGGGACCGCCGGCGATGTGATAGGCGTCCCCGAGCGCGATGCCGGGCAGCAGTGTGCGTACCATCCAGGCGAGCGCCACCGCTTCGAACACGCACACCGCGACCGAGTAGAGCGTCAGGAACCAGCCGACCAGGAAGCCGAGGAACGGGCCCAGGGTGTGCAGGGTGTAGAGAAACTCCCCCCCGGCGTGCGCGAAGCGCGAAGCAAGTTCCCCGTAGCAGAGCGCGATCAGGATCATGGCTACGCCGCCGGCCGCGAACCCGAGCACGACGCCCAGTGGGCCTGCGGCCTTGAGCCACTCGCCGAGCACGACCACCCAACCCGAGCCGACGACCGCGCCGAAGGCGAGCGTGAAGAATCCGCCGCGCCCAATGGCTCCGCGCAGCTGCGTGCCGGCCGAAGCCTCGCCCGATCCGCTCACGCGGCCTCCCTTATAGTTCTCATGGCTCCATTATATGATCACTTGATAACATACGCGGCCCGAAGCTGTAAATCACTCGCGCCCGCTGCCGACGAAGTTCGTTGAAAACACGTCACTGACTGGCATTTAATAGACGGAGCGGGATCGGCTAAGGGGTGAAGGTGGCGCAACGTTTGCGGGTCGGCTTGGTGGGATTCGGCGGCGTTGCGCAAGCGCACCTCGCCGCATACCGTGAGCTGGCGTCTGTCGAAGTGGTGAGCGTCGCAGACACCGACTCAACGCGGCTGGCACGAGCCCGCCAAACGCCCGGCATCGACTGCCACGCGACGCTCGATTCAATGCTGCGCGCTGCGCGTCTGGACATCGTCTGCGTGCTGACGCCGCCGAGCTCGCACCAAGAGCTGGTCGAGGCGTGCGCCGCGGCGCGGGTGCACGTGCTGTGCGAGAAGCCGCTGGCGCTGTCGGTCGAGGCCTGCGAGGCCATGATCCGTGCGTGCGCCGCCGCCGGGGTGCGCCTCGCATACGGGTCATCCTACCGGTACCTCCCCGCGCTGATGCGCGCGCGCGAGATGATTCTTGCAGGTGAGCTCGGCGAGGTGCTGCTGCTGCGCGAATCCGCCGTCGGCGGCACGGGCGATGCGCGGCGCGCCACTTTGCCGTTCAGCCACTATCCCGAAGGCGGCCCCGGGGGCTCAGGCATGGGCCTGTGCGATCACGGCATCCATCTGCTCGATGTTTTCCCCTGGCTCATGAATTCGCGCACCGTCAGCGTTTCCGGCCGCGGCAACATCTCAGGGCAACCGCAGCGGCCGGAGTACGCGCATCTCGAGTACGCCAACGGCGCGGTCGGTGAGCTCCTCTACGAGGACGGCACCTATACCACAACGCTCCCCAATGAGGGCCGCTTCGCCTGGAGTGCGGGCTGGAGCGTCGGCCCGGGGGGCGGCGGGGCTCCGGCGGGCGGCTGGCAGGCCGATCCGGGCTGCATTCACGTGCACGGGACGCAGGGATCGCTGCGCATCTTTCATTACGCCAACCTGCTGTTTCACCGCACGCGTGACTTCGTGCGGCAGGTGCGCGTCGCGGATCGCCCGATGCCGGGCAACTTCGCGCTGCAGCTCGAGGCCTTCGTGCTAGCGATCGAGTCTGGCGGCCCGACTCCGGTGCCGGGCGAGGTCGGGCTCGAGGCGGTACGCACGCTGCTCGGTGTGTACGCGAGCAGCGGCCGTCCTGTCTGATATCGAGTGGTCCAGGACTCCAAGGCTTGCCTTGACGGACCTAGTCTCATCATGGCGCGACCCGTGACCGGCCAGATCATCGCGGTCGGCGGTGACCTACAGTGGGAGGGCTAGCGTGAATCGCCGGCTCCCCGCCCTCGTTCTCGGGGCGACGATTGCCCTGCCAGTACTGGCGCAGACCGCCGCGCCCGCGCTGCCCGAGGGCCCGGTCGCCTACCGCCTGGATGCGAGCGTCTTCGTACCGATGCGCGATGGCATTCGCCTCGCGACGGATCTGTACAAGCCCGTCGGCGACGGCGGTGCGAAATATCCCGTGGTCCTGATCCGCACGCCCTACGGCAACGTGCCCGGCCATAACTTCAACGAGCCCGCGGTGCGGGTGTTCGCCTCTCATGGCTACGTGGTCGCCGTCCAGGACAAGCGCGGCAAGTATCGTTCCGAGGGCACCTACCTGGTGTCGGGTGGGGACGCCAACGACGGCTATGACACCGTCGAATGGCTCGCGCAGCAGCCCTGGTCCAACGGCCGGGTCGGCACGTACGGCTGCTCCTATCTCGGTGACGTGCAGATCTTCATGGCGCAGACCCGGCCCCCAGCTCTGAAGGCGATGATTCCTCAGGCCTCGGGCAGCTCCGTTGGGTCAGCGGGCGGTCTGTATCGCTACTTCGGCGTGCGCCAGGGCGGAGCGGTGAGCTGGGCATCCGCCATCGGCTGGTTCGCGGCGTACGGCGCGAAAATGATGCCGCGTCTTCCGACCACCCTCGAGCACGACCTCTACAACGCGCTGTATGCGCCCTGGAACCAGCCGCCCAGAGCGCCGGTGATCGACTACCCGCGCGCGTGGTACCACCTGCCGATGCGCGAGGCGCTCACCGCACAGGGCATCGCGCCGTCCGACTTCGAGGACAACGTCACCCGACCGCTGAGCGATTCCTATTGGACGCAGTTGCCTTACATGAGGCCGGGCTACGTGTCTGACGTGCCAGCGCTCTTCGTGAACTCCTGGTACGACTTCGGCGCGGACGTCACGCTCTTCGAATACAAGTGGTTCCGGACGCATTCGGCGAGCGAGCAGGCACGCGACAGCCAGTACGTCATCATGAGCCCCGGCGTGCATTGCTCATCAGAGCGTGCCGCGAGCGCAGACATGAAGGTGGGCACGCGACCCCTGGGTGACACGCGCTTCGATTATTGGGGGACCTACCTCACTTGGTTCGATGCCTGGCTGAAGGAGGACTCTGGCGCACGCGGGCGCATCAAGCAGTGGCCGCGGATCCGCTACTACTCGATGGGTGCCAACACCTGGAAGGAGGCGGGAGATTGGCCGCTGAAAGGCGCTCAAGAGGTCAAGCTCCTTCTGACGAGCCGCACCCGGGCGAACAGTGCCTTCGGCGACGGCGAGCTCGTACGGCATACGGCGGCCCACCCACCGGACGCCGATTCCTTTACGTATGATCCGGCGGCGCCCGTGCCGTCCCTGGGTGGTGCGCTGTGCTGCACTGGTACGCCCGACATGCCGGCGGGCGCGGTGGATCAGCGTCCCGTGGAAGCTCGCGACGACGTCCTCGTCTACTCCACCGGACCGCTCCCCGCAGGCGTCGATGTGACCGGGCCGATCGCGGCCCAGCTTTACGTCTCCTCAACCGCAGTCGATACGGACTTCACCGCGAAACTGGTCGACGTATACCCGGATGGACGCGCCTTCAATGTCCTCGAAGGGATCCTGCGAGCGCGTTATCGCGATGGCTATCAGCGTGAGGTATGGATGCGTCCGGGCGAGATCTATCCGCTGCGGATCGTGTTGGGTGCGACCAGCAACTACTTCGGCCCTGGTCACCGCATACGCCTCGAGATCTCGAGCAGCAACTTCCCGGAGTTCGACCGCAACCTGAACGTCGGTGGCAACAATGCCGAGGCCACCCGCTGGCAGGCGGCGACCAACAGGGTGTATCACTCCGCGCAATATCCCTCGCAACTCATCCTGCCGGTCGTCGGTGTGACGGTGGGAGAGGGCTCCCGCAGGTAGCCCGGTCTCACGGAGCGCCGGAGGGAACGGTCAATACCGTCACCTGAGTCTTTTCTCGCTCGAGCGCCGGCAGCGTCAATGGGATGGGACGCAACTGCTTCTCGCTCGAGAGCCGCGCCTGATCGGTATAGTGCGGGGAGTCCGGGTTTTCGCTCACGCCCCAGAGTGTCTCGGCGTAGGACTGGACGCCGGCGCGGGTGAAATGCACCACGAACGGCACCCGCTGTCCGCCAATGAGGCGCAGGCGATGAGTCCCGGGGTCCTCGGTGAACTGCAGCGCGCGCAAAGTCGCCTGAGCCACGGCGGGCTTGATCACCGGGAGCGAGGCGGCGTACCCGGTAAGGCCGTCGCGCTTGATGCCCATCGGCATGATGCCTCCGCCGACCGGGTAGTCGGCATCACCACGGCCCACACGATGCACGTCGCCCCAGGTGAGATCCGCCCGGCCGTAGGTTGCGATGAGGTGCTCGCGCCCCTCTTCGGCCGCCGTGATTAGGAGCCGCTGGAACTCAGCCGAGAGCCCGGCGCTCTTGTCGACAGCCTCAACCAGGGCATCCATGGAATCGCGATGCTTCTCGAGCAGAGCGCGCTTCATCTCAAAGTGAGCCAGGGCGCCCCGGGAGTCCGAAGACAGCGCACCATCGAAATGAGCCAGATCCTCAAGAAACGGCAGGAGCTCCTTTGGCTGCTGACGCACGAAGTCGGCCTGCTCGCGCAGCGCGCTCGCGAACGCCGGCCCCCAGGGCCGCAGCAGGGGAATCGTCTCGTCCATGGCAAACGCCAGGATGTCGCCCAGGGTGAGGGGCGGTGTGGAATCAAGGAGCTCGATCAGGCGCTGCTGGCGTTGATTGGTGTATCCAGGCTCGAAGCCGAAGTAGGGCGGATAGTCCCCGGGCTTGAGCGGCGAGTGGGGATACATCATGTCGGGGCTGATGTTGGAGTTGCCGACGTAGCCCTGCGGCGGATTGATGAGCTTCAGGAGGT
>Ga0335081_10015326_pt1 | contig 12398 bp, 12 predicted proteins | sample Lox_Sample_35_FD_206713 | JGI IMG/M metagenome (GOLD analysis project Ga0335081, IMG submission 206713) | Soil microbial communities from Loxahatchee National Wildlife Refuge, Florida, United States - Lox_Sample_3.5 | ecosystem: Environmental > Terrestrial > Soil > Wetlands | place: USA...
GCGGCAATCGTGGCCGACGAGAAGAAGTTCGCGGAGAAACTGTGCATGCACGACGTGCGAGTCCCCGTCGAGGTGACGCCCTTCGCCCGGGAGACCGCGGCGGCGAGGCTGAAGAGGGCGGGGAGCAAGGACGTCAGGATAAGAGTGGACCAGAGGGGATTCCCCTCCTACTCGGAGAACGGGAACCTCTTGATGGACGCCCTCTTCGAGCCGATAGAGAAGCCGGAGCAGCTCGAGCGGGAACTGGTCGCAATCCCGGGGGTCGTCGAGGTGGGAATCTTCGTCGTAAGGCCCGTCACGGTCTTCAAGATCAGGCCGGACGGCGGTTACGAGGCCATGAAATCGGGCACGTGAGAACAGATTTATAATGTGGGTAACGGGCCAGCATGATTCGCACACATGACGCGTGAGTTAGGTTACAAGACAAAGCCGATTGACCAGGCATTCCTATCCAAGCCGAACGAGTTTCCGATAACGGGGGAGCACAACGGTCACAACGTTAGGGCCGCGGGAGTCCAGAGGATGGACGGCGAGGGAAAGCCCTTGCCGACTGCGCACGGGATACACGGGACGAACACCGCTGTCGACTGGGACGCGTGCAGCGCCGACGGGGTCTGCATGGACGTGTGTCCCGTCTTCGTGTACGAGTGGGCACTCAACTCCGGCCAATCTGGCTCCGGCAAGGACATGATCCTCGCTCCGAACTCGCCGGACTGGCAGGCCTGGAGGTCAGACAAGTCCGACCCGGTGAGAGAGAAGGACTGCATCTACTGCATGGCGTGCGAGACTAGCTGTCCCACACAATGTATCAAGATTACGCAGCCCTAGGCAAGCGCGCTTCCTGACCCGTTCCGGTCAACACCGGTTTTCAACTCGTGACTGAGTGGGCGGTATGGCCCTCGCCGTAAGATAGGTCGGGGGCTTGCCGGGTGACAAAGTATTTAGGCCTAGAAGCGGTCGTCGGTCCTCCATTGGACGAAGACGCCGAACTGAACATGATCAATGCCCGCAAGCTAGCGGAGCTGAAGAGGCGCGCCGAAAGGGCGTCCGTGGCGTCAGCGCTTTCAGCCTCCGCGGCGCCCGCGAAGCCGGCGAAGAGCGACAAGGATGTCCTCCTTGAGGTGCTATACGACAGGGGGGACGAGGTGCTCCAGACCGCTTATCAGGCATATCCTCGCCAGACGGAAATCGTGGTCGCGCAGCTGGCGCGGCTCTTGAAGCAGAACGGGATGACGGAGAAGATATCAGGGGGAGAGCTATACCAGCTCTTCAGGAACCTCGGGCTCAGGTTCAGCCTCAAGACGACGATTAGAGTCCAGGACAAGGGCAAGTTCGTGGACCTCAAGGACAAGCTGAAGATGGACATGGAAGAGGGCTGAGCGAAGTTGGAGCTGGATTGAGTTGGCCGAGACACAGCCCCTCCCGGAGACTCAGGTCAGGCAGCTTTCGTCTGCCTCCCCCGTGAAGCCGGTCTTGGTGTGCGGCCTGCCGGGGAGCGGGTACGTGGGGAAGCTGGCGGCCGACTACCTCGTGACGGTCTTCAAGGCCAAGAAAATCGCCGAATTCCATTCCACTTCGTTCCCGCCGCACGTCAACATCAGCGAGGAGGGGGTGGCCGTGAAGCTCAGGGGTGAGCTCTATCACGCGCGGACGGGTCAGGAGAACGACCTCCTCGTCTTCACTGCGGACGCGCAGCCCTCGACGTCGGAAGGAGAGTACGAGCTGGCCGACGCCGTGCTCAGGGAGGCAAAGAGTCGACATGCGAAGCTGGTCTTCTCCCTTGCGGCGTACGTCACCGGGAGCTTCGTGAGGGAGCGGCGGGTCTTTGGGACGGCCACCTCGTCCGAGCTCCTGCCCCGACTCTCCCAGAACGGCGTCCAGATCATGAAGGAGGGCGGCATAAGCGGGATGAACGGCGTCATCGTCGGGATGGCCAAGCTCCATGGCATGGAGGGAGCGTCCCTGCTCGGCGAGACCGCGGGCTACCTTCTAGACCCCGCCGCGTCCCACTCGGTGCTAGAGTCGCTGTCGCGGATACTTGGCCTCACGATCGACCTGGCCTCCATCGAGGAGCGGGCGAAGGAGGCGCAGCAGGTCTTCAGCCAGGTGCAGAGGATGACCGAGCAAAACGCCGAGGAGGTAAGGGGGACGGAGAAAGAGGGCAGACCGGGCTACATAGGCTGACGCTCAGCCCTTGATGTTGCCTATCGGCCTAAGCGCGGCCACCTTGAGCGAGATGCCGGCATGGTGCATGGTCTCCACGACCTCTGAGATGTCCTTGTAGGCCATTCCGGCCTCCTCCGCCAGCCCCTCCCAGGTGGCGGCCTTTACGTAGATCCCGTTCTTCTCCATCCTCTGCTGGAGGTCCCTGCCGCTCACCTGCTTCTTCGCGGCGGTCCTGGACATCGTCCTGCCCGAGCCGTGCGCTGTCGAGCCGAACGTGTCCTCCATGGCCCTCTCCGTCCCCAATAGAAGGTAGGAGCCGGTCTCCATCGAACCTCCTATTATCACCGGCTGGCCCAGAGCCCGGTACGCGGGAGGGATGTCCGGGTGCCCCGGGCCGAAGCTCCTGGTGGCGCCCTTCCTGTGGACGAGCACGTCTCTCGACCCCCCGTCGACCTTGTGCCTCTCGACCTTCGCTATGTTGTGGCAGACATCGTAGATGATGTGCATGTCGAGCGCTTCCGGGTCCTTGTGGAACACCTGCTTGAACGCCTCGCGGATCCTGTGGACTATGACCTGCCTGTTCGCGAACGCCATGTTGGCCGCGCACACCATCGCGCCGTAGTAGTCGGCGCCCTCGTTGGACGAGAAGGGCGCGCACGCCAGCTCCCTGTCCCTGACCGTGATGTTGTACTTCTTCATCGCAGAGTCGAAGACTCTCAGGTAGTCGGACGCCACCTGGTGGCCGAAACCCCTGCTCCCGCAGTGCACCATGACTACGACCTGGTCGTCGTGCACGAGCCCGAACTGCTTCCCCATCTTCACGTCGAAGAAGCGCGCCGGGTCGACCACCTGCACCTCGCAGTAGTGGTTGCCCGAGCCGAGGGTGCCGAGCTGGCTGATCCCCCTGCTCGAGGCTTGCTGGCTGACCTTGGAGGGGTTAGAGCCCTTGATGAACCCGCCCTCCTCCACCTTCGAGACGTCGTCCTCCCAGCCGTAGTCGTTCTCGGCGCACCACTTCACTCCCCACTTCATGACGTCCTCGAACTGCGACTGGTTCACCTTCACGGTGCCCTTCACCCCCACGCCGGTGGGCACCAGGCGGAAGAGGAGGTCCACCAGCTCCTTGATCTTCGGCTTCACTTCGGAGAGGCGGAGGTTCGTCCTTACCAGCCTCATGCCGCAGTTGATGTCGAAACCGATCCCTCCGGGCGAGATGACGCCCTTCTCGAGGTCGAATGCAGCCACCCCGCCTATGGGGAAGCCGTACCCCCAGTGCGCGTCCGCCATGGCGTAAGAGTACTTCACGATGCCCGGGAGCATCGCGACGTTCGTGACCTGCTCGAAGACCCCACTGTCCATCTCCTCGAGGAGCTTCTTGCTAGCGTAGATGCGGGCGGGGACGTTCATCCCGGCCTTGTATGACTTGGGTATCTCCCATACGACGTCTGAGATTTGCTTGGCGTTCTTGACCTCTGTCATCTTGCGGGGAGCGTCTCGTCCCGCGGCGGCCGCTGATTGGTCTTAAGCCTTCTGCGCTCAGATGTCGAGGACGACCGTCGCCTCCCATCTGCCGGCCTTCCCCCCCGGCTTCTTCACGCCGAACATGTGCATGGTGACCGCCTTGACGTCGTTCCTCAGCGCATGCCTATCCCTATCGATCTCCTCTCCCCGCATCTCGCAGGCGAGCCTCTGCTCGCGGCTCCCAGTGGCGACTGAGACCTTGAAGTCCTTGAAGAGGAGGGAGTCGACGTCCTTGACGACTATGAGCTCCGTCAGAAAGTCGTAGAGCAGCCTGTCCACGGTCGGAGACTTGATCTCGATCCTCCTGGTGACGCGCCCGACGACCGTCCTCCTGTCGACCATGACATCGGTGAGGGCCCTCGCGGCCGACTCGAATAGCGACGGGAGGGAGTCGCCCCTCGCTACGAAGGCGATGTCGGCGAGGGCTATGTTGGAGAGGAACCTGTAGTCCGAATGTCGCCTACCCTTGGTTGCCAACAGGCCGTGGCGGAATCTGGCGCTTAAGAACGTGTGTCCGGCCAATACGCTTTTCACGGCGGCGGCGCGGGGACGCGTATCGACGACCTTGGCGAAGAGAGATGGCGATACGGGGAGGGCGATCCTGCCGCAGACCGTGGGCGCCCCGGGGCGAGAGCCAGCCGCCAACCTAGCCCTCGAGGAGGCGCTGTTCCTCAGGAACGAGGGGTTCGTCGCGAGGGTCTGGGAGAACGCCGAGTCTGTCATAATAGGGCGGGCCCAGCTGGCCGGGTTCGAGACGGACGTCGGTTACTGCAGGGCCCACGCAATACCCATCGTGAGGCGCTTCACGGCGGGCGGGACCGTCTACAACGGGCCAGGGAACCTGAACTGGTCCCTCTTCGTCGCGAAGGGCGTGGCCTCGGGGTCGCTGAGGTACGAGACGAGCCCGCACGCGATATTCAGGAGAGCCTCGGGTCCCGTCCTTTCCGCCCTTGCGGCGTCGGGGGTGGAGGCCTGGCTCGACCCGCCTAACAGGATACTCACCGAGGAGGGCAAGATATCCGGGATGGCGGCCTACGTCTCGAGGAGGGGGTTCCTCTGCCACGGCACACTCCTCGTGAGGGCGGACCTAGGGAGGGTGAAGGCCCTCACGACCCCATCGCCAGAGGCGCTCGAGAGGAGGTACACGAGGAGCCGTGACGTGAGGACCGCCAACGCGCCGCTCGACGTAGATTCGTTTATTCGCACCTTCCTCCGCACTCTCGCCGACGAGACGAGATTGGCGATAGAGACCGGGCTCCCCGACGAGCCAGAGCGGGCGCTCGCGGACAAGCTCCTCGCGACGCGCTACGGTGACGAAGCCTGGAACCTCGGAGACCCGTTCGCCTGGAGCGACAAGGTCGGTCAGGCGGCGGTGGTGAGGTAGAGAGTGGAAGGCCAAGAGGTCACTCTGGAGGAGATCGAGCGGGCGGCATCGGTTCTCAAGGGCGTCGTCCGCGTGACGCCCCTCGACCGCTCCAGGACGCTGAGCGAGGAGACGGGCATAGACCTCTACCTGAAGATGGAGAACTTCCAGAGGGCGGGGTCGTTCAAGATGCGTGGGGCCTACTACAAGATCCACTCGCTCTCCGACTCCGAGAGGAAGAGGGGGGTCGTGGCCGCCTCGGCTGGCAACCACGCGCAGGGCGTGGCCAATGCCGCGACCATCCTGGGGGTAAAGTCGACGATCGTGATGCCTGAGAGCGCCTCGCCGGCCAAGATAGACGCGACGAAGGGGTACGGGGCCAGGGTGGTCCTCCACGGGGCGAACTTCGAAGATGCGCTCGAGAAGGCGCGGGAGATCACCCGGAAAGAGGATGCGACCCTCATCCATGCCTTCGACGACCCGATGGTCGTCGCGGGGCAGGGGACCGTGGGCCTCGAGATGATGGAGGCCGCCCCCGAGCTCCAGACCATAGTTGTGGCGATAGGAGGGGGCGGGCTCACGTCTGGGGTCGCCGTCGCGGCCAAGAGCATCAAGCCCTCGATCAAGCTGGTGGGGGTCCAGTCCGAGGCGTTCCCGAGCATGTACATGGCGTTCAAGACGGCCAAGATGGTGCCCTACAAGACCCAGGAGACCATCGCGGACGGCATCGCGGTGAAGCAGCCCGGGAAGCTCACCTACAAGCTCATCAGGAAGTACGTCGACGACATCGTCCTGGTCTCGGACGCCGACATCGCGAGCGCGATCTTCTTCATGCTCGAGAGGATGAAGGTGGTCGCCGAGCCCGCGGGGGCGGCGAGCGTCGCGGCCTGCATGGCGGGGCTGGTGAAGGCCAGGGGGGAGAAGTGCGGCACGGTCGTGAGCGGCGGGAACATCGACATGTACCTGCTCGACCAGATAGTGACGAAGGTCCTGGAGAAGCAGCACAGGCTGCTCAGAGTCAGGATCCTGATCTCCGACAAGCCCGGCGCCCTCAAGGACATCATCGAGGTCATAGCCCAGTCTAGGGCCCACGTGATCAGCGTCGAGCACGACAGGGTGGGGGAGGGCGTCCCGATAGGAAAGGCGGAGGTAATCTTCGACCTGGAGACCCAGAACGCAGAGCACACCAAGACGCTCATCTCGGCGCTCGGCAAGTCCAGGGTGAAGTACAGGGTCGAGAGCTGAGGCTCAGTCGCCTCGGCCGTGGAGCGCCTTGATCTCCCGAAGCGCTCCCGTGATGACCCTGATCGAGCCTAGGTAGTCCGGGATGTCGATGAACTCCATCTCCGTGTGGCCGAGGTTTGAGTCCGCGGGGCCGTAGGTCAGGCAGGGGATGCCCATCCTCTCCGCCATCGTGTTCATGTCCCCGGTCCCCGTCTTGTTCGTCAGCACGGGTCGTGTGTTGAGGGTCTTCAGGATCGAGCGCTGGAACGCCCTCACCACTACCGAGTCGAGAGGCGCGTCGTAGGGCTCGGTTGACCCCTCGAACTCCACCCGCGCGTCGACGCCCCCGTTCATCGTGGCGTAGCCCTCGACCACGGCGGCGAGGTCCTCCTTCACCCTCGCCGACTTCATCCCGGGAGGGATGCGGACGTCGAAGGTCATCTGGCACCTCTTCGGGACCACGTTCGAGTACGAGCCCCCTCTGATGAGGGTCAGCGAAGCGCTCAGAGACCTAAAGTGGTTCCCCTCGACCGTGTACTTCCTCTCATAGTCCTTGATCAGCGACATGATGACCAGCGACTGGTCGACGGCGCTCGGGTGGGCCCAGGAAGACGACGCGTGCCCCCCGTGGGTCGCCACTGTCACCGTCGCGGCCGTCCTCCCGCGGTACCCGACGGTGATCCTCGCCGCGCCAGCGGGCTCGCCGAAGACCGCATAGTCGTAGTCCCCCCCGGACTCGATGAGCGTCTCGACCCCGAGGCTGTCCCCCTCCTCCCTCGTGACGCAGGCCATCGTGACCTTCATGGCTTCGGGGGCGGACGCGAGGGCGCTGGCGGCCGAGATCATCGCGCACATGGGGGACTTGGCGTCGGCGGCGCCCCGCCCGTAGACCCGTTCGCCCTCCGCCCTGACCTTGAGGAAGCCGGGCACCGTGTCCATGTGGCCGCAGAGGAGGACGTGAGGGTGCCCGCTCCCGACCTCGCCTATCGCGTTGCCCGCCTTGTCGGTCCTGACGCTCTTGAACCCCCTCTGGCGCATCCGCTCCCTGAGCAGCTTTGAGAGCTTCTCTTCCTTCGTGGAGACAGAGTAGGTCTTGAGCGCCTCCAGGAGGAGGTCGACCGCCGGGTCGCTCTTGCTCTTCATGCCTCTCTCTCCGCGAGCATCTGAATCAGCGCGATCACGTCATCGCCTGTCGAGCGAGGCGAGGAAGTCGACGGCGAGCCCCGGGATGTCGATGCCCGTGGCCGGGACGCTGTTCTTGAACTCCGTCGTGTTGTTGACCTCGTGGCAGACCAGCCCATCCTTGGACTCCATCAGGTCTACGCCGACGAAGCGGCCCCCTACCGCCTTTGCGGCCTTGACCGAGATGTCGTCGATCTCCTTGGTGACCTTACAGGGCTCCGCCTTGCCCCCCCTCGCGGTGTTCGTCCTCCAGTCGCCCGCCGAGGTGCGGTAGATGGCCGCCACGGTCTTGTCGCCGATGACGAACGTCCTGATGTCGCGCGGAGGCCTCTTCACGTACTCCTGGAGGTAGTAGACCTGGTAGCTCGGGTGCATGTACTCCCTGTCCTCGACTATCGCCCTCGCGAAGTCCTCGTCCTTGAGCAGGGCCGCGAGACGGCCCCAGCTCCCAACGGCGGGCTTCAGGACCGCTGGGTAGCCGAGCTTGCCCAGGGCCTGCATCACTCCCTCCTCGGTGAAGGCGACGTGGGTCTCCGGGGTGGGGATGCCGGCCCTCTTCAAGGCGAGGGTGCACAGGACCTTGTCGCTCGAGTTCCAGGCGGTGCTGAGGGAGTTGACCACGATGTGCCCTGCGGCCTCAAGAGCGGCCGTCGAGTAGAGGTTCCGATAGTGGCTCACGCACCTCTGCAAGACTACCCTCTCGGCGATCTTCGGGTTTGACCCGGCCCCGGTGAGGCTGATCTCCATCTCCTTGATGTCGACGAGCGCCACCTTGACGCCACTCTTCTCCGCGGCCCGCGCGATGGCCTTTTCTTCCCACCTGATCACGTCGTATAGAAGCGCAAACGAGGGCGTGGCCTTTACTCGCCCCAGTCCTCTTGCTCTTTCGCGGCTGGCTTCAGCGTGACCAGCCCGGAGGCCTCGTCCTTCTTGACCTCGTAGGAGGCGCCGCAGTCCTTGCAACTAACGATCTCTCCCTGGATGGCATCTCCGGGAATCGTGAGCGGCGCGTCGCATTCCTCGCAGTTCATCAGTGGGTCACCCTCGGTTCCTTTGACCGGTCGACGACCGATTATATTTAACGATAATGCCGCGTGGGACGTGGCGCCGGATGGCTCAACGCAGAGAGGATACCTCGGGCTCGTCTCTGAGGTGGCCAGCCTCGCCTTAAACCAGGGCGAGCGGCCAGACCCTCAGCGAACCGTGAACTTCTTCGACGCTGAACTCCCGGCGTGGTCGGAATCCCCGCCGTAGGCCGCTTTCAAGGTGTATCGACCGGTCCCGGTGGCCTCGAACGTCACCGAGCACTTCGCCGTCGCCCCGCTGCCGACGAGGAGGCAGCTTGAGCTGGAGAAGCTCCCGGGCCGGTTGCTCGTGAACGTGGCGGTTCCCGTCGGGGTGATGGACGTACCTTTGCTTGTGTCCTTGACCGTGACGGTGCAGGTGACCGCCTTGCCGGGTTGGGGCGGAGACTGGCAAGACAGAGTCGCGGATGTGCTGCGCTTGCTGGCAGCCAGCGCAAAAGCGCCGGCGCTTGCCTGGTGGTCTGCGTCGCCCAAGTAGTCCGCGGTTATCTTCTGCTGACCCTCGGAGCCTGAGCCCGGCGTGAATCCGACCTTGCACGTCGCAGTCACTCCCGTGCCAACGACCGAGCAACTTGAAGAGCTGAATGACCCCAGTCCCGTGGCCTCGAACGTCACCGAGCCGCTGGGCGTCGACGGGTTGCCCGAGTCGACGTCGGTCACCCTGACTGTGCAGGTGGTCTGGCGGTTGACGGGCGTCGAGGCGGGGCTGCAGCTGAGGTCGGTCGCGGTCGCCCGCGGTCCCGCGGCAAGCGTCTCCCCCGCGGCTCGGCAAGGAGTGCCGACGGCGTTGTTGTTGGCGTCACCGGGGTATGAGGCAGACCAGTAGTATGTCCCCGTGGACGCGGGAGTGAACGGGCCTGATGTTGCGCTGTTCCCCGCGAGCGGATTTATGCTGGTGAAGACCGAGATGGTGCAGGCGGAATCGGAGTACGCCTCGAAGGTGATCGACCCGGTGGGGTGGAAAGCCCCCACCAGGGTTGCGACGTCGCTGGCCGACGTCCCGACGACGATTACGCTCGGGGAGACGGTCGCTGCGATGGTGGGGCTCGCAAGCAAGACTGTGAGCGGCTCGCAGGCGCTGGTGGCGGGGCGGTTGTCTGGATCCCCGGAGTAGACCGCGCTCCAGCTATAGAGTCCAGGGCTCGTGAAGGTCTGCGGGGAGGAGTCGGGCAACGACCCGCTCGCTATTGTCACCTGCGACACGAGGGTCGCCGTGCCGCTGCAGGAGCCGTCGGTATAGTAGCTGTAAGTGACGGTCCCCCCCGCCGTGTCCGTGGCGCCCGACAGGGTCGCGCTGTCGAAGACCGAACCTCCGACCGCGACGGACGATGAGGACAGTGCGGCCGCGATTGTCGGGGTTCGGGGTATTCCGTACTGCTCGACCAGCGACTGGAACGCGCCGAAGACCGGCTCCCTCAGGTTGTAGTTGGCGACGATGTCTGTCGGGTTAGTGTCCCAGGTGTAGGACGAGAAGTCGTCAGTGTAGAACGGTATGAGGAACTTGGCGTTGATGGATTGGGCGAAGCCGTACATCGAAGTCATCCACGTCGCGTCCTGGTTGGGGTCGCCGTTCAGCGCGGAGCCGTCTGGGGTGGACCACGCCTCGGACACCCAAACGTCCTTTCCTCCGCTGCTGTATTGCGCCAGATAGGACTGGGTCGCCGCCTGGTCGTTGGGGCCGTAGGTGTCGAACCCGATGAAACTCAGCCCGGGCAGTTTCGTCACTCCCTGGATGTACGCGTCGTACTCCGGGCCGAACTGCAGTGAGCCGAGACTCCCCGCGTCCACGGAGACGCCTATCTTCGTGTCCGGCGACACGGCCTGGACGGCTATGATGAGCCTCTGCGTAAGGTTCACCCATTCGGACGCGTTTGAGACCAGGGGGTTCGTCGTGTTGTCGGATATCATTGGGGAGTACCACCGAGGCTCCTTGACGACGATGTAGTAGTCCGGGTGGTATCTCTGGGCGAGGGTCTGGACCCTCTGGACCCAGGCGGTCTCAAATTGAGCCCAGGGTATTGGGGCCGCCCTGTAGCTCTCAGACGCGGCGTCCGCGATAATCAAGCACTCGTGGTCGTTCCTAATCTGGTCGACGACGCTGTCGACCAAGGAGATGGCCGCCGAGTTCGTCGGCGCCAGCCAAGGCTCGTAGCCAATGTCCGTCCTTATGCACGAAGCGCCGGTCGAGACCAGCATTCCCAGGTCCGCGTCCTGCACCTGTTGGTTGTCGTACGCTGCGATTCCGTAGGAGATCCTCGGGTCCATAGCCCCGAAGCTCATGTATCCCACCTGCGCTGCGGCGGGACGCACCTCGAAGCCGGAGATGATGCTCAAGCAGAGCAAGACCGAGAGGGCAAAGACGCAGGTCCGGTTCCTCGCGCCTGGCACGGCCATTTTTCGGAGTTGCGATACTTAAGGCTGCATCCTGCCTCTCTTCTGGAGGGCCCGGGACAGTCCGGGCGGGGCGCGCCTCTGCTCAGCGAATCGTCCGGAGGATTATCGTCGTCTCCGTCTTCAGGACGCCGTCGAGCCTCCTGATCTCCTCGACGGACTTGTTCACCTCGGAGATGCTCGCGCCCTTGATTATGGCGGCGATGTCGAAGGATCCCGTGGTCTCGTAGATGGTCTCGACGCCCCTGACCGACCTCAGCTCCTTGCTCACGTCCGCGGTGGGGGCGGAAGGGCTGACCGAGACATAGGTTATCGCGCTCGTAGCGGTCTGGGGCTCGTCGACGTCTATCGTGAACCTCTTGATAGTCCCCTCCCTCACCAGGTTGGAGACCCTCCTCCTGACCGCCGCCTCCGACATGCCGACCTTGGAGGCGATCTCCACGAAGGCGGCCCTGGAGTCCTGTCGGAGTATCTGCAGGATCTGCTCGTCGGTCTTATCCAACGCCGCCACCGCCGCCGGCGCGCCGCGCCTCTTCCGCGGCGATGGCCTCCCCGAGTATCTTGACGGACCTGTCTATCTGGCGCTCTGTTATGACGAGGGGAGGAAGTAGCCTCACTATCGTGCGGCCGGAATAGGTGAAGATCGCTCCGGCCGTCATGGCGTCGTTGAGGAGCTGCTGTATGTCGACCCTGAGCTCGAAGGCAAGCATCAGCCCGAGTCCCCTCGCCTCCCTGGTCAACTGGTGCTCTCTGCCCATCGCGTTGAGCTTGTCCAGGAAGATTTTGCCCTTCTTCCTGGCCTGTGAAGGGAGGTCGTTGTCCAAGATGTACTTGAGCGTGGCCGTCCCCGCGGCGCACGCGAGGGGGTTGCCCCCGAACGTGCTGGTCGCCTCGCCCTTCTTCAGCGAGTCGAGGATCTCGGCTCTGGTCACGGTGGCCCCGATGGGGACGCCGCCTGCCAGCCCCTTCGCGACGGTCATGATGTCCGGGACTACGCCCCAGTTCTCCATGGCCCAGAGCTTCCCCGTCCTTCCCAGCCCGGTCTGAATCTCGTCGGCTATCAGCAGGACGCCCTTCTTGTCGCAGATCTCCCGGACTCCGCGTAGGAAGCCCTTCGGGGGGAGCACGATGCCTCCCTCGCCCTGGATGGGCTCGACTATGACCGCCCCGATGTCTGCGTCAATCTCCCGTTCGAGGGCGTCCAGGTCGCCGTTCTCGACGTGCTTCACGCCCTGGAGGAGCGGCTCGAATGGCTCCCGGTATCTCTTGCTCCAGGTGGCGGAGAGAGCCCCGGCGGTCTTCCCGTGGTAGGCGCCCTTCATCGCGACGAGCCCTTTCTTCCCCGAGACCTTTCTGCCGAGCTTGATCGCGACCTCGACGGCTTCGGCGCCGCTGTTGGAGAGGAAGGCCGCGTCGAGGCCCTTCGGCGAGCACGACGTCAGGGTCTCGAGGAACTCGGCGCGCGC
>Ga0335081_10015327_pt1 | contig 12397 bp, 11 predicted proteins | sample Lox_Sample_35_FD_206713 | JGI IMG/M metagenome (GOLD analysis project Ga0335081, IMG submission 206713) | Soil microbial communities from Loxahatchee National Wildlife Refuge, Florida, United States - Lox_Sample_3.5 | ecosystem: Environmental > Terrestrial > Soil > Wetlands | place: USA...
CTCGGGCCTCGCGGCCGCCGACATCGCCGCGTTCCCGAAGCCGCCGAGCCACGACTCGACGTGGGTGCTGCACCACCAGCAGGCCGCGCAGGGCGGTACCTGCGCCGTGTGCCACACGCGCGATTTCTGCGCCTCGTGTCACGTGAACGCGACGTCGGTGCCGGCCATCGACAGCCTCGCGCTCGACGCGCGCGTCGCCTCGCTGGTCAAGGGCGTCCGGCGCACCTATCCCGAGCCGCCGTCGCACCTCGCGGGCGACTGGGACCGGATGCACGGCGCCGTGGCGCGCGCGAGCGTCGCGGAGTGCGCGAACTGCCACGCCCAGGAATCCTGCTATGGCTGCCACCGGCTCGAGGAGCGGGTGCCGCCGGTGCGGCTGCTGCCCAGCCGGGCGTCGGGCGCGGCCTTCGGCGTGGACCTGTCCGGCATCCGCCCGGCGGACCACCTCCCGGACCAGCTGCTCCGCCACCGCACGATGGCGGCCGGAGGGGACGTCACCTGCAACCGCTGCCACACCCAGGCGTACTGCGCGAGCTGCCACGACGCCGCCAGGGCGCCGGGCTTCCACGGCCCGGACTTCGTGGCGCGGCACGCGTCGCAGGCGTTCGCGCGGGAGGAGGAGTGCGCCTCCTGCCACAACACGCAGGTCTTCTGCCGCGACTGCCACCGCACGCTCGGCCGGGCGGACACCAAGGCGCCGGTCGGCAGCGGCAAGTTCCACGACGCACAGCCGGGCTGGCTATTCGGGCACGGCGGCGTGGCGCGCCGCTCCATCGAGACCTGCGCGAGCTGCCACGCGCAGAATTTCTGCCTCACCTGCCACTCGGCGACGAGCGGCTGGATGATCAATCCGCACGGGAGCCACTTCGACCCGAGCGTGGCCAGCAAGAACAAGGCGATGTGCCTGATCTGCCACACGACGGGCATCCCGAGCCCGTGAGCCGGAGAGTCCTCTGCCTCGCGGGGCGCCGTCCGCTCGATCGGTCAGGCAGATCCCGTCCCGGCGCGGAGGTCGGAATCAACGGCAAGGGGCCAGCCGGTTGCGGCTGGCCCCCGTGACGTCGCCTCGGACCGATGGCGCTAGCGGCCGGGCGCCTTCATCTCCACCGTCTCCGCCCTCCGCCGCCCCACCACCAGGTGCGTGCCCCAGGCGGCCGCGATGGGCGCGGCGACCGTGATGACCCATAGCACCGGCACGCTGAGGCCCAGCTCCGCGCCGAAGCCGGCCAGCGACAGCGCCAGGAACAGCGTCAGCACCGCGAGCCCCAGCGCCAGCCGGCGCGGGCCCGCGGCCGCGCGCTCGGCGTAGTACTCCGACGAGGGCGCGCGGTCGAGCCACGGCACCAGCAGGATCACGAGCGCCAGCAGGCCCGGCACCAGCATCGCCCCGATCGCCTCCGAGCCGATGGTCGCGCCCAGGAACCGGAAGTGGAGCGTGCCCGGGATCAGGCGCAGCGCGCCGTACACCCACAGCAGGTACCAGTCGGGCTTGACGTCGGGCGTCGCCGGCGACGGCGGCCCGAAGTAGGCCGACGGGTGCACCGGCAGGAACGCGGCCAGCAGCGCCAGCATCGCCACGAGGATCAGGAACAACACCCCCATCAGCGCGGCCTGCTCGGGCCACAGCGGGATGCCGTGGATCCAGCGGCCCTCGGCGGGATCCGGCCGCTCCCCCCTGGCCGGCAGCTCGGTGTGCTTCTGCTTGAGCAGGATCACCATGTGGAGCGCGATCAGGGCGCTCAGCGCCAGCGGCGCCCACACGACGTGGTACGCGAAGAACCGCGGCACGGTCGCCGCCGACGGGAACTGGCCCGCGAAGGCGAAGTCGGCGACCGTCGCGCCCACCCACGGCATCGAGCGCAGGATCCCGTAGCCGATGGCGGTCGCGGTGACGGAGAACTGGTCGTACGGCAGCAGGTAGCCCGCGAACGAGGCGCCGATCGTCGCGCCGAGCAGCACCAGGCCGAGGAGCCAGTTGACCTCGCGCGGCCGGCGGTAGGACGCGGTGAAGTAGACGCGCAGCAGGTGCAGGATCACCGCGGCGATCATCAGGTGCGCCGCCCAGTGGTGGATCCGCCGGATCAGCGCGCCGAACGGATTGCTGTCGATCGCCAGCACGCTCGCGTACGCGGCCGGCAGCGCGCCGCCTCCCCCCCCGCCCGCGGCCGCGGCCGACGGCTCATAGAACAGCGCCAGGTACAGCCCCGTCCCCACCAGCACCACGAAGCTGAACAGCGCGATCTCGCCGAGGAAGAAGGTCGAGTGCACCGGGAACGGCTTGCCCAGGTACTTCGACCGGAACTTCGGCAGCGCGAGGCGCTCCGCCAGCCAGCCCGAGACGCCCATCAGCCCCCCGCTACGCTTTCACGCCGATCGGCGCGCTGAAGGGACCGGCCGCGATCACCTCGCCCTTGTCGTTCAGCCTGATCGGCAATTGGGGCAGCGGCCGCGGGGCCGGGCCGCCGAGTACCGTGGCGCCCCGCTGCGGATCGAACATCGCGCCGTGGCACGGGCAGTGGATGTGCGGGAACGGCGCCTGCTCCATCGGCTCCTCCGAGAAGCGCACCGTGCACCCCAGGTGCGTGCAGATGGCGCTGTACGCCACCACGCCCTGCGCGGTGCCGGCCACGTCGGTCGGCGGCTTGATGGCCGCCGGGTCGAGCTTGGCGACCATCACCAGGTTCTCGTGGTTGTCCGACTTGCCCTCGGGATAGGCGAGCACCGCCTCGTTCTGCGTGAAGCTGCCCTGGGTCACCGGCTGCCCCGCGTTCTGGCCGAGCGCGAACACCAGCCGGTCGCCCGGCGCGACGCCCTGCGTGGCGGACGCGCGCGACTTGCCGCGCAGCGTCAGCACGCCGGGGATCACCGCGGCGATGGCCGCCACGATCCCGGTCTTCAGCGACAGATTGGCGAAACGTCTGCGATTCACCCGCGCGGCTCTCCCTTCCCTACCACGGTATCCCGTCGTCGCGCTCGGCCCGCGTCGCCTCCCAGTGCACGAACGCCCGGCTGTAGAGCACGACGATGCCCGCCAGGGCGAACAGCCCGAGCGCCAGCGTCGAGCCCAGCAGCCAGACCGGCGCGGCCTTCGCGACGCCGATCGCGAACGTCGCGAGCGCCAGCACCTCCACCACCATCAGCACCGCGATGAGCGCGACGGCGACGCCCGAGCGCTCGGGGGTCGGCCCGTCGGGCACGCCCTCGGTCCACTCCGCCGCCACGCCGTGGATGCCGAAGATCAGCAGGATCGCCATCCACGTGGCGATCATGATCTGCACGTCGGTGATGTGGTCGGGCAGCAGGGCGCCAGCCCCGGCCGCCGCCGGCGGACCGTTGAACAGGTCGAGCAGCGCCACCGCCTTGTGGCCCCCGGCGTGGTACGAGGTGAAGTCCTTCGCGTCGGCCGACGCGAAGATCACGTGGGTCTGCCCCGCCGCGATCGCGCGGTCGGTGCTGTCGCGCGCGGCGAGCGGGCGCTCGAACTCGATCGTCGTGCCCGCCCGGGTCGTCAGCCCCGCCGAGCCGAGGAGGTCGTCGTGCCCGCCCAGCGCCGTCTTCGCAACGTGCGAGACCGGCGTGTTCGCGAAATCGGCCTCCACGTGCGCGCCCGTCGCGTCCACGTAGCCGATGACGATGTCGGCGCCGTACATCAGCGGCCCCTCGCCGCCGAACCCCACGGCCACCCAGCCCGTGTCGGGCGAGGAGGCGGCGCCGATGAGCCGGTCGCCGACGATGCTCCAGTCGAACGTGATCCCGCTCGCCTGGTCGCTCCAGCGGAACTTGTACTCGCCCGGCGAGACGACGCCGTCGAGCCGGTGCACGCCGCCGCTCGAGAACGCCAGCGCGAAGACGCGCTGCGGCAGGCGCAGCGAGAACACGAGCAGCGCCGCCAGCAGCAGGCCGAGCGCCAGCGACACGAGCGGCAGGCGGTCCCTGGGCGCGGTCACGGCCGCCCCGCCCCGGCCGGGCGGCCGAGCCGCGCTTCACGCGGCTTCGGATGGCCCAGGGCGGTCCACGCCTCCGCCAGCAGCTCGCGGGCGTCGCCCAGCCGCGCGGTGGCCGAGTCGAGGCGGAAGCTGTGCCAGACCTCGGCGGCCGCGTCGAGGTGCCGGCCCGCGTCGTCGAGCAGCACCCGGGCGCGGGCGGCGCCGCCGCCGTGCGCCGAGGCCGCCGAGTTCGCCACGATGTCGTAGAGGATGTTCTCGGCGCGAACCAGCGCCAGGACCTGCGCGGCCTCGCGCGCCTTGCCGACCGGCGCGACGCCGCCCGGCGTGTGGCACGCGGTGCAGGTCCCCAGCGCGCTGTCCGGCGTCAGGATCCGAGTGGCCATCGAGCCGTGGCAGGTCACGCAGTTGGGCCCGCGGCCGTCGCTCTGCAGTCGCGCGGAGTGGACGGAGGTGCGGAAGTACGCCGCCTCCGAGGCGTGGCACTGGCCGCAGGTCGTCGGCACGCGCGTGAAATACACCCGGCTCGCGGGATCGCTCGACGGGTTCACGCCGTTGTGCGCGTTCGTCGGGTCCTGCGCCGCCGGATTGCCCCCGTGACACGCCTCGCACGTCACGCCGGCCCTGGCGTGCGGCGAGCTCTTCCAGGCCGCGAAGCCGTGGCCCGCCTCGGTGGCCCCGCTCTGGAGGCCGTGGCAGCCCACGCAGCTGTTCCTCGACTGCCGCGCCACAGCGGCGGTGTCGGCCGCGGCGCGGCGGGCTTCGCGCGGCGCCACGGGAGCGGCCGCCGCGACCGCCAGCGCCGCCACGCCCAGCAGCCCGAGGACCAGACGGAGATCAGCGCGCACGGCCGCCACCCGTGCCTCCCGCCGGAGCCGGCGCCGCTTCGTGGCACATGCGGCACGTCGTGGCGTCGAACGGCGCGTGCGACGCCGGCGGCGCGGGAGCCGCCGGGGAGCCGGACGGTGCCGGCGCGGCCCCCGCCGCCTCCACCGCCTGTGCGTGGCACTGCCGGCAGTTGCCGTGCGCGTCGTCGAACGCGTGCTTCGCCGCCGGCGGCGCGGCCGCGCTCGGCTTGTGGCACATCATGCACGCCGCGTTGCCGAACGTGTGCGTGGCAGGCACGCTGGTGACGTGCGCGCTGGCGCCGCGTCCGTGGCAGCTCAGGCAATCCTGCTTGCCCGCCGCCGGATGCAGCATCTGCGGCGGACCGTGCGGGGCGGCCTGCTGGCCGACCGCGGCGCGGACGCCGCCCAGACTCAGGGCGGTCACCAGGCCGAGCGTTGCGCGCAGCAACCTCATGGTTCCTCCGCGGCAGGCGGGCGTCGAACCGGCGGATGCTCGCCGCCGGCAGCGCGCGGCCGCCGGCGGCCCGAACCTAGTGCTTGAAGGTGCGGATGTACGCGACCAGCGCCGCGATCTGCTCGGTCGTCAGCCGTGCCTTGTACGACTGCATGATCCGGCCCTTCCCGTTCGCGATCGCGTCCTTGAGCACGCTGTCCGGCACGGACGCCATGCTCGCGGCGGCGAAGTCCGGCAGCCCGGGCATCGCGTGGGCCATGGCCGCGGCCGGCGTCCCCTTCGCGCCGTGACACGAGGCGCAGGTCTTCGCGAACAGCGACGGGGTATCGGCCGGCTGCTGGGCGCGCAGCGCGCCCGCGGAGGCGACCGCGATGAGACCGGCGAGGAGCATCACTTTCGTCGTCATGAGCCCGTTCCCGAGTTGAGCGTGATTCGTCAGATCGCCACACGGCGCGGCGACGTCCCGGTGCGGTTGGTACCGCGACATCGCCCACAGCATAGAAACTCCGAATCCCGAGCCGAAACTGGCAAGATCCGTGCCGATGGCTACGTAGTATTACGGATTTGGCGTCGTGACCACCAAGCCGGACGTGTCCTGTAGTCATTTGCTAATCTGACGCAAACGGGCGAGCTTTCGGGACACGATGCCCCAGAACCTGGCTCCTCCGGATCCCGCACTCATCGCCGCCATCGTGGACATGGCGGCCGACGCGGTCATCTGCGTCGGGGCGGACGACCACATCATCTCGGTGAACCGGGGAGCCCAGCAGATCTTCGGGTGGACCGCCGCCGAGCTGGTCGGCCAGCCGTTCTCGCTCCTGCTGCCGGAGGAGGAGCTGGCGCGGGGCGAAATGGACTGGATGCGGCGCACGACCCTCGCCCAGGGCTCCATCCGCGACTACGAGACGCGGCGGAAGACGAAGTCGGGCCGGATCATCGACGTGAGCATCACCCGCACGGCGGTGCACGACGAGACGGGCGCCCTGATCGGCTACTCCGCGATCCTGCGCGACATCTCGGAGCGCAAGCGGATCGAGCGGCAGCTGCTGGCGGCCGAGCGGCTGGCGACGGCGGGCCAGGTCGCGGCGGGCGTGGCCCACGAGATCGGGGCGCCGCTCACGGCGATCGCCGTCTCGGTGGACCACATGCTCCAGTCGCGCTGCGCGATCTGCGGCGGCGGCGAGGAGATGCAGGTGCTGCTCTCGCAGACCGACCGCATCGCGAAGCTGGCGCGGCGCCTGGTGAATCTGGCCAAGCCGGCCGGGCTGGTCTTCGCGCCCACGTCGGTCAACGACGTGGTGGAGCAGGCGACCAGCCTGGTCCAGCCGCAGCTCTCGCGCAACCGCATCCGGCTCGAGCTGGAGCTGGCGGACGGGCTTCCGGCGATCCAGGCCGACGAGGCGCAGCTGCAGCAGGTCCTGATCAACCTGTTCCTCAACGCGCAGCGGGCGATGGCGGAGAGCGGCGGCAAGCTGCGCGTCACGACGCGCTCGTTGGACGGCGACCACGTCGAGATCGTGGTGGCGGACACCGGCACGGGGATCGCCGAGTCGGACTTGCCGCACATCTTCACGCCGTTCTTCTCCCGCTCCGGCGGCACGGGGCTCGGCCTCGCGCTCGCCGCCCAGATCGTCAAGTCGCACCGCGGCGTCATCGACGCCGTCTCCGAGCCGGGCCGCGGCGCGACGTTCACCATTCATCTGCCGCACTCGGTGACCTCATGACCGAACCCGAAACCGCCGTCGTCGCTCCCCGCCGCAAGGTGCTCGTGGTCGAGGACGACGCCGTCGTGCTGGGCCTGATCACGAAGATCGTGGACGAAGCCGGGTACGAAGCCGTCGGGGCTCCCACGGGGGAGGCCGCCCTGGCCGAGCTGGACAAGCAGCTGTTCGACGCGGTGCTCCTCGACCTCAACCTGCCCGGCGTCCAGGGGATGGACGTGCTCTCGGTCGGGCCGACGCTGCAGACCGACACGCCGTTCATCGTGATGACGGCGTTCGGCTCGGTGGACACCGCGGTCGAGGCGATGAAGCGGGGCGCGTTCGACTACGTGAGCAAGCCGTTCCGCACCGAGGAGCTGCTCCTGACGCTGCGGCGCGCGCACGAGGAGACGGAGCTCCGGCGCGAGGTGGCGCGCCTCAGGCGGCAGGTGAAGGAAACGGGGCCGGGGGTCGAGATGGTCGGCCGCAGCCCCGCCATCGAGCGGGTGCGGGACCTGATCGCCCGCGTGGCGCCGAGCCGCGCCACCGTGCTCATCGCGGGCGACACGGGCACCGGCAAGGAGCTGGTGGCGCGCTCGATCCACCACATGAGCGGCCGCGCCGAGCGCTCGTTCGTGGCGGTCAACTGCTCGGCCATCCCCGAGACGCTGCTGGAGTCGGAGCTGTTCGGGCACGTCAAGGGCGCCTTCACGGGCGCCATCGCGAACAAGCGGGGCCTGATGGAGGAGTCGAGCGGCGGCACGCTCTTCCTCGACGAGATCGGCACCGTCACGCCGAACATCCAGGTCAAGCTGCTGCGCGCGCTCCAGGAGCGGAGCATCATGCGGGTGGGCGGCCGCGAGCCGGTGCCGGTGGACATCCGGCTCATCGCCGCCACCAACCTCGACCTGGGCAACGAGGTCCGCGCCGGGCGGTTCCGCGAGGACCTCTACTACCGGCTGAGCGTGTTCCCGATCCGCGTCCCCCCGCTCACCGAGCGCCGCGACGACATCCCGCTGCTGGCCGCGTATTTCCTGCGGCGCGCCGTCGCCGAGCACGGCCTGACGCCCCCGACCATCCCGCCCACGACCATGCAGCGCCTGATGGAGTACGAGTGGCCCGGGAACGTCCGGGAGCTGGAGAACTTCATCGAGCGCTCCGTGATCATGCACGCGGGCGCGAAGACCATCCCGTTCGATCCGGGCGAGGGGCTCTACCGCCGGCGCGAGCACGAGCTGCTCAAGAGCGCCAAGTCCGACCGCTGGACCATCGACCGCCTCGAGCGCGAGTACATCCTCGCGGTCCTCGACGAGGTCGCCGGCCACCAGGGCCGCGCCGCCGAGATCCTCGGCATCGACCGCCGCACCCTGTACCGCAAGCTGAAGCGCTACCGGGGCGAGCCGGAGGAGGGCGAGCCGGAGGACCTGCCGGACGAGCCCGAGACGACGCGGGTTGAGACGACGTAGGCCTCAGCGGCCGGTTGCGGCGCGGACACGTTGTCACATGGCCGAACGAGGCCCCGGGAGAAGAGCCCCGGGGCCTTCCCATAAGTAGCGCCCCTCCAACGCCTTAGCGAACCCGCCCCGATCCGGCCCCGTGGTACGCCTTGCGCATTCATGGGTGTACCGTGATCGAGTCGCTCCTCATCGCCGTTGATGCGGCCCCGTTCGCCGACCGGGTAGCCGGCTGGCTGCCCGACCTGGTGAGCGCGGGCGTGCGGCGCGCCACGCTGTTCCACGCCATCGAAGGCGTCGGCGCGGAGTGCGTGAAGGAGCTGGACTCGCTGCGGCCGCGCCTCGACCGCCTGGCGGTGCAGCTGTCCGCCCGCGAGGTCGAGGCCGACATCGCGCTGAAGCGCGGCGACCGGGTGCGGTGGCTCACGTCGCTGGCCGAGCTCAGGACCTGCCAGGTGCTGGTGGTGGGGGCGCACTGCTCGGTCGAGCCGCCCGCCACGATGAAGATCGGCTCCACGCTGCGGCTGCTGCTCGAGGAATCGCACGTCCCGATGCTGATCCTGACGGGCGCGTTCGATCCGTCGGCGCCGCGGCTGTTCGACCGGCCGTACCTGCTGACGGGCGGACGCCAGAGCCCCGCGCTGGAGAAGGCGGCGCGCGCGCTGGTGCCGGTCACGCTGCACACGACGACCCTCGGCGCCGGCGAGAGCGTTCCGCCCGGCGCTTCCCTGGTCGTGACGGGCCCCGAACCGTCGGGTGACGCGTTCGAGCGCCTGCTCTCCCGTAGTTCCTGCCCGGTGCTCGTATTCCCGGCCCCTTCCCTAGCGGTTCATCCCGAGAAGGGCCCGAGCACCGTAACCCCTCCGTCGGAAGCAACGGGCGCCGCGCGCAAGGGCTAGGTCGGCAACGACCTCGACCGTGCCGTACGGCGCCCGGCTTCCGTCTCGAGCCGGGCGGTTCGTTTTCCTGGGTGGACGGGAAGGCCGCGGCGCGCGCCGCGGCTACAGCGCGGACAGCTCGGCGAGGACCTCGGCGCCGTAGAAGAGGCGGATGTACTTGGCCTGCGTCTCGGTGAGCCGGCGCACGGCCCAGGCCAGGTGCACGAAGTGCGGCTCCATCGGCGGGCGGAGCGGGAACATCCCCAGCTCCTCGGGCAGGTGGTTGCCCTTGCGCGCGTTGCAGCTCGAGCACGCCGTCACGACGTTGGTCCACGCGTTGGTGCCGCCGCGGGAGAGCGGCACGAGGTGGTCGCGCGTCAGGCACTCGCGCGGCTTGAGCTGGGCCTGCGGCCGCGCGCAGAACTGGCAGCGGTAGCCGTCGCGGGCGAACAGGAAGGTGTTGGTCACCTGACGGCGGAACCGCCGCGGGACGTGCACGAACTTGACGAGCCGGATGACCGCCGGGCGCGGGACCGCGAGCCGCTCGGAGTGCGCCACGCGCGCGCCGTCGGCCTCGACGATCTCCGCCTTGCCGTCGATGACCAGCCGCAGCGCCCGCCGCACCGGCACCATGGTGAGCGGTTCGAACGACGCGTTCAACGCGAGGCATCGCACCCGGAATACCCTCCGAGGCGCGCCGGGCACCCACAAAAAACCCGCCGCGAGGAGCGAGCGGGACGGGAAGCCGCAGGCGCTTCAGTTGTTCCTGCCACGTCCCCAGGCGCCTTACCCGGCGCCCATACGGCTTCATTGTATCCGAAACGCGGCGCCGGTGCAAGCGCGCCGCCCCGCCTCGCGCGCGGAACCGTCAGCCGGGGAACAGTTTGCGCGCCGCGGCGATCTGGGCGAGGACCGCGCTGCGGGCCGTGCCGCCCGGGAGCGCGCGGCGCTCGACCGCCGCTTCCGGCCCCCCGAGCGCGGCCAGCTGGGCCGGCAGGGCGGGATCGATCCGGGCGGCCTCGTCGGCCTGCACCCGGTCGAGCGGCACGCCCAGCGCCTCGGCGCGGCGCACCAGCGCGCCCACCACGGCGTGGGCGTCGCGGAACGCCTTGCCCGAGGCGACCAGCAGGTCCGCGAGGTCCGTCGCGAGCACCGACGCGTCGAGCGCGGCCGCCATCCGGCCGCGGTCGCTCTCCAGCGTCTCGACCACCGCCGCCATGAGCTCGGCGGCCGCCTCCGCGCGGTCCAGGGCGTCGAACAGCGTCGCGTTGTTCTCCTGCAGGTCCTTCTGGTAGCCGGTGGGCATCGCCTTCAGCGTGGCGAGCACCGCGACGAGCCTGCCCAGCGCCTGGCCCGCGATGCCGCGCACCAGCTCGAGCGAATCGGGGTTCCGCTTCTGCGGCATCAGGCTGCTGCCGGTGGTGAACGGCTCGGCCAGTCGCACAAAGCCGAACTCCGCCGACGAGAACAGCACCAGGTCCTCGGCGAGGCGCGCCAGGTGCGTGCACGCCAGCGTCGCCACGAAGACCGCCTCCGCCGCGAAGTCGCGGTCGCCGACGGCGTCCATCGAGTTCGGGCTCACCTCCGTGAATCCGAGGTCGGCCGCCAGGGCCGCGCGGTCAATGGCGAACCCCGAGCCCGCGATGGCCCCCGAGCCCAGCGGCAGCACCGCGGCGCGCCGGCGCGATTCCCGCGCGCGGTCCCGGTCGCGGGCCAGCGCCCACAGGTGCGCCAGTGCCCAGTGGGCGAACCGCACCGGCTGGGCGCGCTGCGTGTGCGTGTACGCCGGCATCAGGAGGTCCATGCCGCGTTCGGCCTGCGCCAGGAGCGCGCCCCCGAGCTTCGCCAGCGCCGCGTCGAGGCGGCCGAGCGCCGCCGTCGTCCACAGCCTGAGGTCGGTCGCCATCTGGTCGTTGCGCGACCGGCCGGTGTGCAGCTTGCCCGCCAGCGGCCCGATCGCGGCCGAGAGCAGCCGCTCGACCAGCGAGTGGATGTCCTCGTCCGCCGCGCCGTCGGCCGCCCCGCCGGCCAGCTCCCGCTCCACGGCGCCCAGGCCGTCGAGGAGCGCCTGGCGCTCCTGCGCCGACAGGACGCCGCAGCGCTCCAGCGCGCGCACCCAGGCGCGGTTGGTGGCGAGGTCCTCCCGCCACAGCCGCCGGTCCACCGGCAGGCTGCGATTCAGGCGGTCGAGGCGCGGGTCCATCGGCTCCGCGAACCGGCCGCCCCACATCACGTGCGACTGGTCAGGCATGCGCGGGATGGCGGGCGAGGTCGGAGAGCACGCGCGGCGCCCAGTCGATGAGGGCCGCCGCCCGGCGGGAGTCCAGCGACGTGTCGCGCGGGCGCGAGGCCGGGCGCGCCGCCTCGCGGATCAGCCCGGCGTCGAAGCGATACAGCGCGCAGAGGATCCGCCCCAGCTCCAGCCGCGACAACCGCTCGGAGCCGGCCAGGTGGTATACGCCGGCGACGTCCAGCGCCGCCAGGTCCCAGGCGCCGCGCGCCAGGTCGTCCACGTGGGTCGGGCTCCGCCATTCGTCCTTGTACAGCGTCACGGGCTGCCCCCGCACCAGCGCCTCGCACTCGTACGCCGGCCGCATGTGGATGCCGCTCTCGCCCACCAGGAGCGACGTCCGGACCACCTGCGCGCCGGGATGCTCGGCCTGGACCAGCGCCTCGGCCTGCACCTTCATCGCGCCGTAGCCGCTGGCCGGCGCGAGGGGCGAGTCCTCGGTGTAGCCGCCCGCCTGGCCGTCGAACACCATGTCGCTGGAGAAGAAGACGAAGCCGGAGCCGAGCTCCGCGGAGGCGCGGGCGGCCGCGACGGCGGCGTCCACCGTCACCGTCGGGTTGGTCCGGTCGTAGGCGCAGAAGAAGATGGTGCCCGGCCGCTGCTGCTCGAGCAGGCCGCGCACCGTCCCCGGAGCACCGAGGTCCAGCTGGATCTCGCGCCAGTTGCCGGGGCGCACCGGCCGCCGGCCCCCGGTGCCGGCCAGCTCCACTCCCCGGGGCGCCAAGGCGAGCAGTCGCGAGCCGAGAAAGCCCGACGCGCCGATGACCAGTGCGCGAACGGGCCGCGGGCTCAGTCCGCCGCCTCCGAGAGCCGCAGGCCCGCCGTCCGC
>Ga0335081_10015328_pt1 | contig 12397 bp, 13 predicted proteins | sample Lox_Sample_35_FD_206713 | JGI IMG/M metagenome (GOLD analysis project Ga0335081, IMG submission 206713) | Soil microbial communities from Loxahatchee National Wildlife Refuge, Florida, United States - Lox_Sample_3.5 | ecosystem: Environmental > Terrestrial > Soil > Wetlands | place: USA...
CTTCGACGACGCAGCGGCTTGCTCCGGACCACCCCCTGAATAAAACCCGCAGTGTCGAGGATTCAGCAGATGATGATTTGCCTTTAGTAAACGTGACGAATATTTCAGAATTGTCCTTCGAGATAGACGCGCGTGCGTTGTTACTTTATAACGTTGGCGCGTAATAGAAAAGGAGAATGCAATGTCTGATGCGAAAACTTTCAAATGCCCCAGCTGCGGATCCACACTCATGCCAGATGGGGATGAGAAGGAAGTCAAGTGTGAGTATTGCGGCAGCACGGTGATCGTGCCGGAGGAGCTGCGCGATGACGAGACTGATGACGACCTGACGGATGAGGAGGTCGCGGAGCAAGACTATTCTGCCCCTAGTCATCTGCCGTGGCTGGTACAGCACGGCGTGGACGCTACTGTCAAGGTTGACAGGGTAATACCAGTTGGCTCGTTTGTACAAATCGATTTAATGGGGAAAAAGGCGGATGGTGGAGAGTTCTACGGTTGGATGCACTACGATGTTAATCCGCCCTTCACCGCTCCGCGCCGCGGAACCATGCTCAAGATTAAGTACAATTCAGCTGAGGACTCGGATTTTGCTGTCCAAATTGATGGACAGTTTTATTATCATGACATGTAGCCCGACCACTACTTAATTACAAATACTTCTTAAAGGATGATATGTCGCATCCTCGCGTTAAAAAATCCTGCGAAGGTTATGAACCTTCGCAGGATTTGATCATTTAGAATTGTCCTTCGAGATAAGCGCGCGTGCGTTCGTGCTTCGGGTTGTTGAAGACTTCCTGTGCCGGTCCCGCCTCGACGACCTCCCCCAAGTACATATAAATCACATAATCTGCCAGACGCTTGGCTTGGCGTAAGGTGTGCGTCACGATAACAATCGTGTAGTGTTCCTTTAAGTCCAGCAGACGCTTCTCGACGTTCTGCGCCGAGATTGGATCGAGCGCTGAGGTCGGCTCATCGCCCAAAATGATTTCCGGCTCGACCGCCAGTCCGCGCGCTAAACATAGCCGCTGCTGCTGACCGATCGAAAGGCTGGTGGCGGGATCATGCAGCCGCTTGCCGACCTCATCCCAAAGTCCGGCAATTTCAAGATAATGTTTCACTGCCTGCTTATAAGACACGCGGTCATTGCGCATTTGGTGAATATGCATGCCATAGGCCACATTTTCGTAAATGGACATTGGCAGTGGAGACGGGCGCTGCGCTAATAAGCCCACGCGCTTGCGGACTTCTGTTACGTCCACGTCCCGTGCATAAATATCCTGCTCATCCACGAGAACCTCGCCAGAAATTTTTGTGTCATCGGTCAGCTCGAGGAAGCGATTGAGGGTTTTGAGCAATGTCGACTTACCGCAGCCCGACGGTCCCATAATGACCGTGACTTGCTTTCTGGGAATTTCGATATTGACGTCCTTCAACGCCTGTTGTTTGCCGTAGAAGGCGTTTAGATTGCGAACCCGGATATGAGTGTCCATAAAATGTATTCTCTATTTCACTGTATATTTATTCAAATGAGATGAAATCCAGCGCGAACTAATGCTGATGATGAGAACGATGATCGTGAGGATCAAGGCCGAGGCGTAGCCGCGTTGTTGCACGATTGGGTACGGCGTGCCCAACTGAAAGAATACCGCCAGCGGCAGGGAGGCTGTGGGTTGCATCAAGGATGTGGGGATGCGGTCGGTATAGCCCGCTGTAAACAAAACCGAGGCTGCATCGCCGATGCCGCGTCCGAAAGCCAGCAGGATGGCGGTGATGATGCCGGGCAGCATTTGACGCGTCACGACCCGTACTGCAACTTCCAGCTTGGTCGAGCCGAGGGCCAGCGCGGCCTGTTCCAGGTCGACCGGCATGCGGCGGATGACTTCATCCATGGCGCGCACCATGATTGGCAATTCAACCAGCGATAACACAACGATGCCAGCCAATAGTGATGCGCGCAGTCCGATTGCCAGCATGATGATGAATCCGAACACGCCATAGACGATGGTCGGGATGCCCCACAGCACATCCAGTGAGAGACGGACGTAACGTCCCCAATCCGAGTCGCCGAGATAGGTCTCAAGATAAAGCGCAATGGGCAGGCTGAAGATCAAAGCCAGCAATGTGCCGCCGCCCGCCAGATAAAGCGAGCCGAGGATGGCATTCAATACCCCCCCGCCTTTTCCAAGATAGAAGCCGCCCTGAGGTACTTGTGTGACCATAGCCCAATTCAAGGCCGGCAGTCCCTGGACCAGGATGGTCCAAAGGATCTCGCCGAGACCGGCCGCTACGATAAGAAAGGAAACGATCATCAGGCCTTTAACAAAAGCCTCGATAAGGTGCCGTCTCTGCCAGCGTTTTTTCATCATGCCCAATTCTTTCCCAGCACTCGTTGAAGCACGAGAGTCGAAAGGATATTAAAGATTAAGATAAGGATGAGGAGAATAAGTGCCGCGCAGAGCAGGGCCGCATCATAAAGCGGGATCGACATCATGTCGCCGTAATTGTTGGCGATCAGCGCCGGGAGCGGATAGGCCGCGTCGAAGATGGAGTTCGGAACCTGTGCGACGTTTCCCACCACCATCAGCACGGCCATCGTCTCGCCCAGGGCGCGTGAGGCGGCCAATACGACCGCCGCGACCATCCCGGGGATGACGCGTGGAATCACAACTTGCCGAATCGTCTGCCATTGCGTGGCACCGACGGCCAAGGATGCGTCTCGAAGATCATTCGGCACGGTTCTCAAGATTTCATACACGACCGAAATGATCAATGGTGCGATCATCACTGCCAGCACGATGCCGCCCGCGATAATGCTGAAGCCGGTCGGCTGGGCAACTTTAAAGATCGGAATAGAATTGAGCCAGCGCTTGGAAAAAGGCGCAAGCGCATCTTCCACAAATGGAACGATTGCAAGCAATCCCCATACGCCGTATACCACCGGGGGAATGGCGGCCAGCAAATCGAGAATGGGTTTGGCAAGGGAACGAGTGAATGAATGAGAATATTCAGATAAATACAAAGCGGTGAGCAAACAAGGCGGAACTGCAAGCAGGACACCTACAATGGTTACCCAGAAGGTGCCGGTGATATAAGGCCAAAAGCCGAATAGCCCACTATCCGGCTTCCAGGTTGAACCTAAGAATAAATCTTTAGGGGAATAGGTGCTCAGGATGGGCCAGGAACGCACAACCAGGATAATAGTAATTGCCGCAATAAGAATCATCGGCAATAACGTTATGACAAAGAATGTGCGTTTCGCTAATTGATTTTGTCTATTGCGAGCAACCACAGAAGGCCGGCTTTGCCGACCTTCTGCTTCTAGATTGGTTTTGTTTATATCAAGTTGAATTTGTCGATTCATTTAACTTTTGCCAGAGCGGCCGTTTGTTGATCCGGCGTCAGAGGCACATAGCCTGCCTGGCCAAGGTCTTTTTGACCATCCGTCAAAATCCATACAAGGAAGGCTTGAACAAGGCCAGTGGGTTTGCCCTTTGTCACCAGGTTTTCAAAGCGTGCCGGAGGGGAGGGATATTTACCCGAGGAGACCGCGTTGACCGCATCTGCCGTGGTCTTATATACCTCATCTGGCGTGATTTGACCAGTGCCGTTGACGTCAATGGGAGGCACGGCGGCTCCCGTCACGATATTGCCACTGGTCACATCAAATACACTGTTCAGGTTGCTATAAGATATTCCAAGAGGATCCTTGATCACCGTGGCTACCAGCGCCGGTTCCCCATTAACCCCAATGGCAGTTTTCAGGAGATCTGCTTGAACCTTTCCGCCACAGAACAATGCCCACTCATCCGCGGCGCCTGCTGAGTCGGCACGAGTGTAAACATGGATTGCGTCCGTGTCACTTGGCTTGCCAACCACCTGGCCCCAGGTTGTGATCTCACCGGTTATGAAAATTTTCTTGAAGGTGGCGGCGCTGATTCCCTTCGCCATCAAATCAGCCAACACCGGATTCTGTGCGCTGATGACCGGGAAGACCGCGTCTTTCGCGACCGGCACCCAATACGCGCCCTTGGCCTCTTCCGCAGGCTGAATCGCGCGTGAGACCATGCCGATATCAACCGCACCTGCCAATGCATCTGTCATGCCTTTGCCGGCGCCACCCGCTTGAACATTGAACTGAACGCCGGGGTTAAGCTTGGTGAACTCAGCTGCCCAGACGGTCATCATGGGATATAGCGCAAACGCCCCGGAAACGTTGATCGTTCCGCTCAATGGTTGGATAGTTGGAACTGCTGCAGTGGAAGTTGCCACCGGAGCCGCGGGGGGTTGAGTGGCGGCAGGAACGGCTGTTGTTGCCGGACTTCCACAAGCACTCAATGCTAACATTCCCACCACAACCAGACTCAATAGTTTGAAGAATACGTTTTTCATTTTGCCTCCAGAACATCGCTTAGTATTATAAAGTCTATAGTACTAATAGACTTTTAGGCCGCAAAAAAACGTTGACGGCTGGCCAAATTAGGTCAACGAGATTTCAGCGATTTACGGACTTTGCTCACACGGCGCGTAACATCTTCCAATGAAGTGCCATCGAGAATTTCTGCCAGCGAGTTGCGCACATCGCTCATCGCCAACCGCAAGCCGCAGGTTTTCTCATCAGGACAACCGCAGGGTTCATAAGCCATCTGGCTGACGCATTTGACGGGAGCTAGTGGACCATCCAGGATTCGTATGATATGGCCAAGGCTGATCTCACTCGCAAGCTGTGCCAAATGATACCCTCCGCCCACGCCCATTTTGCTGTGCAACAAACCGGCGTTCTTTAGCGTGAGAAGAATCTGCTCGAGGAACTTGGCGGGGATCTTCTCTCGCTCCGAGATTTCCCGAATCTGGATGACCGCTGGTCGTCCACCGGGACCCGGCGTTGCCAACATGATCATAGCCCGTAAACCGTATTCGCCGCGTTTTGAAAGTCTCATAGATTGTCTATTGATATTATAGACTTTATAGGAGTAACTATAATTCAGGTACTGAATATTGTCAAGCGCTATCCTATTGTGTTTCAATATTTTAGCCTTGACATTTTAGAATATTTGTTCTATATTTACAGTGGCTTTGCTCCACAAACCGGCAAGGCAAAAGGAGATTTCCATGAACCGATCCTTCCCTATTCAGCTTATGCCTTTCTTGCGCGGCACAGTGCTGAGACGCGGCGCAATATTTGGTGCCATCCTCCTCAGTGCATTGCTTGCGTTTGAAGTCTTCAACTTTTCGACCACCGTCTTTGCGCTCACAGATTTGCTTGGAAATTTAAAGTTTGCGGGCCTCCCCTGGGCTACGGTACTCGCCTTTGCCTTCTGCGGCATCGATTTCGCCGGCATTGCGCGCATCTTCACACCTCAGCGGGGCCGCGACGAACCCACCGAAGTCTGGTATCTCTTCGGCGCGTGGTTGATCGCAGCGCTGTTCAATGCGGCACTTACATGGTGGGGCGTTTCAGTGGCAATCATCAATCATACGTCTCAAGGTAGTATATTGATTGGCGAAACCATACTTACAAAAGCCGTGCCCGTCTTTGTGGCTGTGATGGTCTGGCTGATTCGTATCCTGATCATCGGAACATTCTCGATTGCAGGCGAGAATATTTTTACAATGGCCGAGTCTCGGCCATCAAATTACAAGCCTATCTCTCCCGTATTTCAATCGCAGCCTCAATCTATCGCTCAGACTCCGGCTTATATTCGTCCCGCGCCCAAGCCTGCTCCCGCCTTTGATTCAACCCGGCCCATCGTATCTCCTGAACCGACTTACCATCCGGTTGGTATGAGTGTCGGATCGTACGATGGAAATCGCTCAGAGCGAAGATAATTTTTATTCATAATCCCAAATTAAGAGGTGACCCATTTGGCCACCTCTTAATTTATCCCTGCATCGGATCTAAGTGACCGGCTTCTGTGCTGAATAACCGCGCATAACTCCAAAGAACGCGGCGGCAGTTGAAAGCATCATCATGATAAAGATAACGATAAACGAACCGGTTGTATTCGTAAGAAGTAAGCCCCAATTTTCTGTGAACACTTGCGGCATCGCCGCATAAGATAACCATCCCCATGTAATCGTCGCGACTAGCATCAAAAGCATTGCCGCAGAAGTGACGATAGAAAATTTAAATGCGTAATCGTATATTTTGATTGGCTTCTCGCGACCGGGAATGTTCAGTGTGTTTTCTTCTATGTTTGTGTTCGTGATCATTTTCCAAACTGCGATGACACTTGCTATTGCGCCAAGCACGAATAAAAACATGTGCCCCCCGATCACTACGCGATTGCCAAGAGGAAAGTTATCGTGCGATACTTTCGGCAAAACCCCGGGAATTTGGATTCGACCAAAACCAATGGAAAGTATGAATCCACCATACACAACTAAGGCTAGAAAGGCAAGGACTGGTACGAGTAAGTAACGAAGATCGCCGTGCGAGGAAGTTAGCGCGCGGTGAATCACAATCCATGCAATAGGCAATCCGCCGATGACTATAGCCAGCAACGCGATGATTGCTCCTGCTTCAATCGTTATCCATGAAGCGAGAAGCGGAATGTTAGTCCGGGTTTTCATTAAGTCTGCCATTGGGCTGTCATCTGCCAAACCATAAAGACTCATGCCGCCGATGACGAAGCCGATATACGCGGCAAAGACAATCAAAATCGAAGTACGAAGTTTGTTGATCATATTCATCAACCTCCAATTCATTTCATAGGGAAATTCCAGATGGGCATCCAAAGCTCCGAGCATGATATCGAAGATGTCGAGCGGAGAATGCAAGCATTCCTCAAGCAGCACCTCAAATTCATTTGCATAACGTTCGCGCCACGGACGAGGATAAAGTTGAATTAACCAACGGCGAAGGTTCACGACATAGCCAGCCTTTTGAGGCCCGCCGAAGCAAGCTTTTGCAAGAGCGATAATTGCTCGCGTAGCGCCGCCGCGCCTTTGGATGTCAATTGATACGGATGGCGGCGATCTTTGGCAGGCATGGATTTGATCAAGCCGGAGCTTTCCAGTCGGGTAAGCGCCCCATATAACGTTCCGGCTCCGAGGCGCATACCGGTCATCGTTTCGATATCCATCATCATGCCATAGCCATGCTTTGGACCATTTGCCAGGCTGGCAAGGATGAGAAGTGCGGGATCGGAAAACCGTCCAAAGTCAGTTAGATTCATAATACACTCCACGTTGCAACGTTATACGATATATCGCATAACGTAATAATACTCCAAAAAGTGGATTTGTCAAGTCCTTTATACGGCAAAAAGGTCATTGATCTCCGCCGCCGTTTACTCTTCCAAATCAGCTAGAATAACAGGGAACTTTTCAGCCTGATCAGCGTCTTGAAGATAACCAAACAAAGGAGACTTTAATGCGAATCAAATTTCTTCTCGTTTCAGCCATATTAATTGCCGCGGTAGCTTTGAGTGCCTGCGGCGCGACAACTGTGACGTCTAACCTCGCGCCGGCCCAACGAACCTTGAGCGTGACCGGAACAGGACTGGTCTATCTTGCGCCAGATGTTGCATATATCAATGTTGGCGTTCATACTGAAGAACCCACTGCTTCCGAGGCGGTTTCAATGAACAATGATCAGACTCAACAAGTGGTCAAAGCATTGGAAAATTCCGGCGTGGATGCGCAGGATATTCGCACCACCAACTTCAGCATCTATCCCAATACGCAATATGATCAACAGACCGGAAAGGCTGGAACCACAACCTATGTTGTAGATAACACAGTTTACGTGACCATTCATCAATTGGATAAGCTGGGCGATCTGTTGGATGCCACAGTGCAAGCCGGTGCGAACAGCATCAACAACATTCAATTTGATGTGTTCGACAAAAGTTCGGCAATCAAACAGGCGCGCGATCAGGCTGTCAAAGACGCGCAAACGCAGGCGCAGGAGCTTGCCTCCAGCGCGGGCGTTACGCTCGGCAATGTGCAAACCATTAGCTTCACGAATAATATTCCGCAGCCGGTGACGGATGTTTTCGGGAAAGGCGGCGGTCTTGCAGCCGCGCCAGCGTCCGTGCCGATTAACACTGGTCAATTAACATTAACGGTCACTGTAGATATGACCTACGAGATTAAGTAGCGCTTCGATCTTCGGCCTGTGACCCGCTTCCGTTATCGGTGGCGGGTTTTTGTATGAAACGATTCACTCATTGGTATAATCTCATCAGCACTTTTATTTGGCAACGAAAAGGAGTCATGATGCTTAAGGTTGGATATATCGGCTTGGGATTGATGGGCAAATCCATTGCGCGCAATATTTTAAAAGCGGGCTTTCCGCTGGTTGTTCATAATCGTTCACTGGCATCGGTGAACGAACTTGTCCATGAGGGTGCAACTGCCGCAAACTCACCTGCTGAAGTAGCATCACAAGTGGATGTTGTTTTCACAAACTTACCTGATTCACCCGATGTCGAGAAAGTTGCACTCGGTAATAAAGGAATCATCGAAGGCGCGCATCCTGGATTGATTTTCGTGGATAATTCCAGTATCAAACCGGCGTCGGCGCGCATGATCGCGGAAAAGCTTTCGGCTAAAGGTGTGTTGTCTTTGGATGCGCCCGTTTCCGGCGGCGACATCGGTGCGAAGAACGGCACGTTGACCATCATGGTCGGCGGTCCTTCGCAAGCCGTTGAAAAAGTTATGCCAATTTTCAACGCCATGGGAAAGACGGTTACACATGTCGGTGATTCGGGCGCGGGGCAAGTTGCGAAAGCCGCAAATCAAATCATGGTTGCGGCACAAATGGCCGCGATGGGTGAACTGCTGATCTTTGCACGCAAAGCCGGGGTGGATCCACAAAAGGTTGTGGATGCAATCAAAGCAGGTGCGGCTCAATGTTGGACATTGGATGTCAAGCCGCCGCGTTTGTTCGCGGGCAATCGCGCGCCAGGCTTCAAGGCTTATATGCAACTGAAAGATATGAGGATTGTGATGGAGACCGCCCGTCAATATGGATTGCCATTGCCATCTGCCGCTGAGAACACAAAGCTTTTTGAAAAGATGATCGAACTCGGAATGGGCGAGTTGGACAACTCAGCGGTGATCGGTGTTATTGAAAAGCTTTCAGGTGTGAATTTGCTGGATTGAGTTATCAATACAATGAATTCGTCCAGAAAATTTTTGTCACTCTTTCTTGACTACGCTTTGATTTCCATCGGCGCAATCGTACAGGCGATTGGATTACGCTTGTTCCTCGTTCCGGCAAATCTCGCAAGCGGCGGTGTGAGCGGAATTTCTCAATTGATCAATCATTACACTCATTGGCCGATTGGATTGATGGTTTTGGTTGGGAATATTCCATTGTTTATTCTCGGCTGGCGTTTTCTTGGCGGACGGCGTTTTGCGCTTCGCACCGCGTTTGCCGTGATAGTGTATTCCGTTTTCGTGGACTTGATTCCGCGCCTGAATGTTTTTCCCGCGCAAGGTCTCACCGATGACATCTTTTTGAATTCCCTTTATGGAGCCGTGGTCAGCGGTGTGGGATACGGGTTGGTTTATCGCGCGCGGGGCACCAGCGGCGGCTCGGATATTCTTGCTCTCATCCTCAATCATTATCGCGGCATGCCGATGACGCAAAGTTATCTGATGGTCGATTCCTCTGTGATCCTCGCGGCGGGATTTGTCTTTGGCTGGAAGCAGGCGCTGTATGCGATCATCACGTTATATGTCAGCGGCCTCGTTTCGGAAACTGTCCTGGAAGGCCCCGGCACGATCCGTACTGCGCTGATTGTTACCAACAAACCCGAGGCGGTTGCCCAGCGCGTACTGACCGATATGGTACGCGGCATGACCATCCTGCAGGGCAAAGGCGCGTACACCGGCGCAGACCGTCCCATTCTTTATTGTGTGATCAGCCGTGCGGAAGTTTCTCAATTGAAGGCCATTCTTCAGGAAGTGGATCCGCAGGCTTTCATGGTGATTGGTCAAGCGCATGAAGCGTTGGGCGAGGGATTCAAGCCGTTAATCAAGTGAGCAATAGCAAAAAGTGAGTGGTGCAACTCAAAACCTTTTAACTCTTTTCCAAATTTGATAAAGGCTCAATCTTTTATTTTCACCGTCAGAATAAAACGTTTCGATAATTTCAAAGCCGCTAGCTTTTGCCAAATCTGCCAGCTCCGACTCGTCGAAATGATGCACGTAGCGCAGACCAGTTCCGCCGCGCCTCCAATCGAGCAGATAATCATTCGCATCTACATCGCTTTCTTTCAAACCGATGCTTTCCCAAGGTTGAATTCTTGCTTTCAATCTCGGGCTGTTCAAGAATTGCCAATTGGAATGGATGAACTGTCCGTCTGGTTTCAATAATTTGTGAGTCTTTTCGATGATTTGCAAACGCAGTTCGAGACTCGGAATATGATGAAGAACAGAAAAGGCAGTGATCAATGAACAGTGTTCAATAACTGGCAGCCGATCACTGGCCACTGAAAACTGGGCGAGATCAACTTGCTTGAATTGAACGGGAAATGCAAAAGCTTCGCGTTCTGCTTCATCGAGCAGCGGCAGGCTGAAGTCGAGACCGAGATACGGAGCGTGATGGCCGCGCTTCGATAAAGTCCGCGCCAGCTCACCGTTGCCGCAACCCAAATCTAGAATCGCTTCATCGCCGCCTAACGATTCGATCACACGCAATACGCCGGTTTGCAATCGTCCGCGCGTGGCGGAAAAGTCCCGCCCGTGTTCAGTATAAAAACGGCGATTCAGATCGAGCAGTTGTTGAACAATATTTGACTTCACGCCTCGATTATAACGGTTATAATTTTGCACACGATGAGATCGACAAAGCAGGAAGAATGGGTTTCGACACATACGATCCAACCTGAATGGATGATTTTGGCGCGCCATGCCCTTGATGAAATCCGCGGCGGCCGCGCGGTGATGGATGCCCTTCGACATTATCCACTCAAAGGCGGCGGTTATCTTGGAAAATATGTTTTAGTGGCCGCGTACCATGAGATGGTTCGGAACAACGAAATGAATCCCGACGCGCATCTGCTCGAACGTTTGCGGATGAAACCCATGCGCACCCTTTCGGGCGTGACAACGGTTACGGTTCTGACCAAGCCTTATCCGTGTCCCGGCAAATGTATCTTTTGCCCAACCGATGTGCGGATGCCGAAATCATATCTGGCCGATGAGCCAGGTGCAATGCGTGGACTTGAGCATGATTTCGACCCATACATGCAAGTGAAGTCGCGCATTCAAGCTTTGGATTCATTGGGGCATCCTACCGACAAAATCGAGTTGTTGATTCTCGGCGGCACATGGAGCTCATATAGACGCGATTATCAAGAATGGTTTGTGAAACGCTGTTTCGATGCGATGAACGGATTTAACCACGAGGAAAAGGGCAAAGAAGACTCTGCAGCAAATTTAGATGAAGTGCAGACCCTCAATGAATCCGCACTGCATCGCAACGTGGGACTGGTGATCGAGACGCGGCCCGATGAAATTACGCCGGATGAAATTCGCTGGCTGCGTCACTTAGGCGTGACCAAAGTCCAGATGGGCGCACAAAGTTTGGATGACCGCATCCTTGAGATGAATAAACGTGGTCATGATGTGGAATGCACGCGGCGTGCAACTGCCATGTTGCGCGCGGCGGGATTCAAAATTGTTTTGCATTGGATGCCAAACCTGCATGGCGCAACTCCCGAATCAGATCGAGAAGATTTCGCCCGGCTGTGGCAGGGATTCTGTCCCGATGAAATCAAAATCTATCCCAATCAATTGCTGGCGAATGCCGAGCTTTATGAATACTGGAAGCAGGGCGAGTTTCATCCATACACTACTGAAGAGTTGATTGATCTGATCGCGGATATCAAGACAACCATCCCGCGTTATTGTCGCGTGAACCGCGTCATCCGTGATATCCCATCAACCAATGTGGTGGAAGGGAATCGCCGCACGAGTCTGCGGCAGGATGTCCACGATGAGATGAAACGACGCGGCACGCATTGCGAATGCATCCGCTGTCGCGAGGTCAGAGGCAAGCCTATTGATCCAGCATTGCTCGAGTTGGATGATCTTGTCTATCACGCCGACCACGGCGAAGAGCATTTCATTTCTTATATCACACCCGATGACAAGCTGGCGGGTTTCATTCGTTTATCTTTGCCGTCCAAAGATGCACCGCAGACTCAGTTGACTGATTTGGAAAGGGCGGCCTTGATCCGCGAAGTTCATGTTTATGGACAATCGCTTCCAGTGGGTGAGGAAAAAATCGGCGCGGCGCAGCATGCGGGACTGGGAACGAATCTGCTTCAGCAAGCTGAACGGATCGCGAAAGAAAATGGATTCAGGCGGCTGGCGGTCATTTCCGCGGTGGGGACGCGCGAATATTATCTCGGGCGCAGCTTCGAACGCGGTGAGTTGTATT
>Ga0335081_10015329_pt1 | contig 12396 bp, 9 predicted proteins | sample Lox_Sample_35_FD_206713 | JGI IMG/M metagenome (GOLD analysis project Ga0335081, IMG submission 206713) | Soil microbial communities from Loxahatchee National Wildlife Refuge, Florida, United States - Lox_Sample_3.5 | ecosystem: Environmental > Terrestrial > Soil > Wetlands | place: USA: Florida...
TACCAAAGACGATAAAGTGCGCATCGCCGAAAAGTTGGCCGAAATAGGCGTTCACAGAATCGAGGCAGGCATGCCGGCGGTCTCCCCTCCAGATGAGGCTGCCATCAAGGAGATCGTCAAGCGAAACCTCGGTCCGGAGATTTTCTGCTTTACTCGCTGCATGGTGGACGATGTGAAGAAAGCGGTGGACTGCGGTGTCAAAGGCATCGTGATCGAAATCCCTGCGAGTGCCCATCTGGTGGAACATGCCTACAAATGGCCGCTGGAAAAGGCCATCGACCTCTCCATCAAGGCCACCTCTTTCGCCAAGACACAGGGGCTATATACTGTCTTTTTTACCATCGACGGCACCCGAACGGATATGGACTGGTTGCTCAAATTGGTCAATCGGGTTGCCACGGAAGGACACATGGACGCCTTTACCCTGGTCGACACGTTCGGCGTGCTTTCACCTCAAGGAGCAACTTATTTTACCCGAAAGATAAAGGAGAATGTGAAAAAGCCTCTCGAAATCCACTTTCATTCCGATTTTGGCCTCGGCGTCGCCAATACCATCATGGCCGTCCTTTCCGGAGCGGAGGTGCTCCATACGACGGTGGGAGGGATTGGTGAACGATGCGGGAATGCGCCGATGGAAGAAACGGTCCTGTCTCTGTTGACTTTCTACGGAATCGATGTGGGCATCAACTACAGTAAACTGAACGAACTCTCAAAACTCGTTGCGGATCTGTCAGGGCTCGAAACTCCTGAAAACCGGCCTTTTATCGGCGATAAAGCCTATGCGGTTGAATCGGGGATCGTGACAAGCTGGTATAAGAATGCTTTTGAAAAAGATCCCACCATCGTCTTTCCGGTACACCCGAAATTCATCGGCCATCCCATGCCCGAGATCCTGATGGGGAAGAAGAGCGGGGTCGACAACATTACCATCTGGTCAACGAAGTTGGGGATCAACCTTTCCGATGAAGACGGCATGGAGGTCCTGAGGCGTGTCAAGCTGAAGGCCCATGATTTGAAGCGCACGCTGAAAGAGAGTGAGTTTAAGAAAATCGTCAAGGAAGTTAAGTCGGCGAAGAAGTAAAACGACAGGTTGTTTCCAAAAAATAATTTCCCAGATTGATCGAGAATGCAAGGACAAGGTTCCTCGTACGGAACGGTTTCAAACCGTTCCCTGCGGGGGTATGCCGCAATGCCCCAAATTCCTGTCTCGCCGGAGGAGCGGCGTTTTTCATCAGCCTGATATGGCTGGGGGAGGGTCCAGGCCATGCTGAGCAAAGAAGTCAAGGACGAACTGAAAAGCATTGTAGGACCGGATAGGTACCTGGACGAGAAGGAAGACCTTCTCATCTATTCCTACGACGCTTTCATGGTGAAGAATCAGCCGGAGGTCGTCCTTTTCCCGATCACCACCGAAGAGGTCTCAAAGATCATGATCGTGGCCACCCGGGAAAAGATCCCCGTCACGCCCCGAGGAGCTGCGACTAACCTGACCGGCGGATCGGTTCCGACCCGAGGGGGGATCGCTCTTACCTTCACTAAAATGAACAAGATCCTGAACATCGATAAGGAGAATCGCGTCGCCGTTGTTCAACCGGGTGTGGTCAATATGGATTTTCAGAAGGAACTGGCAAAATACGGCCTCTACTACCCCCCCGACCCCGGAAGCATGGCCGTCACAACCATGGGAGGAAACGTAGCGGAAAACGCAGGCGGGCCCAGGGCTGTCAAGTACGGCGTCACCAAGGATTATCTCCTCGGAATGGAGGTCGTCTTGGCTTCGGGCCAGGTCCTACGGACGGGTGGGAAAACGATCAAGAACGTAACCGGTTACAATCTGACCCAACTCTTCTGCGGCTCCGAGGGAACCCTGGGTCTCATCACCGAGATTATCTTAAAATTGATTCCTTTGCCGGAAGCGAAGAGGACGCTCCAGGCTGCTTATAAGAACTTGGCCGATGCCGCGAAGACGGTGGTCAAAGTCCTTGAGATGGGAATCCTCCCTGTAGCGCTGGAACTTTTGGACAAGACTTTTATTAACATTATTGAAGATTACACCCACATCGGTCTTCCCCGGGAAGCCGAAGCCTTGCTCTTGATCGAGGTCGACGGGCCGGAGGCTGGCGTCATCGACCAGGCAGAACGAGTAACCAAGCTCTGCCAGGAAATGGGGGCCCATGAGGTCAAGCTTGCCAAGACCGCCGCCGAGAATGAGGAGATCTGGAGGGCCAGGCGCTCTGCCTACGGCGCCGAAGCCCGGCTGAGACCAACGGCTATCGCAGAAGACTGTACCGTCCCCGTGACGAAGTTGGTGACTATGTTTCAGGAGGTTGGTAAGATCGCTCAAAAGTACAATTTGTTAATTCCAATCGTGGCCCATGCGGGCGATGGAAACCTGCATCCCCAAATCCTGACGGACATCCGGAACAAGGACGAGATGGAGAGGGTCGTTAAGGCGATCGATGAGATTTCGATGAAAGCGGTCGAATTAGGCGGCACCCTGACCGGAGAGCATGGAATCGGAATCGCGAAACGGGAGATCCTTTCCTTTGAAATCGGCGAGGCCGCCATGGAGATTACACGAAATCTGAAAAAAGTATTTGATCCCCTCAATATCTTAAACCCAGATAAGGTTGTCCGCCTGACTTAGAATAACGTGACCGTGTCACGTGTCCGTAAGGATATAGATTTTTTTGAACGTGGTTGTAAAGGTTTCTTCAAAGTTGGTGCTTGTTCTATCCGTAGAATGAGAAGAATAGCTTTTCCCGGACACGGATCACGGGCACGGACACGTTATTATTGTGGAGCAAATAGATGGATTTACAAGAGACACGAGAGCTGGTCGATCGGTGCAATAAGTGTGGTCTTTGCATCCCTGCGTGTCCTGTTTACCAGCAAGTTCTGATGGAGGCAGCAAGCCCCCGAGGAAAAGTCCAGCTCGTAAAGAACTACCTGGAGGGCGATATCGAGCTTTCAAAGCGCTTCAAGGAAATCATCCTGACCTGCCTCCTCTGTGAAAACTGTGTCGTCAATTGTCCCAGCGGCGTCCGGCACGATCACGTCTTCACGGATTTGCGCACCGCATTGATCAAGAAACACGGACTGAACTGGAAAAAACAGCTCCTTTTCCGTCTGTTGACGAACGAGAAACTTCTTCACTCTTCCCAGATTTTCGCCAAACTCGGGCGGAATTGGCTCCTCCAAACCTTTGCCAAGAGCATGAGGGTTGGAAACATCCCCATCGAAAAATTGCCTAAGGTTAATCCGAAACCCTTCCGGGATCGTTTCGATGGAATGATTCTGCCCGAGGGAGAGCCGACAGGCCGGGTCTACTACTTCACCGGGTGTTATACCAACTATTTTGCAGAGGGGGTCGGCCAGGCGGTGGTGAACATTTTGAAGAAACTGCACTTACAGATAGAAATTCCGTCCCGCCAGGACTGCTGCGGCATCGCACCCATCCTATCGGGAGAGGCGGACATTCCCTTCGGCAATGTGGAGAAAAATATCGCGGCTATGGCGCGCGAGGAGATCCAGACCGTGATCGTGGACTGCGCCACCTGTGGAGCGGCCTTTAAAAAAGAGTATATCGCTTTGCTGAAACGAAAAGGGATGGAGACGACCCAGGCTGAAGCCCTGAGTAAAAAAACCGTTGATGTAATGGAATATCTCGCAGAAAGAATTCATCTCCTGCCATTTCGAAAAAACGGAAACGGGCAGAAGATTCGAGTGACCTACCACGATCCCTGCCACCTGGTGCGGGCTCAAGGCATAAGTCAGCCGCCTCGAAAGATATTAAAGGCTCTGCCCGGGGTGGAGTTTGTTGAAATGAAGGACGCCAATATCTGCTGCGGAGGCGGCGGGTCTTTCCAGTTCGACTTTCCCCAGATTTCCAAGGGAATCACTGAAAATAAATTAAAGAACATCCGGGAGACGGGGGCTTCCATCGTTGTTACGGGGTGCCCAGGTTGCCGTGTCACGATCGCCGGGAATCTAGACGAAAAAGACCCGATTCAAGTCCTTCATCCTCTTCAACTGGTAGATAGACTTCTTTCGGATAGTTTCCCTGAAAACCCTTCTCGATAATCCCCACGATCACGCACCGGCCTCGTATCGGCAAATCGCGTGGTCACTTTCCGACCTCCCTAAAAGTATTTCCGGTGTTGTCAAAAGATCCGCTACTTCCCGCCCGGAACCGGTACTTCAGGAGGTTGGTAGCCTGCGTCAAACCATCCCTGGTAGATGGGGCCAAAGGCCTTCAATACCGTATTCTGATACTTGTCTCCAACTCTCTCTACGCGGAAGAGGTAGTTGAGATAGACGACATTGTGGTGCTCATCAAGCTTATGGGGACCTCTTGGCGACTCGAATTGCACTTTCTCTAGAGCTTTAATTAGTGCGCCCGAGTCCTCAGCCTTGCCCTTAACCGCCTGGAGTCCCGAGACGATCAGCTTGGCCGCCTCATAGCCATGGACATCAAAGCTGCAAACCTGTTTGGTTAAGTCGCCACCATACTCATTCGCATAATCCTTTAAAAATTTCTGATTCCCGGGCGTTTTCAGGGCCTGGCTGTAGTGAAGAATGCCGTAGATGCCCACCGCCGCATCCCCCTCCTCCGGCAGGTAAGTTTCCCCGATCATGTTAGAGCCATTGAGGGGAATCTTCTTATATCCGTACTCCGAGTACTGTTTTACGAAACGGAGGGCGTCACTTCCGGTCAGCCAAGAAAAGAGGAGATCTGTTTTACTCATATCCACCTTGGCAAGGTAAGGAGCATAGTCCATCGTCGATCCCTGGGGAGGATATATTTCCTGGATGACTTTGCCGCCCAGTTTCTCGAATGCATTCTTGAACCCGAGAACGCAGCTGCGGCCGTACGCCGTATCGGGGGAAATACACGTAATGTTCCGATACCCCAAATGGTGTGTCAACCAACCGTCAAAAGGGGCCGCCTGCCCTGAATCATTAAAGGAAGGGCGAAAGAAATAGGGGGTGAACTTGTCTTGGGTCAGCGTAGCCAGGGAGCACATGTTCGTTACCGTGATCAGCTTATTTGCGTCAATCAAGTCCCGGATCGCCAAACCGGAAGCCCCCATCCAAGGCCCTATCAAGAGATTGATCTTGTCGTCAAATAAGAGCTTCTTGACTTTGGTTACCGTTATTCCGGGACTGAGCGCATCATCTTCTATTATCAGCTCTACTTTACGGCCGGCCACCTCCCAGTTCGCTTCCTTAAAAGCCAATTTTGAGCCACGGATCGACGCCGCTCCTCCCTGAGCCATCACACCGGTGAGGGGGCCTACCCAACCTATCTTTATCGGAGATTTCGTTTGGGATACGGGAATGGACTGAGGACATGCGGTTTTCAAGGAAAATATGAACAATGCAAGAACGAATGAAATAGCAAAAGCCACGAAAATCGATCTGTCCTTCTTCATCGAATCCTCCTTTTGATTGATGTGTAAAACATGCGTAATCCCGGTCGGCCTTTCTTCGGAATCATTTTCACAGCAAAGTCCATTAGCACAAATGGAAAGGAGATGTCAACCCAAATGTTGCAACTGAGAATTTCTCATTGACATGTTCTATCGAACATGCTAATCAATTTCCGGAGAAAGATTGAAGTTATTGCAAAAGCCCGGAAAGATCGAGCGATCTATGGGTTTTTGCGAAACTTAAACTGTAAGGAGGAGCAAATGAAACCGACCCGATTGTTCTCACTGTTGATTGGTGCCTTATTCGTTTTCTCATCGGCAAAAACAGTATGTTCTCAACCAGCGTCTGCATCGCAAACAAAATCGCCGATAAAAATAGGATGGATAGGCGCCTTAACGGGTCCGTTGGCTCAAGGATCTGCTGCAGCGCTTCGCGGTTCAAAACTGGCTTTTAAGGAAGCGAACTGGGAGGTGGCCGGCCGCAAAATAGAGATGGTGGTGGAAGATGACGCCTATAATCCTGGTGTGACTGTTACCAAGGTCAAAAAACTTCTCTTTAGTGATAAGATAAACTTGCTTATGGGCCCTTGGGCAAACGCTTCCGGTCTGGCCATTATCGATTTTATTAAGGCAAATAAACTCATCACGGTCACTTATCAGTGCGCACAGTCTTCTCTGACAGAGGACAAGTACACGCCTTATTTCTTCCGTTCTTCGTTTAATGACGCCGGACAGGCAACGCCCTTCGAGGGCTGGTTGACTTACCATCTGGGTTACCGAAAGGTAGCTTGTATTTCACTCGATACCGCTTACGGTCATAGCTGCCTAGACGGATTCAAGAAGTCTTTTGAGAAGCTGGGAGGCAAAATAACCCAGGAAATATATACGCCTCAGGGAACAACCATGGACTTTGCCCCCTACCTGGCCAAGATCGATACCAGCAAGATTGATCTGATCTATTCCTGGTTGACCGGGAGCGATGCCCTCCGCTTCGTAAAACAATACTCGGAGTACGGGTATAAGAAGACCCCGCTCTTTGGCGCCAACATGATCGGCGAGACCTATCTGCCGGAATTAGGCGATACAGCTTTAGGAATCCATGGCATTCTCTATTATGTCCAGTCTCTGCCAAATCCAGAGAACCAGAGATTCCTAAAGATGTATTCGAATGAGTACGGTCCCGAGCTTACCAAGCAAGTCGCAGCCTTTGATGTCCAGGGCTATGAGGCAAGCAAGCTGATCATCGCGGGCCTCCGGGCGGTTAAGGGCAAGGTTGAGGACTCGGGCGCATTAATGAAGGCCCTCGAGAAGGTGCAATTTGAATCACCCAGGGGACCTCTGAAGCTGGATGACCACCACAACGCTGTCTTCCTGAATTACCTTTTCCGCGTCGAAAAGGTTGGAGATCGGTATCAAAATACCGTGCTGAAAGCCTACGGCCCGCTCTATCAGGGGTGGTTCGAGGCAGGATTCCAACCTCCTGAGGTGCCGGTTCCGGGGAGTAAGTAGCCGATCTTCTGAAAACATCGGGTGACAAGACATGTTTGATCTTGGCTCGTTGCTCAATCTCGCCATGAGCGGGATCACGTTCGGCATGATCCTGTTTCTGCTGGCCGCGGGATTCGAACTGATGTTCGGGGTCATGAGAATCATCAATATGGCTCACGGTTCTTTTTTTATGCTAGGGGCCTATTTAGGCATATCGATCGCGAGACAGACCCACAATTTCCTTTTCGGTATCCTGATGGGAGCCGTCAGCGTCGGCATCGTCGGTCTGGTGACAGAGCGCTTCTTGTTTCGTCGCCTTCCGCTGCATTTGCAGCAGGTCTACGTCACATTCGGCATCATCTATATCCTCGCGGATATAAGCAAATGGGCCTGGGGTTCAAACCCATATGTGCTCTCCACTCCAGCCCTTCTGGCCGGCTCGGTTACCATCCTGGCAAAACCTTTCCCCATCTACCGTCTCGTCCTTCTCGGGGTGGGGTTGTTGACCGCGCTCGGCTTGTGGCTGTTCCAAGAAAAGACGCGGGTGGGGTCCATTGTGCGAGCTGGCGTGGACGATAGAGAAATGGTCGGCGTGATAGGCATCAATATCAAGCTACTCTCTACCTTAGTTTTCACCGGGGGGGCGCTTCTAGCCGGCTTTGCCGGGATCATGGCGTCCCCGATCATACCGGTTCTTCCCGGTATTGACTGGGACGTGATGACGCTGGCAATGGTCGTTGTCGTCGTCGGGGGCCTGGGAAGTTTGCGTGGCGCCTTGGTCGGCGGTCTCTTAATCGGGTTGGCGGATACCTTCGGGAAATTCCTGTTGCCTCAGGTCGGCATTGTTTTGATTTTTCTTGTTCTGGCCGTCGTCCTCATCATTAGGCCCTCCGGCATTTTTGGAGGAGGTTAGGATGGAGCGGGTATTCTCAACCATGGAGCGAATCGGTTATGGAAAGCACTGGCCAGTGGTGGCGATTCCTATTGTCCTTCTTCTCGTCTTTCCACAGGTGGCGTCTTTCTATAGTGTGATTTTGCTCACCGAGGTCCTGATCTATGCCATTTTTGCCACAAGCCTTAACTTGGAGTTGGGGTATACCGGACTTCCCTCGCTCGGGCATGCTGCTTTTTTTGGAGTTGGAGGTTACACGCTAGGTATTCTTATCGCCAAGGGGGGGATCCACAATTTTTGGCTCTGTGTGATCGCAGCAGTTTTAGCTTCAGCCGTTGTGAGTTCGCTGCTTGGCTTTTTCTCCATTCGAACTTCCGGTGCTTTTTTTCTCATGCTCACTTTTGCCCTTGCACAGTTTGTTTGGGGGATTGCCTGGTCCTGGCGTTCACTGACAGGGGGAGACGATGGTATTTCGGGAGTCTCCCGACCGACGCCCGGCCTGACGATCTCTATCATGAATGAAGTTAATTTTTATTATCTGGTCCTGCTATTCTTTGCTGGGACGCTCTTCCTGTTATACCGTATTTGCCGCTCCCCTTTCGGCCACGTTTTACAGGGAATCCGCGAGAGTGAAACGCGGATGCAAGCCCTGGGGTATGATACCTGGAAATATAAGTACGTTGCCTTCATCGTGGCCGGCACCTTTGCCGGTTTAGCGGGAGCACTAAAAGCTTGTCAGGACGGCTTTGTCAGTCCAGCCTATCCAAGCGTCGTGACATCGGGGATGGTATTGCTGATGTGTTTGGTCGGCGGGACAAGGATTTTTCTGGGACCTACGCTGGGGGCTGCGGTGGTTTGGGTCGTAAGAAGCATCGTGAGTAGTTACACCGAGTATTGGTCTTTCGTGCTGGGTTGCATTCTGATTATCGCAGTGATGTTCGCTCCCCAGGGGATTGCCGGCTATCTCGTCCAAGTCAGAGGGTTGTTAAAACGTGCACGCGCTAAAAGTTGAGGCTCTTTCCAAGAGCTTTGGAGGCTTGCAAGCAGTCAAGAATATCTCGTTCTACTTGGACGTCGGAGAACGCCGAGGAATTATCGGGCCCAATGGGGCAGGAAAAACGACGTTGTTCAACTTGGTTACCGGCCAGCTTCGGCCGGATGCGGGTCATATCTCCATGTTTGACCGGGATGTCACTGCGATGCCAGTCCATCAGCGGATTAAGATGGGCCTGAGTCGCACGTTCCAAGTTACAAACCTGCTACCCAATCTCACAGTGATTAACAATGTGATACTGGCCATCCAAGCGCTCGGCCCGACCGCCTTTGGGATGTTTCGTCCGTTGACAGACTACAAGGAGCTTTATGCCGAAGCTCAGAGGTTGATGACTCCGTGGGGCTTGTGGGAAACCTCCGATATGCTCGTCCGAAATCTGTCTTACGGACAGCAGCGATGTCTGGAGTTGGTTCTCAGTATCGCGTTGAAGCCAAGGCTACTGTTGTTGGATGAACCGACGTGTGGCATGACGCCAACGGAGGTCGCCAGCATTACTAAAATGATTCATGCCTTGGGAAAAGATATCGCCATCATTCTGATTGCACACGACATGGACTTGATCTTTGGTCTGGATCTCGACAGTGTCAACGTGCTCCATTATGGTCAGATGGTGGCCGAAGGAAGCCCACAGGAAATTAAGCTGAATTCGACAGTCAAGGAAATATACCTCGGGACAGAGGACTGAGAAGAAGATGTTGCAACTGGTTGCCATTCACACTTATTATGGCGACAGCTATATCCTCCAAGGCCTTTCGCTTCAAGTTAAAAAAGCTTCTGTCGTAGCGGTACTCGGGCGAAACGGCATGGGTAAAACCACCACGATTCGTTCGATCGTCGGCCTGAATCCCCCGAGACAGGGGAAGATCCTCTTCAAAGGAACTGACATTGCCGGGATAGAACCATTCCGTGTGGCCCGAATGGGGATCGCCGTTGTCCCACAAGGGCGTCGCATTTTCCCGTCATTGACCGTGGGGAAAAACCTGACCATCGTGCCTGAGAGCAACCGCACCCAGGTCTGGAACATGGATAAGGTCATGACGCTATTTCCGAGGCTAAAGGAACGGCTAAATACCAAGGCCAGGTTTCTCAGCGGAGGAGAACTTCAAATGCTGGCCATCGCCCGGGCCCTCGTGAGCAACCCAGAACTCTTGTTGATGGACGAGCCCTCAGAAGGGCTTGCGCCCATCGTCGTCAAGGAAGTTGGACAGGTGATTCAACAACTTAAAAGGGAATCCGGCCTTTCTATTCTCCTGGTGGAACAGAATATTAAATTGGCCATTGACGTTGCAGACGCTATTTACATCCTGAGCAATGGCAAAGTGGTCTATGAGTCCACGCCCCAGGAACTGGATCGTAATCATCAGATTAAGGCCCAGCATCTGGGCGTTTGAGGATAGGCCTTGGAATCCGTTTTTTGAAACTGTTGCCGTCTTAGAAAAAAAGGAGGTGTCCTGTGGATCGTGTTTCTCAATCAGTGGCTGACCTGGTTCGGGCAGAATTTGAAAAGGTTTTTAGTGCACACGAAGAACCCATGGACAAGGGATTGTATCGAGACCTCATCATCAATGTAGCCATCCCGGGGGGCTTTGTGAACAAAACGCATAATCCACACCTGCCCTTGACAACAGCGGAGGTCACCCGGCAGGTGACTGGAGCCTATCATGCCGGTGCGACGATGTGGCATGTGGACCCAAGAGATCCTGAAGTTCCTGTCGGCAGGGTCCCTATAGATAAACGCATTCGGTTTCATAAGGAATGGTGCGACTCCGTCTTTGAGAAAGCTCCCGATATGATAACAAATGTAGGGGGAATATCGTTCGGGCCCCCCGCCCTGGTTGGGAACGTGATCGAAGAGAGATCCATCCTGGCGGAGATCCGGATGGCTCCGTTTGTAGACCAATTTATAAAGCTGGGCCCCCGGAACAGATACATCGAGGTCGCAAGCCTGTCCTCTCGGACGAACACCGTGGCCGGAACGAACCTGTTGTTGATCAACAATAAGCCTTCTTTCGTTTCCGATGTGAACTTACTACAATCCAGGGGGATCCGGCTCGAACTCTTTGCCTATGAATATTCAGACATCCAGGATATGAAAGAATGGGTCCTTGATTCGGGAATCGCGAAGCAGCCGATCATCCTGGACACCGTCCTGGGGATTCACAACACCCCCATGCCAACATCGCTTCCCCAGGGGCTAGAGTTGCTATTCACGCTCTTTCGCGTGCTGCCTAAAGGAGTCTTGTGGCATATGGTGGCTGGAGGCCGCTACTGGCTGCCGCTCACTGCAGCCGCGATCATGATGGGCGCGGATATGGTCAGGGTCGGCTTTGAAGATGCGGTCCATATGTATCCCCATCGAGAGGATTACATCAAGGAGGGGAGCCAAGTCGTCGAAGCAGTGGCCGGCATCGCGCGTTGTCTAGGTAGAGAAATCGCCACGGCAAAGAAAGCCAGGGAGATGCTCCGCTTGCCTGATTAGCGAGGCGGAATAAACCCTATTGTTATTCAGCCTCAAAGAACCTAACTCTGAAGGAGGTCCATATGAAACTGCCAACATTATCTTTTCAAGAACGTGACCGTCGATGGAATCTGTCCAGGGAATTGATGAAAGAAAAAGGGCTTGATTGCCTCATCGTCCCCTCCGGCAATACCTATTATTCGCCCGACTACTACGACGCTTGGTTGACCAACGACAATGCCACTGGAATTGTCGTCTTTCCACTGAAAGGGGAGCCGTGTTACATTGTGTGGTCCCCGATGCATGGAACCTTGCGCATGGTGGAAAATCGCAAGAGAGGAATCGCTCCGTGGTTGGAAGACTACAGGGTGTACCGGCGGCCGATCAGAGAGGGACTTGTGCCAATTTTGCGAGAAAAATCGCTTGAATCAGCCAACATGGGCGTCGTCAATCTGATTCAAAGGGGACCCGGCGCCCTCGGAGGGATTGCCTATGGAGATTGGGCAGGGGTTTTGGAACAATTGCCCAGGGCTTCTTTTGTCGATATAGAAGAGCAATTCGCTGAGCTGAAACTCGTCAAGAGTGAAGAAGAAATTGCCTTGGCACGCTATTCGGCTAAAGTCGGCGAAAAAGCCTGCGAAGCCATGCTCAACATGATAAAACCCGGGGTGAGCGAGAGCGAAATTTATGCGACCATCATGTATACCATCCTGGCAAAAGCGGCGAACTCGCTTCATGTCATCATGCAAACCGGCGTCGAAAATCTTTCCTGGGGGATGCCGATGTGGACCTATCAGGCGCAAGTCCCTCGCGTCATCGGCAAAGGGGACCTGGTGGAAGCGGAGATTTTCCCAATGTATGGAGGAATAGAAGCTCAGCAGCAGATGGCCGTGGCCACGAAACCTGTCGCGCCGCTGACCCAGGAACTCGCCAATGTCGCCAGGCGCTCTTATAAAGCTGCAATCAGTGTCATACGCCCTGGCAGAACATTTGGCGAAGTCTATGACGCCATGAAGAAGCCCTTGGACGAGGCGGGATGCTGGCACATCACCCCGCTGCTCCATACCCTCAG
>Ga0335081_10015330_pt1 | contig 12396 bp, 10 predicted proteins | sample Lox_Sample_35_FD_206713 | JGI IMG/M metagenome (GOLD analysis project Ga0335081, IMG submission 206713) | Soil microbial communities from Loxahatchee National Wildlife Refuge, Florida, United States - Lox_Sample_3.5 | ecosystem: Environmental > Terrestrial > Soil > Wetlands | place: USA...
GGGAAGGCGCCCAGCTCCGCTGCCATTTCCGCAGAGGTGGCATACGCTTCCCCAGAGAGAATGGCCGAGATGGCTGCCGCGATCGAGCGTCCCTCCGCGCTGTCATAGGGGATCCCCATGACCATGAGCAGCGTGCCGAGGTTCGCATACCCGAGCCCCAGAGTGCGGAAATCGAAGCTCTTGCGGGCGATCTCCCGGGCGGGGAACTGTGCCATGAGCACGCTGATCTCCAGCGTGATCGTCCACAAGCGGATCGCGTGGCGAAGCTCATCGATGCGGATCTCGCCTTTCTCTCCGTCGTAGAAGGTCATGAGGTTGAGAGATGCGAGATTGCAGGCAGTGTCATCGAGGAACATGTACTCCGAGCACGGATTGGAAGCGCGTATCTCACCGTCTTTCGGGCAGGTGTGCCAGTCGTTGACAGTGGTGTGAAACTGAAGGCCGGGGTCCGCGCAGAGCCAGGCAGCCACGGCGATCCTGTCCCAGATCTCGCGCGCTCGGATCTTCTGTCGAGACTTCCCGTCCGTGCGGTTGACGAGCTCCCACCACCCGTCATCCATGACGGCTTTCATGAATGCGTCACTCAGGCGGAGCGAGTTGTTCGAGGACTGTCCGCTGACCGTGTTGTACGCTTCACTGTCCCAGTCTGTCGTGTATTCCTCTGGCTCGAAGTCCCAGATGCCTTGCTCTGCGAGCTGGATCACCTGGAATACCCAGGAGGGAGGGACCTCGTCCTGGAGCGCCTCCCGCACGGCGCGCTCGAGCTCCTTGTTTTTCCTGGGGTCGAACTGAGCAACGCTCCCTCCGTTCGCCCCGGCATCCGATTGGCCTTTGCACGCTTCCAGGATCCTCTTTGTGTGCTTTTTCAATAGCTTGCTGCCGGTGACCATGGCAGCCACCTTGCGCTCCTCCTGCGCCTTCCAGTCGATGTACTTCAAGACATCGGGATGGTCTGCATCCAAGGTGACCATGCGCGCAGCGCGCCGGGTGGTGCCACCGCTCTTGATGGAGGAGGCGGACCGGTCGCTCACCTTGAGGAAGGAGAGGAGACCCGAAGAGACGCCGCCGCCAGACAGCGGCTCGCTTGAAGCCCGGAGCTTCGAGTAGTTCGTGCCTGTTCCCGATCCGTACTTGAACAGGCGCGCCTCACGCGTGATGAGGTCCATGATGCCGCCCTCGTTCACGAGGTCGTCTTCAATGGAGAGGATGAAGCACGCGTGCGGCTGCGGGCGCTCGTACGCGCTTGTCGACTTCTTCACCTCGGCGGTCTTCGGGTCAACGTAGTAGTGGCCCTGAGCGGGCCCGTTGATCCCGTACACCGCGAACAGGCCGGTGTTGAACCACTGGGGCGAGTTGGGCGAGCCCATCTGCCGGGCGAGCATGAAGCACATCTCGTCGTAGTAGGCCTGGGCATCCTCCGGAGTGGAGAAGTAGCCATACTTCTTGCCCCAATCCATCCACGTGAAGGCAAGCCGGTTGAAGACCTGCCGGGAGTCGTTCTCCCCGCCCATCCCCCCCTCTTTGAGGGGAACGCCCCGCTTTCGGAAATACTTCTGGGCAAGGATGTCCGTAGCGATCTGTGACCAGAACGACGGAACGATGACGTTCTCCTGACGGAAGATCGCCTTGCCGTCAGGGTTTCGGATCTCCGAGGTGCGCGACTCGAAGGATATATCTTTATACGGGGATTCCCCCGCATGCGTGAAGCGCCGTTCAATCTCCATAGTTCCCCTCCACTGGAAATTCGGCGATGCGAAATACTAGTGTAACCGATGGACTTTTCACAGGCAAGCAGAAAATCCCCTAGAGGCCCTTTTCTAGCGCGACAGCCAGCGCATGGCCCCCCGGAGGGCCTCCGGCCGCTCGCAGCTTTGCATCGAGAGCGTCAAAGGAGTCGAGAAACGAATGGGGATGCTCGGCCAGAAGCCGACGGGCAAGAGCCGCAGCCTCTCCTCCTCGCTCCCTCATGCGGGAAAGGGTCAGGGACTGGAAGCCCTCCACGTCTTCCCGTTGCTGCTGGAACAGGTACGCCTGAAACTCGTTCACGACGAGGTAGTGATCCGTGCTGTCATACGCCTTGCTAGATAGATAGTCCAGCCAGACGTCCTTTTCCACGAGAGAGAGCGATTCCCACACTGCCTCGACCCCGTCGCGGAACTGGGGCAGGGAGAAAAACTCTCCGTGAGCGCTTTCGTGCGAGAGAAGCAGGCGGCGCAGGGCAAGCGGAGAGCTTCGAGATATCGAGATGACGGCTCCCTCTCCTGGAGCAAATCCCGCCGAGGTTCTTCGGATCAGATCGTTTGCTTCCAGAATCTGCTCCAGGTCTCTTTCCCCTGGGGTAAGGGCCGCGCCTCGGTTGGTCGCCTCTGAGAAGAACCTCGCCAGATCCTCTGCCCGATAGTCGTGGGCATTGTATCCATGCCTGCCAGCCAGGGCCGTCGGATCTTCAATCTCGCCACGATAGCCTGCCTTTTCAACGAAGAAAGCGAGTCGCTTGAACAGGCCATCCTGGACATCGTAGCTCGCCGTGTCGAAAATCAGCACGTGCGGAAACCTGTCCCATGAGAAGAGCTCGAAATCGGGTCTTCGCCACGTGGACCGGTCCCATGTGACGATCATGCCGGGGTCAGCGGGAATGGGCCTGTCAGCAGGAACAAAGGAAATGTCGAGGCTCTGGACAGCGATGGGAGAAACGAGGTTCTCGGGCAAAAAACCGATGCTTCCTCGAGCAAATGGTATGTCGGAGAGCCCAGCAGATTCGTCCAGCGAGAATAGCGCCTCGGACCCGTTGCCAGCGGTGAATCGGATCGAGCTGTTTCCGTCCTGTGACTCTCGCGTTGTCGGGAGACCAATCCACATCAACCATATTCCTTTGGCCATCTCCTCCCGGGTAGGCTCCACGATGCTGGCATTCAGGCCACCGGGTCCTACGTCATTCACCTGAACGCTGCCGTCAACAGACAGGCCTTCAGAAGAGACCTCGAAGCCGTGCACGAAGGTACCTGTTCCGGCCCCCAAAAGCCGAAGGGATTGACCCGGTCCTGCCGGGCTTCGTGCTCCGAGCTGATAGCCCCAGACTTTGTCTCCCTCCGACAGCGGAATGAGAAACCGTAGCGGTGTGCCGCTCGAGGGTGGAAGGGCGACTTTTTGAAGAACGGTGTCCTTATCGGAAAGGATCGATAGCCTGCAATCCGAAAGAGAGCTCGTATAGGAAAGCTCGAAGGCCTGCCGAGGGGCCGTGATCTTGACCGAGCTCCTCAAGCTGTACATCGAGCTCGAGAGCCGGGATCCCCCGGGGGTGAAAATGGCCTCCTGGTCCCGACCTCGCCCGGGCGACTGCCTGATCTCGATACGGTCTCCTGTGGCCGTTACAAAGGGGAAGCTCTGAAACCGCGCCGTGCATCCGGCAAGCACAAGCGCGAAAGAGGCCGCAATGAGACCCAGGGTGACGGGTCGACTCAATCCTTTTCCTCGACAGCAAGGGGCATGAGGCTCCGCACCATATGCTGGGCGATCTCCCGCCGGGCCTCTTTTGAGATGGTCCCGACGGGCCTGATGAAGTTGTCCAGTCTGCCCGGGAACCCGTCTGGGAGCACGGGGAGCTTCGCAACGCGTTCGCTGAGAAGCCGGTCTGCCGGCTCGAACTGTTTGTTTGCCGCGAACAGAAAGCTCACGACGCCACGAATCAGTCTGGCTGCCGAGACAAGAAAAAACAAATCATCCGAGCGGTGGGCCGCGGCGCCCAGGTCCACCAGTGCGCGCTCGGCCATGGCGTAGGCGCGAAGCCGCGCCTGCCACCAGAACTCGTCAGGCACGTGTGCAAGGGCCGCCCGTGTCTCGTCCATCCAGCCGTTGCGGCCGAAAAGCACCTCACCCCTCTCGATGCGGTACAGCACGTGGCTTCCAGGCTCATGAAAAACCCAGTTCTTCTCTGCGATCCGCAGGAGCATGCGGTCCACATCATCGGTGCGGATGTAGTGAACACTGACAGGAAGCTCCTCGACCAGGAACCTGTCGATGCTGGCCACCGGGGAGGTCTCGAAGGCCGTCACCTGCGGCACCAAGGATCGCCGCTTCGCCAGATCCGGCATCGCGCCGGAGATGTAGACGTCGAGATCTATCGTGAAATAGGGATCCGAGACGTCGATGTCCGCGGCCTCTCCCAGCACGACGGTCTCAACGACGTCGGTCTGCACCAGGCTTTTCTTCAGGGCATCGGTGATCCGCTCGACCTTCCGCTTCATGGCGAAAGTGTAGCAGGCCAGGGCGCAGCGAGTACAGCCGTTGAGCGTCGGGTGGGGTCATGGTACGATGCCCCATCATGAAAGCGGAGGCACCGCTCCGCGCCCATCGGCGGCTGCTGTGGATCGTACTTCTCCCTCTGACAGGCGTCGCGGCTGCCGCCTCGGTGGCGGCCGTCGTGGGGATCAGGGGGATCCCCCTTGCGCCGGCCATGCTTGGCGCTTTTGTCCTGACATTCTTCGAGGGCGTCCTGGTTGCCCAGGCGCTTCCACGCCAGAGAGCGCTCGAGACTCGGGCCATGCAGGTCGAGGCGGTCTGTAATCTCATTCGAAAGGCGGGGGCCTCGCTTGACCTGCAGGAGGTCCTCGATTCCATCACACGGCTCACCGTCCAGGCAGCAGGGGTTCGAGGGTGCTCGATCAAGCTGTTGGATCCGTCTCGAGGGAGAATGAGCGTGCGCTCAATTGCCGGGCTTCGCCGGCAGGTGGCCGAGCTGAGCGCGGAAGCTGCTGAGAGCATCGCTACGAAGAGCCTCCTGGACGGGAGACCGGTTCTGGTGGAAGGAGCTGCCCAAAGCGATTTTCCGGAGCTGGACGGCGAAAGTGAGTCCTTGATTTGCGTCCCCCTCCGTCATGAAGCACAGGTCATCGGGGCTCTCTGCGTCTACGGGGAGAAGGGAGGGAAGCTTTCTCCTGAAATGCTGGCGTTTCTTTCCCGGCTGGGAGACCTGGCGGTCCTCTCCATCCAGAACGCGGCAGTGTATGAGACTCTCAAAAAGATCGATGAGGCGAAGTCCTGGTTTCTGCGAAAGGCGGCCCATGAGCTTGCCTCACCGCTTTCCGTGATCCAGGCGGCAGCGCAAAACTTCCTTTCCGGGTACCTCGGCGAGCTGGATCCAACGCAACTGGCCAGCATCGAGCGCATCCGAGCGCGTGCCGCAGGGCTTTCCGACGTCGTGGCTGACCTCCTTGCGCTTGCGAGGGGGAAGGCGCATTCGAGCTCTGAACGGAGCGTCACAACCGACATTGCGAATGCGCTCAGGGAAACAGTCGAGTTCTACCAGCCCATCGCCCGACAGAAAGACCTCGCGCTCTTCGCGGAGGCGCCGTCCGCCGAGGTGGCCGTTCCTGTGTCTCACGACGAGATCCATTCCGTGTTGGCGAACCTCCTCTCCAACGCGATCAAGTACTCGCCTGCCGGACGCGAGGTGCGCGTCCGCCTGTCGCAGTGCGACACCGGAGTCGTGCTGTCCGTGGCGGACAAGGGAATCGGGATTCCCGAAGCGGAGAAGGAGCGCCTCTTCAGCGAGTTCTTTCGAGCGTCGAACGCTCGTTCGTTTACCGACTCGGGCACCGGGCTGGGGCTGGCAATCGTGAAGTCGATCGTGGACAGCGCGGGGGGATCGCTCGAGGTGGAGAGCGCGGAGGGGGAGGGCACAACCATCCACGTGCAGCTGCCGCGCGCCCGATGACGCACACTCTGCTGGCCATTGTGGCCCCTGGCTCCGTGGAGGCCGACGTTGGGCGTGTGCAGCGACGCATTTTCGCTGACCACGGCCTGGTTTCCTCAGTCGCCTTGTCTCCCCTCGTACCGGTCGCGTTCTTGTCCAAAGGCGAGCCGCGGCGCGGCCTGCTTGCCACGCTGAATGCCTCCGTGAAAGCGCCGTACCGCATCGAGCTGGGCGGACTCTCGTGGGAGGAAGGGTGGTTGTACTTGTGCGTGGACTCCGGAGGGGTTTGGTCAACCCTGCGCGCCGCGGCTCTCGAAGGAGCCCATCCACGCGAAGCTGAAGCAGCCCCCGGCCTTTTCCCTGCGCATGAGGGATTCTTCCTCGGATGCTTCGAGGCACGACGAGATCATCATGAATTGATCCGACCTCACGTGCCAACGGGCGGATTCACCTCGTCGGTCCTGTCGCTCCTGCGAATCGATGCCGCCGCGGACGGGGATGCATGGTGGCGCAGCGTGTCCGTCGAGGTCCTGGATGAGGTTCCGCTTCGTGGGAGGCGCGCTCTATGAAGTCCTTTCCTGCCTTCGGGATTCTGCTCAGGTCGCCGTCAAGTCGCCGCGATCTTTTTTCCCTCTTGGAGAAGAACTCCGGGCTTCCGGGACCACGAGCGAATCTCGAGCTCGGATACTCCTTTGCCAGGGCAGTTGCTTCCGCGAACCTCGTGGAGTGGCAATGGGATCTGGTTCTCAGCATGGCGTCCCTGTCTCCGACAAAGGCGCCGGTGAACACGACAAAGGAGTACCTTCCTTTCTGTGGCGTACTGGCGCTGGGCGCCTTGTATGCGGGGGGTCTGCCCAGGCCCAGGAGGCGCGCCGCAGCGGCTGCCATACGCGCCGCGGCCTCCGATCCGCGCTGGAGAACTCGGGAAGGCGCTGCCATGGCATTGCAGCTGGTCGGGGAAAAGGATACTGCTGCGCTTCGGCAGATCGTGGAACAGTGGCGCGCGAACGCCAGCCTGCTGGAAAACCGGGCCATCGTCGCAGGGCTCGCCCATCCCCCGATCCTCAACGATCCGGAGTTTGCCCACTATTGCCTCGAGGTTGCCGGCAGCATCATGAGGGCATTGCCGAAGCTCGGGGCTGATGTGCGCCGCAGCGAGGAGTTTCGTGTCCTGCGTCAGGGGCTCGGCTATGCGGTGAGCGTTTTCGTAGCGAAGCAGCCTGCCGAAGGCTTTCCCATGCTGGAGGAGGCCGCATCCACGGCTGATTCCGACATTCGGTGGATCGTGAGAGAGAACCTGAGAAAGAATCGACTGACGGGAAAGTACCCTGCCGAGGTCAAACGGGTAGCTGCCCTGCTCGAATCCTCCTAGACGGGTCTCCCCCTCACTGACCGGCGTATTGAACCAGCACCGGGTTCTGAGCCTCTTTCTGTGCGTAGGTCCCCGCGACAACCGCACCGTTGCCGAAGTCGAAGCGATTGATGCCCGCGACAGTTCCGACAGCATATGTGCTGCCTCGATCGCCTGCAGCAACACCGGCAAACCAGGATGCGTTTGCACCGCCCCTCACGGTCTGAGCCCACATTGCTTGTCCGTTTGTGTCGTATTTTACAAGGACGACGTTCGACCCGTTCGGGTAGTCTCCTTGGACAGCTGCCGCGGTCCCGAAAACGTATTCGCCCGAGCCGCTCATCGAGCCCGCTGCATAGACGCTCCCTGTCGCGTCGACCGCAATCGACGCGAACGAAGACGCCCCAGCGCCCATGACAGATTGCGCCCACTGGGGGACGCCCAAGGGGGAGTACTTCACCACAACGACGTTGTCGCCAGTCTCGAAGGTCCCTGTCGCGACCGCCTGGTTTCCAAAGTCAAATGAATCCTTGCCGTGAACTGCCCCGCAGGCAAAAACGTTGCCGGCTGCATCGAGAACCACGGATCTGAAGTATGAGAGACCGGCGCCGGTTTCCACCGTGCGGGCCCATTGCGGCTCACCTGCTTTGGAGTATGTGAGCAGCAGCGCAGTTGCGCCGCTTCTCGCCGCATTTGTCCCGCTGACGGTAACCTGGGGTCCGAACTGGACGTGATCCGTCCCACGGATCGCTCCAACAGCGTAGGGGTTCCCGTCAGGATCCACAGCAACCCCGTTCAGCCAGGATTGGTTTCCCGCGTCGGAAGCGCTTCGGGCCCACAGTGCCTTGCCCGTTGAATCGTACTTCACGAGCAGGATATTGTCCCCGGCTTTGTACGCGCCGGAGACTGTCGTGCCATTCCCCAGAGAGAGTGCGCCCGAACCCACCGTGGCACCTGCCGCGAAAACATTGCCCGCCTTGTCGACTGCCAAAGAGCTGATCCAACTCGGCGCCGAAGACGACGCTGCGGTTTGAGCCCAGAGCGCCCTCCCCGAGCTGTCGTACTTCACGAGCAGGAGGTTGCTCCCGTTGGCGCGCGCGCTGACGCCGTTTCCGAAATCGGTTGTGTCCGAGCCTCGAATGACTCCGGCCGCGTAGATATTGCCTGCCGGGTCCGCGGCGACCGCGTTGAACCACGAGTCAGCCCGGCCCGACGCGGTAGACCGGGCCCACAGCGCCACGCCGTTTCTGGCGTACTTGGCGATGATGAGGTTTCGAGATGCAGCGCCTCGTGTGGCAACACTGCCACTCAGCACGATCGGATCAGTACCGTGGATTTGCCCGACGGTGTAGACGTCTCCAGCAGCGTCGACGGCAACTGCGAAAAGCTGAAAGTTGCCCTGGCTTGCATTCGCAGTCTGGGCCCATCGGGCTGTCGCCGGACCGGACTGCTTTCCCTGCGCCCCCTGAGCGGACTGGATTGCCGGCAGGCTTTCTGTTGTTTCGCTCAACTTCCACCCCGCAAGGGTTCCGTCTGCCTTCAGCGCTCCCAAGAGCTTTCTGCCGGTCGCGACAGAGAGCCGGTTCGCAAGGAGCTGGTAATTGATGAGGTTCGCCTGGGAGGATATCCTGTAGACGCAGCTCAGGTCCGCGATCGTAAGCCTCCGGGCCTCCAGCTCGACATGTGTCCCGATGGGCCACGTACCTTTCACGGTCCCGTTCTTCTCGACAAAATCCATTTCTTCAATGGTGTAGTGGCCGGGCGGAAGACCCTGGGTGAAGGCGTAAACACCGTTGGGATCCAACGGCAGATCGGCGCGAACGGACGGGTCGGAGACGCTTTTGATCTTCAGCACGTACTTTGCCGGGAGTTGTCCATCCCAGTTCCCGGCCGCGCTCCGATCGAGGCCAACCGACACGACGAGGAGCGTGTCCGTGGTGGAATGGGGCGCCGAAACCGTGGTGCATCCTGAAAGGGCAAGCCCTGCGCTGACTGCCAGGACCAACCAGCGAACGACAAGAACCATAGGACGGCGCTTCATTTGCGTTCCTTTCTCAAACGGTCCTTGGACCAGCGGAAGGCTTCACGTCCGCCTGGTACCCTAGGAGCACCGCGCGGCTGTCCTCGATGCGCCACACAAAGCGCTCTTCTGCAGTGCCATGCTCGAACTCGGTCTCCATGGCCAACGCAACCTCGATGCCCTGGCCTGTCGATGCGTTCACTTGAAAGCCCCGGGCCACGGCTTTCCCTGCGTTTCCGAGCCTCGAATGGATGTCGCCGAGGTACGCGGCAAAATCAGCCCTGGTCCAGGTCTTCTTGAGAGAGCTATCGCTCCTCTCGTAGATGACGTCGTATTGCTCTCTGTTGAACCGCTGATGGAACTCCGTCACGGCTTGCTCGGCCCGCAGGCGCGATCCTCGAAGCCCGCAGGATGCAAGGAGGAGGCTGCAAAGCGCGGCGGCGGCAACCAGAAGGGCTGTCCGTGTTCTAGCGAAGGACCGGCAGACCGGCATCGACCACCTCCTTGAGGGACTTCATGACATTGGACACGGAAAGAGGATAGCCTTCACGCGCTATGGTGGTGCAGAAGTCCTCATGCGTCCGGCCAGCCCGGTAGTCCGGGACTCGGGCGGGCATCGCGAGATACCGGGTGAAGAGCGAGATATCGTTCGTGACGAGAAGGCTTGCCTGGTAGAAGAGCACCAATCGTGTCCGATAGATCGACGTGCCGAGGATCTTCTTCTCCCCGATTGCGAGGTCGGAGATCCCGCGATGCTCCACTCCATGAACCCCGAGGCGAGCAAGGGCCTCGATGAACCAGGAGTTGATCTTCTCTGCATATTCCTTGTTCCGAAACGGTGAGGCGACCTCGGTCACGCAGGCAAGAACGACCTGGCCGGGTGTCAGGACGACCGTACCCCCGCCGCCGCGTCTTCGGCGCCACGGGACGCCATCGACGGTCAGACGATCCAGATAGAGGTCCGTGTCGGGATTGCCAGCAGCCCCGAGCACTGCGCAGATTTCCTGTGGCTCGTAGATTCGCGATATCGGGACGCGGTCGTTTTGAAACTGCTCCAGCAGGTCTCCGTTGACCGTAGGCTCCGACGCTGTCAAGCTCACCTCACTGGCCCATCTTTTTCTTCAGCTCGTCCAGTGCTGCTCGGCTCTCTTCTTGTTTCATTCGGCTGTCGAGCTTGTCCTTCTTGCCCACAACCATCTCCAGTTGCGCAAGAAGGAGGTCCGTGTCCACGGACCGGCCGCCAGTCAAGCGAAGGCGCGCGAGCTTCTCTTTGAGCACGGAAACCTTTGCCCGAAGGTCTGCCAGCTCCGCTTCGAGTGACGCCTTTTTTGCTGTCACTTCGGCGAGCCTGATTTCGGCTTGGCCGGCAAGGGCTTCGTCCCCTTTCGAGCGGGCGAGCGCTACCCTGCGAGTCCAGAGAGCGACCTCTTCCTCGGATGCGGCCAACGCCTTGTCGGTCTGCTTGAGCGTTGTGATGAATGCCAGGACGTACTCAGATGCTTCTTTCGGTCCCAGACCATCAATGTCTGTGTCGATCATAGCGATCTCTGCCAGACTGTAGCACGGCAGCGGCATCACGGTCACGCATGGTACATGGGCGCCAAATAGGGAGAACCCGCGAGGGCCAGCTTTCCGCTTCTTCGATTTTTCCGTAGAATCCGGCTGTGCGCCTTCACGCCCCCGAGGATCCCATCGCTGCTCTGGCAACCCCGCTCGCATCCAGCGCCCTTGCAGTCATTCGCGTGTCAGGAGAAGGTTCCCTCAAGCTTCTGTCGGGGCTTTTGAAGGGCGGCCAGCCACTTCACCACAAGAAGGGCAACACGATTGGGCGCTGTGTCATCCGGGATGGCGATGAGGACGTGGATGAGGTCATGCTGGCGGTGTATCGAGCTCCACGAAGCTATACAGGGGAGGAGAGCGCGGAGATCGTCTGCCACGGCAGCCTTCCCGTGATCCAGAGGATCTTGTCACTCCTGAATCGGACCGGTTTTCGGCCGGCAGATCCCGGCGAGTTCACCCAACGGGCATTCCTGAATGGACGAATGGACCTGACCCGGGCTGAGGCAGTGAACGAGATCGTCCGGGCAAAGACTGACCGGGCCCGGGCGCTTGCCCTGCAGCGCCTGGGCGGCGCGATCGAGGCGAGAGTCGCCTCCGCGCGGGAAGGGCTTGTCGAGCTACGTGCAGGCCTGGAGGTCGCCATCGACTATCCTGACGACGAGCGCGAAGGGGATGGGATCGATGTGGGCGTCCTCGACCGAACGATCGCGCTTCTCGAAGGGCTGACGCAAACGTACAAGCAGGGACGAATCTATCAGGAGGGCGTGAGCGTTGCCATTGCCGGGGCGACCAACTCCGGCAAGTCGAGCCTGTTCAATTCGATGCTTCGCCAGGACAGGGCCATCGTCTCAGATGTTCATGGGACAACGCGGGATTGGCTGGAAGGGTCGCTCAGCCTCGAAGGGATCCCGGTGCGGCTTTTTGACACCGCAGGTCTGCGAGACACCAGAGACCCTTTGGAAGCCGAGGGCGTTCGACGAACAGAGCGTGTCCTGGAAGCGGCCGACATCGTCATCTATCTCGTTGATTCAACCCGAGGGCTGGAAGCCGCCGACAAAGAGCTGCTGGCCCGAAGAACCGGTGCGCCCACGATCCTGGCGTGGAACAAGATCGATGTTCCTGGAAAACCAGCCCCTGAGAGCTTTGTTCCTCTGAGCGCGGTCACAGGGGTCGGGCTCGACAAGCTGGAGCACGCGGTTGCTGAAACGGCCCTCGGGGGACCTCCGGCTGGTTCCGCTGAGCCGCTGATCGACTCTGTGCGACAACGGGACCTGATCTCTCGCGCGTTGGCAGCTCTGGGACGGCTGCGAGAAGCGCACAGCCGCGGCATGTCCCCTGACCTCCTTGCCGTCGACCTGACTGACGCAGTGGACGCGCTCGGCGAGGTCACCGGGGAGATCACAACTGCCGAGGTGCTGGAGCGCATGTTCTCTACATTCTGCGTTGGCAAGTAGCATGTCAGGACGCGCTGGGTCGGATTTTGACGCCATCGTCATCGGCGGGGGCCATGCAGGAATAGAGGCTTGCCTTGCCGTTGCCCGGCTTGGCTTCTCAACAGTTCTTGTGACGCAGAATCTCGATGTCATCGGGCGGATGTCATGCAACCCCGCCATCGGAGGGATCGCGAAAGGGAACCTCGTCCGGGAGGTGGATGCCCTTGGCGGCGAGATGGCCAGGCTCATCGACGCAACCATGATCCAGTTCAGGATGCTGAACGCGAGCCACGGCCCCGCAGTCCAGGCCCCGCGAGCTCAGGCTGACAAGCACGCGTAC
>Ga0335081_10015333_pt1 | contig 12395 bp, 11 predicted proteins | sample Lox_Sample_35_FD_206713 | JGI IMG/M metagenome (GOLD analysis project Ga0335081, IMG submission 206713) | Soil microbial communities from Loxahatchee National Wildlife Refuge, Florida, United States - Lox_Sample_3.5 | ecosystem: Environmental > Terrestrial > Soil > Wetlands | place: USA...
TCGTAACCGCCCGACGAGATCCAGGTCGAGCGGAAATTGCCGCGGCAGATATGCGACGTAATGATCATGTCGGCCGGCTTGGCTTCCAGCGCCTCGTTGGTGCAGGCGGCGTAGGTTTCCTGCAGATGATCGACGTCCACGCCGCGTTCGCGCGCCTTTTGCAACTCTACGTCCGAGCACAAATAGGCCCAGGCGATATCGTCGAGCTGCAGATAGCGGCAGCCGGCGTCGTAGAACGCCTTGATCGCCTTCTGATAAGCGGTGGCCAGATCGTCGAAGATGGCGTCGCGATTGGCATAGGCATCCTTGCTCACCGCATTGGGCTCGAGCCGAAAGTGCACCATGGCCGGAGACGGGATGGTCATCTTCGGCATCACCTTGGTGTGCTCTTTTAAGAACTTGAAATGCTCGATCATCGGGTGGTTGGAGAAACCGATCTTGCCCGAGATCTTGAGGACATGCGGCTTGGTCTGCACGCCTTGGAACTGGATACCATGGTCGCTTTCGACCACATCGATACCGTCGAGCCCGCCGATGAAATCGAAATGCCACCAGGCGCGGCGGAATTCGCCGTCGGTGGCGAGATGAAGGCCGATTTCCTCCTGCTTCTTGATGATCTTGATGATCTCGGCGTCCTCGACCTGCTTGAGCTCGGCCGCGCCGATCTCGCCCTTCTCGCGCTTAGCACGCGCTTCCTTGAGCGGCGCGGTGCGCAGGATGGAGCCGACATGATCGGCGCGGAAGGGCGGCTTGCTGCGTTGCGACATCGTTTCCTCCGACTGCCCGCTGGCGGCGGGTCTTGAAATTCAGTGAGCCATAGCACGGCCGGCGCCGTGCTTGCCATGCGCCGCTTCGCATGCGTAGCGCGCGGTTTCAACCGCCCCGCCGAAGGAAAAATAATGCGGCATGGCCTCGCCGAGGCCGTCGGCGGCGGCAAGCACTTCGATGATACGGTCGGGCCCGACATGGCCGAACAGCGAGGCGGCGCTACCCGTGGCGAGGCCGCGCAGCGAGGCGGCAACGCCGCAGCGTTTGGCATAGCGGAACAGCGCCGGCACGCTGGTCGGCCCGGCCATGCCGATCTTGACCGGGCGCGCAATGCCGCAGGCGCGCATCTGCTTGAGCCAGGCGAGAATGCGGTCCGGCGAGAACGAGAACTGGCTCACGATGTGGACGCGCAGGCCCTGCGCGGCGGCGGCAGCGATCTTCTCATCGAGGGAAGCTTCCAGACGGGCTGGCGCAATGCGCGGATGGCCCTCCGGATAGGCGCCGATGCCGATCTCCTCCATGCCGGCCTCGCGCAGACCGCCTTTCTGAATGACCGACAGCGCGTCGAGATAGGGCCCGAGCGGCTCGACGTCGCCGCCGATCACCAAGAGCCGCCTGACGTCCGCCTCGCCGCGCAAGCGTGCGAGCAGATCCTGCAGGTCGGCCGCCGCGCGGATGCGCCGCGCGGCAATATGGATGACAGGTTCCAAGCCCGCCTTGCGCAACGACGCGGCCGCCGTGACGATTTCGTGCGGCGTGATGGTCGGCACCGCGGAGAAATAGACCGCCGTGCCGGCGGGCAAGATGTCGGCCAGCGCGGCCACCTCGGCCGCATTCGGCCGCGTGACCTCGATGGAGAACGTATGCGCGAAGCCGGCCGGCATGTCTTAACCGTTCGTCCCCGCGACCCGTCTCCGCTCGCTTCGCGAGCTTCGACGGGCTTGGAGTCCGCCGAAGCGCGGAGCGCGAAGGTGGAAAGCGGGGACCCAGCGGGACACGCCAATGCAGTTCTGGGTTCCCGCCTGCGCGGGAACGAACGGAGTGTGCTGCGTAGTGAACATCGCTCACTCGCGCCGGCGCGAGATCACGAAGCTCTCGTCGTAGAACCACAACCCGCCGTTCTTCTGCAGCACCTCGCGCGTCGCCTCGATATAGCGGCGGTCGCTGTTGACGTCGGACAGGCGGTCGTCCTCGATCTGCGCCACGTAGATTGCCGCGTTCCAGGCGGCGAGCAGCGTGGACGTGCCGATCGAATTGGAGATTTCCGACGGCAGCGTGTGCATGTCGTAGCGGAACAGCGAGCGCTGGTCGGCATAGGCGTTGAAGTTGAGATCGCGGCCGGCGGCGCCGAGCTCGTGCTTGGCCGCCTTGAGCAGGTCGTGCCGGCTGTGCGTGAACGGGTGATCGTTCGGCCAGACGCGGTGAATGATCTCCATGCCGGGATCGTGGCCATAGGAATGGATCGCGATCATGCGGCCGCCCGGCCCGAGCGCGCGCGCGAGCGGCGCCAGCACGCGCTTGGCCTTGAACTCGAGGGAGGCGCGCGCGCGATAGGGCTGCGAGGCGATCACCAGGTCGTAGTCGGCGACGGTGCCGCCCGGCTTGGGGACGATCTGGTCGAGCAGGAACTTGTGGTCGGCGCGGTAGATCACCAGCACCACCGGCCGCTCGTAGACCGGGTTGCCGCTCTTTTGGCTGACGCGCGCCTTCCAATTCTCGCCCAGGAACGGCTCGAGCGCGGTGATCTGCTGCTCGAAGGAATGCGCGCTGGCGCCGTCCATCGCCAGCTCCTTCCACACCAGGCTGGCGGCGGCGGAAAGCGATTTGACCGCCAGCCAGGGCGCCTCGGCATAGGCGAGATTGGTCAGCACCAGAACGGTCGCGGGATGCTCGACGAAGCGGTCCGCCATCTTCTGCAGCGTGAGGCGGATGTCCTCCAGGCTGATCTCCTTGCCGATGACGTAGAACGGCATGGTGGCGAAGCGGTCGTGCATGGTGCGCATCACCCGCGACAACACCGTGCCGTCGCCGACGCCCGCGTCAAACACCCGCACCGCCGGCGGGCGCGGATGGATGTTGGCGAGCTCGAGGCCGACGCGGTTGGCGATCTCCCACTTCTCCGAGCAGGTGTTGACGAACAGCAGGTATTTCTGGCGGTTGTCGAAGAAGCGGAAATTGCGCGTCGGATCGTCGCCCGCCGCGCCCGGCGTCACCGGCGGCGCCGGCGGCGCCACCACCGGCAACGGCGCCGACGCCTCGAACAGGATGCGCCGCCGCGCCGGCGCGCCATCGGCGCTGCGCGCCATGAAGGCGCGGATGCGATCGAGCGTGTCGGTGGTGATGCGGCCGCCATTGCGCAGCCGGTTGGCGAGCTTGCCGTCGTTGACAGCGCGGCGGCCGAAGGTGGATTCGGCCAGGCCGCGCTGGCGGCAGAATTCGCTGATCTCCTGGAGGATCTGTTCGTTCATGGCGCGCTTCCTGGTGGCGGCTCTTGTGGCCGCGTACCGCATAGCGAACCAACCTAGGCCCTATCCGTCAAGTGTTGGGAAAAGTGGGCAGAATGGGTGGGCACGCTTGCCGGAAGATAAAGCAATAGAATCAATAGCCAGATGCTCAACAAAGCGGCGAGATCGCAAGAAAGTGGGTAATGGCCCACCATCGGAGATAACAAGACGGGCCCGGTGGGAGCAGGGTGCGGCCTGCAAGTCGCTCAAATGTCGAAGAAAACTGTCTCGCCCTCGCCCTGAACGCGAATGTCGAAGCGAAAGAGCGCCTGCCCGCCGCGACTCTCCTTGTGGGCAATGAGGGTGCCGCGGCGCTCCGCCGGCACTAATTTCAAGATCGGGTCGGCGTTGTTGGCCGCCTCGCCCTCGAAATAGAGGCGCGTATAGACCTGCCGCAGCATGCCGCGCGAATAGATGCAGACCACGATATGCGGCGCCTGCTGCTGCCCGTTCGGCCCTGGCACCGCGCCCGGCTTGATGGTGTCGAACGAGTAGACGCCGTTCTTGTCGGTGGCGGAACGGCCAAAGCCCTTGAACTGCGTATTCGGCCGCGCGCGATCATCGCGCGGGGAGGCGTAGCGGCCTTGCGCATCCGCCTGCCAGATTTCGATCATGGCGTCGTTGATCGGCATGCCGTCGCCGTCGGTGATGCAGCCCTCGATGCGGATTTTCTCGCCGGCGGCGTCCGGCGTCACCAGATTGTCGCCGACCGTTTCCTTCCAGCTGTAGGTGCCGTTCGGGTCCCACTGACAGCGGCCCTTGGGCGAGAGGCCATAGGCGAAGAACGGCCCGACGGTTTGCGAGGGCGTAATGTCCGACATCAGTGTTTGTCCGTGTCCTGCGGCGTCGCTTCGCGGCCGCGCAGCACGATGTCGAAGCGGAAGCAGAGCGCCCAGTCGGGGATGGTGTTGTCCAGATCGAAGATCGAGACCATGCGCCGGCGCGCCTTCTCGTCGGTGACCGAATTGAAGATCGGATCGAACGGAAAAAGCGGATCGCCCGGAAAATACATCTGGGTCACCAGCCGCGACAGGAACGAGTGTCCGAACACCGAGAAGTGGATGTGGTTCGGCCGCCAGGCATTGTGGTGATTGCCCCAGGGGTAGGCGCCCGGTTTCACCGTGACGAAGCGGTAATAGCCGTTCTTGTCGCTGACGGTCCGCCCCGCCCCGGTGAAGTTGGGATCGAGCGGCGCCGGATGCTGGTCGACGATGTGCACGTAGCGGCCGCAGGCATTGGCCTGCCAGATCTCGACCAGCGTGTCGGGCACCGGGCGCCTATCCTCGTCGAGCACGTGCCCGTGCACGATGATGCGCTCGCCCAGCGGCTCGCCCTTGTGCTGCTTGGTGAGATCGTTGTCGCCCTCCTGCACCGCATTGTGGCCGTACACCGGGCCGGTGAGCTCCGACAGCGTTTGCGGCACGAGGATCAGCGGCTTCGACGGCGAGCGCTTGACCGTGCTGCGATAGTCCGGCGAAAGGTGCTTGGGAAAGACGCTCAGGCTCTCCCGCGGAAAAATCAGCGTCATTCTCGTCGTCCCTGTTGGCGCCTCTTACTCAGGCGACGCGCTCGAGCGCAAGCGAAACGCCCTGCCCCACCCCGACGCACATTGTCGCAAGCGCGAGCTTGCCGTCGCGCTCATGCAAACCGTGCGCCGCCGTCATGACCAGGCGGGCGCCAGACATGCCCAGCGGATGACCGAGCGCGATCGCCCCGCCGTGCGGGTTGACGTGCTCGGCATCGTCGGCCAGCCCGAGCTGCCGCAGGCAGGCTAGCGATTGCGCGGCGAAGGCTTCGTTGATCTCGATCAAATCGAAGTCGCCGATTTTGTGCTGCAGGCGCGCCATCAGCTTGCGGGTCGACGGCACCGGACCGATCCCCATGATGCGCGGCGGCACCGCCGCCGAGGCCATGCCGAGCACGCGCGCGCGCGGCGTCAGCCCGTGTGCCTTCACCGCGGCCTCCGAGGCGACGATCAGCGCCGCGGCGCCGTCGTTGACGCCGGAGGCGTTGCCGGCGGTCACCGTGCCGTCCTTGCGGAACGGCGTCTTCAGCTTCGCGAGCTGCTCCATCGAGGTATCGGGGCGCGGGTGCTCGTCGCGGTCGACCAGGATCGGGCCGGCCTTGCCGCCGGGCGCCTCGACCGGCACGATTTCGGTGGTGAAATAGCCGCGGCCCTCCGCCTCGCCCGCCCGCTGCTGCGAGCGCAGCGCGAATTGATCCTGGTCGGCACGGCTTACCTGGAATTCCTCCGCCACGTTCTCGCCGGTCTCCGGCATGGAATCGACGCCGTACTGCTGTTTCATCAGCGGATTGATGAAGCGCCAGCCGATGGTGGTGTCGAAAATCTCGGCCGCGCGCGCGAAGGCTTCCGGTGCCTTGCCCTGCACGAACGGCGCGCGCGTCATCGATTCGACGCCGCCGGCGACGGCGAACTCCATTTCGCCGGCCTTGATGGCGCGCGCGGCGGTGCCGACCGCCTCCATGCCGGAAGCGCACAGCCGATTGAGCGTCACCCCCGGCACGCTGGCCGGCAGGCCGGCCAAGAGCAGGGCCATGCGCGCGACGTCGCGGTTGTCCTCGCCCGCCTGGTTGGCGCAGCCGTAGAACACCTCGTCGAGCTTTTCCCAATCGACATGGGTGTTGCGCTTCATCAGCGCCTTGATCGGCACGGCGGCGAGATCGTCGGTGCGCACCTTGGCGAGCGAGCCGCCGTAACGGCCGATCGGCGTGCGCGCGGCGTCGCAGATGAAGACTTCACGGGTTGTCATTACGCAGCCTCCGCAGTCGCGCGCGCCGTGCGCGCATGCAAATCGCGCAGAACCTCGAGCTCCTTCGCCGTCGGCGGCGGCGTTCCGTCGACCTTCGCCGCGTATTTGACCGGCCAGCCGGTGTTCTCCTGGATCTGCTCGCGCGTGACGCCGGGATGAATGGAGACGACGGTCATCTCCTTGGTCTCGGGATCGGGTGCAAACAGCGCGAGATCCGTGATCAGCTTGGTCGGACCTTTGGTCTTGACGCCGAGCTTGGCGCGCGAGTCGCCGCCGCTGACGTGGCCGATCGAGGTGACGAAATCGAGCCTGTCGACGAAGCTGCGCTTGCCCTGCGCCATGATGATGAAGATCTCGCCGCAGGAAATCGCGATCTCCGGCGCACCGCCGCCGCCGGGCAGCCGCACGTTCGGCTTGTCATAGGGGCCGACCACGGTGGTGTTGAGATTGGCGTATTTGTCGATCTGCGCGCCGCCCAGGAAGCCGACCTTGATGCGGCCGCCTTGCAGCCAGTAGCGGAACATTTCCGGCACCGACACCGTGGTCAGCGCGGTCTCGCACAATTCGCCGTCGCCGATCGACAGCGGCAGGATGTTCGGCTTGGTGGCAAGCGTGCCCGACTCGTAGATCAGCGTGAGGTTCGGCGCATGCGTGAGGCGGGCGAGATTGCAGGCGGCCGACGGTTGGCCGATCCCCACAAAGCACACATCGTCGTCTTTCAGGGCGCGCGCCGCCGCGATGGTCATCATTTCGTTCGGCTTGTAATCGGGCATCGTCCTTACTCCGCCGCCCTTCCTGTCATTCCGGGGCGCCCCGAAGGGGCGAACCCGGAATCCAGAGCGCCATCGAAAAGCTTTCCTCCTGGCCCCTGGATTCCGGGTCCGGCGCTGACGCGCCGTCCCGGAATGACGAAGAAGATAATCCCGGACATCGTCCTTACTCCGCCGCCGCGCGGTGCTTGCGCGCATATCGGGCGAAATCCGAAGGGCTCCCCTTCAACACGTTCTGCTCCATCCACTTCAGAAACGTGTCGCGCTCGCGCGAGATCGCGTCCCACTGCTTGTAGTAGGCGTTGTTGCGCGGATAGTAGCCCTGCGCATAGGACGGAAAGGCGCCGCCCGGCACTTCCACTACATGGCCGACCGTCCAGTGCGGCAGCACCACCGCATTGAGGCTGCGGTCGGACGGCAATTCGTCGACGATCTCCTCTACCGTCACCACCGAGCGCTTGGAGGCGAGCACGGCTTCCTTCTGCACGCCGAGCACGCCCTCGATCATGACATTGCCGGCGCGGTCGGCGCGCTGGGCATGGATCACCGCCACGTCCGGCCGGTGCGCCGGCACCGCTGCCAGCTCCTCGCCGGTGAACGGGCATTTCACGCGCTTGATGTTGGAATTGACCTTCGGCAGGTCGACGCCGACGTAGCCGCGGAAGATCGCGCAGGGCAGCCCAGCCGCGCCCGCCTCGTAAGCATTGGCCATGGCCGCGTGCGAGTGCTCTTCGATGGCGAGCTTGTGCGGCCAGCCGTTCTCGACCGCGTCGCGGAACCGGTGCAACGAGCCGACGCCCGGGTTGCCGCCCCATGAAAAAATCAGCTTGTCCGCGCAGCCCATGCCGATCAACTGGTCGTAGACCAGATCGGGCGTCATGCGGATCAGCGTCAGGTGTTTGCGGCGCTGACGGACGATCTCGTGGCCGGCGGCATGCGGAATGAGATGGGTGAAGCCTTCCACCGCCACGGTGTCGCCGTCGCGGATGGTCGCCTCGATGGCCTCGGCCAGCGACGAAATATGCGCCATTAGGCTTGCTTCCCGGTTGCGGGTCCGTATTTACGGCGGCCCATTGGCAGGGTCAAATGGCGTGACACGCACAAGTTGGACGCCCAACCATGACGTCACTCTTAGGAAACCTGCCGATCTTCACTGTCGACGCCGAGCTCGAGGCCGTGCTCAGTCTCGGCCAGACGCCCTATGGCGAGCGGCGCGTCGTCGGCATCACCGGCGGAACCGTGCAGGGGCCGAAGCTGACGGGCCGCATTCTGCCCGGCGGCGCCGACTGGCAGATCATCCGCAAGGACGGCGCCGCCGATATTCAGGCCCGCTATGTCATCGAAACCGACCGCGGCGCGCGAGTCGTCGTCGACAGCAAGGGCCTGCGGCACGGGCCGCCGGAGGTGCTGGAGCGGCTGGCGCGGGGCGACAAGGTCGATCCGGCCCAGTATTATTTCCGCACCGTGATGCGGTTCGAGACCGGCAATGCGGAATTGGACTGGCTCAACCGCATCCTGGCGCTGGCGCGCGGGCAGCGCCAAGCGCGCAGCGTGCGGCTCGATGTCTATGAGGTGGAATGATGGCGGCCGACCGTATCGCAATGATCCTCCCGCAGACGCTCGTCGCCGAGCAGCAGGGCAAGGTCGCCGTTCTGCGGCTCAACCGGCCGGAGAAGCGCAACGCGCTCGACGACGACACTATCGCCGGCGTCGAAAGCTTCTTCCGTGCGCTGCCCGACGAAACCGGCGCCGTGCTGCTGGTGGGCGAGGGCGAGCATTTCTCCGCCGGCCTCGATCTCGGCGAACTGAAGGAGGTCGACGTCGCGCAAGGCATTGCGCATTCGCGCTCCTGGCACCGCGCCTTCGAGCAGATCCAATTCGGCAAGGTGCCGGTCGTCGCCGTGCTGCAGGGCGCGGTGGTCGGCGGCGGGCTGGAGCTGGCGGCCGCCGCGCATGTGCGCGTCGCCGAGCGCTCGGCCTATTACGCGCTGCCGGAAGGCAGCCGCGGTATCTTCGTCGGCGGCGGCGGCTCGGTGCGGCTGCCGCGGCTGATCGGCGTCGCGCGCATGATGGACATGATGCTCACCGGCCGCACCTATTCGGCCGAGGAAGGCCAGGCCATGGGGCTGACCACTTATCTGGTCGAGCCGGGCAAGGGCTGCGCCAAGGGGCTGGAGCTTGCCCATCGCATCGCCGGCAACACGCGGCTCACCAATTTCGGCATCATGCACGCGCTGCCGCGCATTGCCGAGAGCGACCCGGCGAGCGGCTACGCCATGGAGGCGCTGATGGCCGCCATCGCGCAGGCCGACGAAGAGGCCAAGGCGCGGCTGCGCGATTTCCTGGAGAAGCGCGGGCCGAAAGTGACGCGGTCCTAGCGCGTCATCACCGGGCCGGCCCGAAGGGCCGAGTCCCGGTGATCCCGCTTATGGATGCATCGTGCCTTCCTAAGCGAGATGGCCGGGACAAGCCCGGCCATGACTGCGGAAAAGTTACGCACTTGACGGCGCCCACATAGGTGGGCGGTATTGTTGGAGACAGAAGCCGGGGAGCCATGGCAAATCCGCTGCGCGCCGAATTGACCGCGAGTACCGCGCCGTTGCGCGCGGTGCGGCTGGGTGTGCCCGGCGCCGTGCTGGAGCGCACAGCCGACGGCACCATCCATATCCGCGCCGGCGAGCCGCTTGCGCCCTATCACGGCACGCTGAGCGAGCCGTTGCGGCGCTGGGCGCGCGAAGCGCCCGAGCGCGTGTTCCTGGCGCAGCGCGATGCCGACGACCGCTGGCGCAAGCTTTCATACGCCGAAGTGCTGGACAAAATTGAGCGCATCGGCGCGGCGCTGTTGCGGCGCGGGCTGTCGCCTGAGCGGCCGATCGCGATTTTGTCCGGCAACGATATCGAGCAGGCGCTGCTCGGGCTTGCCGCCATGCATGTCGGCATCCCGTTTGCGCCGATCTCGCCGGCCTATTCGCTGATGTCGAGCGACTTCGGCAAGCTGCGCATGGTCATGCAGCTGCTCACGCCCGGCCTGGTGTTCGCCAATGATGGTGGCGCGTTCGGTCGCGCGATTTCGGCTGCCGTGCCCGACAATGTCGAACTGGTCGTAACGCGCAATCCGCCGTCCGGACGCAAAGCCACCCTGTTCGCCGACCTGATCGGCAGCGAAGACCCCGCCGGCATCGCGCAAGCGCATGCCAAGGTCGCGCCCGACACCATCGCCAAATTCCTGTTCACCTCCGGCTCGACCGGCACGCCGAAAGCCGTGATCAACACCCAGCGCATGCTGTGCGCCAATCAGGCCATGGTCGCCGCCGGCTTTTCCTTCGTCGCCGACGAGCCGCCGGTGGTGGTCGACTGGCTGCCCTGGAGCCACACCTTCGGCGGCAACCACAATTTCAATATGGTGCTGGTGAACGGCGGGTCGCTCTATATCGACGACGGCAATCCGACCCCGCCCGGCGCGCCGAAGACAGCGCGCAATCTGCGCGAAATCGCGCCCACTGCCTATTTCAACGTGCCGAAAGGCTACGAGGCGCTGCTTACGCATTTCCGCGCCGACGAGACGCTGCGCAAGAACTTCTTCAGCCGCCTGAAGATGCTGTTCTATGCCGGCGCCGGCCTCAATCAGACCACCTGGGACGAGCTGACGCAGCTCGCGATCGAAACCACCGGCGAGCGCATCATCTTCCTGACTTCGCTCGGCTCGACCGAAACCGCGCCGCTCGCCATCGCCTGTACCTGGGAGTTCGACCGCGCCGGCAATATCGGCCTGCCGGCGCCGGGCGTGGAGCTCAAGCTCGTGCCCAACGAGGGCAAGCTGGAGGCGCGCCTGCGCGGGCCGCACATCACGCCCGGCTATTGGCGGCAGGAGGAGCTCACGCGCGCCGCGTTCGACGAAGAAGGCTTCTACAAGATCGGAGACGCGCTGAAATTCGCCGACCCCGACGATCCGCTCAAGGGCCTGCTGTTCGACGGCCGCATCGCCGAGGACTTCAAGCTGTCGACCGGCACCTGGGTGAGCGTCGGCCCGTTGCGCGCGCGCTTCATAGACCATTTCGCGCCCTATGTGCGCGACGTGGTGTTCGCCGGCCCCAACCGCGACGATATCGCCGCGCTGGTGTTTCCCGACATCGAGGCCTGCCGCAAGCTCGCCGGCCTGCCGGCTGACGCGACACCCGGCGCGATCGTCGATGACGGCAAGGTGCGCGCGAAGTTCGCCGAGCTGCTGACGCGGCTCGCCAAAATGAACCCCGGCTCGTCGACGCGCGTCGCGAAGCTGATCCTGATGGCGGAGCCTCCGTCCATGGACAAGAGCGAGGCGACCGACAAGGGCTCGATCAACCAGCGCGCGGTGCTCAGCAACCGCGCCGCGCTGGTGGACGAACTGTACGCGGCGCCGCTGTCGTCGCGCGTGATTTCAGGAGGAAGCTGATGGAAGTGAAGGGACAGGCGGCCATCGTCACCGGCGGCGCTTCGGGACTGGGCGCGGCATGCGCCCGCACGCTCGCCGCCGCCGGCGCCAAGGTGGCGGTCATCGACATGAACCAGAAGGCCGCCGCCGAGGTGGCGATCGACATCAACGGCATCGCGATCGCCTGCGACGTCGCCGACAGCGCGGGCGCGGAGGCCGCCATCAAGCAGGCGGCCGCCGACCATGGGCCCGCGCGCATCCTGGTCAATTGCGCCGGCATCGGCACCTCCAAGCGCATCGTCGGCAAGGACGGCCCGATGCCGCTCGCCGACTACGAACGCGTGATCCGCGTCAACCTGATCGGCACCTTCAACATGGTGCGGCTGGTGGCCGCCGGCATGCAGGGCCTGCCGCCGCTCGCCGACGGCGAACGCGGCGTGATCGTGTCGACCGCCTCGGTCGCCGCCTTCGAGGGCCAGATCGGGCAGTCGGCCTATTCGTCGTCGAAAGGCGGCGTCGCCGCGCTCACGCTGCCGGCGGCGCGCGAATTCGCGCAATTCGGCATTCGCGTGCTGGCCATTGCGCCCGGCATCTTCGGCACGCCCATGCTGCGCGCGCTGCCGCAGGAGGTGCAGGATTCGCTCGGCGCTTCAGTGCCGTTCCCAAAGCGGCTGGGGGAGCCGCGCGAGTTCGCCGCGCTGGTGATGCATTGCGTCCACAACGGCTATCTCAACGGCGAGGTGATCCGCCTCGACGGCGCGCTCAGGATGGCGCCGCGGTGAATTTCAAATCGTGACGACGCTTTCCAACACGCGCACCGTTCGCATCGAGTGGGGCGACTGCGACCCCGCCGGTATCATCTTCTACCCGCGCTATTTCGAGATCTTCGACGCCGCGACCGCCGCGCTGTTCGAGCGCGCGCTCGGCCTGACCAAATTCCAGCAGCTCAAGCGTTTCGATTTCGCCGGCTACCCGCTCGCGACGACGCGCGCCAAGTTCATTCGACCCACGCGCTTCGGCGACGACGTGACGGTCGACTCCACCATCAAGTTCGGCTGCTCGAGTTTCGAGGTCGAACATAAGCTCAGCCTTGCCGGCGCGGTGTGCGTGGAATGCTCGGAGACGCGGGTTTGGGTGGTGCGCGATCCCGCCACCGGCGGCATCAAACCGC